>Ga0209004_1000004_pt1 | contig 68991 bp, 57 predicted proteins | sample TexAe_RefH0_M1_FD_187948 | JGI IMG/M metagenome (GOLD analysis project Ga0209004, IMG submission 187948) | Forest soil microbial communities from Davy Crockett National Forest, Groveton, Texas, USA - Texas A ecozone_RefH0_M1 (SPAdes) (version 2) | ecosystem: Environmental > Terrestrial > Soil >... | reverse complement strand
CCGCGGCAGCAGTCCCCCCAGCCGATCCCGACGCCGGCCTGCACATCGTCAAGTCGCCCATCGTAGGAACGTTCTACGGTTCGCCCTCGCCCGGAGCTGCACAGTTTGTCTCCCCCGGGGATCGCGTCGAAAAAGGACAAGTGATCTGCATCGTCGAAGCCATGAAATTGATGAACGAGATAGAGTCGGATGCGGCAGGCGAAATTGTGAAATGCTTTATCTCGAACGGTCAGCCCATCGAATTCGGCCAGCCCCTGTTCTCCATTCGCGTCTGATGAAAGAAGAACCGAGTTAGCGGCGCCAGCGGTGTTAGCTCGCCCAAGCGTAGCAAAGTGACAATGCTGTTTGACTCATCGATCCGTACCAAGCTCCGCTAATCCCGCTAATTCAACTAGCTCTGCTCTTTAAGGTTTTCAATGTTTCGTAAGGTCTTGGTTGCCAATCGCGGTGAAATTGCTTTGCGCGTGCTGAACGCGTGCCGTGAGCTCGGAATTCGTACCGTCGCCATCTACAGCGAAGCCGATCGCAATTCACTCCATGTGCGTTTTGCCGACGAGGCCATTTGCATAGGCCCTCCGCGCCCCGCGGACAGCTACCTGAATGTCCCTGCCGTCATCTCCGCCGCCGAAATCACTAACGTTGACGCCATCCATCCCGGCTACGGCCTGTTGAGCGAGAACGCCAACTTCGCCGAAGTCTGCCGCGCGTCGAATATCAAGTTCATTGGACCTCCGCCCGAAGTCACTCGCCTGATGGGCGAAAAAGAAAAAGCGCGGCAGGCAATGAAGGCCGCGAAGGTGCCGATCCTGCCCGGATCAGACGGCGTGATTGCGACCGCCGAGGAAGCCCAGGATGTCGCTACGCAAATCGGCTACCCGGTCATTCTGAAAGCGAAGGCCGGCGGCGGCGGACGCGGCATGCGCATCGTGCGTAACTCCGAGGAGTTGCCGAACCTGTTTCATGCTGCATCGACTGAAGCCGCGAATGCCTTCGGCAACGGCGAGCTCTACATGGAGAAGTTCATCGAGCAGCCGCGCCATATTGAGTTCCAGGTCCTCGCCGACGAGCACGGTCACGTCACTACGCTCTTCGAGCGCGAGTGCTCCATCCAGCGCCGTCACCAGAAGCTGATCGAAGAAGCGCCGTCGTTGCAGGTCACGCCGAAGATGCGCGAGGAGATCGGCAAAACGCTCTGCCGTTGCTTGAGTGAGATCGGTTACCAGAACGCGGGCACCGTTGAATTTCTGATGGATGAAGATCGCAAGCTCTACTTCATCGAGATGAACACCCGCATCCAGGTCGAGCATCCGGTCACAGAAGCGATCACCGGAGTAGACCTCGTCAAGGCGCAGTTGCGCATTGCATCCGGCGAGCGGCTCAAGGACATTCTTCCGGAGAAGATCGAGATGCGCGGCCACTCCATCGAGTGCCGCATCAACGCAGAACATCCCGTCAAGTTCACGCCATCGGCAGGAAAGATCACTGCCTTCAATGTTCCCGGCGGGAACGGCGTTCGCGTCGATACGGCGCAGTACTCCGAAGGAGTGGTGCCGCCTTATTACGACTCGCTGATCGCCAAGCTCATTGTGCACGGAGTCGATCGCGAAGAGGCTATCGCCAAGATGGAGCGCGCGCTGAAGCAGTTTGTAGTGCAGGGAATCGACACCTCGATCACACTCCATCAGGAGATTTTCGCCGACGAAGGTTTCCGCGCCGGTGAGTTCGATACCAAGTTCATGGAGCGCTTCATCGCTCGTCGTCAAAGCTGAGACGGAGGGAGCAGGGGCCTTCAGGTCCCTGAATCTGCAGAATAAAAGAGGCTTCAGCCTCGGATAGAGTCTCGGCACTCCTGCCGCAGCAACTCCAGCAGTTGTTCCATATGTTCGGCGCGCGTCCTGAAGTTCACCGGATTAATGCGGAACCACATTTTGCCCTTCAACTCCGTCGTTCCAATCCAGAATTTGCCGATCTTCTCCACGCGTTCCGCGACATGCGCGTGCAGCCGCACCGCGTCTGCGCCATCCACGCCCTTGTACCGGATGCAGATTGCTGACATGGGCGGCATACTCGCCGCCTCAAACTCCACATCCTCTTCCACCAGTGAATACAGATGCCGCGCCTGCCGCACGTTGTTGTCGATCCACTCGCCAATCTGCCGCGCGCCGTACCGCTTGAAGCTCATCCATACCTTCAAACTTCGGAACCGGCGCGATTGTTCGAACCCGTGCACGTAGTACTGATAGCGCTCCTCTGCGCCTTCCATTTCATCGGTCAGATATGCCGGCTTCATGCCGAACGAAGCTGTCAGCCGCGCCTCATCCTTCACCAGCACCGCGCCTGCATCGAGCGGCGCGTAGAACCACTTGTGGGGATCGATGGTCACCGAGTCCGCCAACTCCATGCCCGCATTGCGCAGCCTGAACTCATTTGACAACAGCATGCCGCCGCCGTACGCCGCGTCCACATGCAGCCACATTCCTTCGCGATCAGCGATCTTGCGCAATGCGCGAACATCATCAACGGCGCCGGTGTTTGTGGTTCCAAAAATCCCCACGATACACATCGGCCGAATGCCATCCTTCTTGTCCTTCTCGATCGCCGCCTCTAGCGCATCGATCCGCACGCGAAACTCCGCATCGGTTGGGATCGCCCGCAGCCCGGTGCGTCCCAGTCCCACGGCATCCACAGCCTTATCTACCGAAACATGCCGCTCTTCCGAGGTGTAAACAGCCCACCTCTGCTGGACTCCTTCGTGTTGTGCGCGGTCCCCTGAAGCCCAGTCGCGCGCCAGCTTCAGGCCGATGAAGTTCGCCATCATCCCGCCGCTCGTCAGGTTTCCGCCAGCCCGTTGGCCGCCGGGTTGCGCAGAATATCCCACCAGATCGGTCAACCACCGCACTGTCCGGCGTTCCATCGCCACCGCCGACGGCCCGATCGAATACACCCCCAGATTCTGATTCAGCGCCGAGCAGATAAAATCCCCAATCACCCCCACCGGATTCGGCGAGGGCGTGATCAGCCCCATGTATCCGGGATGTCCCACATGTGTGCAGTAGGGAAGCAGCTTCTCTTCAAGTTCCTCCAGCACGCGATCAAAGGTCTCGGGCTCCTCCGGCAGCGGCTCATCGAAAAGTCGCGCGATCATCTTCGGATCCACATCGGGGAACACTGCGTTGCTCTCAATCGTTTCGAAATACTCTGCCAGCCGATCCACCACCTTGTGTCCTACCGTGCGAAACTCCTGTACGTCCATCCGGTTTCTCCCTGAATGTCAGTCTATTCTGGGCAGACTCGAAAGCTTGTGTGCGGGCCAGATTGCGTCTGAAGCTTGAAGCGGGATCTAACAGCTGAAGGCCGTCCGCTGAGCCATGTATTCTTGTCCAGCCGGGCTTTGTGCTCGCCGTTCCCAAAATGTCCTTCCATCGTCTTCGCCACACCGCATTTCTTCTGATCGTTTCCGCACTCGGAATTGCGCCGCTTTGCCTTGCGCAAGCGCGGACCGACTGGCCCGTTTACAACGGGGGCCTCGACGGCGACCACTACTCCAGGCTCACGCAGATTAATCGCGAGAATGTGCACGAACTCCAGCAGGCATGGACCTTCGACACCGGCGAGAAGGGTGGCATCCAGACTAATCCACTCATCGTCGCGGGCACTCTCTACGCCTACACGCCCGGCACCAGGGTCGTCGCGCTCGATGCCACCACCGGCAAGCTCAAATGGAAATTTGACTCCGGCATCGTCGCCGGTCAGCCCGCGCGCGGCGTTACGTACTGGAACGACGGCCAGCGCGGCCGCATATACGCCGGCGTGATGAATTTCCTTTTCTGCATTGACGCCGAGACCGGCAAGCTGATCCCCAGCTTTGGCGACAACGGGCGGATCGATTTGAGGCAGGGACTTGTCATCGATGGCTTGAAGACCGACTTCAGCGCACTCTCGATCGCGCTCACGACGCCCGGCATCATCTACAAGGACATGATCATCGTCGGCGGACGCGAGCCAGAGGCGCATCCCGCTCCGCCCGGATACATCCAGGCCTTCGACCTGCGCACCGGCAAACTTCGCTGGGCCTTCCACACCATCCCGCTGCCCGGCGAACCGGGTTATGAGACCTGGCCGAAGGACGCCTACAAGAATGCCGGCGCCGCCAATAACTGGACGGGCATGGTTATCGACTCGGAACACGGCATTCTCTACGCGCCCACCGGCTCCGCGGTCATGGACTTCTACGGCGGCGATCGCGTCGGCAACGACCTCTACGCCGACTCGCTGCTCGCGCTCGACGCCAACACCGGCAAGCGCCTGTGGCATTTTCAGGGCGTGCACCACGATCTCTGGGATCGTGACTTCCCATCGCCTCCCGCGCTCTTCAGTCTGGATCGTGACGGCAAACACATCGACGCAATTGCTCAGACCACCAAGCAGGGATACCTTTACCTCTTCAATCGCATCACCGGGGAGCCGCTCTTTCCGATCCACGAGTTTCCGTATTCAGCGAGCACGATTCCCGGCGAAGTCACGTCACCCACCCAGCCGAAGCCCGACTTGCCTGAGCCCTACGCGCGTCAGCAACTCAGCGAAGACTTGCTCACCACGCGCACCCCCGAAGCGCACGACTGGGCGCTGAAGACCTTACGCACATTCCGCAACGGCGGCCAATTCTATCCTTTCGCCGTCGGCCAGCAGACGATCATCTTTCCCGGCTTCGATGGCGGCGCTGAATGGGGTGGTCCCGCGATCGATCCCGTTCACGGCGTCATCTACATCAACGAAACTGAGATGGCCTGGACCGGCGGGTTGGTTCCCAGCAAGGCTGGTAGTCCCGGCGAAATGGTCTATCAGAGTCAGTGCGCCATGTGCCACGGCGTCGATCGCGCCGGCTCGCCACCGGCATTTCCATCGCTTGTCGATATCGAAAAGCGTATGCCCGCCGACAAGGTGATTGCAGCAATTCATCAGGGCGTTGGCCGTATGCCCTCATTTCCTAACATTCAGGGACAGCGACTTGATGCCCTCGTTACGTATCTCCGTACAGCGGGTGCAGCGGCTCCGTCCAGGGAACTGCAAGCCGCACCCGCTGCCGAACACGAGTCCAAAGCCGCGGTCGATTCTGCTGGCGCGAAGGTCTACGCAGACCAATGCGCCGCCTGCCACGGAGATCACATGGAAGGCATCGCGCCCTCGCCGCCGCTCATCGGACTTAACGCCCGCATGAACGCCGCGCAAACTACGGACATCATCCAGAAGGGCAGAGGCCAGATGCCCGCGTTCGATGTAAAAGGTCCAGATCTGGAAGCGCTGCTCCGTTTCCTTGATGTTGCCCCGGCCGTCAAATCACAGGAGTCCAACCCCGAGGAATGGTCGAACAAGTACATCTTCACGGGCTACCGCAAGTTCCTTGACCCCGATGGCTATCCCGCAATTGCGCCGCCGTGGGGTACGTTGAATGCCATCGACCTCAAGACCGGCAAGTATCTCTGGAAGGTTCCGCTGGGTGAATACCCGGCGCTTGCAGAAAAGGGAATGAAGAATACCGGCACTGAAAACTACGGCGGTCCCGTGGTTACCGCCAGCGGCGTCCTCTTCATTGGGGCCACTGTCTACGATCACAAGCTGCGCGCCTTCGACAGCAGCACCGGCAAACTGCTGTGGGAGGGCGAATTGCCCTTCGCTGGGGTGGCCACGCCTTCGACGTACATGGTCGATGGCCGCCAGTACGTCGTTATAGCAGCCAGCAACGCGCGCACTCCCAGCAACCCGCAGGGCGGCATGTATGTGGCCTTCGCACTACCCACCGGAAACGCCAAGAAGCAATAAGAATCGTGCTGACCGCTGCGAAGCGCCGGTGCTAGACTCTCTGCACTCTCATGATCCTGAAACAGTACTATCTCGGCTGTCTTGCGCATGCTTCGTATCTTCTAGGCGATGAACAAAGCGGAACGGCTGTCGTAGTCGATCCGCAGCGCGATATACATCAGTACGTCGCCGACGCTGAAAAATTGGGGATCCAGATCCGGCACGTCTTCCTTACCCACTTTCACGCGGACTTCGTCGCCGGACACCTCGAACTGCGCGATTGCTGCAACGCCTCGATTCATCTCGGTTCCCGCGCCCAGGCCGAGTATGCATTCATTCCAATGAGCGACGGCGACACGCTGGAGTTTCCAGGAATGCGAATGCAGGTTCTGCACACGCCCGGACATACCATCGAATCCATTTCGATCCTGGTCTTCGATCTCGCCAAAGACAGAACAAATCCGCACGCCGTCCTCACCGGCGACACGCTTTTCATTGGCGATGTGGGACGCCCCGACCTGCGCGCCTCGCTCGGTTGGACTGCGAATGAACTCGGCGGCTACCTCTACGAATCTCTGCATACCAAGCTGCTGCCGTTGCCCGATGCGGTGCTCGTCTACCCAGCACACGGTGCGGGATCGCTCTGCGGCAAGAAGCTCTCGTCGGACACCGTCTCCACTCTCGGCGAACAGCGCCGCTTCAACTACGCGCTCAAGCCCATGAGCAAAGACGAATTCGTGCGTCTCGTAACCGCCGACCAGCCCAATGCACCGCCATATTTCACCTACGACGCCATCCTCAACACCCGCGAGCGCGCCACGCTCGACAAGAAGCTCGAAGAAGTCCTCAAGCCCGTCGAACTCGACGAAGTTCTTCTACTCGGCGACAAAGGAGCGCAGATCCTCGATGTGCGCGATGCGGCGGAGTATGCCAAGGGCCACCTCGCGGGCAGCATCAACATTGGCCTCGGCGGCCAATACGCCACGTGGGCCGGCACGGTTCTCGATCGCACCAGACCGATCGTCATAATCGCCGAGCCCGGCCGCGAGCAGGAAGCTGCGCTACGGTTGGGCAGGATTGGCTTCGATCATGTGATGGGTTTTATGCGCGACGGCATGGAGGCGCTTGCCGAGCGTCCCGATCTCGTCTGGCCTACTGAGCGCACTGGTGTGCTGATCGCCGCCGAAGAATTGGAAACCAGCGATCCGCCTTTCCTCCTCGATGTCCGCGGGCCGCGCGAATTCGAAGCAAGGCACATTCGTGGCAGCGTCAACCTGCCGCTCAATCATCTGCAGGAGCGCATTTATGAAGTGCCGCGTGATCGGCGCATCGCCGTGCATTGCGCGGGCGGCTATCGATCGTCGATTGCTGTCAGCATCCTTCACCAGCACGGCATCACCAACCTGATCGAGATCGCCGGGGGGCTGGCAGCTTGGGAGGCGGCTGGGCTGCCGGTCGAGTCTGAAACTACGCAATCGGTTTAACAACCGGCTCAGGAAGGCTATAGTCCGCTATAGAATATTATCGCTTTTTCTTCGCCTTTTCACAGAGATTCGGTGTATGCTGGCTTTCGCAACATGGAGGTTGCAAGATGGACGTTCAAAAGGAACTTATCGCTGAGTACGATCGCGAAACCGCCAACACCCGCAAAATCCTCGAAGCCATCCCTGATGACGCCGATTTCGCCTGGAAGCCGCATGACAAGTCGATGGCACTTGGCCGTCTTGCAGCTCACGTGAGCGACACCAACGGCGACTGGGCAGTGCACACGCTCACCACGGACCGGCTGGACTGGACCCCTGAGATGAAGTCTGTGGATTCACCCAGCAAGAAGGATCTGCTGGCGCGTTTTGATAAGCAGGTTGCCGAGGCCAAACCTGCCTTGGCTGCCATGACGCCCGCCAAGTGGGACTCGAACTGGAAGTTCGTCGCCGGTGACGAGACCTGGATCGACGACACCAAGTACAACGTCTGGCGCACCTGGGTCCTCAACCATCTCGTCCATCACCGCGCGCAGCTTGGCTGCTATCTGCGCCTGCTCGACAAAAAGATTCCCGGCATGTACGGCCCGTCAGCAGACGAGATGTGAGGCAGGCCTCAAGAAAATGCAGGTCGGGCCGGACTCCATGGACAGGGCCCGGCTCGTCCAATCGCCAGGATCGTATCGTGAAGTGGCTTGGGAAGGATCCAACTGCGCTATGCTGATGGGTGCTTTCTTGAGGGCTAATCGCGGGCCATGGTTTTTCGGTACCCCAAAGTCTATCCGATCCTTGATGCATCGATCCTCCCGCTCACGGGTCGTGTCCAGTTCCTTGCCAAACTCGGAGGCGCCTTGACAAAGGCAGGCGTACGCCTGCTCGAATTCCGAAACAAAGTCAGTTCAACCGCCGACCTCCTGAAGGAAGCCGCTGCCCTGCGTGAAGCGATGCCCCGGGAGAAGGTAAAGTTGATTCTCGATGACAGAGAGGATCTCGTTCTGGAAGTTGGCTTTGACGGTGTCCACCTCGACGAGGCGGATGTGACTCCAAGCGAAGCGCGGTGGCTCCTTGGTCCCGAAAAGATCATTGGCACCTTCGGCGGCAGCGAATCTCTCCTACCGGAAGTCTTCAGCGAACCGGCGAATTACTTCGCAATTGGTCCGGTATTCGAAACCAGAACCAAGCAGACCACCAAAAAGCCAATCGGCGTGGAAGGTGTGCGGGAACTGCGCAAGCAGGCTGGCCGCGGAGTGGTGTTGAGTGCTGCCGGGGGAATCACCTTTGAAACCGCACAGGCGGTTTTGGATGCGGGTGTAAACATGGTCGCCGTTTCCGAGGCCATCTTTCACGCCTCCGATCCCGCGAAGGAATTCGAACGATGGAAAGACAAGTTTGGTTAAACGAAGAATTCAGGTGTCCGAACCCAAAAGGTTAATTTCAGCGAGACAATTCTATTAAATTCGTATAAAACAAGCCCAGTGCAGACTCCCGAACTCGTCGCTACTAAAAACGCAGCCAGTGTTGCTTCCGAAGCGCCCAGAATGGTGCAGACGCTCGGCTTATTCAGTTCCACCGCACTGGTCGCCGGTTCCATGATTGGTTCCGGCATCTTCCTTGTGGATGCCGACATTGCGCGCACAACCAACTCGCCTGCGCTGGTGCTCGGTGCCTGGGTGGTCACTGGGATTCTGACGGTCATCGGGGCGCTTAGCTACGGCGAACTCGCCGCCATGATGCCCAAAGCCGGAGGCCAGTACGTCTACCTGCGCGAGTCGCTTGGTCCGCTGTGGGGATTCCTCTACGGCTGGACGCTCTTCCTGGTTATTCAGACCGGCACCATTGCCGCCGTCTGCGTAGCCTTCGGCAAATTCCTCGGCGTCTTCTTTCCGTCGATTTCGACCACAAACTGGCTGTGGCACATTGCCCACGTTCCTCCCATCAAAGTCGGTCCGATGGTTCTGGGTAACATGGATATTGGCGTCAACACCGCCAACCTTACCGGCATCGTGATTGTCTTCTTTCTGGCATTTGTGAACATGTTTGGCGTGAAATTAGGCGCCATGATCCAGAACATTTTCACGTCGGCGAAAGCACTTTCGCTGGCGGCATTAGTTTTGCTCACACTCACAATCGGGCGCAACGCGACGGCAATGGCCGCGAACTTCGGAGAGGGTTGGAGCGAGTTCTGGAAGAACGCAGGCTGGAGTGCGATGCATCCTGTCCAGGTAGGAATAGGCGGACCAACCGTCTTCGTCAACCTCCTCGTAATTCTCGCCGTGGTGCAGGTCGGTTCGCTCTTTTCCGCCGATGCATGGAACAACATCACGTTCACGGCCGGGGAAGTGAAGAATCCACGGCGCAACATTCCGTTGTCGCTCATCATGGGAACCGGCTTTGTAGTTACGGTGTATTTTCTGGCCACCCTCGGATACCTGATGGTGCTGCCCATGCGCGGCGATCCGCACGGAGCCACGGCACTGGCGCGCGGCCTGCAATATGCCTCGGAGGATCGCGTAGGCACTGCTGCACTCGAAGTGGTGTTTCACTCCGGCGGTGCTTACCTGATGGCCGCGGCGATCCTGATTTCTACGTTCGGTTGCGCCAACGGATTGTCACTTGCAGGAGCGCGGGTCTATTACGCCATGAGCCAGGATGGGCTCTTCTTCAAATCTGTCGGCAAGTTGAGCGAGAAGTACAAGACGCCTTCGGCGGGGCTCTTTGTGCAAGCCTGCTGGACAGCCCTGCTGTGTGTATCGGGCTCATACAGCCAATTGCTCGACTACATCATCTTTGCGGTGCTCGTCTTTTATATCCTGACGATCCTCGGACTGTTCGTTCTGCGCGTCAAACAACCAGAGGCAAGCCGTCCGTACAAGGCGCTCGGCTACCCGGTCCTACCGGCGCTGTATATCGTCATGGCTTCATGGATTTGTATCGTATTATTGCGGTACAAGCCCCAATACACCTGGCCGGGCCTGGTTCTTGTTCTGCTGGGAATACCGGTGTATCTCTTCTGGTCGCGGCGATCCGAAGCACGAACGCAAGAATGACAAACCGTACCTAAAGCCCTTGTGGAGGAAGTCCCTCACTCATGCCCAAGCTGTTACGAATCAAACCGATGTCGATGCTCACCGAAGAAGCCGCGGAGCAGGGCGAACACACGCTCAAGCGCTCGCTGGGTGCGCTCAATCTTGTCACGCTCGGTATCGGAGCCGTGATTGGCGCAGGCATCTTTACGCTCACCGGGCAGGCTGCCGCGCTCCGCGCGGGTCCCGCCGTGGCCCTGAGCTTCGTGGTGGCAGGACTGACGTGCGCCTTTGCCGGTCTGTGCTACGCGGAATTTGCCTCGATCATCCCGATTGCCGGTTCGGCCTACACCTACGGTTACGCAACGCTCGGTGAACTGGTGGCATGGATCATCGGCTGGGATCTTACCCTGGAGTACGCCTTCGGTGCTTCTACGGTTGCCTCCGGCTGGGCGGGCTACTTCAACAGCCTCCTGCAGCAGTTCCACATTTACCTTCCTCCGCAGCTTACGGCTACCCCTGGCACGCCGCTCGTTTTCTATCACGATCAGTGGCTGCAGTTGATGTCGCTTCCGCCAGGTGTAAGCGATGCAGGTTTGCCGCACGCGACCGGCGTGGTTAACCTGATTGCGGTTGCCATTGTCATGGTCATCACCACCATCCTGGTGATCGGCATCAAGGAGTCAGCCAACTTCAACTCCGCTGTTGTGATTATCAAAGTCACGATTGTCTGTGTCTTTTTGGTGATCGGCGGCTGGTTTCTTTTCAAACATCCAGCAATCGCGAGCATGAACTGGCATCCCTTTGTGCCTCCGCCGGACGGGAATGGAAACTTCGGCTGGGGTGGAATTCCAAAGGCAGCGGCATCCATCTTTTTCGCCTATATCGGTTTCGATGCGGTTTCAACCGCGGCGCAGGAAGCGAAGAATCCCAAGCGCGATATGCCGATCGGCATTCTCGGGTCTCTGGTGGTTTGCACGATCCTTTACATCCTCGTCTCGCTGGTACTGACCGGCCTGGTAAGCTACAAGACGCTGAACGTCTCGGCGCCGGTGGCGCTGGCGATTGATGCAACCGGGGTAGGCTGGGGATCGCTGCTCGTGAAAGTCGGCGCAGTATTTGGGCTTGCCACGGTCATGTTGGTCATGCTGCTCGGCCAAACGCGCGTCTTCTACTCGATGTCAAAAGACGGCCTGCTGCCGAAGTGGGCTTCAGCGGTACACCCAAAGTTCCGCACGCCGTGGATTACAACAATCGTGTTTGGCTCTTTTGCTGCGATCATGCCGGCGTTCTTCAACATCGAAGTGCTCTCTGAACTCGTCAACATCGGCACTCTGCTGGCTTTCACCATTGTGTCGGCAGGCGTGTGGGTATTGCGGGTGCGCCATCCTCATATGGAACGGCCGTTCAAGACGCCATTGGTGCCGCTGGTGCCGATACTGGGCATTCTCTCAGCGGTTTACCTGATGACGCGCCTGATGCTGTTTACGTGGGAAGTCATGATCGTCTGGCTGATTATCGGGCTGGTGATTTACTTTGGCTATTCGCTGAAACACAGCAAGGTGCAGCAACTGCCGGTGGCAGAAACAGTACAAGGGGATTGAGCGAGGTATTCATCGCTTCAAGTGGAAACGGCCTCCTTTGCGGGAGGCCGTTCTTATTGTGCCGAATTATCCGGCACTGTTTACGCTGGAGTCTTTGCGCAGAATTCGTCGAATGCGCGGATCAGCTCACCGGCAATCTGCTGCGCCGTTGCCTGCTCGATCACGAACCGCTGCATCAGGTAGACCAGCTTGCCGTCGCGCAGAATTGCTACGGCGGGCGATGTCGGCGGATGGCCCTCGAAGTAGCTGCGCGCCTTTTCCGTAGCGTCGCGATCCTGCCCGGCAAAGACGGTGATTTTGTGGTCTGGCGCATTCACCGAGTTGGCCAGTGCCAGCCGCACACCGGGGCGCATCTTTCCGGCGGCGCATCCGCAGATTGAGTTCACCACCAAAAGTGTTGTGCCGGATTGTGCAAGGGCTGCATCGACATCCTCGGCAGTGCGGGTTTCCTCGATCCCGGCGCGAACCAGTTCCTCGCGCATGGGAATGACCATAATCTCTGGGTACATGTAACCTCCGGCAATGGGTCTTGCGGCGTGAAGCCGGTTGCCTGATTCCATTCTACAGAAAACTGTGCCAAAACCCTACGGAGGAAGCGCCGGCCTGACTCGGCCGTGCGCGCCGTAGTGTAGCCTTGCATCGATGCGCATTGAAGAAAACAAGCCGCTTGCGCCGCTCACCACCCTTGGCATTGGAGGTCCGGCGCGATGGTTCGTCGAAGTGCATTCTGAAGAAGATATCGCCCAAGCCGCCGCCTGGGTACATGAGAAAGGCATGCCCCTGTTTGTGCTGGGAGGCGGAAGCAATCTACTGGTGCCTGATGCGGGCTATCCGGGAGTAGTGATGCACATTGACCTGCGCGGGATCGAGCGTCGGAACGAAGCAGCCGACTACGTGATATTCAGTGTGGCTGCGGGCGAGGACTGGGACCAGTTTGTGCAGCGCTCCGTGGACGATGATTGTGCGGGGCTGGAGTGCCTCGCGGGCATTCCGGGGACCGTGGGGGGAACGCCGGTGCAGAATGTCGGCGCCTACGGTCAGGAAGTCTCCGCAACCATCGAACGCGTGCGAGCCTTCGATCTGCACGAGCAAAGGTTTTTGGAGTTCAGCGCCGAAGATTGCGGATTCGCGTACCGGCGCAGCCGTTTCAATTCTCACGATCGCGGCCGCTACATCGTGACCCGCGTCGATTATCGGCTCGAACTCAGCGGCGCTCCAACCCTGCGGTATGCGGATCTCCAGCGAGAATTTGCAACGGATCGAATCCCATCGCTGAAGGAAGTAGCTGCCGCAGTGCGACGAATCCGCCAATCAAAAGGCATGTTGCTGGTCGAAGGCGATCCCGATTGTCGCAGTGCCGGCAGCTTCTTCAAGAACCCGATCGTGAGCGCGGAGCAAGCGGCCAGTGTCGCCGCTGCGGCTGGCGCGGAACCGCCCCGGTTTTCTGCCGGCTCGGGCAATGAGGGCAAGGTGAAACTACCGGCCGCATGGCTGATCGAGAAGGCTGGATTCTCAAAAGGATATGCGCTTGGTCGCGCCGGCATCTCCACCAGGCACACGCTGGCGCTGGTCAACCGCGGCGGCGCAACGGCCGCGGAAATTCTTGCTCTCGCAGAAAAGATCAGAAGCGCGGTAGCTGAGAGATTCGGGATTGAGTTGGATGTGGAACCGGTAATGCTTGGCTTTTGATGCTACCGCTCTAGCGAGTCTCAAACCGCGACACAATGCGAGCCCGCTCTGAGGAAAGCACATCCGCCGCGGGGCCAAGTCCTGCGAGCAGGCCCTCGCGGAGCAGCGCAACTTCAGCGGTTGTAGCAAATGCATCGGTTGCATCGTGCGTGACCATTACGGTTTGCACTTGATGCTCGGCGCACCACGCCTGCAGCCGCGTCAGTAGCGCGTCGCTCGCGTTTCCATCCAGCGCGGAAAACGGTTCGTCGAGGAGGAGTAAGCGCGGAAGAGGCGCCAGCGACCGGGCCAGGGCAATTCGCTGTGCTTCACCCCCGGAAAGATCCCTCGGCCATCTGTGCGCAAGATCCGTGGCATCGACAAGGGCCAGCATCTCGTCTACACGAGCTTCGCGATGCGCGGCGTCAAGCGATGCCAGGCCGAAGGCAACGTTCGCGCTCACACTCAGGTGAGGGAAGAGCGCCGGGTGTTGCGACACCATGGCAGTGTGGCGCAGACCGGGCTTGATGAAAATGTGCCGAGCGCCGTCTATCAGCACGCGGCCATTGAGTTCGATGCGGCCGTGATCCGGACGGTCGAGCCCCGCCAGCAACCGCAACAGCGTACTCTTGCCGGCGCCCGAAGGCCCGAAGATGACCGTCCATGAAGCCGTAAAACGGCACTCTACCCGTAAATGAAAACCACCCCGGCGCGAATCGAGCGAGAATTCAAGCACGGCGGCCTCCGCGAGGACGAGCGCCGGCGTAGATGGCGGCAAGCGCAACCACACTCAGGCCAAGCAGCAGGGCGGCAGTACGATTTGCAGCGGCGTAATCGAAGTTCTCCACCTGGTTGTAGAGAACAATGGAGAGGGTACGCGTAGCGCCCGGAATATCGCCGCCCAGCATCAGCACGACGCCAAACTCGCCCACCGTGTGCAGGAAGGCCAGCACAGCGGCCGCGAGCAGCGAACGGCGCGCAAGCGGAACGAGTACGCGGAACACGATGCGCCCGGGACCAGCACCGAGCATGCGTGCGGCATCGAGCAGGGAAGCGTCGACGGCGGAAAACCCGGCAACGATGGGCTGGACCGCAAACGGCAGGCTATAGATGACCGATCCGACAACCAGGCCTGCGAACGAAAATGCAAGCGGATGGCCGAGAACCGCAGCGATGCCTCGGCCCACAGCAGTGCGCAAACCGAGAAGAACGAGGAGAAAGAATCCAAGCACCGTGGGCGGCAACACAAGCGGCAGCGCAGCGAGCGCTTCCAGTGCAGCGAGCCAGCGGCTGCGTCCCAGAACGAGAAGAGCGCCTAGAGGAACTGTGATCACCAGCAAAATCGCCGTGGTAAGCGAAGCGAGTTTGAGAGTGAGGGCGAGCGCTTGCCAGTCCATTATTTATGCGCCGGTGTCAGGCCTGCGTGGCTCAGTTCAGCCTGAACCGGCGCAGAGAGCAAATAGTCGAGAAATTTGTGAGCTTCAGATCGCTTCGTAGTTTTGCTGACGATCACCGCACCCTGCTGGATTGGCGGGTAGAGGTCGCGCGGGATCACGAAGTATCGGCCGCTCGACGAAAGGCGCGGCGTCAGCGCGGAGGTAAGCGAAATCAGGCCTGCATCGGCATTGCCCGAATCGACGAACTGCGCGGTTTGCGCGATGTTCTCAGCCGTCACCAACCGTGCGCGCAGAGAATCGTATAGCTTGAGACTGGTGAGTGCGGCAACGGCTGCCCGGCCGTACGGCGCGCGATCGGGATTGGCGACAGCCAGCCGTCGCAGGGCGGGGCTGCGCAGCAATTCAAGCGATGGCGGAGGCAAAGTCGAGTCCTTGCGAGCCCATAGCACCAGCGTGCCATTCGCGTAATTCAGCGGGGTTGAAGAGTCGGCACTCCCTGCAGCGTCAGCCAGTCCGTCGCTGATCAACCGCTTGGGATAACTCATGTCGGCGGAGAGAAAGAGGTCGAACGGAGCGCCGTTCTGGATTTGCGTCGTCAGCGCAGCCGAAGCCTGGTAAGTGGCCTCCACGTGAATTCCAGTGGATCTCTCGAACTCCGCAAAGATCGGTGGAAGCACCGGCTCGAGGTCCGCAGCGGCTGCAACGCGAAGAGGGGTTTGAGCGGGAGCCGCAGCAGCGCTCACGAGCATAGCCAATCCAAAAATAATATGTCTCAGCATCTCAGTTCCCGGTCTCGTCGGGTGAGCAAAACCTTCCCATGTCCTGTTAGGCTAACACCAAGGATGAACGACAATCTGCACACGTTACGCTGTTTCGGATGTGGTGCGCGCATCGCCGGACCTGAGGCTCGACCAGACTTCAGATGCGCGCAGTGCGGCGACCTTTTTGAAGTGGAGTACGCAGGCTGGGGACAGAGACAAGGTAATAACAGGCCCAATCCCGGCGCGCTGAAGTGGCTGTGGCGCGAACGGCGCTGCTCCAGCGAGTTCCTCGATCAGAGCGGAGTATGGCGGTTCCGGGAACTGCTGCCAATCCTTGATAACTTCGGCAATGCGGTAAGCCTGCACGAAGGCAACACGCCGCTCTACAAGTTGAAGCGCGCAGCCGAGTCTCTGGGAATCGATCAGCTTTTCGCGAAGCACCAGGGAATGAATCCGACGGGTTCGTTCAAAGACACCGGGATGACCGCGGCGCTGAGTGTTGCGCGGGAGCGCGGGTTTGAGTGGGTGGCATGCGCATCGACTGGAAATACTTCAGCGGCCATGGCTGCCTATGCGGCACGTGCAGGCCTGCGCTGCCTGGTATTGATCCCCGAAGGCAAGATCGCCTGGGGAAAACTCTCGCAGGCCATGGACTACGGCGCTATTACCTGCCAGCTGAAATCGGACTTCGACGGATGCGTACGCGTCTTGACGCAGATCGTGAAAGAAGCGCCGATTTACCTTCTGAATTCGGTCAACCCATACCGGCTTGAGGGCCAGAAGACACCGGCATTTGAAATTGCCGAAGCCTTTGACTGGACCGTTCCAGATCACCTGATTGTGCCCGGCGGAAACCTTGCCAACAGTTCCGCGCTGGGCAAGGGCTTTCGCGAATTGCACGAACTTGGATTGGTTGCGCGCATGCCGCGCATCTCGGTCATTCAGGCCGAGGGTGCGAATCCGCTGGCGCGAAGCTTTGCCGAGAACAACGGCGAGAAGATGGAACCGGTCGAGGCGCACACCCGCGCGACTGCCATTCGTATTGGCAACCCTGCCTCGTGGCGGAAGGCAGCCCGCGTGATCAAGGACACAGGCGGATGGTGCCTCGACGTCACTGAGGCCGAGATCGCTGTTGCGAAGGCTGAACTGGGCGCTGAAGGCCTGGGGTGCGAACCTGCCTCCGCGGTGACGCTCGCCGGCCTGAAGAAGCTGCGCGCTGACGGTAAGGTGTCGGCAAGCGAGACCGTCGTGCTTCTGCTTACGGGGCACACGCTGAAGGATGCGGACTACACCATCAATTTCCATCGCGGAACGCTTCTGGGCGAAGACGAAGCCGCGCGACACCGGCAGGAGATCGCGGCATTGCAGCGCAACGCCCTCGCTGTCGATGCGACGCCCTCAGCAGTCCTGGAAATGCTGAAGGGAATGGCGGGATGAGCAGCACCACAAAGACCTTCAGAATGCGCTTGCCGGCAACCTCGGCAAATCTTGGGTCGGGATTCGATGCTGCAGCAGTGGCATTGAATTTTTTCCTCGAAATCGAGGCGGAAGCGGCAGAGGAATTCTCAATCTCTGCAACCGGGCTGGACAGCGAACTGTGCTCACGGTTGGACCACAACCTTATCCTTGCCATCTACCGGCAAATTCTGAAAGAGAATCGAAAACCGGTGCAGCCGCTGGCGATCCATATGCAAAACGGCATCCCGCTGGGGATGGGCTGTGGCTCGTCGGCTGCGGGACGACTTGCCGCGATAGCCTTAGCCGTCCACTTCGGCAATCTGGACTGGCGCCCGGAGCAGATTCTGGAAGAGGCCTGCGCGCTCGAAGGACATCCGGATAATGCCGCTGCCTGCTGGCTGGGTGGATTTGTGGCTGCCGCCAACGAAGGCCGAAAGGTCCACGTAGCTCGCGTCGACCCACCCAGGTCCTGGCGTGCGATTGTGGCCCTCCCACCGGATTCCCTGGCCACCAGCAAAGCCCGCGCCGTGCTTCCAGCGAGCTATACCAGCAGCGATGTCGTCGCCAACATTCAGGCTGTGTCCATGCTGGGTCTCGCCTTTGCGCAAAGCCGTGGCGATCTGCTGCGCATCGCGATGCAGGACCGTATCCATCAGCCTTATCGCGCCCAGATGTGCTCAATGTTGCCCCGACTTCTGCCTTTGGCCGGTAGCGATGGAATCCTGGGTGTGGGCTTGAGCGGCGCCGGCCCGGCGGTCCTGGTGATTGTGGATTGTGAGGCGGACGCCGCGGCAGCGTCCAAAGCGATTCTCGCCGCGATGCATGGCCTACCTTATCCGAGGCTGATCACAAGTCGTTTCGAAGGCACTGGCGCGAGAGAATCGTTGCACCAAAGACCTTGAATCTGTCCCGTTTTTAGACTCGAACCATGTTCACTGAGGAGTTATCTTTCCAGACAGGAGATAACTGTGAGGTAAATCACCTCTTGATGATTACCGCGCCTATTACCTAAGTTTCCTTGATATTGGACCTCAGACCACCTAAATTCGCTCCGTGGGCAGTTCTGGGGGAGGGCTGCTCTAGCGCCCGAGGTCCTGTACAGGATCCGGGCGCTTCTATTTTGGGCAGTGATAAAACGATTGCCTATATCGGACTGCATTCAAAGACATTGGCGACAGACAGGTAACGCAGCTTTGCCCCAAGTTGGCGGCTCAGGGTCACATTGCGACTATATTGCCCCATAAAGCATCCTATATGGGCACAGTTTCCGTTAGTCTGAAGTGGGAAGCGGTACAACAAGGAGAACCATGGCAGGTTTGGGTGTAATGGAAGTAAGCGATGCAACGTTCGAACAGGAGGTGCTCAAAAGCGAGCAGCCGGTCCTGGTGGATTTCTGGGCAGTATGGTGCGGACCATGTCGCGCGATCGCACCGATCGTGGACGGAGTTGCGCAGACCTACGCCGGCAAACTGAAGGTGGCGAAAGTGGATGTTGACCACAATGCCGCCACCCCGTCGCGTTATGGCATTCGCGGAATTCCCGCGCTGCTGTTCTTCAAGGGCGGCAAGGTAGCAGACCAGGTGGTGGGATACGCTCCGCAGGATGTAATTGAAGAGAAAGTCCAGCGCTTGTTGGCGTAGTAGTATCATACAAACGACAAAGCCCGGCGAATTGCCGGGCTTTTTGCTGTTTGAGGAGATTGCGCGGACTTCAGCGGTATTTGCGCAGAACGCCAAGAACGCGGCCCTGAATCGCGACCTGTGCGGCGGGCACGTAAATTGGATCCATATCAACGTTTGCGGGTTGCAGTCGCACCACTTGACCCTCTGCGTAAAAACGCTTGAGCGTGGTCTCGGAGCCGTGAACCAGCGCAACGACGATTTCTCCCTGGCGGGCTGTGCGCGTGCGCTCTACGAGGACGTAGTCGCCGTTGATGATGTGCTCATCGCGCATCGAATCCCCGCGCACCTCAAGTGCGAACACATCGCGATTGCCGACGACGTCGTGCAGGGAGATGGTTTCAGGATTCTCTGAGGTTTCCACCGGAAGTCCTGCGGCAATGCGGCCAGCCAGCGGAAGCCGATCGCTGGTCCTGTTTCGGGCGCCAGGCGGCAGTACATCGATCGATCGGCTCCGGTTATGGACTCGGTCGAGAAGCCCCTTCTTCTCAAGATTGGTGATGTGCTTGTGCACGGTTGCCAGGCTCTTGAGGTTCATTCCCCGAGCAATCTCTTCAAAAGATGGGGAATAGCCGTTCCGGGTCACAAACGACTCCAGAAAGTCGATGATCTCTTTTTGCCTTCGTGTGACAGCCATGGGCGGATTATAGCGAAGAAAAAGCGAATTGCAAGCGAAGTTTTTTGCCTTCCATTCTCCATGGTTCCTTTTGGGTCAAGTAGGTGATCCGGAATCCCAATCCGACCTCGACCCCAGCTGTCCCGTAAACCCGCCGTGATCCGTGCCGGGACTCTGAAGCAAAGCCGAGATTTTGCCGATAGAGGCAGTGTAGTCACCTCTCACCGGGATGTGAGAGCTCGAATGCCTAAGGAGTCTCAGCCGATGATCTCGTTGAAGCGATACCTTGATTCTGTTACTTCTCGGAGCGATAGCGCTGAAGACAATTGTTCACGGGCTGCATGCATGGCTCTTCTTTCGGCCTACCGCTCGGGGATGGCAGAGATGGCGGAATGTGGTGCAAGCGCCTGTCCAAGCCTCGCCGTGGAGTTCAAGAGAGGACTGACGAGGATCGAGGAGGAACTCGGTGAGTATCCTGCTCTCCCTGCAGTTTTGATGTCGAGGGACTCCCTGCGTGAGGTCCTGCAGAACTGGGGTAAGAAGACCGCACAGCACTACGAGCGGAAAGCGGGAGAGGTCAGGGATCTTCTCCTCGTGATGGCGCGCACCGCCGAGTCGCTGGCACACAAAGACGATCGATATGCGCAACAGTTGGATTTGGTCACCACTCAGTTGGAGAGCATCGTCAACCTGCAGGACGTGACCAAAATCCGCGCATCCATCGAAGAGAGCGCTCGCCAACTCAAGAGTTCCGTCGCGCAAATGACCGCGGAAAGCAAAGCTGTTATCGAGCATCTGCGCGTCGAGGTTTCCACTTACCAGACCAAACTCGAAAAAGCGGAGCACATCGCATCGTGCGACGCGCTGACGGGACTGGGAAGCCGCCTCTGGGTGGAAGGACGAATCCAACAGCGAATATCAATCGGATTGCCATTTTCAATCGTCATGATCGACGTCGATGGTTTCCGCCGCGTGAATCAGGAGTACGGGAACCTGGTCGGAGATCTGATTCTGAAAGAATTTGCCAGGGAGTTGCGCTCATTCTGCCGCTTCTCTGATCTCGTTGCGCGCTGGGGTGGCGACGAGTTCATCGTGGTCCTGGACTGCGCGGGTCTTGATGTAAAACGGCACATCGCGCGCCTGCAGTCATGGATATGTCGACCGTACCTCGTTCCCGGAAGAGCCGGGCACGTCAGCGTTCGACTGGCGGCCTCCTTTGGTCTCGCCGAGTATCGTGAAGGCGATCACCTGCAGGAACTTCTGGAGCGCGCAGATAAGGAGCTGTCTGCCGTGCGGGAGGCGGCGCGAAAAAGATTGACCGCCTGAGCGTTAACGCCACCGTTCGAAGCGCTTCGTGAAAGGGCTCCCCCGCTTTCTGTATCCGCCGTCACGCTACAGCGTTCATAGATACGCTTCCGGGAATTCCCGCGCATACTCACTCAATTCGAAACTCCTCTCCGTTCTTTTTCCACTCCAACCTTGAGTTCTTTTTCTCTCCGCGCGAACGTAGAGAGGTCCCGCAGATTAGCGCACTCTAAGCCGCGCGGAATTTTGGCGGCGAGAGGACGACACATCGAGGACACCCAGGAGATCCGGAGATGAGACTGCTGATCGCAGAAGACGACAAGGCATTGGGCCTTTTTCTGCGGCGGGGACTCGAGTCCGATGGCCATCGCGTGCACGTCGTCCTCGATGGCGCCGAGGCTGTCGAAGCTTTCCGCATGGAATTGCCCGACTTGACCATTCTCGACCTGAATATGCCGGTCAAGGATGGAGAAGCCGCGCTTCTGGAAATACGCAACATCGATGCGGAGTTACCGGTGCTCGTGCTTACCGGGCGGCAACTTGTAGACACGCGCGTTCGCTGTCTCGACAACGGAGCTGATGATCTGATGCTGAAGCCTTTCAGCTTGCTTGAACTCCGTGCGCGCTGTCGCGCGCTCATGCGGCGGAAGAGAGATACACATTTGCTGTTGCGCGCGGGTGATCTTGAACTCAGCCGGCTGGATCACTCGGTGCGCCGATGCGGAAAGATCGTAGGCCTCACCAACAAGGAATTCGCACTTCTCGAACACCTGATGCTCAATCGCGGTCATTGTGTTTCCCGTGTCGAGCTCCTGGAGACGGTTTGGAACGCGGAGTCCGCACAGACGACCAACATCGTCGATGTGTATGTGAATTACCTCCGCCGCAAGCTTGAGGATATCCCGTCCAACGGCCTGATCCATACCGTCCGGGGCCAGGGATACATGATCCCATTCGAAGCCGATATCGCTGGCAGCGATCATGCCGACAGCCTGGCAGGGATCGCGCCTCAGTTCGGTGCGGTTCAAGGATGATTTTTCGCCCAAAGTTTCTGGTTTTAGGAGATGCACAATGGCAGCAGCAGCTCTGATTTCTTCTTGCAGTGCAAGGACTCGATCACGCACAGCCTTGGTGGCAAGTGCCGACGGCAGCTTTCGGCAGAGTCTCAGTACCATTCTGACGGGCTTGCGGTGGCAGGTGCGTGAAGCGCAAGGCGGAGCCGCGGCATGGGGCGAGGCGCTGGACATGCTGCCGCAGGCGATCATCGTAGACTCATGGCTGCCCGATCTCGATGTCGCCGAATTCCTCCACGAGTTCCGCATAGCGTTTCCGGCTGTCGATGTGGTGACGGCCGGCAATGCAAGTGCCTTGGAGAGTGCGCCCGGACCGCATCGTCAGGAGATTCTCTATGCTCTTCGGCGCATTCAGGAGACTGATACCGCGGCATGGAACAGCGCGCCGCTATTGGACGACACGGAACCGGAGCACCGCCACCACACCACCATTGAATTCCCGATAGAGCATTCTCGCGAGGCCAACCACGGTGGACCCATTGCCGGAGTCCCGTTGCCGACAAGAGAGATAGCTGCTAAGAATGCCGCCGAAAGCGGCCCGCGACGGCCGGCGTTGGTCGCCGGAAGCGGCCGGATCCTTGAACTGATTGGGGAGTCGCCATGCATGCTCGAGATCAGCAGGCGCATTCGCCTCGTAGCACCCCGCACCACGCCGGTGTTGATTGAAGGGCCGACGGGGTCAGGTAAAGAACTTGTTGCCGAAGCCTTGCATAGGCTCTCTACGCGCAGCAGAAAGCCGTTTGTGGCGATCAATTGTGCTGCCATTCCCGAAGCGCTCCTGGAGGCGGAACTCTTCGGTCACACGCGGGGCGCGTTTACCGGCGCAGTGCAGGGAAGGGTTGGCAGGATCGAGGCGGCCGATGGCGGCACCTTGCTCCTTGATGAGATTGGCGAGATGCCACTGGCATTGCAAGCCAAGCTGTTGCGCTTTGTCGAGAGTGGAGAGTTGCAGCGTGTCGGTGATAACGAATTGCTGAAGGTGGATGTGCGCATCATCTCCGCGACCCACCAGGCATTAGCTGAGCACACGCAGTCCGGAAGCTTCCGCGCAGATTTGTACTACCGGCTGGCTGTGTTTCTCATCCGCACGCCAGGGCTCGCAGAGCACCCTCAGGACCTGACACTGTTGGTGGATCATTTCCTGGAACAGATGGGACGGGCGATGCCTGTGAAGAGCATCGACGCAGCGGCGATGACAAAACTCAAAGCGCATTCATGGCCGGGTAACGTGCGGGAACTGGAGCATGTGCTGGAGCGCGCCGCCATCCTCGCCGGCGAAGCGCCTGTCCTCACCGCCGAGGACGTCGATTTTGGAATCCCGATGAGCAAAGCTTCCTGCGAGCAACAGGCGGGTTGAGCGCATCGTTGAAGTGATTGGAGGGATCGATGCAAATCGAAACGCGGTTAAGCGATCAACTGGCGCGGTACCTGGATCTGGCCGTGAACGAGACCAAACTGACCGCCGCCAATATGGCCAACATCGATACTCCGGGTTACCGGACCCAGGGTTTCGACTTCGAAGCAGAGATGCGGAAGGCGCTCGGGACAGAAGATGCACAAAGAACCGCTCCGGTCCAGATGCATGAAGTAGACGGTCTGATCTCCCGGCCAGACGGCAATAACGTTTCGATGGATCGTGAGGGGCTGAACCTGGCCGAGGCACAACTGAAATTCAAAACCGGAGTGGCGCTCATGCGACTTGAAAACCAGCGCGTGATGGATGCCATTCATGCAGACAAATAGTAAGCAATCCGCAGGCGAGGCAGGCAAATGAATCTCTTTGGTCTGATGGATACTTCGGGATCGGCGATGCAGGCTGAGCGTTTGCGCGCTGAAATCGTGGCGACGAACATGGCGAATGCAGAAACCACGCGAACCGAGACTGGTGGTCCTTACCAGCGCCAACATGTGGTGTTTGCCGCCAATCAAGGTGATGAAAGCTTCTCCGGTTCTCTCGGCGCGGTGACCATGCCGACGCTCCAGCCCACGGGCGATGCGGAGCCTGCAGGAGGAGTACACATCGCTCAGGTATTTGCAGACAATGCGCCGCCTTTGAAGCGTTATGACCCAGGCCATCCTGATGCCGGATCGGATGGATACGTGCCTTATCCCGACATTAATCCACTCACAGAAATGGTCGATCTGATGGGGGCAACGCGTGCTTATGGACTGAACAGTTCAGCTGTTCAGGCAGAGAAGGGCATGATCACGTCGGCTCTCGACATAGCCAGGTCCTGAGAACTGGGGGAGAAATGATTCCAGGCATTCACGCTGCCAACGTTGCAAGTACAGGCCTGTCGAGTTCGTCCACATCCATGGCGCAATTGCCGGGCAAGAGTGCGCCTTCCTCGAAGACGGGAGATTCACCATTCAGCGATCTTTTGAGCGATGCAATAGGCAAAGTTAGCCAGCTCGAAGGCCAGGCCCGCACTGCGGTCGAAGGATTGATATCGGGTTCGGGCGTCGATGTGCACCAGGCGATGATCGCCAGCGAAAAGGCGAGCATGGCATTCGAAATGGCTCTGGCTGTGCGCAATAAGGCAATCCAGAGCTATCAGTCTGTGATGGGGATGCAGTTCTGAATCCAACGCGAAGCAGCAGAGCCGCTTCAGTTCGCAGAGTAAGAGGCTGCACGCGCAGCCGCCGAGAGAAACGGCAGGACAGGGAAGATGACCCCTCCACAAACGCAGTTGGAGAAACGAGGATCGGCAGGTGACGGCGGACAGTTGACCGCAGGCGCCGCAGCCTTGTGGACTGGGGCACGGCTCCGCTGGGCGGGCATGGTCCCGCGACAACGCCGCTGGTCGGTCTCCGTCGCAGCCACGCTCATTGCGTTGCTCGGAGGCTTGCTGTGGTTCGGCCTGCGCACAGACTGGAGAATCTTGTACGCAGGACTTGACCCTGACGACGCGCGCCAACTCGGCCTTACGTTGACCCAGGCGCAGATTCCGTACGATGTGACAGATAACGGAACCGCCCTGCGCGTTTCGGCGGCGCAGTTGGACAAGGCGCGTCTGGCCACGGCAGCCAAGGGCGGCGTGAAGAGCGGTCGGATGGGATTTGAACTCTTCGACAAACCCAACTGGGTTGGATCCGAGTTTGATGAGCAGGTGAATTATCAGCGTGCGCTCGAAGGAGAACTCGAACGCACCGTCGGATCGCTTGCCGATGTGGAATCCGCGCGCGTGCACCTGGTACTGGCACACGATTCCTTGTTTCGCGATCAGGATCGGCCGGCCAAGGCTTCCGTGGTGCTGAAGTTGCGTCGCGGTGCACTGGCAGATGGTGAGGCGGACGCCATTCGCAACCTTGTCGCATCCGCTGTCGATGGGCTTGGAGCCGATCACGTGGTACTTGTGGATGCGTCAGGCCACCTTTCACTGGGACCGAAGACGGCAGAGGGATTGCAACTCACTGCGGAGCAAGCCCTGGAGGAGAAGCTGATCTCTACGCTCGAGCCTGTGACCGGTGCGGGAAACGTGCGCGCTTCGGTGACGCTCGATTACGATTCGGACGCAGTTGAAGAAACGAAAGAGAGCTACGACCCCACCCAATCCGCCACGCTCTCGATGGAGCGCAGCGAGCAGAACTCGGGTGGGCAGCCGATCGCCGCCGGAGTTCCGGGCACCGCGTCGAACGCACCCAACTCCCAGGCTCTCCCCGTGTATCCCAAACAGACCGCGCTGCCCCAGACATTGAAGAGCGAGTCGGGAACCTACGGCGTCTCGAAGACGGTTCGCCACCTGGTCGAGAGCCCAGGCAAGGTGCACCGGCTAACGGCCGCGATCGTCGTCAATGACCGCATGGTGCGAGCCCCGGCAAAAGGCACGCCGGCACAGTGGCAGACGCGCTCCGTGGATGAGTTGAACAACCTGACAGCGCTGGCCCAGGCTGCGGTAGGGTTCGATACATCGCGCGGAGATGTGGTGACCGTGCAGGATCTGTCGTTTGAAGACAATCGCATGCAAGCGGCACCATCGGTCCCGGCGCAGATGCTTTCCAGGGTTGAGAGTTCGCCGATGCTCGTGAAATATATAAGCCTGTTGATCGGACTGATGGTGGTGCTCGCATTTGGCGTGCGACCGGCGCTTGGGAAAGCTGCCTCCGCAATCACAGGTGGGCAGCACGAACTGTCCCGTGCCGCACCTGGTATGAGCCAGGCTGCATTGCCTCAACCCGCGGTGGCATTGCCTGATCCCGGACGCGTCCGGGCGCATGAGATTCTCGAACAGGTAACCGGCCAAATGAAAAGCGAGCCGGCGCAAAGCTCACGTCTTCTGCAGAGTTGGATTCATTCAGATTAACGATGGATCAACGCCGGCGCGAACTGAATGACCGGCCGAACCGTGAATAAGAGGGACCATGGCTCAAGCGGTGCTGAGAAAGGACACAATACTTGGCGGCGATTAGCGTCCAATCGGGATCTCCATCGCCGCGCGGGTCAACGGGTCTGAGTGGCGCGCGCAAAGCCGCCGTTCTCCTGATGGCGGTGGGAGAGGATCTCGCCAAAGATATCCTGCGGACCCTTCCTGAGACCGATGTCGAGCGTCTGACGGAAGAATTTGCAGATATGCGCGGCATCACCCCCGAAGTCTCTTCCGCGGTAATCGAAGAGTTCTGGCAGGTTCTGGAGACTCAGGGCTTCATGGTGCACGGCGGGTTGGATTATGCCAGTCGCCTGCTGGCCGAATCATTCGGCAAGCAGCGAGCGGATGACCTGATGACGCAGCTCCGCCGCGCACAGGAGGCGGAACATGGCAACCTGGCGAAGCTGCAGCGCACCGATCCCGTGCAACTGGGCAAACTGCTCGATGCCGAGCATCCGCAGACAATCGCGCTGGTGCTCGCGCACCTCGATCCCAAGCGGGCATCGCTGGTGCTGAGCAGTCTGAGCGAAGAACGCAAAGTGGTTTCGATCCAGCGTCTGGCCGAGATGCGGCAGTTTTCTCCGGAGATGGCGCAGAAGGTCGCTCACATTCTGCACAGGCGCCTTGAGACACTAGGCGACACCGGAAGAAAGAGCTACTCCGGATTCAAGGCCGTGGCCGACCTGATGAATCGCATGAATGCCGAGGAGTCCAAGCGCATTCTCGAGACGATTGAAGAAGGACAACCTGAACTTGCGCTCGGCATTCGCAACCTGATGTTCACGTTTGAAGACCTCGTGACGGTTCCGCCTGCGACTATTCGCGAGATCGTCTCCGGGGTCGACAAGAAGCAGCTTGCCATGGCTCTGCGCGGTGCCAACGAAGAGTTGCGGGCCGCCATTTTCAAGTCGATGAGCACGCGTGCCGTTGAAATGCTGAAGGAAGACATGGAGGTCTTAGGTCCGGTGCGTTCCCGCGAAGTGGCGCAGGCACAACAGGAGATATTGAATCTTGCCCGACGCCTTGAAGCAGAAGGCAAGGTGATCCTGAAACTTGAGACGGGCGACGAAATGCTCGCCTGATCTTCGCGCGGTCGAAGGGAACTTTGACGAATGCATAACCGAAACCCAACTCGAGTTGAGGACTTTCAATATCCGGCCAGCACCAATCCTCTGCTGCGACTGTGGGAAGACGTCCCTGAAATAGGCACAACGTCATCCCGCATGCAATCGGACGACGGTCTTAAGGGAAACATAAATCGAGATACCGTGTCTCCTGAACCATCGAGTGCACTCGCGACCGAGGAAGCGACGCGCAGTTTCGAAGCCGGACGGGAGCAGGGAATTCTCGAAGCGCGCGGGACAGCAGCCATTGAACAGCGCACGCGACTGCAGGAAGACGAGAAGAAACGGATCTGTGAGGCGGCCAAACTGGCCAACCAGTTTGCGTCTGAGCGAGACCGGTTTCTGCAAACCGTGGAACACGAGGTAGTCAAGCTGGCGCTGGCAATTGCGGCACGGATTCTTCGCCGTGAAGCTCAAATCGATCCGCTGTTTTTGATCGGAGCGGTGCGGGTGGCGCTTGGGCAGTTGGCTGCAACTTTGCGGGTGAAGCTCCGCATTCCAACTTCAGAAGCGGAGCTCTGGAGCGAGACCCTGGCAAATCTGCCTAATCTGAAGATAAAGCCAAGGGTGACGCCAGACGATCACTTACACCTGGGCGATTGTGTCATCGAGGCCGAAATGGGTTCCGTGGATCTGGGCGTGAATGCTCAGCTCCGCGAAGTGGAGCGCGCTCTCTTTCATGCCTCGAACTCTGAGAAGTTAGAAAGTGAGACGAACCGCGACCAGTCAGGGAACAAGGAACAGATGTGAGCGGAATGCTGGATTACTACGCGAAGCGCCTCGAGTCCACGCAGACCTGGCGATGGCACGGACAGGTGGTGGAGTCGGTCGGTAACACGATTGAATCCGCAGGGCCGGTGGCCTCGGTGGGCGAATGCTGCGAAATCCAGGATGGCGAGGGTGAACGCCATCTGGCCGAGGTCATCGGTTTTCGCGGCTCGCATGTCATCACGATGCCCCTGAAGACGACCAACGGTGTACGCTTTGGTGACGCAGTAACAGCACTCTGTACGCATCCCGAGGTCGATGTCGGAAACGGCATGATCGGAAGAGTCCTTGACGGTATGGGCGTCCCCTGGGAGGGTGGAAGGATTGTCGGCGAAACCGAATGCCTCCCGTTGGAGGGTTCGTTGCATGCCCCCCTCGATAGAGTTCCAATTCAAACTCCCCTCGGAACCGGTATCAAGGCACTGGACGGATTGCTCACCGTAGGTCGCGGTCAGCGCGTGGGCATCTTTGGAGGATCGGGAGTTGGGAAGAGCACTCTGATCGGCATCATGACGCGCAATACCGAAGCTGATGTCACTGTGGTGGGCCTGGTCGGCGAGCGCGGGAGAGAAGTCCGTGAATTTGTTGAGGGTGCGCTCGGCCATGAAGGACTCTCGCGTTCCGTGGTGGTCGTTTCCACTTCTGACGAGTCGCCGTTGATGCGCATGCGCGCCGCCATGACCGCAGCCACCATTGCCGAGCACTTTGCGCGACAGGGAAAGGCCGTTTTGCTGGTGCTTGACTCGCTTACGCGTTTTGCTATGGCAGCGCGAGAGATTGGATTAGCTGCCGGCGAACCGCCAACCGCAAAAGGTTATACACCGTCGGTGTTCAACCGTCTCGCAAAGCTCGTCGAGAGAGCAGGCAATTTCCATTCCGGGTCAATCACCGCATTCTGCACGGTGCTGATGGAAGGAGACGATCAGCAGGATCCGCTGGTGGATGCGGTTCGATCGCTCCTGGATGGTCACGTCGTGCTTTCGCGCAAACTTGCTGCCGAGGGATGGTATCCGGCCATTGATTTGCTTGACTCAATCAGCAGGTTGATGCCCGCTGTCACGCAGCCCGAGCACCGTGAACAGTCCGCCCTCTTCCGTCGTTTGATGGCTGCCTACGCGCGCTCAGAAGACCTGGTGCGGATTGGCGCATACAAACCCGGCGCCGATCCGGATCTGGACCGCGCTCTCCACGCCCGAAGCGCGATGCGCGAATTCATGATCCAGGCTCCCAGGGAGCGTATCGGCTTTGCGGACTGCCTGCGACGGCTCGCGACTCTGACCGAGGAGATGTAGAAAATGGCCGCATCGCATAGCCTGCGCCGCCTGCATTGCATTCGAGATGCCGAAGAACGGCAGCGCCGCATCCTGATGGAGTTGGAGATTGCGGAGTTGCGTCGCTTCGAGAGTGCCTTGAAGGACACTTTGAAACGGAGCAGGCAGGCCCGTGCTTTGCTCGCATCGAGTGTGCGGTCCGGAGACCAGTTGGATAGAATCGTCGCTCTAGAGGAAATGAGAGCGGCAGAACGCCTTGCGCAAATCCTGCGGGCGCGGATCGACGTGGCACAAAAACGGGTCGCGGCAGTCCGCCAGGAGTTTTTGGCAAAACGAATTGAGCGTCGCCAGGTGGAAACGCTGCTCGAAGCCGCAAATGCACAAGAAGCAATTGAGGCAAACCGAAAAAGTCAATCTGCGCTTGACGATTGGCATAGCGCGCAGCGAATTTGCAAGAACAGGCCTATGCGCTCGATCGCTTCCGAAATCTGACATTCTTCTAACACAACCGTAAACGGTTTGGCACGTCGTCTGCTCCATTAGCGCACATGAGCGTCGCCTGCGGAATGGGATTTCAAAATCACGCATCGGATTTCTACCATGCGTTCGGCGGGTACCCGCTTGCATGCACTGTACCGGTCCCATTCACAGGCGCTGGTTCCGCTACGCAAGGGTTGACTAAGAGCTTCGGACAGAAGTGGGAAGAGACGCTGGCCTCGATGCAGGCCTCTGAAACACTTGGCGAAAGTGATACGCCGGCATTGAGTGCTGCGCAAGAGCAGTCCGGAATTGCCTCGACCCCTCAACCCGCTTCTGGATCCAAGCCGCGACCTGCCGGTTTGATCGGCCAGGACAGCCTGTTCGCAAGCGAGAGCTTCTCAAATGCGTACCTATCCAAGGGTTCAAGTGTGCAAAATCGGCGCATTGTGCGTACGGTTGTTGCAGACATTCATCCAGACTCACAATCGGACCGACAAGAGGGAATCGGCAAGGCAGCGAAGGTCGTTGCGAGCGGTTCGCATCCTCAGAAGATCGTAACCAAGAGCGAGAAGCCCTCAAAGGTAGAGACGATCAGTCCCAAGACAACCTCTCAGATGGCGGTTTCTGAACTCATGCTTTCTCCCGCCAACGGATTACGTTCGCAATCCCGAACCGACTCACTGCAGGGACATCCACGGTTAGCGGAGCCTTTCAATGCGAACATGAGCCTCGAGAACGCACATGCGAGCCGCACTTCGGATTTAAAGATTGGCGCATCTCCACTGCAGACCAATGGCGGCAGACAAACAAACGCTGCAGAAATCGAGATTCAGAGTGACACTCCTGAAAATGACTCCTCTGCATCGCCTGTCATTTCTTCGTCTCAGTCCTTGCCCCAGGACGCGAGCGCTGTGTCCTCTTCCGCCCACCGCGCCATGATGACACTCGGCGAAACTGGAATGCCTGTTCCAGCCTTTCCGGAAAAGGGAGGTGCATCGCTCCTGCATCCCAGCGTTGCCGCTCCATCGGTATCGACGGTCCAGGCTCGGAGTCTCATCGATCGACTTTCACCTTCGCACCCGAACTTTGAACGCAAAATGGCAGCGGACCCATCCGTTGCGGTGGCGATGAAGAGAGCCATCGCGCAACCTGATCCCGTCACTGATCGCGACACGACTTCACCTTCTCGCGTGAATGCAGGACCAGTGCTTCCCGAACATGCAGGCAACCCCTTGGGAACCATGCCCGCTTCCATCGCGGTTCGCGAAGAACATAGCGCCGCGGCCTACGGGGCGGAGATTGCGCCTCAACCCGCCTTGGGAACGTCTGCCTCACAGGTACATCAATCAGAGAGACTGCGCGAGCCATTTGCGGCTATGGATGCTGCAGCCACCGGACCCGCCTCGCAATGGACATTTGCAGGTAGCCATCGAGCCGAAGCCGGTTTTCAGGATCCATCTCTCGGCTGGGTCAGCGTGCGTGCGCAGGAAGGCGGCGGAGCCATTCATGCCGCAGTGGTTCCCGCATCGGATATCGCTGCTCAGGTGCTCGGCGCGCATCTTGCAGGCTTGAACGCGCATATGGCAAGCCAATACGAACACCTAAGCCCGGTTACGCTTTCATCCCCGGATGCCGGGTTAATCAACCAGAATCCTGGAGAACATCCGGCACAGCGAGATGGCCCTGATACCGGCCAGAACGGGCAGAAGCAAGAGCAGAACAATTCTCAGCCACCACGAACCGATGCGGTACTACGAACCTCACCCCGTTTTGTGGAAGTGGAGTCTGGAAATATGGAAACCCCGGTTATCACCACCGGGCAATATCCGGGCGAGCAACACGTTTCCGTGATTGTGTAACGCGTCGGGATCAACAGATCGTGAGAGGAACGAAAGGGAGGAACAATGGCCGCGCCAATCAGCGGAATATGGAACCAGAGCCCGGCGGCGCACAGCTTGCTGCAGGTACAGTCCGTCAACAGCCAGGCAGCCGCGGCGAGCAGCAGTTCCGCGGACGATTCAGCAACCATCTCGGCGAATGATTTTCTCACTCTTCTGGTGACGGAGATGCAGAACCAGGATCCAACAGCCGATACCGATCCAAACGAATACATCAACCAGTTGGTTCAGGTGAATAGTCTTGAGCAACTCATCTCTATCAATCAGACACTCACGTCAGATACAACGCCCAGCGGCGACCTCGTCAGAGATCCAGCTACATCGCAAGTTGCCTCCGCTCTAAACGGAGCGCAACCGGCCGCGACTGCAAAGTCGCCTGTATTGGCCGCTCAACAGGGCATCGCTGGTTCCACATTGCCCCAGGTTGTTGAAGGCAATCTGGCTGTCCACGGCGCCAATCCGGCAGCGCAACGGGTTGCGGAATCTTTGACTGTTCCAACGTATGGCCGGTGAGTTCCAAAGCATCGCCCCCATTACCTTCACACGCGGCCACCAAGGCCGGCTTAATTGCAGAGGAGAAGCATCATGGCAAGTTTCTACATTCCGCTCACAGGCTTGAACGCGGATTCGACGGCTCTGAATACGATTGCGAATAACCTGTCCAACATGAACACGACTGGCTACAAAGCGCAATCGGTCAACTTTTCCGATTTGTTTTATCAGCAAGTCGGAGCAGCAGGCTCCGGCGATCCCATCCAGCGCGGATCGGGAACGCAGGTATGCTCCATCGAAACTGACTTTTCCAATGGCTCGCCAAATACGACAAACGTAGACACAAACGTTGCCCTGCAGGGCAACGGCTTCTTCGTCGTTGGCAGCGGCGCTAACACCCTGCTGACCAGGGATGGCGACTTCTCCCTGGATCTGAACGGAAACCTGATCACTTCAAACGGACTCAACGTCATGGGCTTCCCCGCCGCGAACGGAATCGTCAACACCAACGCCCCTCTTGCACCGGTGCACATTCCCGTCGGCGAAGTGGAACCGCCGAGCGCAACCACAACGTTTGGCATGACGGCCACTCTCGATTCAGGAGCCAACGTGGGTGACAGCCTTTCCGGCAAGATTCAGGTCTACGATTCCCTCGGAAGCGCTTATCAGGCCGACGTGACATACACCAAAACCGCAACCAACACATGGTCGTACAACGTAACGCTTCCCGATACTTTGGCGGCGACTAGCACCAGTGCCGGCGGGGTGAACACGCAGGCATATAACTTTGGCTCGAGCGCCGGAACCATGGCTACCGTCGACCCGTCAACCAACATGACGATTACCGGCCCCAATGCAGGCGGTGTTTCAACAACGATTAACGCACCCACCGTCACCGCGGGTGAGTCTGTAAGCACCTATGCGACGGATCTGCAGAACGCTCTGACCGCAGCAGGTATCTCAGGCACAGTGACCGCAACTGGCGGGCAGTTGACCATCAGCGGCACGAATATCACGACTTCGGGAAGTTTGATTCAGGATCCAGTTGCTTCTGCCGCGGCCACGGGATCCTTGACGTTTGACTCAAACGGGAATCTTGTAAGTCCCTCTACAAATGTAAGTGGAATTGCATTTTCCGGCCTGTCCGACGGGGCTTCAAACATGAACATGACATGGAACCTTTTTGGAGCCGACGGGTCATCTACGCTGTCGCAGGTAGTGGCTCAGACTTCCGCCGTCTCTTCGTCAATTCAAGATGGCTTCACCAGCGGAAACTATAACGGTTTTACAATCGGCTCGGACGGTACGGTAACGGCAACGTTCAATAACGGCCAGAAACTCAACGTAGGGCAGTTGGCGCTGGGCAACGCAGTTAACCTGCAAGGTCTTCAGGAAATGGGCGACGGCGATTTCGCGACAACCCTGGCCAGCGGTACAGCAGCCATCGGAGTTTCAGGCACCGCAGGCCTCGGCACGATGCAGGGCGGCGCATTGGAGGCTTCGAATGTGAACATCTCGGCTGAGTTCTCCGACCTCATCATTGCGCAACGGGCATTCGAAGCAAACTCCAAAGCCGTGACGACCTTCGACACAATAACGCAGGAAACCATCAACATGATCCATTAGTTTTTGCTTCGATTGCCGGGCAGGCAATTGAATCGCGAACGTCTCTCCGCAGACTTCTGCGGACTGCGGTGAGGCGTCCGTGTCATTCTGCCGTTTTTGTTTCGGTCAAAACACGCAATGTACACTGGCTGTACTTCGAAACGCTCCCGATCTCCATCATCTTGGACCGCATCGTTTGCATTTGTCCTAGATGAGAGGATCCCAAACCACTGGACTCGGGAAGACAGAAAGGCTCTCCGGGATGCGCTTCCCCCTCTTGACCGCAACGGTTCTTCTCACACTCTGGACGAGCGTCCACGCCCAGTCGGTTCCCGCTGCAATCTACACCGATCCTCCGGTTGACGCCGCGCACCCGGCCGCGATGACGGTCCTGCATATTCCCACGCACGGCGCAGTCATCAACGGGATCGTTTACTCTCCGCCCGGTGCGGGGCCGCATCCCACCATTGTCATCTGTCACGGTTTGCCCGGTAATGAGAAGAATCTCGATCTGGCCCAGGCTTTGCGACGCGCAGGCTGGAATGCTGTGACCTTCAACTACCGCGGCTCTTGGGGAAGTCCGGGTTCCTACAGGTTCGCCCAGAATCTGGAAGACGCAGATGCGGTGCTTGCCTATCTTCGCATTCCGAAAAATGCAGCCAAACTCCAGATTGATACGAAGAAGATTGTCCTCGCCGGTCATAGTATGGGCGGTTGGGTAACGGTGATGACCGCAGCGCATGACCACGGCCTGGCTGGGGCAATCCTGATCAGCGCAGCAGACATGGGCCAATTGGGCCAAATGCAGCATGACAAGTTGGTTGCGGAAATGGCCGACAACATGGAGGGCCTCGCCGGAGTCACCGCTGAGTCCATGGCAGACGAGGATGCGAAGAATTCCAAGGCGTTCGGATTCGCCAATGCCATACCTGGCCTGAAGGATGTGCCGATGCTGGTTCTCTCCGCGAACGATGGCCTCGCACCGCAGACAGATGCGCTGGTCCAGGCCATTCAGGCCGAGGGCGGACACAACATCAAATCGATCCACGCAGCCACCGACCATGGCTGGTCCGACCGGCGCATCTATCTTGAAAGCACGATCATCGATTGGCTTTCCACGCTGAAGTAAAAAGGATCAGGCAGATCTTGTCGGCCGCACTTCGATAAAGAGCCCTTTGCCCTGTGCAAGGGCGTGGCCTTCGCCGTCGAAGATGGATGCTTCGACCCAGTGCTTGCGGCCTTCGTCCCGGACGATCCGACCCTCCATGCGAATCGGTACGCAGGACGGAACGGGCCGCTTGTAGTCCACTTCCATGTGGCGGGTCATGGCGGTGAGTCCGCGGGCGCGAACAGCCTTGCTCATGGTCTCATCCAGCAGTGTCGCAATGATTCCGCCATGCAGGAAGCCGGGATGGCCCTCAAAGCTGTTCCCAATCGTTGCAGGGCAAACCACTGTGCCATCCTCGGCCAGCAGAAACTCGAGCTGGAGTCCCTGCGGATTTGCTTCGCCGCAGCCAAAGCACCGATTCTGCGCGGCATGAGCAAGAGGAGTGAGGTTATCGAAGTGTGGCTTCATCCTTGCAAAGCCTCCCCTGCAAGCACGCGCGCGAAAACATCGGCATCGACATTGCCTCCAGTCAGCGCGACGCCAATGCGTTTGCCGCGATTTGCTTCCTGTTCCTGCATCGCCCCGGCAAGTGCCGCCGCCGCTGCGCCCTCCGCAACGTTGTGCGTGTCCTGAAATGCCGCGCGCATAGCGCCTGCAATCTCTGCATCGGAAACTTCCACGATCCGCGCCACGTTTTGCCAGATGATCTCCATGGCATTGGAATTCGGCGTCCGGCACGCGAGCCCGTCGGCGATTGCGGTGCGCGAAGGAGCCTCCACGACCTTACCCTGGGAGAAGCTCAGCAAGTAAGACGGGGAGCCGGACGCGACAACGCCGATGATCTCCGTCGTCAGACCCAGGACGTTCCGCGCAGCGGAGACACCGCAAATGGACGAACCCAGGCCGATCGGCACGTACACCCGGTCGAGCGCTGGCGCCGACTGAAAGAACTCCAGCGCATAAGTCGCCGTACCCATCACCAGCCGTTCGTGAAACGAGTCCACCATGGTGAATCCGCGCTCTTCGGCCAGTGTGCGCGCAAACTCGAGCGACTCCTGAAAATCCTGACCGTGCTCCACGAGTTCGGCACCCTGCGCAATCATGGCGCGATTCTTCTCCACGCTGTTTCCATGCGGCACCACGATCACACATTGGATTCCGTGCAAACGTGCAGCCATGGCAACGCCCTGTCCGTGATTGCCGCGCGTAGCAGCGATCAAGCCCTTCAGTGCTGGTTGCGTGCGCTTGAGCCACTCCGTGTAAATGAGAGCGCCGCGAATCTTGAACGCTCCTACCGGCGTGTGATTCTCATGCTTGATCCAGACTTCGGCCCCCAGCCGCTGGTTAATGAGCGGCCAACTGTATTGTGGAGTGGGCGGCATATAGCGATATAGAACATCCTGGGCCTCGCGAATCTCGGCCAGAGAGGGAAGCGTCATAGCTCCAGCATATCGAACCGGCCGCGCCTCTAGAATGAAGAGGGATGACCTTTCAGCGCACTGTTCCAGTACTCATTATTTCCGCTGTCTTGGCACTGACACTCGCAAGCTGCCATGAAACCCCGGCGCTTACGCCACAACAGGCAGAGGGGAAGCACCTTTATGAAGTCCGCTGCGCGCATTGCCACGAGGACAACGATCTGGCGCTGAAGAAGGTTCCTCCCAATCTCCACGCCGTCTTCAACAGCACGAAGCTGCCCAGCGGCGCACAGGCAACCGACGCGGACGTGCGGCACGTAGTCCTCGCGGGCAAAGGAATGATGCCGGCTTTCAACGGCCGCTTTGACGATGCGCAGATGTCCGCCCTGCTAGCCTACCTGCACACCGGCCTGCGTTAAGCTTCTGCCGGCCCTCCGCGCTCAGGCGATCGCTCAACCTCACTCATAGCGGATCGCCGTCATTGGATTTACGCCCGCTGCGCGCCAGGCGGGAACCATGCAGGCTATTGTCGCAACCAGCGAAAGAACGCCAGTCGCCCCTAGCAGAAGCAGGGGATCGCGCGAACTCTCGGCTGCCCAACTGGCCATCACCTTGTTGAGCGCTAAGGTCAGCACAACGCCTGCAACCATCCCCACTCCAACGCTTGCAACCGTCGAGCGGAACACAATTCCGAGAACGTGCCCCTTCTTCGCACCGAGCGCAATCCTTATGCCGAATTCATTGGTACGCTGGACTACGGTATAGGCGACTACGCTATACAGCCCAACTGCGGCGAGTGCAAGAGCCAGCGCCGCGAATGCTCCAAAGAGCCAGGCGACTAACTGTCCGCGCGCCCATTCAGGCGTCTCCGAAATCCAATGCTCAAGGTCGCGTACGTTGCCATTTGTCTGCTGGTCAGGATCGATCGAATTGACCGCCGCACGCACGGAGTGCAACAGCGTCAGCGGTGGCACATCAGAACGAACGAGCATCTGCGTATACATGCCCATCGCCACGGTGTACGGTACGAACGCTTCGGGCAGAATCGGCTTGGAGAGCCCCTGGTCCAGTTTGTCAGCGACCACGCCGACAATAAGGAAACCATCCTCGATGCCGGGTGCAAGCAGGAAATAAGGCGGATCCGGTTTCAGATCAGAAACCTTGAAAGTGTGCCCAACTGCGTCGCCGGCAGGGAAGTAGCGTCTCACAAACGTCTGATTGACCACCGCCAACGCTGCACCGCGACGAGTCTCCGCTTCGTCCCAGATTCTCCCCTGCATCAGCGGAACCTTCAGGGCGGGAAAATATTCCTTGCTGACCATGTTGAAGCGGAAGGATTGATCTGAAGAGGAGGGCTTACCAACAATAGCAAATTTAATCTGGAATCCATTGTCCGGCGGCGTTGCGTTGCTTGAGACCGCGGCCAACGTCACACCGGGAACATCGGATACCTTCCCGTATATCTGCTCGAAGTAGGCGGCTCGGTCCGGCCATGTCTTGTACGTGCCGTCATGAATTGGAATTCCAACGGACATGATGTTGTGCGGGTCGTAGCCCAGATGCATGTGCGCTACACGTAGAAAACCTTCGATTGCCGCTCCCGCGCCCGCCATCATCAGCAGCGTCAGCGCAATTTGACCTCCGATCAGCGCTGCATGCATTCTGCGTCCTTTCGCATCGCCGGTCGTCTTGCGGGTACTGGACTGCATGATCTGGCTGACCTCAGGCTTCGAAAGCTGCAGCGCCGGCCAGAGACCGAATAGGATTCCGGTGCTCACCGCAACGAGGATACAGAAGATGAGCACCGGCAAATTGATCTGAATTGCCGCTTCATGCGGAAATGAAAACTGCGGAAGATTAGCAACAATCACAGCCACGGTCTTATAGGCGAGCACAAGTCCGAGGCCAGCGCCTGTAAGCGACAACAACAGGGACTCCGTTAGCAACTGGCGCACAATTCTGCGCTGGCTCGCGCCTATCGCAGAGCGCACGGCGAATTCGTGGTGGCGGCCCGTAGCGCGCGCAAGCAGGAGAATGGAGACGTTGCCGCAGCCAATCATCAGGAGTAACGCGACCGCTCCAAACAAGAGATAGAGCGTGCCGCCCAGCTGCTTGACGAATTCCTCGTTCAAGCCAACGACATGAAGGTGCAGCCGGTCCGGCGGGAAATGCTTGGGCGTTTCCTTTGCGAATTGAAAAATGAGCGGTTCAAGCGCCCCGTCAGCCTGCGCATGGGTAACGCCTGGTTTCAGACGAACACCCGCATAGAAACTCTTCACCGGGTCGCCGGTGATCTTCAGTGGAAGATAAACATCGCCATCACCCCATGTAAATCGGGAGCCGGCGACACCAACGACTGTGTAGTTCTTGCGCACCAATTGGAGTGTCTTGCCGAGAATTGCAGGATCGCCGTTAAAGTGTCTCTGCCAGAACCTGTAGCCCAACACGACAACTGGTTGCGGATCTTGTCCGTCTATCGCATCGGAGGGTTGAAGGCCGCGCCCGAGAGCCGCCGGCACTCCGAAGAAGTTGAAAGCATTTGAACTGAGATAGACGCCTGCCACGTCTTCGGGAAGGTCGGCACCCGTGACCGTCAGACTCCAGTCATCTTCAAGGAATGTGTCTTCCACCACCGGCGATTTGCGCAGTTCCTGCCACTGCGAGCCATCTACGCCGAAGCCGTTCAGGTCGCCCGATGGTACCGTCAGGCGCATGTGAATCATGCGATCCGGATTCTTGTATGGATACGGATCCATCAGAATCGCGTAGACCACGCTGAACACCGCCGTAGTAGCTCCAATGCCCAGCGCCAGAGAGATAATTGCTGTGAGTGTGAACCCGGGCATTTTGATCAACTGCCGAATGGCAAATCGAATATCCTGGAACACGGTACTCATTGAAGGCTCCTTCACGAAACGGATAGAATCCACTCACTCATATCGAATTGCAGTCATTGGATCGACTCCCGCTGCACGCCACGCTGGAATGATGCAGGCAAAAGTCGCAACCAGCGACAGAGCACAAGTTGCTCCGAGCAGCAGGAGGGGATCGCGCGAACTCTCGGCGGCCCAGGCGGCCATCACTTTATTGAGCGCCAGCGTGAGCACCACACCGGCAGCCAGCCCTGTGCCAACACTCGCTACCGTTGACCGGAAGACGATGCCCAGCACATGGCCTCGCTTCGCCCCCAGCGCAACGCGGATCCCGAATTCATTCGTCCGTTGCGCCGCCGTGTAGGCAACCACGCTGTAGAGCCCAACGGCTGCCAAAGCGAGCGCCAGAAAAGCAAATGCGCCAAACAGCCAGGCGACAAGCTGACCCCGTGCCCACTCGGGCTGCATCGTGATCCAGTGCTCAAGGTCCCGGACGTCGCTGTTCGTCTGCTGGTCAGGATTGATTGTGCTTATCGCCGTGCGAATGGCATGCAGCAGCACCATAGCCGACCCATCCGAGCGGACAAGAATCTGCGTGTAGCCTGTCAGCGCCACGGTGTATGGGGCAAAGCCTTCTGGCACAATCGGCTTTGAAAGCCCATCGTCGAGCTTGTCGGCCACTACGCCGATGATCAACAACCCGTTTGCCGCACCGGCTGAGGTCAGCAGCAATGGAGGAGGAGACTTCAGATCCGGCAGTTGAATGACATGTCCAATGGCATTGCCGGTAGGGAAGTAGCGGCGCACAAACGTCTGATTCACGACAATGACAGCGGCGCCACGATGGCTCTCATCCTCATTCCAGATTCGCCCTTGAATTAGCGGAATCCGCAGAATGGGAAAGTACTCCTTGCTCACGATATTGAACCGAAACGGCTGATCCTGCGCCGAGGGTTGGCCCACAATTTCAAATTTGAGAGGAGCCCCATTCGATGGCGGCGTTGCATTGCTCGAGATCGCAACCATCCGCACCCCGGGAATCTGCGCAACCTTTGCTGAAATCTGTTCAAAGAAAGCTTCCCGCTCAGGCCATGTCTTGTAAGCACCCTGGTGCACAGGAATACCAACCGACATGGTGTTGTGTGGGTCATAGCCCAGCTTGGTATGCGCCACGCGTAGAAATCCTTCGATCGCCGCTCCGGCTCCAGACATCATCAGCAGGGTCAGCGCGATTTGCCCGCCAATCAACACCGCATGCGTTTTGCGTCCTCTTACATCGCCAGTCGTCTTGCGCGTGTTCGACTGCATCACCTGGCTGATCTCCGGCCGCGAAAGCTGCCAGGCCGGCCAAAGACCAAACAGGACGCCGGTGCCCACGGCAACCAGGATGGAGAAGATGAGTACGGGCACATTGATCTGGATCGCCGCCTCATGTGGAAACGAAAACTCCGGGAGATTCGCTGCGATCACACTGACAGTCTTGTAAGCAAGCAGAATCCCAAGCCCGGCGCCCGTCAGCGAAAGAAGCAACGCCTCCGTCAATAACTGGCGAATGATTCTGATCCGGCTCGCGCCGATTGCCGAGCGCACTGCAAACTCATGTTGCCTTGCAGTGGCGCGTGCCAGCAGCAGAATGGAAACATTGGCGCACCCGATCATCAGGAGCAGGGCAACAGCACCAAACAACAAATAGAGCGTGCCCCCAAGGTCCTTCACAAATTGTTCGTTGAGACCAACGATATGAAGTTGGAGTTTTCCCTGCGGAAAGAATCTCGGCGTCTGGTGCGCAAACTCATCGATCAGCGGTTGCAAGGCAGTATCCGCCTGCGCGTGGGTTACGCCCGGCTTGAGTCGAATCTCCGCGAAATAGTTGATGGTCTGATCTTGCGTAATCTTCAGCGGAAGATAGACGTCGCCATCGTTCCACGTGAAGCGTCGCGCGGCTACCCCGACGATGAGGTAGTTCTTGTGATCCAGTTGGATGCTCTTGCCCAGAGCGCCAGGGTCAGCATTGAAGTAGCGCTGCCAGAACTTGTAGCTGAGAACAGTCACCAGTTGCGGATCCTGGCCGTCGATCGCATCGGAGGGTTGCAACCCGCGGCCCAGCAAAGGCGGAACACCCAGAAATTGGAATGTATTCGAACTGACGAGGGCCGCTGTCACATCCTGCGGAAGATCGCCTCCCGTGATCGACATGCTCTGTGGACCCGAGATAAATGAGTCTTCCACCACCGGAGACTTGCGAAGCTCCTGCCACTGCGATGGAGCAAGAAAGACATAGTTTCCCACCTCTCCCTTGGGAGTAAGCAACCGCAGGTGGGCCATGCGACTTGACGCGAAATAGGGATAGGGGTCCAGCAGCACCGCGTAGACCACGCTGAAGACCGCCGTAGTGGCTCCAATTCCCAGCGCCAGCGAGATAATCGCCGTGAGTGTAAACCCCGGCATCTTGATCAGTTGTCGTGTGCCGAAACGAATGTCCTGAAACATGGTCTTCATAGCCGCTCCTTCAACGTGAAATTCGTCAGGCGGACCACTGAAAGCAGATACCGAATCCGTCAGGGTCTTTCAGGTAGAGCTGCTTCATGCCATACCAGGCCACCTTGGGCGGATCGGCCTCAAAGCCATGTGCTACGAGGTGCTGATAGGCACCGTCCACGTCCGGACATCCAAAGTAGAGGCACGTGTCCTGGTGCCCGGACCAGCGCCCCGCATCCGGTGCCTTCGGAACATCGTCAGGATCGTAGGCAGTGTTCAGCATGATCGTGGCGTTCGAAAGCTGAAGCATCGCCCAGTTCACATCATCGGGGTCGGCCGATTTTGCACTCGACCTCCCCGTGACCGTGAATCCGAGCAGATCGCGATAAAACCGAATCGATCGCGGCATGTCGAATACCTGCACCAGGGGCGCTACACCCTGAACCTCAATTGCCATACGAGGGAACCTCCAGGACAAACTTCATTCAACTCGGAGCACGTCGAAGCCCAAGGCCTTTCCCACGCAAGTCATTGATTTAACGTTTAGAAACGTGGGAGGGGAGCAAAACTGTGTACGCTTTCGAAGCGTCGTGTTCAGAATTGGACGGTGCTTCGGTCGATGAGGCGGTGAGACGAAGCGCCCTAAGCCAAAGATTTGCGCAGTTGAAATGCTCTATACTCAGACTTGCTATGGCGTCCGAAAAAACCTTCTACCTTGAGACGTTCGGATGCCAGATGAATGCCCATGACTCCGAAAAGGTCATTGGCACATTGCTGCACGAAGGCTACCGCCAGGTAGACACGGAAGAAGACGCGGGCCTGATCCTCTACAACACCTGCTCCATTCGCGACAAAGCCGAACAAAAAGTTTTCAACCGCCTCAACGACTACAAGAAGTTGCACAAGGCCGGTAAACGCTTCGGTGTGCTTGGGTGTGTCGCACAGCAGGAGGGCGAGAAGATCTTCGAGCGCGCGCCCTATGTGTCGCTCGTCTCCGGTTCGGCCTCCTACCGCAAGCTGCCAGAAATGCTCAGCCGCCTCGAAGCCGGCGAAAACCGTATCACTGGTCTCGACGACCGCCAGACCGACGAGACCTTCGAAACCGAATTTACTTCGCGCCAGAATCCCTACCGCGGATACATCACCATCATTGAGGGCTGCGACAAATTCTGCGCCTACTGCGTGGTTCCATACACGCGAGGCAAAGAGCGTAGCCGCGGATCCGTATCGGTCCTCACAGAGGCGCGCCGTATCGCCGACCAGGGATACACCGAGATCCAACTCCTCGGCCAGAACGTCAACAGCTACCGCGATCCGGAAGGGAAGTTGAGCTTCGCCGAATTGCTCGCTGCCGTCGGCCAGGTGGACGGCATCCGCCGCGTCCGCTTCACCACCAGCCACCCCCGCGATTTCACCCGCGACATCGTCGAAGCCATCGACGCCATCCCGACGCTCTGCGATCACGTGCATCTTCCTGTCCAGTCCGGCTCTTCGCGCGTGCTGAAAATGATGGCCCGCGAATATACCTGCGACTGGTACCTCGAACGCATCGGCTGGATCAAGGCCGCAAAGCGAAAGATTTCGCTCTCGACCGACATCATCGTCGGATTTCCTGGAGAGACCCCCGACGATTTCATCCAGACCATGGACCTTCTCCAGGAAGTGCAGTACGATTGCGTGTTCGGTTTCAAATACTCCGGCAGGCCCAACACGCCAGCTCTCACAATGATTGATTCCATTCCCGAGACTGAAAAAGCTAAACGCCTTCAGGTGGCGCTCGACCGGCAGCGCGAGATCCAGAAGATGAACTACGCCAAGCATCTAGGGGAAGAAATGGAAGTTATGGTGGAGGGCACAAATCCCGCCCGTGGCCAGATTGCGGGCAGAAGCACGCAAAACAAGCCGGTGAATTTCACCACCCCTCTCCTCATTGCACCTGCTCCAGGCACGTATATGAGGGTAAAAATCACCAATACTTTTCCCAACAGCCTCGTTGGTGAGGCCATCTAAGGAAGCAGTGAAGGGGAAACCCATGGACATCGAAGTGCGAATCCGCGGTTTGATGATGGATCCGGCTACCAACATGCCGATCGTTGTGCTCAAAGACATCGGCTCCGACACCGTAATGCCCATCTGGGTAGGGATCTTCGAGGCCAACGCCATCGCCATCGAAATTGAAAAAGTAGCCGCGCCGCGGCCGATGACGCATGACCTCACCAGAAATCTGATGCGTCACATGAATGCCCAGCTTGAAAAGATTGTAATTACAGAACTTAGGGATGACACTTTCTTTGCGACGCTGTGGATTCGCCAGGACGGCGAAATGATGACACTCGACGCACGCCCCTCCGATGCAATCGCACTCGCACTCCGGGCTGACTGTCCAATTTTCGTCTCCGAGCAGGTCATGCAATCAGCCAAGCTGAACATGAGCGGTCCTCCTGAAGGACCCACCGCGGAAGAACTCCGAGGCTGGCTCGAAGGACTCAACGACGAAGACCTGGGCCGCTACAAGATGTAGGGAAGCGTCGAAATCTGTAGAAGCAAAAGAGTTGTGGTCACATATATATAGAGTCGCGAATTCTATGCGGTACTTTCACTATACAGAATATCTGTTATCGGACATTGCGTGTCATAATGAACGGCGCGCTCTTTAAGCCTACCCCTGACCCCGCCAATTTGACGCACCGCATCAGCAGACCTTTACCGACTCTCCCCATGCACCATTTCAAGGTGCGGTCTCTTCGGGAAAGTTGATGTAGAGCGGGCTGCTCACAAGTAGCGATTTGCCGCCGCTGTCCCGCACCTCCGAGCGCAGCCAATGCCGACCCGGGTCAACGGTGAGGTTGAACGTCGACGAAGCAGCATTTGCGTTGCTCATTGGCACAGAGACGGGCGCCGCGGTCTCCTCGCCATCCAGTAGAAGGTGAACCACGGAACCAGCACAGCCGGCAGTATGAATCTGGACATGGAGCTGTGCGGGGGCGGCAATGGTGAGTGTTCCACCCATGCGCGCATGAGCTCCGCCAGAATCGGCCTCGATGTCTACCTGCTTGTCATGAGAAGCAGTCAGATCCACAAACGTTCGCCCTGCACGAATGCCCTTGAGAATGGCAGGGACCGACAGCTCATCCGCTTCTACCACGGTTGTGGGCCAACCGATTGATCCCGGTGGCCCGGGTGGGTGAGTCGCATTGTGGCTGTCACTGCCTCCAATGGCAGCCAGGCGGTGGCCATCGCGTAGTTGAGCGTCCCAGTACTTCGCGCTGGAGAACATAATCTGGCCACCGTTGATCACTTCGACGGCTGTGAAAAGGCCCATATCGGTGCCTGGGGGCGGCACCCATCTGCATCCCATGCAGGCCTCGCCGCCGGGCGATTCTGCGTGACTCACGGACGCAATGCCGCCCTTCGACTCGATATCCCGCAATACCGTATTCAAATCCAGCGCTCCGGGGCTTACGCGATAGTCCACAAATTGCGTGACCCCGAACATATTGAAGTGCCCGTGGAACGTCGTCATCTCGCGGCCCGGAATCAGCAGTACGTGATCGAAGTAGGGCTGCAATTCGCGCTCGGCGTCGTATTGCGAATCCGCATTGTGATCAGTGATAGCAATGAAATCCAACCCACGTGCGGCCGCCGTTTGCACACTGAGGAAGACCGGGCACGGAACCATCTTGCCGCTCTGACTGGCGCAACTGCCATCGCTGTGCGCCGTGTGCATGTGCAGGTCACCGCGATACCAGCGAGTTCCCTTCTCCAGCGGTTTCGCCGCAAAGCCGGCGTCCTCGTCTTTCGAATTGAAGCGGATTTCGGCGCGATAGTGGGCAACACTTTGCGGGCGAATATTTGGCACTGCGATGAGAAGGCGCCACTGCCCGGCTGGAATCGTTCCGGGCAAGTACGAAGGGGTCGCATCGGTCTCGCTGATGGTGAAGTGGCTCTTGTTGCCGCCGCTCTCCCCGCGAAATCGTTCTGGGTCAGCAATGCCGAGGTCAAGGGTCGAGCGCTCTTCCCTGCCCGTGTACTGGAAATCCACGCTGATGCGATGGACGCCAGTTGGCACAGTGAAGGGGGCCTCGAAATATGTTTTGTTCTGCGCCCCCGTGACGTCACCCGTGAGAACCACGTCAGGCGTCGTCTTCCCTTGAGCCCATCCCAATACCGCGAAAAGCAGGAACAGAAGACAGACAGATTCTGACCATCGTTTGATGGCTGACAATGACACTCCTTCGCCACGACGCCTACCCGCGTCGCGCAGGAACCACGACAGTTCGCATGAAAACCTCGTCCCGCATCCGCGGCCGGTTCGCCATCGGATGCAGGACGGTTGACGCTCATCAGCACAACGTCATTCGTTTAGTAGAAGAATTTCAGCGCAAGTTGCAGTGTGCGGGCGCCGAAGTTCTCATTGCTGTTCTTAGTGCTGGAGATGTTGCTGAACTTCGCAGTAGTGAAGTTCAGCTGACTGGTTGGCTGCGCGAAGGGTGGTGTGTTGGTCGTGTTGAAAGCCTCTGCCCTGAATTCGAAACGAGTCGTGTCGTTGATGCGGAAGTTTTTCATGACTGACGAATCCAGGTTGCTGAAGTTTGGTCCGCGTGCCTGCTCCTGGCCGCCTCCAAGCGGACTGTAATCGGTTTGTCCGATTGCGGTCGCGGCAGGCGGCTCCGCAAAAGCGTTCGGATTCAGCCATTGTGCAACCGTCCGCCCACCCTTATAGATTCCCTGCCCTGGCACTACATTGGCAAAGCACCCGAAATCGGCTGTGGTTGCCACCGGGCAGTTGATCGTGAACGGCTGGCCGCTCTGATGCGTGTAGAAGCCGTTGATGATCCATCCGCCCAGGATCGCATCCACGCCCCTGTTGGCATTCCCCATGAACGCGCGCCCATGACCGAACGGCAGGTCGTAGGTGCCGGCGATGTGAACAATCGTTGCGGCATCGCTGTCGCAAAGCGCGTAGTCCGCATTGATCCCAAAATTCGGAAGCCATTCGGCCCTGTACTGCTGGTTCTGCGACGCCTGGGTGTGCTGATCGGTCATGCACTTGCTCCAGGTGTAGTTGCCCAGCAGATACAGGCCGGCGCTGAGCTGATGTTCATATGTGATCTGCAGCGAGTTGTAACTGCTGATCGCATTGGTGGTTTCGTAGGTCGCATTGCGCGCGAAACTGGGGTAAGGGATGTAGAGCTGCGAATTCGTTCCCGGCGGAAGAATCTGCGTGTTCCCGTTGTTGTATCCGAGGTTGTCCAGGTGCCGGCCCTGGGTTCCCACGTACCCTGCCTGGACCGAGTCGTGCGGTGACAGCAGATACTGGACGGTAAGATTCTCGGTCTGCACATAGGGCGTCTGGAAGTTGTATTGGCGGCCATAGAGATCCAATCCCAACCCGGTGCTGACTGCGGGATTCTGGAAGTTGTATTGCGTAAATGCCTGCTCCATCGTCGCCGGTTGTCCGTTGGGCAGCAGCAGCGGGTGCTGCGAATCGGGACTCGGAAAAGTCTGGGTATACACAAACGGGTAATTCGTCCCCAGCGTGCCGCCATAGCCGAGATTGCCCAACGCTCCATATGCTGTTCCAAACCCGCCGCGCCCGACCACCTTTGGCGTCAAGCTATACGCAAATCCTACCCTCGGCGCGAAGTTGGTTTTCTGCGCAGAGCCCAAAGTGAGATTTGAGACGCAGTCCAATGAGATGTTGCTGGCGGAGAGCAAGTTGTTGAATGCAGAAGAGCGCGCCACTGCGCAGCCCTGCTTGGACATGTAGTAAGTCCCAGTGGTGCCGTTTCCGCCAACTGGGACGAAGTTCGCCTGGAAGCCGCGTGTCTCGGCATACGGGGTAAAGTAATCCCACCGCACGCCGAGATTCAGAGTGAGGCGGGGAGTGACCTTCCAATCGTCCTGGCCATAAGCACCCCAATACCAGCGGTGATCGTCCGTAGCGGCAATATTCGATCCGGAAAAACCGTTCATTCCTCCCACATAGTCGACCCCGCCAACTGTTGAAGGTATGGGTGTCAGCAGCAAATCGCCAATTCCGTTCAGGCTGCTGTTTTTGTTGGGAACGTCAGTGTACTGCCCGTTAAAGCTGAAGTCGCCGCGTCCTTGCGGTGGCTGCGAAATGTTGCCTTCCAGATCGTCGATCTGGATGCCGGCCTTGAAGGTGTGATTGCGGTACACCTTGGTTATGCCGTCTACGCCCTCGATGCTCCAGACGTACTGCAGCGTCGGAGTGTAGTTGCCCACGCCGATGTGAGTGAGCCCGCTGATGGTGATTGGCGGCAGGCCGCCGTTATTGGCTACCTGCTGTACACCCTGGATTCCGTACTTTGCCGGAATTCCAAAGGTATTGCCGAAAAAGGATTGTTGCAGCTTGTCGCTGTGAACCATGCCTACATGCATTTCGTTGGTGAGCGTGGGAGTGAAGATGCGCGTATAACCCACGGCCCATGCGTAAGCTGGCAAGCTGTCGTTGCGGCCACCAGTTTCTCCCACGGCCACGCCCGGGAGGTTTGAAGGAACGACTACTGCAAAGAGGCTTCGGTCAAACACCCCGAAGAGCGAGTTTTTGGCATTGATGTTCTCGTCGATCCGGATGTCCCACGTATTCGTGTTTTTGTATTCGATGGGAACATAGCTGGCATAGTTGTTGACCAGCGCTCCTTGAATTTCCGGGGCTGGATACACACCCAGCAACAGAACCGCATTCGGGTCCAGGCGCGATGTCGGAATAACATTCAGCAGCGCTTCCTGGGTGGGTGTGGCGAAGTTTGTCATGTTGTTGCCGGCAAAGCTCGGGCAGCCCGTCGATGAGCAGTTGTAGAAAGGATCGCGCACGTAACTTCCTGGCGTGCCGATGAGCCCCGTGATCGGGTCAAGGCCGCTGACTGGAATCTGCCGCGTGGTGGCCGGGTCGAGAATGGTCCCGTGCGGAAATGTGCGTCCCAGTGCGTCCGTTGCCGAGCCACTGTTGTACGTAATGTTGTCTTGTAAATTGCTAAAACCGCTGTTGACCATGCCCGTTGTGGGCACGGTCTGCCCTCCCGCCGGCTCCGGCAGAACGAATCTTCCTCCCTGGTAGTCGAAGAACCAGAAGGTTTTGTCTTTGCCATTCATCACGTGAGGTATAAGAACAGGACCTCCCGCCGTTAATCCAAAGAGGTTCTGGTGATATTCAGGAATGGGATTGGCAACGCCGTTCTTATTATTGAAGTAGTAGTTGGCGTTCAAGTCAGTCCATTGGTTCCCGACTTGATCGCCGCATTGACGATGCCGCCTGTGGAGTGGCCGAATTCGGCATTGAAATCGCCGCTTTGGAGCGTGAATTCCTGCACGGCATCCGGCGGCGGAACAATCGCGGCATTGGTCAAGGTGTAGTTGCCGCCATAGAACTCGATGTTGTCGTTGATCCCGTCCAGGCGGAAGTCGTTTTGCCATACATTTCCGCCATTTACGGAATAGTAAGCGCTCTCAGAACTGCCCGCATCTGCCGTAACCCCTCCCGGCGCAGCCGCGGCGACACCCGCGGACATCTGCCCCAGCGAGCCCCAGTCTCGGGTTGCAAGCGGCAGATCATTTAACTCCTGGTTGACGATTGTCTGGCCCAGTGCCGCATTTTCTGTCTCGAGCAGTGGAGCTGCGGCGGTCACGCTGACACTCTGTTGCACATTGCCCGTGGCGAAATGAACATCCACCGTCTGTACCTGTTGCACATGGACATAGACTCCGTGAACAACATATTTCTCAAATCCCCCGGCCTCCGCCTCGACGGTGTACTCGCCGGGCTGGAGGTCGTCAAAAACGTACGTGCCGGTCTGCGTGGACTTGGTTGTGGCGCTCACGTTGGTTGCATCGTTGGTCAACACGATGTTTGCGTTTGGGACTACTGCACCGCTCGGGTCCTCGACCGTTCCGGTGATCTCCCCGCGATCCAGCTGGGCCGCCAAGCGGCCGGGAAGAACCAGAAAAATAAGCAGACCCAAAACCGGTAGCCATAGGGACGCGACTCTGGACCACATTTGAGCTTTCAATTTTTGCCTCCACAGGGAAGAATCTTCGGCTGGACAGTCCTCTACCGGGACTGGCGAGTTCCCAGCCAGCCAAACGTACGGCACTTCCGACATTGGGTGAAGTGTTTACCCTACGTGAGCCAGGTGTATACACCTGTGAAGTTTTGGCTTACCATGTTGAATCGAAGAGACTTTTGGAATATACGAATTCTCTGTGAACGACGCTTTGTCATTTCCCGTTTCAGCCACAATTCATCTCCCGTTGACGGCGGATATGTAGCCTCGAGAGGCAAACCATTCCGCTCAAAAGCTCGAATGGAGACGACGACGGTCATGGCACATCTCAGCCACATCCCGCACGAGCAAAATAAGTCGTGGTCCCCCGAAGGATCGCCTCCTTGGTTGCACGACGACTCACGCTGGTGTCTAGCCGAACGCATTGTTGCCGGACCTCATTTTTCCAGGTCCCCCCTTTTGTCGAAGTTTCTCCTGTTTGTCGTTGCTGAAACCATCGAGGGACGGGAGAACGAGATAAACGAACATCAGATAGGAGTACACGTATTTGACCGCCGTTCGGGTTACAGCACCGCCGAGGACAACATCGTCCGCAACTACGCGCGCCAATTGCGCAAGCGTCTGGCAGAGCACTTTGCCGATGTGGGTAGCGCAGAAACACTGCGGATAGTTATTCCTCACGGCGGCTATGTCCCAACATTCGTCAGGGCGGGGGAACTGGACGCGCCACCCAAGGCACGCAACCTTCCCGTATCGATGGAGATTCATGCGCAACCTGTTGCGCACTCCACGACCGTGGCAACGGCCCCCGATTCTCCCCGGACAAACTGGAAATTTCGTATTCTCGCTGCTGCCGGGGCCATCGTATACAGTGCGGTACTCATCTGCCTCACATGGTTCATCGCAAACCGCTCTGCTGCTTCGCATCCCATCCAGGGACCGGCCCACCCCCTCTGGGCCGCGCTCTTCGGCGGTCCGGCGAACACCTACATCGTGCCCGCAGATGCGGGATTCAATCTCCTTGAAGATCTTTCGCGTCAACCGGTGCCGCTTGCCGACTATATCGACGGCAAGTACCTGGGACTTCCTCTGGCCGGAGTCGATTCTCATAGCGCAGATGACCTGCGCTCCCAACAGTTCACCAGCTTTGTTGACTTTCAGATTGGAGCCGACCTGGCGCGGCTTCCGGAATATAATGCGCAGCGAACTTTTCTGCGCTTCCCACGCGATTTGCGCCTTGACGATCTGAAAAACTCCAACGCAATCCTGATCGGCTCGGTGGGAAGCAATCCCTGGGCCTCACTTGCCGACAGCAGTACGAACTTCCGCATTGTCTACAGAAAAGGCATGCAAGGCGCAGCGATTATCAACAGCAATCCCCAGCCGGGAGAAGCAGGGTCCTACGAGAGCCATTGGAATGAGCCGGCGCACGAGACCTTCGCCCTTGTTGCGTATCTCCCGAATCTCAGTCGCACAGGCCACTTGCTGCTTCTACAGGGACTGGACGTAGCCGGAACCCAGGCGGCTGCTGAGGCGCTCTTGCATCAGGATGTGATCGCACCAGTGCTCCGGCGCGCTACTCGTCCTGATGGATCGCTTCGCAACTTCGAAATATTGTTGCGCTCCACAAGCATTGAGTCCAATTCCACAGGCACAGCTGTTATTGCCAGCAGAGTTTATTGACACTTTGCCGCTCGTTGGAACGGTCGATGCCGAATGACTGGGTTCACCAGGCTCCTCCTACCCGGATCACTTCGCGCTCGATGCCTGGCGGCGAAACCAGTATTGAAACGCTATGTCGGTGTCGCTAGCGTCCGCCAGCCAAGTCATTCCATGACTTGCGAGTTCGGTTCGCTGGTTCCATTCAACGCCTATGCTGTTAGAGGCTAACTCCCTTAATCCCAGTTTTTGGTACCCGGCCTTTCAGTCACAAAACAGAGCTTTACTCCATATATCTCTCCGCGTATCCTTCTCAGAGTAACGATCTCTTTGTGAGGGCCCTTTTGACTGAGAATGCTGACGGACTTTCAGCGCAAACTTTTTTGGAAAACAAACCACCATCGCTCGGGACTGCGGACCTTTGGACCGCAAAGTCGAAAGGGCTAGCTAAGCGCATCATCGACGTTTATTTCTCAGCGAAATGTTCCTTGCTTCGGGCATTCGGCTTCATCGACTTTTCTCTTCCCCCGAACCACATCCTTCGCAGAACTTCCAGCCTCACAATTCGTCACTACTACGAATCCGGTCTGACCACTTTCATGCCCATCGCCACCTGCGCCATCGAATACGGTGTCGACTTGGACAAGCCAGTGAAAGTCCTGGATTTTGCGTGCGGAGCCGGCCGGCAGCTTCTGCATCTCGTTCGGCTTTTTCCCGATGTGCAAGCTTATGCCTGCGACATTCGATCCGACGCCATCGCATACCTTCACCGTGCCTACCCACAGGCTAGCGTTTACGCCAACAAATTTGACCCTCCGCTGAAATATGAGGACGCGACCTTCGACCTGATCTACTCAGTCTCGGTCTTTTCACACCTGTCAGAGAGCGATGCGAAACTCTGGCTCCGCGAACTCCATCGTGTCGCAAAACCCGGAGCGATTCTCTGCCTGACCTTCAACAGCTACACTTCTTTGGATCGAAGCCACAAGGCCGGAAAACTGATCCAGATCTCCGCAGAAAAGCTCCAGGAGATTGGCCAATTCTTCGATTCAGACAAAGCTGGATTTGAGTTGAGGATGGCGAAGGAAGTCGCCCTCGGATTTGGGCACCCCGGAATGATCCGTCCTACCGGCGACATGTTCTACTCGCACCAACAGGTGCGCAAACTCATGCAAGAGGCTGGGTTTGAGTTCCAGGCAGCATTGCCCGGGGTAATCGACCGATTTCAGGACCTTGCCGTTATCCGTCGACCAAAACAGTGAACTGTGGAATTAATGAAGTTCTTATAGAGTGAAGCTATCTCAGCCGGCCACGAGTTGTTCCCCCGGCTGAGATACCGCCCGACTCTGAGAGCCGACCGTCAGTTCCGGATGGTTCTGAGAAGCGATTCGATTTCTGCCCTTTCCTCTGCACCGATTGGCAGCAGCGGCTGTCGCGCATATCCGCCGTAGTACCCGTTGAAATCGCAAGCATACTTCACTCCACTTATGCCGAGTTCGGCCACGATTCTTTGGTTCGGCTTGGCAATCTGTTCCTGCTTCTCCGCGGCCAATTTCGCGTCGCGGTCCTTCCAGGCAAAATAGACCTCGTAGCAGGCCTCTGGCGCACAGGCCGCGAATCCCAGGATGGCGCCCGACGCGCCGGCCTCAAGCGACGGCAAGATGATCGATGCCGCTCCTGTCAGCACCTGGAAGCCGACTTCCCTGGTGCGGGTCTTCATGGGAATTACCGGAGGCGCCACTGCAAGGGCGGGCCCTCCCGCAAGGTCGCCTGCAGAGACAAACGTGCCAGGCTGCGCAGCGGCAACTGACTTCAGCATTCTGCCGGTAACGGCCTCAAAAACCGGCGTTACCGTCACGTTTCGCCGGTGCGCTGTACGCGTAGCTTCCACAATTCCCTTGATGCGCTCGAGGCTTCCGCTCGAATCCTTGATGGCGATAATGTTGGGATGATGCGCAAGTTCGGCAACCATTTCTACCGGGATCTGGTAAGGCACACAACGAGGAATGTTGTACAGCACCACCGGCAGAGGCGACCGATCTGCAACGGCTCTGAAATAGCCAGCGACTACCGACGGCGTCATCTGCGTAGAATAGTACGTTGGCGTTCGCACCAGCACCGCATCGTACTGGAACTTCGCAGCAGCTTCCGCCAGTTCCAAAACAGAATGCAGGCTTTCGCGGTTCACTCCGGCGATCAGCACCTTCTCCGGTGCGGCTGCCTCTGCCGCGGTACGCAACACGTCCCTGGTTTCCTCGTCATCGAGCGCGGGCGCCTCGCCCGTCGAACCGAGCACCACCATCCCGGCGAGTTGACTACGCGAGTACCGAGCAACATTCGCTTCGAGCTTGCGGTAATAGACACGTTCGTCCGGATAGAAAGGCGTGGTGACGGCAGCGAAAACACCTTCGATCAGCATATGGATTTATTGTAGATGTGCGGTTTCAACAGCGGCCAGTTCTCTACCTGATCTCGACACTGCAGCCGCCCCATGCAATTGTCTCTCACTTTTCCTGGACTGCGGCGACTGACGCATGCAGATTCTGCAGCGCATAGACCGTAATATTGTGCTGCTGCATGGCGGCAATTCCTTCTACGGCCGCCTGCGCCGCTGCAATCGTCGTAATCGTCGGCACACGCGCCAGCACGGCGGCCCGGCGGATTGCCTTCTCGTCAAAGAACGTGTCCTGCCCGCGCGGCGTGTTGATGATGAGCTGGATGCGATCGCCCTTGATAAGGTCGACGACGTTGGGTCGTCCTTCTTTGACCTTATAAACGCGCTCGACCGTCAGCCCAGCGCGTTCCAGCACGTTCGCCGTACCCTCCGTGGCCACCATGTGGAAGCCGAGATGCGCAAACTGTCGGGCGAGCTCAACTACGGCTGGCTTGTCATGATCGTTCACAGTAAAGAAGACCGTTCCCCGCGCCGGCAGCACTTGCCCGGCAGAAAGCTGCGCCTTCGCAAACGCCTCTCCAAAGGTCGCGGCCACACCCATCACTTCGCCGGTCGACTTCATCTCCGGCCCAAGCACCGTATCGACGCCCGCAAATTTAGACCACGGAAACACAGGCGACTTCACGTAATAATGGGTGCCTGTCTCGAGATCCCTACCCGACGCCAGTTGCTCCGGCAACAGTTCGCGCAGCGTCCGCCCCGTCATCAGACGCGCGCCCATCTTTGCAAGCGGAATGCCCGTCGCCTTCGACACATACGGAACCGTCCGCGATGCACGGGGATTCACTTCGATAACGTAAACGTGATCGTTTCCGTCAGCATCGCGCTGGATAGCAAACTGCAAGTTCACCAGGCCCACAACCTTGAGAGCCAGCGCGAGTTTGCGCGTGTGTTGGCGAATGGTTTCAAGTGTCTCCTCGCGAATGCTGACTGCCGGCAGCACGCACGACGAATCGCCGGAGTGAATGCCGGCTTCTTCGATGTGCTGCATAATGCCCGCGATAATCACATCTTGCGAATCGCACAGCGCATCCACATCCACCTCGACCGCGTTCTCCAGGAAGTGATCCACCAGCACCGGCCGCTCTTGTGAGTACTCCACGGCCTGCTTCATGTATTCAGCCACAGCCTTCGCATCGTAGGCGATCACCATGGCGCGCCCGCCAAGCACGTAGCTCGGACGCACCAGCACCGGGTATCCAATGCGCTCGGCAACGGCAAGCGCCTGGTCCACGCTGGTCGCCGTGCCTCCCGCGGGCTGCGGAATATCCAAATCCTCAAGCAGTTTTCCGAATTGCTTTCGGTCCTCAGCCAGATCAATTGACTCGGGCGAGGTTCCGATAATCGGCACGCCAGCGGCGCGCAGTCGCTGCGCAAGATTCAGCGGTGTCTGCCCGCCATATTGCACAATCACGCCGATCTTCGCGCCCGACTGCGCCTCGTGGTTATAAACCGCGAGCACGTCTTCCAGCACCAGCGGCTCAAAGTAAAGACGATCGCTTGTGTCGTAGTCAGTTGAAACCGTCTCAGGGTTGCAATTCACCATGATGGTTTCGTAGCCGTCGTCCTTCAGTGCGAACGCGGCGTGGCAGCAACAATAATCGAACTCGATTCCTTGCCCGATGCGGTTCGGGCCGGAGCCGAGAATAATGATCTTCGGCTTGTCGGTCGGTGGCGCCTCGTCTTCTTCGTCGTACGTCGAGTAGAGATACGGCGTCATCGACTCGAACTCCGCGGCGCAGGTATCCACGAGCTTGAAGACCGGACGAATGCCTTTCCCTTCGCGCAGTTCCCTCACCAACTTCACGCCATCGTGGCCTTCGAGTTTCCATTCTGTGGCGATGCGCTCGTCGCTCAGGCCGTAGCGTTTCAGCTTCAGCATTTGCTCAGCCGTGATTTGCTCCGGAGTCACTTCCTGCAGCGAGCCCTGCGCCAGCGTTACTTCGCGAATCTGGTGCAGGAACCACGGATCCATGCCCGTAAGCCGCGCGACCTCGCGCACGCTCATGCCGCGTTCGAACGCGAAACGGATGTAGCCGAGACGCTCCGGTCGCGGTGTCACCAGCATCTGCGTAAGCCTGCGCGGCTCCAGAATTTCAGTGCCCGTCTTCTTTCCCGTTTCAAGCGCTCGCCAGGCCTTCATCAGTGCTTCCTTGAAGGTGCGGCCCATCGCCATCACCTCGCCCACCGACTTCATCTGCGGGCCGAGAGTGTCGTCCGCTCCGGGAAATTTTTCAAACTGCCACTTGGGAATTTTCACCACCACATAATCGATGGTCGGCTCAAAACACGCCGGCGTCTTGCGCGTAATATCGTTGGGAATCTCATCGAGCGTGTAACCAACAGCAAGCTTCGCCGCAATCTTCGCAATCGGAAATCCCGTAGCCTTCGATGCCAGCGCTGAAGAGCGCGACACGCGCGGATTCATCTCAATCACGGTCATGCGCCCGTTGGCGGGATTCACTGCAAACTGTACATTCGACCCGCCCGTCTCCACTCCAATCTCGCGCATCACCGCGATGGCCGCATCGCGCATCTTCTGATACTCGCGATCGGTGAGTGTCTGCGCCGGTGCAACGGTAATGGAGTCGCCCGTATGCACGCCCATCGGATCAAAATTTTCGATAGAGCAGATGATGATGACGTTGTCGGCGAGGTCGCGCATCACCTCGAGCTCGTATTCCTTCCAGCCCAGCACGCTCTCTTCAATCAAGCACTCGTGCACGGGAGAAAGATCCAGGCCGCGCGCCAGAATCTCCATCAGCTCTTCGCGGTTGTAGGCGATGCCGCCACCTGATCCGCCCAGCGTAAAGCTCGGACGAATGAGAACCGGAAAACCAATTTTGCTCGCAAAATCCAGACCATCGCGAAGATTGTTCACCAGAGCCGATTTCGAAACATCGAGCCCGATGCGCAACATCGCATCCTTGAACAGCAGCCTATCCTCTGCCTTCTTGATCGCTTCGAGCTTCGCACCAATGAGTTCCACGTTATAACGATCAAGGATGCCTGCATCGGCCAGATCGACAGCAAGATTCAGCGCCGTCTGTCCGCCAACGGTCGGCAACAGCGCAAACTTGCCCGACCCCGGGCCCAGCATCGCAGTCTCAATGCGAATGATCTCTTCAACGTATTCGCGCGTCAGCGGCTCAATGTAGGTGCGATCGGCCAGTTCGGGATCGGTCATGATGGTGGCCGGGTTCGAATTCACCAGTACCACTTCATAGCCCTCCTGTCTGAGGGCCTTGCAAGCCTGAGTTCCGGAGTAGTCAAACTCCGCAGACTGCCCAATCACAATCGGCCCCGAGCCAATTACAAGAATCTTCTGAATGTCATTTCTGCGTGGCATCTCTTCGCTGATTTCCTAACTTAATGTTTGTTCTTTTCACGAACAGCCCGATCAAACTCTCGCTTGTTCGTCAACACCGTGGAGCACTCATCCGTGCAGGCTCCCGGTCCCAAAATCACGTAGATCTTCTTCCGTTCGAGGGCCGTAACAACCTCATCTGTAACCAGAATTTCCCGCATGGCGGCGGAATACTCAGACCGCGCCACTCGAAATGTGAACTGTCCCGTAACATGATCGAATCGAAACTCGCCCGACTTGTCGGTCTTTGTCTCGTACGCAACCTTGTCGCCTTGAGCCAGCGTGACTTCCAAATCCGCCACCGGGCGCCCAACGGGATTCACAACGTAGCCCTCTACATGACTGAGACGCTCCGGTCCGGGAATATCGATTTGTGCATTCAAAGAAGTGGCAACGGCTAGACATAACCAGACCCATAATGCTCCACTCAAAAAACAGCGGAGCCAAAGCCCCGCTGGTCTTGCCAATGTCGGCCTTGAACTCTCCCTTCGCTTCATCCCTTCCACTCCTCCATCATCTTTGTGAAGTCGCGGAACAGGTAATGCGAATCGTGCGGCCCCGGCGCCGCCTCGGGGTGATACTGGACGCTGAAAAGCGGCAACGTCTTGTGCCGTAATCCCTCCAGCGTCTGGTCATTCAAATCCACGTGCGTCAACTCAACTTCATTGGCGTTGATCGAATCCGGATCGACGGCAAAATTATGATTGTGCGCCGTAATTTCAACCTTGCCCGTCATGTTGTTCCGCACTGGATGATTCCCGCCATGGTGTCCAAACTTCAGCTTGTAAGTTCTTCCGCCCAGCGCCAGACCGCAAAGCTGGTGTCCCAGGCAAATCCCAAACACCGGCACACGTCCCAACATGTCGCGAATCGCTTTCACTGCATATTCGACTGGCTCCGGATCGCCCGGGCCGTTCGACAAAAACACACCATCGGGCTTCAGCGCCATCACGTCGGCCGCCGTCGTTTCCGCCGGGACCACCGTTACTTCGCAGCCCTCGCGCGTGAGCATGCGCAAAATGTTCTGCTTGATCCCGAAGTCGTACGCGACAACGTGGTGCTTCCGCTCTCCCGCATCCTGAATGCGCGCTGTCGGAAGCAGGAAGTCCCCGGATTGGTTCCGGCTGTCGTCCGAATCGAAGGTGTATACCGATTTGGTTGAAACCACCTTCGCCAGATCCGTCCCATCCATCTTGCGAATTTTTCTGGCCCTTTGGACGAGAACATCGGCATCCGAGACCGCCGTCGAAATCATGCCCCGCATCACGCCGTGCGTGCGCAGATGCCGCACTAAAGCGCGCGTATCGATCTCCGCCAGCACCGGAACGGAATAGCGCTCCATGTACTCGTCGGTCACCTGCTCGGAGCGCCAGTTTGAGCCGATTGCCGAAAATTCGCGTACGATCAGGCCCTCAATAAAAGGCTTGGCCGACTCGTTATCTGCCTGATTGGTACCGTAGTTGCCGATCTGCGGATTCGTAAGAACGACAATTTGACCGGCGTAGGAAGGATCAGTAGCGATTTCCTGATAGCCAGTTAGGGAAGTGTTGAAAACTACCTCACCCAGACATTCGCCGGGGTGCCCGTAGCCCTCGCCGCGGAAGATGCGCCCGTCTTCGAGCGCTAAGATCGCCTGCATCGCCTCTCCGAGGAGTGGATTCAATAGATTTTAGCAGGTTTCGCGGTCCCAGGTATCGCGTGGAAAACGCGACGCTATTTCACTTGGCCCAGATCCTTGGCGGGCCAATAAACAAACACCGCTTTGCCATAGATCAGGTCGCGTTCCACCACTCCGAATTCCCTGCTGTCCGATGAAATCGACCGGTGGTCGCCCATCACAAAGTAGCTGTCATCCGGAATGGTCGTCTCTGGATAGGAACGCATGTCGCGGTACATCTCGGGAACATAGTTCTCAGCCAGGGGCTTGTCGTTGACAAAGACCTGCCCCTGATCGATGCGCAGGCGGTCGCCCGGCAATGCGATCACGCGCTTGATGTAGCTCTTCTCTGGATCGCGCGGGTAGTGGAACACCACCACGTCGCCGCGTTCGATCGAAGTGATGTGGTAGACAAATTTGTTGATGAAAAGGCGATCATGATCCTCAAGCCGCGGAAGCATGCTGGTGCCTTCGACGCGCACAGGCTGGTAAAGAAACAGGATGATCAAAACCGAAACACCGGCAGAGATCAGCAGATCGCGGAGCCACAATCCCAAGCCTGTGCCGGTGGTCTGCGCGGCAGGTGTAGGCTGCCCTGTTACAGAAGGGATTGCAGTTGAGGAAGGAATTTCAGTTAAAGCAGGGTTTTGGTCGGGTGTTGACATCTCTATCTCGAATTATTAAACGCCACGAAGTTTAACTGCAACCCAGACTCCCCGGCGGGCAAAGAAGTTCTGGATGACCCGGCTTTTGCATCGGCCTTTGTTGCCCCGGAGTGGGAACCATGGCCGGAGCAGCCCCAGGTAATGTCCCCTCCGCAAGATTCTCTTCTTCCAGAATTAAAGGTCTTTGCAACACCATCTCCACCTGCGAGCCGGCCTCGATGTTCACATCGGCGCCCCGTGTGAAGAGGGATACAACTCCCACAGCCACGAGCCCTGCACCCAGACCCTCAAAGCTTCCCGCCAATGGATGACCGGCGCCCAACCCGGCAATCGATCCAACCGTAGCACCGGTCGGCAAGGCGATTTCTGCAGTCTTCCCCGCGTTTCGGGTTTTGTCCGAGTCCTGCTCAATGGTGCCTTCACCGTTTTTCACATCCTGCTTCTTGGCCCCGGGAATTCCGCTCACCACTCCGGGAATCTCAACCACCGAGCCATTGGGAAAAATGATGGAGGTAAAGTGCATATCCAACTGCGCCTTGCCCTTTACATGCCCGGCGCGCACCACCCGGTCAACCGTGCCCTGCACAAACACGCCCGAGGGGATCATCACCCGGTTCCCGACCACAACTGGAAATGCAGAGGCCAGATAAACGCCGTCCCCAACCCGGGCGCTCTTTGTATTCACTGAACTGCGCAGTTGAAGCAGAACCTTGGTTCCCGCCGGTACCATATAGGTCTTTTTGGACGCAGCCGCAGCACTGGCATTGGCCGAAGTTGCAAGATTTGGCGAAGCATCCGCGACCGCTTGGGCTGCTGGCTGGGAGTTTGCCGCCGAAGCGCTGTCGGCAGGCGAGGGCGTCTGTGCTTGCGAAGCTCCCAAAGCGCCAAGCTGCATGACCGCAGCCGACAAAAGCGTCGATGTCAAAATCTTGCTTAGCAGACGCATCTGTTCCTCCCGGTGCCCCTATGGAGAATGCCCCTATGAAGATAGACGGACGGCTTCGCTGCAAAGATAGCTGCCCATTCTTTTTTCCGAGGGCTCCATTTCAGAGTACGCTAATTTCGTGACCTTGGGAGATGCGAACCATGGATGCCATCAGAGCCGAAGCCCATTCGAGTGTTGCCTCTATGCCCGATGAAGCCAGGCATTTCGCCCCTGTTTATAAAGTGCTGGGTGACGCCGTCAATGCCCGCGCTTTCCCCGGCTGTGCCTTCGGAGTCCTTGCCGAGGGCCAGGTTGTTCTCAACCACGCTTTAGGTCGCTTCACTTACGATGACGACTCTCCGCTCGTTGAGCCGCAAACTGTTTTTGACGTGGCAAGTATCACCAAGGTGGTCTCCACCACTGCTGTTGCCATGTTGCTCTATCAACGCGGTCTGCTCGACCTTGACACGCCTCTGGGCGAACTCCTGCCCGGCTTCGTTGTCGGCCGGGATAGCGGCAGACTCGCACGTCAGGTCACCATCCGTCACCTCCTGGCACACAACTCAGGCCTCCCAGGGTACGTCGAGTTCTTCCGCATAGTCAGCACTCCAGCCGACCTGTATCGTGCTTGCCTGGAGTTGCCTATAGAAGCAGCGCCCGGCGAACGCAGCGAATATTCCGATCCCGGTTTCATTCTGCTTGGCAAAGCTCTTGAGGTTCTCACGCGTGAGGAACTCGCCGCGTTTGCGCGTAAAGAAGTTTTCGAGCCGCTGCAAATGAGTGCTACGCGTTTCTCACCCGAGCAGGGACAGCGGCCTTTGATCCCCCCAACTGAAATCGACAACCTGCTCCGGCATCGCCGCATACAAGGTGAAGTGCAGGATGAGAATGCCTACCTGCTTCAAGGCGCCGCCGGACATGCTGGCCTGTTTTCAAACGTTTCTGACCTGCTGCGATTTGCGGGCGAGGTTCTAGCCTGCTTCAACCACAGCGGCGGCACCACTCTATTCAATCGCGATACAGTCGAGCGTTTCGCTCAACGCCAGGGCCCTGAAGGCAGTTCTCGTGCTCTCGGTTGGGATACGCCTTCCCAGGAATCCTCAGCCGGACAATACTTTTCGCCCCATTCTATTGGGCATCTAGGCTTCAGCGGCTGTTCACTCTGGATCGATCTAGACGCTTCCATCGCTGCTGTGCTCCTCACCAACCGCACTTGGCCCGACCGGCAATCCCAGTTGATCCGTGAGGTCCGGCCGTCATTTCACGACGCCCTCCGCGTCGCCCTGTCCAGCCGCCAAGCCCTGTGATTTGTGCGATCAAATGACATTAAAGTGACATTTCACTCCACCAGAATTCTGCGAGACTTGCTCAAATTGCAGATACAATAGATTCTGGGGACAGACCTTGATGTTAACCAGTACGACGACGCACGAAGCCGCCGGCGCACACGGGAAAGAGGAAACCAAGACCGACCCGGCGTCCTCCCTCCAGAACCTAACGACTGAAAGCCAGAACGAAGCATCTCAAGGCTTTGACACAAAATCGGCGCTGGAGATTGCGCGCATCATCAACCACGAAGATGCCAAGATCGCAGGAGCAGTCAAGAAGGCCCTCCCCGAAATTGCTGAGGTCATCGACCACGTAGCTCGTGCCCTGCGCGATGGCGGCCGGCTCATCTATATCGGCGCCGGTTCCAGCGGTCGAATCGCCGCTCTCGACGCCTCCGAATGTCCTCCTACCTATTCCACTGCGCCCGGACAGGTGCAATACATCATGGCCGGCGGTCCCAAAGCCCTGGCATCCGCCGTTGAAGTCAATGAAGACTCCGAGGAACTTGGCCAGCGCGACATTGCCCGCCGCCGCCCTACTCGCAAGGACGTTGTAGTCGGCCTCTCGGCTTCCGGCCGGACTCCTTATGTTGTCGCCGCTACCGCTTATGCACGAGCGCGAGGGGCCTACACCGCAGCCGTCACCTGCAATCAAGGTACCTCCCTTGCCGAGGTTGCCGATATCGCCATCATCGCTGAGGTCGGGGCGGAAGTGATTTCCGGTTCCACCCGCATGAAAGCCGCCAGCGCACAGAAGATGATCCTCAACATGATCACCACCGGCGCCATGACTCGGCTCGGCTATGTGTATGAAAACCTCATGGTCAACGTGCACATGCAGAACTCGAAATTAGTCGAGCGTGGCATTCGCATTTTGATGAGTGCCTGCAAAATCGACCGAGAGACCGCCGTCCAGACCATCAAGAGCGCAGGCCGCAGCGTGCCGGTTGCCTTGGTCATGCTCAAGGCCAAAGTTGACAAGCCCGAAGCCGTCCGCCGCCTTGCCAAGTCCGACGGCAACGTCCGCCTCGCCATCGAAGACAACGTCCTCGAGCTTTAAATCCCAACGTAATTCAACTTTTGAAACGGGGCGTCTGCTCCGTTTTTATTTTGAGCTCTAAAGAGAAAGGGGGCGCGCCCATCGCACCCCCACTCCCTCTTGTGTTGACGACACAATTCCAGTTCTACTGCTCAGGCGCTGGAACAGGAAGCTTCTTCCTGGGCGCAGGCTGTTGGGTCGAATCATTCGCACCTTGAGTCCCGTTAGCCGAAGCGTTGTCCCCTGTATTCGACATCGAGGCCAGTTCCGACTGCCGATACTTCGGTGCGCTGACGTATCCGTGGATATGGTCCTTGCCGATGTCGTTAATCACCACCTCCACAGGCTGCGGACTATCCGGCGTGTAGAACATAACCGGCTGGTAGAGATTCACATGCTTTTGCGACAGGTTGCGATCGTCCACCATCAGTTCCAGATCGGCATACTGGTGCTTGTCATTGGCTTTTTTCAGGCGAATCTCCAGCGATCCCTCACGCTTGAACTGTTTCGATTTCGAGATGTCAAACTCCGCATAATTACGCTCACCCTTCTTCTGGAGCAACACCAGTTCGTCGTGGGTGTGCGCAATCGAGCCTGACAACTCCGTCTTCGTGCTGGTGAGATCACCCTCCAGATCGCTCCGGGTTTGAGCAATTGCCTTGCCCTGCGCGTCGAGTTGCGATTGCAGCTTCTTGTAGCGCGGATCTTCTCTCAACCGGTGAGCTGGGGACGGGCGGCGGCCTGTCGCGATCTGCGTTGGTTGCTGTGCCGATTGCGCGGGCGGAGCAGCTTGCGCTTCGTTGCGTGTCGCCAGCATATTTACTTTTGCCGTCAGATCGCCGAGCGCATGCTGCGTAGCGGTGAGCGCAGCAGTTGTCTGTGCATTCTGTGCCGCAAGATTCTGTGCAGCACTGTGTTCATGAATCGCGTAACCACCAAGAGCGCCGCCAAGCACCACAATAGCGGCATAAAGTGCGATGCGCTTGTGTGCAAATCCCTGAGACAGGGAAGCAAATTCAACCATGATTTCCTCCGGAGAAGACGATGTCAGGAGCCTTCTACTCTAAGTGAACAGCACGTTCCGTACCAACACGCGCGTATGGCAAGTGCACTGATTGCAGTATGTTGTAGCCCGTCATTCAATGGGATGGTGGAAGAATTTCCACGCCGCGGGTAATTTTTACACTGCCAATCGGCCTGGCCGCTGCGCCGAAATGCCTCATCACTTCGTTCCAAAAGAAGGAAACGATTAGCGCGCCGGCCCACCATAACATCTGATACAACGGCCGCATGGCAGGAGGAACAAAATGATCGTGAGCTTTTACGACACAGTGGCGCTGGTGGCCGGTGGCACTGGGGGTTTGGGTCGAGCCGTGAGCCTTGCATTCTTGGCAGAAGGCGCGAAGGTGGTGGTTACGTACCGCAACCATGATGAATTCGCCGCATTGCAAAAGGCTGCTGATCCGACTGGTTCCAAGCTCGAAGGGCACCAGGCTGACGTCACCGATGAAACTGCTGTCACTCAACTTTTCGCACAGGTTCTGTCGAAACACGGACGCTTGGATGCGATGGTGAACACCGTGGGAGGCTACGCGGGCGGTGTGAAACTGTGGGAACTCGATTCAAAGGTCTTCGATCGCATGTTGTCGCTGAACCTGCGTGCCGGCTACGCTCTGTCGCGCGGCGCTGTCGTTCCCATGCTCAAGCAAAAACATGGAGCGATCGTGAACGTTGCGGCAAAGGCGGCATGGGATCACGGCACGGGCGCATCCGCATACGCTGCATCGAAAGCCGCCGCAGTGGCGATGATCGATTCGCTAGCCGCGGATGTGAAAGGCTCAGGTGTGCGTGTGAACTCCGTTCTGCCCAGCATTATCGATACAGAGGCAAATCGTAACGCGATGCCGGGCGCCGATTACGCAACCTGGCCGAAACCGGAAGACATCGCTCGCGTCATCCTGTTTCTGTGCAGCGATGATGCCAGGGTGATTCACGGGGCAGCGATACCTGTCTTCGGGGATAGCTAGAGCGTGTCTCATAAATAGGCCCCTGTGTCAGGGCACGACTCGGGGAACCCACGTAGTGGGTCGCGTGCCGAAAAGGACCGCAAAGACACGGGGGTTTAACCCATGAGGGACTTTAACCAACACGCCGGAGATATTTGTGAAATAACAGGAGTCTGCCCTTCCCGCTTCGTTCTCGGTCTGTCTGATCAGAACGTCGTCATTCGCACCTTGAGCAGCACATTCTCATCCGTCTTCAGATTCAGTCCGTAATCTGTCTGATCGCCATTCCAGATTCGCGCTGTCTTCCAGTTCCCTGCCGCATCGTAGCTGCCCTCTTCCACCTTGAGCCAGAGCCGCTTCTTCCCCGGCGCAAACGTCGGCGCGAAGTCCACGCGCACATGGTGTCCCGCCACCAGGTATTCATCCGGCCCCAGTTCCACGACCACCACGCCGCCGTCCGGTGGTGTATTCCCTTTTGGCTGCATCCAGTTTCCGAACGAGGGCATGCCATATTTCACCACCACGTCCCACCGGCCAAGTGGAATCTGGTTCGTATGGTTGCCCGGGTCTTCACTCACCCCGACAACCTTCCCTTCCAGATTCGCCAGCGCAACCCGGCGCGCTATAGGCGCGAGCAGGGCGTACTGTTGCGCGACCGGCTTCAAAGCACTCGCCTCCATCGCCTCGGGACCCGTGGGTTCATTGCTGTAGCGCGTCAGGTCGAGCCCGAATGGCGCCCATCCGATCGCTCCCTCGCCGATGGCCACATACACGTACCGCGCGTACGCGGGAGAATTGCCCGTCTCCGGAATCAGCAGCGGATTGTTCTGCCCATAGAATCCAATCACCTTCAAGTACTTTGCCCACTCCGCGATGTAAATGTCCGGCGCGATCGCATCAATCGACGGCGCAGCAATCTTCCACAGGCCGATGTTGTTGTCCGTCGGCGCGCCCGATTCATAATTCGGCGCCTTGCCCGGATTCATCGGATCGCGCAGCGCCGCATTCACATACAACGGCAATCCATACTCAGCCTTCCCGGCTGCCGCCACCTGCTCGACGTATGTCGCCGTGTACCAGGCCTCGAAGGTCTCGTCCGCATCCTCGCCAAAGACTTCCTTCCATCTTCCTGCCTGCTTGCCTAGACCCTTCACCAGCTTTTCCGGAACCTGTCCGTCAAACGCCTTCTGCGCCGCCGGCCCGTAATCCCGCACGCCACCCCAGACACCGACCTCGTTCTCCACCTGCACCATTAGCACTGTCCGCTGCGCATCAGCCTCTTTCAAATGCCGCATCAACGCACGAAAGGCGTTTTTGTCCGCTTCGAGAAACATCTCTGCAAACGGCGACGGCGAATCGACTGTCTCGCCCTTCTCATTTCTCAGAAACGGAAACTTCTCCTGGTTCAGCTTGATCCACTCCGGCGTGTAATGCGAACTACCGTTCTTCCACGTGCCAAACCACAGCAGCACCAGCCGCAGGTGGTGCTCCCGCGCCTGCTTCAGAATCAGGTCTACAACGCTGAAGTCGAACATCCCCTGCGTCGGCTCCATCTGCTCCCAGTAAATCGGCAACTCCACCGTGTTTGCATGCAGCGCCTTCGCTGCGGGCCACACCTTGTCGAGATAATCCGGCCACGCGCTCGAATTATTCGCCTGCACGCCCAGCATCAAGTACGGCGCACCATCCACCATCAGCGCGTAGTGGCCATCCTTCTGCACGATCGTTGGAATCGGCTTTGCAGGCGCTGCGATTCGACGGGATTCTTGCGCCCAAATCAATAAGCTCCCTGCAAACGTTTCCAAAAGCATCACAACAAAAGCTGCATTTGCCACTTTCATCCACGCGCTCGTCCCTGTCATCTCCAAGCCCTCAAAAGTTCAACGTTAAAACAACGCCAAGTATATCCCTCGCCAACCGCACCATCGCGTCACAGAATTACACTGGGAAAGCACGGAGTAACGCACAACTTCATGGATAAATTTGTCATTCGTGGCGGCAATCCGCTGGTTGGAACGGTGCGCATATCAGGCGCAAAGAACTCTGCCCTGCCCTGCATGGCGGCGGCAATCCTCACTGAAGAAGAAGTCACGCTCGAAAACATTCCCCAGGTCCGCGACATCGAGACGGAGCGCAAGCTCCTCGTCGCTATGGGCGCAGAAGTCGAGTTGGGCACAGGGACCGCTGACCACCGAACCCGAATCAACTTCCGCACCCTCTCAAGCCCCGAGGCTAAGTACGAAATCGTTAAAACCATGCGCGCCAGTTCCCTCGTGCTTGGCCCGCTGGTGGCCCGCACAGGAATGGCACGCGTCGCCATGCCCGGCGGTTGCGCCATTGGCGGCCGTCCTATCGATCTTCACATCAATGGTCTCGAAAAAATGGGCGCGACTATCGCGCAGGAACACGGCTATCTCGAAGCTCGCGCCGACAAGCTCAAAGGCGCGCACATCGTCTTCTCCAAGATCACCGTCACCGGCACCGAAGACCTGCTGATGGCTGCGGTCCTTGCCGATGGCGAAACCCTGATGGAAAACTGCGCGCGCGAACCCGAAGTCACCGACCTCGCCGCTCTTCTCACTATGATGGGCGCCAAAATCGAGGGCGCTGGAACGTCAACCATTCGTGTGCAAGGCGTCACCAGTCTAAAGGGTGCGCAATACCGCATCAATCCAGACCGTATCGAAGCAGGCACATTCCTGATCGCCGGAGCCATAACCGCCGGCGATCTCACCGTCGCCGATTGCAATCCCGATCATCTCCGTGCGGTGATGTCGAAACTCGAAGAAGCCGGCGCAAAGGTCGAGACTCTCGGTCCGGATTCGATTCGCGTCCGCAGCGACGGCAAACTGCACGCCGCCGACATCTCCACCGAGGAGTATCCCGGCTTCCCGACTGACATGCAGGCGCAGTATATGGCGCTTACAACCCAGGCCGAGGGCGTCAGTGAGATCACCGAAAACATCTTCGAAAACCGCTTCATGCACGTGCAGGAACTGGTGCGCATGGGCGCCAACATCAAGGTCGACGGCCGCATTGCTGCCGTGCGCGGGCCGGCCCCACTCTCCGCCGCTGCAGTCATGTGTTCTGATCTACGTGCCTCTGCTTCGCTTGTCCTCGCTGCCCTTGTAGCCGACGGCGAGTCCATTCTCGATCGCGTCTACCACATGGATCGTGGCTATGAGCGCATTGAGCAGAAGCTCGAAAGCGTGGGCGCGCAGATTCGCCGCATGGGCAACGTCTTCGCCTGAGTCCCATTCCAGCTTTCAAACGACGACTAGTGTCCTGAGCCTGAAATTCTTCCCATTATTGGCGGTGTCATTCTGAGTTCAGTTTGGGGGTGGTGAGCGAAGAATCTGCTTTTTTGCACTTCCAGGCTTTTGCCCGATAACTTGACGGACACAATACTGGTTGCGCCGTTCGCCTGCCCCTGATTCGTATAAGAGCTGGTCACAAATACTCTTCGATTTGCACCGGCAGGCTTCCGCTTTGGGAACTATTGTCGCGAATTTATCGTAGACAACACCATGAGATTTGTCTGTGCCGTCGCAGGCGCGGCTCTGTTTGCCTGCAATCTTGCCGGCCTCGCAGAAACGAAAGTCTCTTGCGATCAGACGCTCACAGCCCCACTCCGCTCGAGCGCCGTTCTCGTAATTGACTCGCGGCCCGCGGGTCTCGAAATCGTTGGAACGGATCAAGAGACGATCCACGTCACGTGTGATGGTGGCAACAACGAGGACGCTCGTCCCCATATCCTCCTTACGTTCTCTCCGAACCAAGGCGGCGGCAGACTGACAATCGAGGGGAGCCACGCGAACCACGACAACAACCTCCAGGTCAGAATCGAGGTGCCGTGGAAAACGAACCTGAGAGTGCAGATGCCCGCGGGAGAGGTGAAGGTGGAGGAGATCAAGGGCGACAAGGATATCGAACTCTACGCAGGCCAGATTACGGTTTCTTCTGCGCACGAATGGAATTACCGCAGCGTCAATGCATCGGTGGCGATCGGTGAAGTTAGAGCATCTGTGTACGACGCTGACAAGGGCGGCTTCTTCCGTAGCTTCACGAAGAGAACAGCGGACGGCGAATATCGATTGCGTGCACATGTCACGACCGG
>Ga0209004_1000003_pt1 | contig 83445 bp, 80 predicted proteins | sample TexAe_RefH0_M1_FD_187948 | JGI IMG/M metagenome (GOLD analysis project Ga0209004, IMG submission 187948) | Forest soil microbial communities from Davy Crockett National Forest, Groveton, Texas, USA - Texas A ecozone_RefH0_M1 (SPAdes) (version 2) | ecosystem: Environmental > Terrestrial > Soil >... | reverse complement strand
GCTGCCGAGGCCATGGTGGCGATTACTGTTGCAGGACTGGCGCAGCAGAAGTTCGGCGGCGACTCGGCTGCCGAGTTGAAACGAAATTTCCAGGGATACATCGAACAGATACGGAGCTATTAGCAGGCGGAAATGATTTTGAAGATTGTGAAATACCCGGAGCCGGTCCTTTCGCAGCCGGGCGAACCGGTGACGGAATTCGATGCGGAGCTGAAGAAGCTGGTCGACGACATGTTCGAGACCATGTATGCCTCGCAGGGCATTGGCCTGGCGGCGCCGCAAGTGGCCGTGGCGAAACGCGTGACGGTGATCGACCTAAGCGGGGGGAAAGATCCGGCGCAGAAATTGGTGCTCGTCAATCCCGAGGTTATTTTTCGCGAAGGGAAGCAGTACGAAGAGGAAGGCTGCCTCAGCTTTCCTGAGATTCGGGAGAAGGTGCAGCGCGCGGCAAAAGTGCGCATTCGCGCCCAGGATCTGAAGGGCAAGTGGTTTGAGATGGATGGCGAGGAACTGCTTTCGCGCGCCTTTCAGCACGAGATCGACCACCTCGACGGCATGCTGTTCATTTTTCGCATGAGTTCGCTCAAGCGCGACCTGGTGCTGCGCAAGATCCGCAAGATGCAGCGCGAAGGAACCTGGTAAGCCGTGAGACTTGTTTTTTGCGGAACTCCGCGCTTCGCCGTTCCAACATTGGAGGCACTGATCGCGGCGGGGCATGAGATTGCGCTTGTAGTTTCGCAGCCGGATCGCCCGGTTGGTCGCTCGCAGCAACTTACAGCGCCACCGGTAAAGGAAACAGCGCTGGCGGCGGGGCTCGAAGTCACGCAGCCCGAGAAGATTAAAAACAACGCAGAGTTTCGCATGCGGCTTGAAGGCATCGCGCCGGACGCTATAGTCGTGGTGGCCTACGGGCGGATTATTCCGCCGTGGATGCTGGCCTTGCCGCGACTTGGCTGCATCAACCTGCATGCGTCGTTGCTGCCGAAGTATCGCGGGGCGGCGCCTATTCAGTGGGCCGTGGCGATGGGCGAGAACGTCACGGGAAACACAACGATGCTGCTTGAAGAAGGCCTCGACACCGGACCGATTCTGCTGCAACGCGAGATTGCGATCTCTCCGGAGCAGACGGCTGCAGACTTGTTCGATGTGCTCGCAAAAGATGGTGCGCCGCTTGTGGTTGAGACACTGGCCGGGCTGAACGATGGCACGATCAAGCCAAAGGCGCAGGATCACTCGGGCGCGACGCTCGCTCCAATACTCGATCGAGAAGACGGGCGGATGGACTTTGCGGCTCGCACTGCAACGGAGCTTTTGAACCGGTGGCGAGGTTTTCAGCCTTGGCCCGGAGCTTACACCACGCTCGAAGGCAAAAAGCTGATTGCTCATCAAATGCGAGTCGCTGCAAAGATCGGAAGTGGCGAGCCCGGCGCTGTTGACCTTGCAGACAATCATTTGCTGGTGGCCTGCGCGCAGAACTCGTGGGTCGAGATCACCGAATTGCAACTGGAAGGCAAGAAGCGCATGGCCGCATCTGATTTTCTGCGCGGCGCGGGATTGCGCTCCGGAATTCGACTTGGTTAAGTCCATGAGTGAGGTCTCGCCAGCGCGACGTATTGCCTTTGCGATCCTGAAGAACATCGAAAAGGGCAAAGGGCATTCTGACGATCTGCTGCGCGGCAAGACGGTCACAGCACTTTCCGAGACCGATCGCCACCTGACGACCGCGCTCGTGCTTGGGGTTCTGCGATGGCAGATCGACCTTGATGGGCGCATCCGGTCGTTGCTGAAGCATCCGAATGCAAAGGTCGATGTTGAAGTCCTGATCGCGCTCAGGATGGGTGCATTTCAGTTGCTGCTTATGGACCGGATTCCGGCGCATGCGGCGATCGACGAAAGCGTCGAGATTACGAAGCAGGCGGGCCACCGCTTTGCCTCGGGCATGGTGAATGCGGTGCTTCGCAAACTGGCTGCGTCGCGTTCGCAGGGAGACGAACGAGCATCGGATGAGACGGACTGGCGGCGCGGATTTCCAGGCTGGATGGTTGAGCGCTGGACTTCTGCCTACGGAGCAGAGACGGCGTGCAGCATCTGCCGGCAAGGCCAGAGCCAGCCGAGCCTTACACTGCGCATCGCAAGAACGGATATCGAAGCAGAGCTCGCGGCGCAGGGCGTGATCTTATCGCAAGGGCAGCTCTTGACGGTTGCACGCGACGTGGCTTCCGGCGATGTGACGGGGACCGCGGCGTTTCGCGAAAGCCGGATCCGGCTTCAGGACGAGGGTTCGCAACTGGTGGCGGAGCTCGCACCTCGCGGTGGCGTGATTCTGGATTGTTGTGCTGCCCCCGGCGGGAAGACGCTGATTCTTGCGGAGCGGAATCCGGGAGCGCGTATCGTGGCGTGTGAATCGAGCCCGCAGCGGCTAGCTCAGTTGCGGGAGCGTCTGGCAGCGCTGGGAAGTCGTGTCGAGTGTCGTCTCGCCGATGCAACCGCGCTTGAAGCTAATGCGGCATACGACGTCGTGCTGGCCGATGTGCCATGCAGCGGGACTGGCACATTGGGGCGCAATCCTGAAATCCGTCATCGCCTGCAGCTAGCGGACCTGGAGCGGCAGGCTGAGCGGCAGCTGGCGATTCTTCGTGCTGCTTTGTGTGCTGTTCGACCTGGCGGGCATGTTATCTACTCAACCTGTTCGCTTGAGCCGGAAGAGAACGAGCAAGTAGTTTCGGTGGTGCTCGCGGAGAGAAAGGACGTCCGGCTTGTCTCCATGAAGTCGAGGATTGAGCAGCTACGCGGCGAGGGGATTCTCTCCGAATTGGGGGCGGAAAAACTGCTTCGGGGCATCACTGCGGAGAGCGGCTTGCGCCTCTTGCCGGGGATCTTCGAGAGCGACGGATTTTTTGTGGCGATGATTGAAAGGACTGCCTGAAGCAGGGGCGAGTGTTGCAAGGGAATGGAAGTTATTTCGGCCTCAGATGATTTGTGCTCAGGGCTAAAGCCCGCGACGTTCTTGATTGTGATTTAGCACGACTGAAGTCGAGCCCTTTCAATGCAACGAGTTCTTCCGCAGCCTGTGAAGTCGTGCGCTGACACAAGATTTTGACGGTTGCGGCATTATTCCGGTTGAAGCTTTAGCTCCGCGTAGTTCCGCCCGAGCACTGCACACAGCGCTTCGATTACCAGTTCATGATCTTCGCGCATGGGGAGGCCGGAGACTGTGATGCTGCCGACAACTCCTGCACCGGGTACGGTCAAAGGAAACGAGCCGCCGTGGGTTGCGTAGTCAGAGACGGACAGGCCCTGGCTCTCGTAAATCGTCTGGCCCTTCTGTTTCTCACGCAGACCGACGGCGTAGGAACTGCGATGAAATCTTGCGACAACGTTGCTCTTGCGCCGCACCCATTCCACGTTGTCGGGAGTCGTTCCGTCCATCGCGGCATAGAAGAGCGGCTGTCCGAATCGCCGCACGTCAATCACGACGGCAAGACTGCGGTCGGTTGCTGCTGTGTGCAGGCGCGAGCCGATCTCCCACGCTATAGCGGCGTCGAGTTTCGGCAACATGAGTTCGCGCTCTTGGCGGGAAATGCATTCCAGGTCTTCGCTGAGTCCCATTGATCAACTTTCCTTGCGCTGCAATGATAAATCCCGATAGCTCAGCTTTCCGCGCCCTCTTCCACAGACTTCCGCTGGGGGACAATGCCAAGCCGTTCATAAATCGGCCGCATATCCTTGCGGATGGCGGTCAGCCGCGACGTGAACCAGACGGCACCCACGATGCAGGCGATTCCGCTGACGATCACCGTGCGAGGCGCACCGATGGCATGGGCCAAGGCGCCTGCCAGCAGGCTGCCAAACGGCGCCATACCTACGAAGGCCATGGTGTAGTAGCTCATCACGCGTCCGCGCATCTTTTCGTCAACCAGCGTTTGGATGATGGTGTTGCTTCCGGTCAAACCCTGCATCATGCCGAACCCTGTAACGAGCATCATCAGCATCGAGAGCCACAAAAAATGGGAGAGCCCGAAGCAGATGAGACCGATGCCGAAGACCGCAGCCGCGATCGGAATCATCTTAGTGAGCCCGCGTACTGAGCGTCGCATGACCATCGAAAGCGCCGAAGCCAGCGAGCCCACGCCAACCGCACCCATCAGAAAGCCAAGCGTGTGCGCGCCGCCATGCAGAATCTGCCCCGCGAACACCGGCATCAGAACCATGAAAGGCCAGCCCATCAGGCTCAACAGAGCGAACAACACCAGGATCGAGCGGATGGGCACGAATCCCGCGACATACGTCCAACCCTCCTTCAGTTGGACAATCATTGATGTAGTGGCGCGCTGCACCTGGTCCGGCGAAATGCGCATCATCAGCAACGAAATGATTACGGCGATGTAGCTGACGCCATCCACGAGGAAGCACCAGCCTTCATTCGTGGCCGCAATCAGCAATCCGGCCAGCGATGGCCCGATCAATCTCGCCATATTCACCATCGACGAGTTGATGGCGATAGCGTTCGAAAGATCGGCGCGATCCTCCACCATTTTGACCATGAAGGATTGCCGAGCAGGCATATCGAAGGCGTTGATGACGCCTTGCATGGCGCTCAGAACGAGCACTTCAGCGATGGTGATGCGATGGGACAGAGTCAACCACGCCATCACGAGCGACTGCACCATGGCCAGAGCCTGCGTCCATACCAGCACTTTGCGGCGGTCGATGCGGTCGACGATGACCCCTGCGATGGGCGCGAGGAGAAATGTTGGTATCTGGCCCACGAAGCCGACGGTACCCAGCAGGAGTGCCGACTTTGTGAGCCGATAGACCAGCCACGACGTGGCAATGCGCGTCATCCATGTGCCGATGAGCGAAATGCTCTGGCCGCCGAAGAAGAGTCGAAAATTGCGATGGCGCAAAGCCCGCCAGGCATGCGCATAGTTGCTGGAGGCGGGCACTGAAATTTGCTGCTCCTGAGGGTTGCTCGAATCGGTCGCCATGCGTCTCTGCTTTAGATGTTGGTTGGAAAGCGTCGACCCGAACTATTTTGCCGCGGTGAGTTTGATCGTGGTCGTCTGGTCTACGCGAGCGCCTGCCATCGGCTGCTGCGCGATGATTGCTCCAGGCGCAATCGGAGATTTAGGTTGTTGGCTTCCAGTGCTCACGGCGGGAACAGACACGTCGGCGTAGGCGGGAGTATCTACCTTCAGGCCGATCCTGGTCAGGATTGCCTGCGCAGTGATTACAGGGATGCCGGTGAGGTCGGGCATTACATATCCGTCCGCTGGAGCGCTGTCCGGCGCGGCGACCAGGATGTTCACGCTGGGCTGCGCAATTCCCTGAGAGTGGGCGGGTGGGTCCTGCGCCAGAACGGTGCCGTCTTCAGCGCCAGCGTAGGGCAGCTTAGCGGTAACGCCCACTTCAAGTCCGGCGCGGCGCAGGCGCAATGCCGCAACGCGGGCTTCGGTGCCGACGGTGTCGGGGACATCGACCTTCTGTGGGCCAAGACTTTCCGCAACGCGCACATGCCATTCGCGACGCACGACCGTACCCGGCGCCGGCGATTGCGACAGAATGTGACCCGCGGCGATATCTGCCGAGTAATAGCGGTTGTCGACATCGAGGTTGAGGCCCATGCCGGCGGCCTGGCTGCGTGCCTCGGCAACAGTCATGCCTTTCAGTGCAGGAATTTTGACCTCGGCACCGTGGATCGCGAAATGCATCGTGGTAACGGCGGAGAGCAGTGCCGCGGCAATCAACAGCATGACCACAGACGCCATGCGGAAGAAGCGGATGAGGAAGCCTTTGCTCATGGCTCCGGCTCTCCGTCAGGGTAGACGATTTCGTATTCGATCGTCACAGCCTTCTCCAACATCTTTGAGACGGAGCAATACTTATTCTTGGAAAGCGAAACGGCGTCTTCGACGGCTTTGCGGCTCAGCTTGCCCCGGACTGCGTATGTGAGCTTGATGTGGGTAAAGACGCTGGGTGATTTTTCGGCCCGCGCAGCGGCAGCTGAAACTCGAAGACCGGTGAGCACCTGGCGTTTCTTCTGCAGAATGCTGACGACGTCCACTGATGTGCAGGAGCACAGGGCCATCAGCACGGCTTCCATCGGGCTCGGGCCGTGTTCATGCGCAGAGTTCGCATCGAAGGTGATGGTATTGCCGTTCTCCGCGATTCCCTCAAATACCTCGCCTTGTTTCCACTCGCTATGTGCGATCAAGATTCCGGCCCTCCTTGAACCCTGATTCCATTATCCGGCATCCTGGGCGTGGGCATTTAGGAGTGGGCTTATTCAGCGAAAAGCGATCTGGGCGCAACGTGTAATCAGTAGATATGCTGCCAACAACAGGAGCGCCAGGCCGGTGCTGAGACTGGTCGCGAGTGCCGGGTTGATGCGGCCCTGTTTTGTTTGCTTGCGAATCAGTTGCAGGAAGAGAAACGCCCCGAAGGCCGGAATCCAGACAAGATACGGCAGGTCAAACCCTCGAATTCGATGGAAGACCGGACCCGCAGGAAACCACAAGCCCCGAATCATGAATGCCTCAGCGACAAACATGCACAAAAGTGAAGCAACAAACAGCGTCGTAGACAGATCGAATGCCGGTCTGATTCTGGCCGGAACAAAACTGGGCATGCACCATACCTCCGCTGATGTCTTTATAGACGGAGAATCCGGCGGGACGTTCGCTTGCATCGGAATCGAAGCCGGTCAGCGCGTGTTATCCGTGACCGGTTCGGGATGAATTGTGACGCGGTGGACTTCTGGACATTCGAGTTTGAACGTGTCTTCGAGCGATGTGATGACTTCATGCACGCGATGCATGGACAGGTCGTCAGGAAGCGTGCAGTGGCATGACAGGGTGATATGTTCGGCAGTGCGCCCAATCATGATCTCGTGCACATCGACAATTTCGGTTTGAAGGGCGGCGGAGGCGCGCAAGGCCTTCTCAATCCGGCGGTCCTCTTCGACGATTTCTTCTGGTTGTTCGATGGTGGCGGGCTCGCTCTCAATGTGAGTCAGGATCGAATCTATTTCCGGAGTTTCGCGCAGGATCTCAGCCTCGAGGCTGCTCACGAAGCTGTGTGCCTCAAGCAATCTCATGGTTTCGTTCAATTCAACGTGCAACTCGACATGCAGCTTGCCGTGCTGTGACTGCACACTGAGATCGTGCACGGCCACATTGTTTCTTGCAGCCACGGCGCGCACCCGGTCGAAGATGCTTTCAGCGCGGGCCTGTCGAGGGACCGTATGAATTACGACGTCGGCTTTGGGGAGGGCGCGATGCACGGCCTCAGTGGCGGCGCGCACTAACTCGCTGGTGTGCTCAAAGGTGTAGCTGCGAGGCAGGGCCAGCGTGAGGTCGGCAAAATAATTCGGTCCGGAGCGCCGAACCCGCGCCTGTTCGACAGCCAGCACACCCGTCACCTGTTCCGCTTCGCGAATCACGCGCATGCGGGTCTCAACTGGAATCTGATCCGTCAGGACCCCGACAGCCTCGCGGGTCAACTGCGTCGTGATGCGAAGAATCATGATGGATACAAAGATTGCGGCGACCGGATCGGCGTAGCGCAGCCAGTCAATATGAAAAACGGCCCCTGTCCATGTTGCCAATAAGCCTGCAAGAACTGCCAAGGATGCCCAAATGTCTGAGGAGAAATGGAAGGCGTCTGTGGCAAGCGCAGGCGAGCCCGTTTTCTCGGCCACCCGGCGCAACTCCCGCGAACGCCAGAAGTCAACGGCGATCGATGCCAGCAGGACCAGGACGGGCCATGCCGAGTAGCGGAGTTCGAAGGAGTTGTGCGTGATTCTTTGGATGGCCTCCCAGATAATCCACGCGCAGGAGATGGCCATGAGCCCGGCTTCAAAGAAAGCGGAGAGGTTTTCGACCTTTCCATGGCCGTAGGTATGATCCTCGTCGGCAGGCTTATCGGAAACGCGAACAGAGAAGAAGGTGATTCCCGATCCTGCCAGGTCCAGTCCCGAGTGAGCTGCGTCCGACAGGACTCCCAACGATCCGGAAATCAGGCCTGCCGCAATCTTTAGAGCAGTCATGCAACTGGCCGCGAGCATCGACTGCAGCGCCACACGGCGCTTCAAGGCCGAGTTTTGTGCCAGGTCAGAAACAGCCGGGATTGGGGCTGCGAGGTTCATCGCGATTCCTAGAGTACAGGTGCGCGGACTGCCGTGTACAACCCGGCGATTCCGAATGTGTAGGGTTGCCAGTTGCAGTTGGAATATCCGGCTCTCTGCATCATGGAAATCATTTCAGGTGGTTGCGGAAATGCGCCGACCGAGGCAGGCAGATAGTTATATGGGCCATCTGTGCCACAGATGAGGCGCCCGATCGAAGGTAACACGCGACGAAAGTAAAGCGCATAAATCTTGCCGATCATCCCACCGGGTTCGCTGAATTCGAGGATGCCTAGTTGACCACCGGGCTTCAGTGCGCGATGGAATTCGCGCAGGCCGGCTTCGTAATTGGCCAGGTTGCGGAAGCCGAACGCCGTGACAATCAGATCAAGCGATCCGGACCGGACGGGCAGATGCAATGCATCGGCTTCGAGAGCGATGGCAATGGAGTGGTTCGGCTTGCGAGCGCCAAATTTGCGTGCGCCTCGCTGCAACATGCCGTGCGAAAAATCCGCTGCAAGAATCGGGCGCGCATCTTCGTTGCGGTGCTTTAACAGGGCCATGGTTAAATCGCCGGTGCCGCAGCATATGTCGAGAATTGCCGCATTCGGATCGGCGAGCACGGAGCGAAACTGGACTGCCGTTCGTCTCCACCACAGGCGGTCGATGTTGGCGGAAAGGACGTGGTTGAGCAGGTCATAGCGCGGGGCGATGGCGTCGAACATTTGCTGCACCGCTTCGGCAGCATGCGTTTCGTCCTGCACTCCCATCGGCTTGGCGCCTGTCGTCGGCATGGGATTTATCTGCCCATCCCGAGCTTGAGTTCTGACTTATCAAGCTCCGTTAGTCGATCCTGGTAAAACTGGTTCAGATTTATCCCGCACCAGGGGCAGTACTTTAGCAGCAATTCTGAAACAATAGACATCGGAGATTCCGTGAAAGGGGGAAGTACATCGGGATCCAGCGCTCGGTGCTGGAGGACGAAAACGAAGCCGTCGGGGTATCGCGCAGCAAACACTGCGAATTCGCGCAATCCCGCGTTTTCATACAATCCCTCGATACCAGCGCAGCAGAATTTCATTTACTTCCTCCAGGCCCCTTGGCCTGCGAAAGCATATAGCTGATAGCTGCTTCAAGCTCTGCGGTAGTCAGATCTTCAATGACTCCCGCATCGCCGACGCCAATGGGAAGAACGAATCGTCGCACTCCACCTACATTCTTTTTATCGCCGCCTGTTGCTGCAATAAGTTTGGGGGCGCGCACCTTGAGTGACGGCAACGGTCCGTAGAGATGAATCAGGTTCTCAAGGCGTGCTCCCTGTACACCTGTGATGCTTCGGCGGCGGTGCGCTATGAAGAGCGAGACGATCATGCCCCAGCCCACCGCTTCGCCATGCAGCAAAACCTTATAGCGTGTTGCCTGCTCAATGGCGTGGCCTACTGTGTGGCCGAGGTTCAGGATCATGCGAAGGCCGTTCTCGCGCTCATCGCGATTCACCACTCCAGCCTTCATGCGAATCGAAGCCGCAATTACCTTCTCCAGGGCCTTTGGATCGCGACCGAGCACTTCGTTTACGTTCTCTTCCATGAATCGGACTAACGCACGATCGCGGATGATGCCGGCTTTGATGCTTTCCATCATGCCAGCGCGGAGTTCGCGATCTGGGAGCGTTCCAAGTACATCGATGTCGGCAAACACGGCGATGGGATGATGAAAACTGCCCACGAGGTTCTTACCCTCGGGTAGGTTCACCCCGGTTTTTCCGCCCACAGACGAATCGACCTGCGCGAGAAAGGTTGTGGGCACCTGGACGTAACGAATTCCGCGCATGAAGATCGCGGCGAGGAAACCGCCAACGTCGCCCACAATTCCGCCGCCAAAGGCGATCAGCAGGGAGCCGCGATCGCCGCCAGCCGCAACCATCTGGCGCAGCAACCGCTCCACATTTTGCAGTGTCTTGTGTTTTTCTCCAGGGGCCAGGAATAGCGTGACCGGGGGATCGGAAAACGACTTGAGAAACATATCTCCCCAGAGCGCCCAGATCTCCGGCGAAGTCAAGACAAAGACACGGCGCGGCAGTTTTCCTGCAACTCGTTGAATGCGTGGCGCGAGCGAGTCGATCAGTCCGCTGCCCGTTACTACGTCGTATTTTGCTGAAGGTGTATCGACACGTATGGTTTGCACGTTCCTTCATCCTAACGGAGCTGTAGTGTCCATCACAACGTCAACCCCGCGCCAGACGCTAGGATCAGTGAATCTGCCTAGTGTCCATCGGTGACCAACCCACAAGCGGCGCGCGGGCTAAGCTCACGAAGGGACACACACACCATGTTTGAGAAGCAAGGCAAGTTCTACGCCGACTGGAGAGACCGCACCGGCAAACGCAAGCGGAAATCCTTCAGCTCAGCTCGCGCCGCACTCCGTTTTGAGGAGGAGCAAAAGGAACTCGCGCGCCCTCGATTGCGGCTGGTAGGAAAACCGTCACACAAGTCCTCCAGCACCTCGCCCGCCAGCCGCTCAACACAACCGCTCCCGCAGCCGCCCGCCTCATCGTCGCGGCTGCTGGCAGTTTGCACCCGCGCGAACTCAGCCAAGCCCACGCACTCGAAATCAATCAGGCGCTCAAAGTAAGCGGATGGGCACACACCACTAAGTACGTCCGAAGCGCCGCAGTCCGTCAAATTCTCCGCATGCTGTGGGAAGAACACGGCGCGCCGAAGATCGACCAGCACATCACACGATACGCGGCCCCAAGCCCGCGCAACGTCACCGCCGAGCGTTCAGAAATTGACGCCCTTCTCGGCCACGCCGCGCCACACATGCGGCTCTGGCTGCTCCTCTGTTCCGACCTCGCCATTCGTTCCGGCACCGCAACGCGCATCGCTCCGCAGAACTACCGGCCACAAGCGCGCACACTTCAATTCACCACCAAGTATCGCGAGACCGCCACTCTTCCGGTCACCGAAGAGCTACGCGCGCTCATCGAAACCTGCGACCTCAACGACCCCACACCGCTCGTGCGCCAACTCTGGATTCGCGCCCACAATCCCAGGGCACGACTCCGCTCCAACACCTGCGACCGCCAAATGTCCATCCAACTTCGCACGCAGTTTCGCCAGCTCCTCAAAGACGTCAACATCACGCGACGCATCACACCGCACGATCTCCGCCGCACCACCGCCACGGCCATGTACCGCGCCACTCGCGACGTGCGCGAGGTGCAAGCCCTGCTCACGCACAAGCGCTTGAACTCCACCATCTGGTACCTCGATCACAATCTCACTCCCGTTAGCCGCCCCACTCTCGAACTCATCAAGCGGCCACCCGCCGCAGAAAGTGAAGACCGCACCGCATGAGAAGTTGTCTCCTCCTCCGCCCAACAATCCACGCCGCAGCCGACGACGCCCGGGGTCCCCACGGACAGGTCCACGTCCGTGGGGTGGTCGACAACACCAGCCGCATTGAGAAGTCCATGAACGAATGCAAAGACCGCTGGAGCACCGCCTACACCGTCGCCCAGAACAAAGGCTTGAGCGCGCAAAAGGCGCTCTGCATGGCCTCCGTCGCCTACAAACTCGCCATGCCCAAGATGGACACAAAGCCCGGCATTCGCACCGCTATCGCCTGCATTGCCCAGGGCATTCAGCTAGAAGTCTTCGACGGTCGCGACGGCTCCCAACTCCTCTACGCCGCACAAGTTGCCCTAAGCACACTCACCGAAAGGAAGCGCAAAAAGTGACCACCCCCACCCCCGTACCATCCGACTACAGCCACCCCCACCGACCCGGCGCAGCAAAAGCCCTAGCCGATGCATAGCGCAGAGTCGCCGCCGCCAGCAAAGGCAACACCCCGGCCCGCAACCGCATGGTTGCAATCCTCCACAACGCCGCAATGGACCTGTGGGATGTAGCCACCGAAGAAGACCCCGCACAGATGTGGGAAGAAGCCCGCGCCATCGCCAGCCGCATCCTAGCCGCTTGCCCAACCGCCTAACCACCTGGTGCGACTTCCCCCGCACCAAAATTTCTTCAAGTTCCGAGTGGCCGGTCACTCGGCCGGACACGTTCAATTCGCCCAAATCCGCTACTCCGCGCACCATGAGTACTCGGGGCAAGTCGGATTGAATTATGGCTGCGGACGAGTAATCGGTGCGCGCGGAGAAAAGAAGAACGACTTTACCGGTAGAAAGACGGCAATAACCATGAACAAGAAAAGAAGTATCGACTCAACCATGAGGCGAGCAAGGGGTTCTCCTCGCGCCGCGTCTGCCAAGAGCCTAAGCCAATCTGACGCGGGCATGAAGAAGTTTCGGGGCATCAGGGCGAGGTCGCGAAAGATGAGGATCGGAGCGCAGCCGAAGACGATGGCGAACATGATGAACCACGTCCAGCGAACTTTCTTCAGATAACCGGTCCACACAACGATCAGGCCAATCAGGATAATGGCGAGAGACAGGATCGCCATTTCGCTTTGCAGCCAGAAGACTTCGTGCAAGTCTGCATTAACGTAGTGCCCAGTTTTCCACCCCCATCGAAGGAGGACATCCGGCCACACCCATCGAGCGATCCAGACGAAGACAATGGTAAACAACAGACTGGACAGAAATGGCGGATCATGACGGATTTTCATATTGCACCTGCCTCTCTATGGATGCCCAGTTCTCCTCCGAGTTAGCGCTTGAAGATCGCATCGAAGGATGCGTCGTAGACATGTTCGCGCAGACCGGCACGAATTGAAGTGTGTCTCCTGCATCGCGCACATTTTAAAACGACTCAACGATGAAGTGGCGCAATTAATCATTCTCGCGTGAGCGATAGTTTCCGTGTGGTCGGCCACTCGGAAGTTTTCAAAACTGCAAACCGCATCCTGTTGTGGTATCACATCTACAACGCCACAACCTGTGGTATATTTCCCGCCGTGGAGCCCATCGCAGAGTCAGACCGCCTCGACCACAAAGCAGCCAAGGAAGAGACGCCCGCTCCCGAGGCGTTCACATGGCTCGCCCGCCCCGTCGAACTCCCCGAACCCCCAACCCTCAAAGACCTGCTCATCGCCTGCGGTCGTCACCTAAACGACCCATGCCCGGCCCTGCCTCCAGACCTCCCGCTCGAAGAACTTCTCCGTCGCTGCGGCCTCGATCTCGACACGCCAGCGAACCCACCCACCGCCGAAGAGGACACAGAAGCCGGGGCCCCCGCGGACGGGTCCATGTCCGTGGGGTGGAAAGCATGAGCGGAATCCCGTCAGACCAAGTGCTAGCCATTCTCTGACTAAGACAGTGGGCCGTTGATCGCAATGCCCTCAAGTGTGGCCGCACAACTCGCATGACCAACGCCGGATGGAGAGAACGCCGCGAGACCGACGCCGACGCGCGCAACGTCCGAGTGATCGACTTCGAGAAAGCCCTAGCCACGCTCGACACCGCGCACCAGCTCGCCCTGTTGCTCACCTACCGCGACCGCCAAGGACACGCCGCCACCGCCGCCGCCCTCGGTTGCTCCGTCCGCACCGTCGCATACATCCTCCCCGCCGCCCGCCGCCGCCTAGCCGACGTCCTCGACCGCCGCGACCTGCTGTGAGCTGCAACGCTCATTGCTTGTGGACCGGCGGGACCTGATAGAAGCCCAGGCCAACCCCGAGAAAATAAATCGTCAGGGCCGTGAAGATGATCGCCCCGACGATGTGAAGCGCGCGACGGCCCATGGTCTGCGGATCAGTCGCACGCGGCCGGATTCCCACCTGCCACATTCTGAACGATAGCCATGCCCAACCCGCCATGATCAACCAACCCGGTACATTCGTGCTTATCTTCATGCCGAAATGCTGTCACCTCTCTTGTTGAAGTCGCTGTGCTCGCCGCCACAATAAAAGACTATAAATACACCAGGCTCACCAGCCTATACGCGGTGCTCCCTGCGCTTCGCTCCGGTCGGGCTCGCCGCGTCCCGGCCCGCGTGCGCGCGTCGATGCTCCGTTCCGCTGCGCTCCACTCCGCGCAGGATGGCGCGGGCCGTCCCTCGGCGGCGCTGGCCCCCCGGCGCTAGCACTCCCGGCTTCGCCTCACGTGCTACGGCTTCCGCTTCGCTCCAGCTCCCGCCGCCCGGCCAGCGCGTCCCTCGCATCGCACGGCTCGCTCGGGCCGTCGCATCGGGAGCGCGCGAAAAGCAAACCCGCGCACCCTAGCGCCCGCCGAGCACAAAGCCCGCGCCACCATAAAAAGCAAAAACTATAAAGAGCGGCCCAGCCCGCGCAGCTCCGCGATCCTCGCACACGCATCAAGGCCAAGCGCTCGCGCGTCCGAAGGTGCCGGAGCCTTGACGCGCGTGCGAGTGTCCAACAATTCCGGGGGCTGGGCCAGAAGCAAAAGCAACAACAAAAGCAAAAGGGCCGCGCTCCGCGCGGCCCTGCGAAGTTCCGTACCCGGATTTGAAGAGTAACCGCGACCAACGTACCGCGCGAACGCGCCACGCACGTGCGAATCATCACAGCCGAAATCGTGCTAAGCTGTGGTGTCCACCCGGACACGCAACCCCGCGCCAGTCGCGGAGTGAAAAACGCGCAGGTGTCCACAAATCTTCCGGACACCATAAATCCCCAACATCCATGCGGGTCCTACAGATTTCCCTTGACTTCATCCTAACGGAATCAAGCGCATGAGGCTTCCACTTCAAAGTTGAGAATGCGGGTTGTTAAACTAGTAAATATGCGTATCGGTGTTGATTTTGGAACGACCCGCGTTGTAGTAGCGGCTGTAGATCGTGGCAATTTCCCGTTGGTCTATTTTGAGTCTCCCGACGGACAAATGCGTGACTGGTTTCCGCCGGTAGTTGCAGTGAAAGGCGATGAACGCCTTTACGGCTGGGAAGCAATGGCGGTTCAGGACGAAAAGGGCTGGACGCTGTTGCGGTCTCCCAAGCGCTTACTGCGCACCGCTGGACCGAAGACGAAGGTGAAGATTGCCGAGCAAACCGTTTCTCTGCAGCAGCTAATGGCTGAGATGATGGCGTCTTTGAGGACGCAGCTGCTTGAGCACTCGAATCTTGGCGCGGAGTCGAATGAAGTGCTTGACGTGATGCTTGGCGTCCCGGCCAACGCCAACAGCAACCAGCGCTTTCTCACAGAAGAAGCCGCGAGCGCCGGCGGGTTCGTGGTGCTTGGACTCATGAATGAGCCGTCGGCGGCCGCCATCGAATACGCCTATCGCAACAGCGCCGAACGGAAGCACCGCGCCGGTGGCAGCCTGCTGATATACGACCTCGGCGGAGGAACATTCGATGTTTCGCTCTTGAAACTGGGTGCGACAGAGCACACCGTTGAGGCTTCTGATGGATTGCCCCAGGTCGGTGGCGATGATTTCGATGAGATACTTGCGAACCTCGCCCTGGAAGTTGCAAAGTTGCCGACGCCACTCACGACGTCAGAGCACCGCGTGCTGTTGGATGAGTGCCGCGAGAAAAAGGAATCGCTCAGCCCGAATACACGCAAGATCAGCATCGATCTGGAGCGGGTACGCCCGGAGTGGCAGCAGGTGACATTTCCGGCGGATCTCTACTACGAGCGTTGTCGGCCGCTTATCGAATCGACCCGACAGATCGTGGAAAAGCTGCTTGCGGCTCATCCCGACGCTGAACTCGATACGTTGTATGTCACGGGAGGAGGATCGGAGCTTCCGCCGGTCGCTCGTGTTCTCAAGGAAAGCTTCGGGCGCAAGGTACGGCGCTCTGCATATATGCGGTCGGCGAGCGCGGTTGGCCTGGCAATTCGAGCAGCTTCGGGTTCTGAGCGGCTGCACGAGCAGTTCAATCAGAACTTCGGCATCTGGCGTGAAGCGGAATCGGGCGGAGCAATTGTCTTTGACCTGATCTTTCCGAGAGGGATGCGTTTGCCTGAGCCGGGTCAGCCAGCTTTGCGGCTTGAGCGCACCTATCGGCCAGCCCACAACGTCGGGCATTTCCGCTACCTCGAGTGCTCCATGCTTGATGAGCGCGGCCAACCTAACGGCGACATCACCAATTGGGAGCAGATTCAGTTTCCGTTCGATCCGCGCCTCGCAGATTGCGCCGATCTCTCCGCAGTTCCTGTCGAACCGATGGGCACAGAGAACACCCTGTCGGCTCGCGAGGAATACACGTGCGATTCGAACGGTAATCTGCATGTATCAATCTGCGCGCTTCCATCATCAAACAAGCGTGAATATCTAATTGGTCAATTGGCTTCGAAGTGAGCAGCGCCGGCTCTTCTGCCGGCGCTTTAAGATAAATGACAGGGTCGAAATTGAAAGAATTGATCTCTTCGGTGGACTACCTGGTGGCAGGGGCTGGCGTGGCAGGGTTGCGCGCAGCCATCCAGTTGGCCGATCACGGCGAAGTCCTCGTGATCACGAAAGAATCGCTCGGCGAGTCGAACACGCATTACGCGCAGGGCGGCATCGCTGTAGCCGCAGCGGAAGACCGGGAAGATGTCTCGCTTCATTTAGACGACACTATTTTCGCCGGTGACGGTCTCGTGTTTTTGCCGGCTGCGGACGCGCTGGTGTCTGAAGGTCCGGCGCGAGTTTCTGAGCTGATCGAGTGGGGCACGCGCTTTGACAGCGCAGCCGGCCGGCTGCTTCGCACTCGCGAAGGTGCGCACTCGCGGCCACGCATTCTCCACGCCAACGGGGACGCAACCGGCGCGGAAATCAGCCGATCATTGGTGGCATATGCCCATGCGCATCCTCGCATCAAGTTTGCGGAGTGGACGATGGTCACGAGGCTGCTGGTGGCCGAAGGGCGCGTGATCGGTGCTGAACTGGCGTCCGCAAAGGGTGACGACAATGAAAGCAAGTATCGCAAGCAGATCAGCGCTCGCGCAGTCCTCATTGCATCGGGCGGCGCGGGGCAGGTGTACAGCGACACCACGAATCCTGAGGTTGCCACCGGCGATGGTCTCGCTCTGGCTCTCGAGGCAGGCGCGGAACTCGCTGACATGGAGTTCTATCAATTCCATCCCACCGCTTTTTCGCTCGCGGGTGCGCCGCGCTTTCTGCTTTCCGAGGCGCTGCGGGGCGAAGGCGCCTATCTCCGCAACGATCGCGGCGAGCGCTTTATGGAGCGCTACCATACGCTGCTTGAACTGGCGCCCCGCGACGTGGTCGCCCGCGCCATCACCCGTGAGGGCTTAGGCGAAGGTGGAGAAACGCGCACGGTCTATCTCGACATGCGCCACGTGAAGAGCGTGGATCTTCATCAGAGATTCCCGGGCATCAGCAGGTTTCTCGAAGGCTATTCGCTCGAACTCGCCCGGGACCTTATTCCTGCGCGGCCTGCTGCGCACTACCTGATGGGCGGGATTCGCACCGATCTTACGGGGCGGACAACGGTACGGGGACTGTATGCGGCGGGCGAGGTAGCTTGCACCGGCGTCCATGGCGCCAATCGACTTGCCTCCAATTCATTGCTCGAAGGACTGGTTTTCGGTGCGCGGGCGGCTCAGGCGATGGTTGACGATCATTTACCGCTGCTGCAGGCCGAATCTCTTCTGCCTGTATGCTTGGCGCTGGACGCGGGCGATGCCGCACGTGTTGCGGATCATGTGCACGCTCTGCGGTGCGCCATGTGGGCCGATGGCGGGTTGCTGCGTTCCGCATCAACTCTGGAGAGTGGACTTCGCGCGCAGGCAGAATGCGAAACTGGTCTCGCGCATATTGCACAACAGGGCAAGAGAAGCCGCTGCCTGTTCGAAGCGCAGTCCATGGCTCGTGTTGCCCGTGCGATCCTGTGCTCCGCCCTGGCGCGCGAAGAGAGCCGGGGTGCTCATTTCCGCAGCGACTATCCGCACCGTGACGACGAAAGCTTTCAGAAGCACTCGTCTTACTCCGAAGGCAAAGCTGTCACCTTTGAATCCTGGTGAACGGGGAATCAGACGGATTTCTGTTTACTCATCCGGGCTTCGAGCCTCCGGCTCGCGACCCACGAAATGATCGCACATATCGCGAGAATCGCGCCCATGATGGCGAGCGAGATCGTGATCGAAACTTCCAGCCAGCGCGAGGCAAGCATCTTGAAGGCCACAAACGCAAGCATGGCGCCGAGGCCGTAGTGCAAGTAGCGCAGGCGATCGAGCAAGGCAGAAAGCGCGAAGTAGAGCGAGCGCAGTCCGAGAATCGCCGCGATGTTTGAGGTGTAGACCACGAAGGGATCGCGTGAAACGCCGAGCACGGCGGGAATCGAATCCACCGCAAACAAAACGTCTGTGACTTCTACGGCGAGGATGACCGGAAGCAGGGAACCCTTTGCAGGCTGCAGGCGGCGAATCCAATCGGGGATGGCGGCACGCGCAGAGCCTCCGCGCACCAGGCGGAATGCCGCGTAGAGGAGGAACAGGCCGAAGATCCAGCTGATCCAATCGAAGCGCTGGATCAAGGTGACGCCCATGCCGATAAACAACGCGCGCAGCACGATGGCGCCGGCAACACCCCAAAGCAATGCCGTGTGCTGCCGCTTCTGGCTGATGCGGAATCCTTGAAAGATGACGAGGAAGACGAAGAGATTATCGACGCTGAGCGATGTCTCTATTGCCCAACCAGCCACAAATTCGAGCGCGTTGTGACGGCTTTGCCCGACGGCGATCCAGATTGCGAAGACGGCTGTGGACGCCACAAGCACGGCTGTCCATAGCCATGCGGCTGCCTGGCTGCGCGGCTCTTCGCGACGGCTTGCGGGCAGGAACGCATCCACGAGCAGCAGCACGAGCACTGCGCCGTGAAAACCCAGCCACCATCCCCAGGAAGCGCCGGCAATCATAAAGTGATCCTACAGGGGACAGTGAACAGAGGACAGAACTCGGGTCCCCGCAGTTATCTCTGGTCGATGAGCTTGATGGTCTCGAGGAAAACGTCGCCGTCGACTGTGAGGCTGTGAGCGCTGACCTTGTCGATCGTGTCCTGCACGGTGTGGTGGTAGCTGTTGTTCGGGCCGTAGTCGAGATCGATGATGTCGATCGAAGGCACGCCGCGCTGGACAAACGGCAGGTGATCGTCGTCAACCGCCTCTTCGGTCTGGAAGAAGTAGCGCTCGTCGCCGAACTTCTTTGCGGCCTGCCGAACAAGGTCGACCAGCCACGCCGTTGAGCGGGATTCATGCTGGATGTCGAGATCCTTGTCGCCGATCATGTCGGCCAGCATGAAGGCCTTGATGTGGCTGAGGGTGCCGTTGCCACCCCATTTCGCCGCCAGGTGACGGCTGCCATAGGTCGAGTCGGAGGCTGACCACTTTTCGATCGCCTCTTCACCATCGAAGAAGACCAGCCACACTGAGTAGCCGTCGAGCTTCTTGCCGCGCAACTGGTCCGCAATCGCCATCAGCAGTCCCGTAGTTGCGGCGCCGTCATTAGCCCCCACGAAGTTGATGTTGCGCAGCGGATAGTTTGTTTCGTAGTGCGAGCCCAGAACAATCACGCCGTCCTTTTTGCCGGGGAAGCGCACGATGAAGTTGTGCAGGGCGACCGGGCCGATGGGGGTGTTGGCGGTGAAGGTGTCTTCTTCAAGTTGATCGTGCTTGAACTGGTTGCGGATGAATTCTTCCGCCTTCACATGTCCCGGTCCGGTTGGCCAGCGAGGGCCGATGGCGGCGAATGCGCGCGCATATTCGTAGGCCTTGCCACCGTTGAAGTGCTGCTGCGCAGGGAGAGCGGCGGAGACGAACAGGAGAAGAAGAGCAACAACAGGTGATATTCCACCTCTCAACCACCCCAGCGACCACCCAGAGGGTTCCCGCCTGTCGCCGGAGACCCCGCTAAAAATCGAGACATGGGGCGCCTGCCCGTGATGCTGAAAGACGAAAGCAGATCCTTCGCTGCGCTTACCCCACTGCGTGGGGCCCCAAGCTGCTCCGCTCAGGATGACACGGGCCTGGGTGGTTTGTGCCTCTGCAAGTCTCAAGATTGAGACATGGGGCGCCGAACGTTTCGACGCGGCACGGACAGGCGTCAACAGCGAGCGGATCATACCGCGGCCTCTTTGGCCTTCCTGCGCGAGGGATGAACCCACCATGCGACCCCAATTCCAATCAGGTAAAGCGCCAGCATGGGGACGGCGTAGATACACATCGTCCAAGGATCGGGGCTGGGGCAGATGACGGCGGCGACGATGAAGACGGCGAGAATGGCGTAGCGAATGTTTTTCCAGAGGAAGCTGGGGCTGACGATGCCGAACATGGCCAGGAAGAAGATGAGGATGGGCATTTCAAAGCTGATGCCAAGGCCGAGGATGATCGACAGAAAGAAACTGCTGTAATCCTCAATGGTGATCATGGGCGTGAAGTTGTGCCCCATCTTAATGATGAGGATATCCATGGCGCCAGGCAGAACGTAAAAGTAGCCAAAGCTTGCGCCAGCCAGGAAAAGTCCCACTGTGGCCAACATGAATGGAACGACAAAGCGCCTTTCTTTCTGGTAGAGTCCGGGCGCAATGAATAGCCAAACCTGAAAGAGGATGAAAGGGCTCGCGAAGATGGCGCCGGCCAGCAGTGCAACCTGCAGATACAGGTTGAGGGCATCCATGGGATGGGTAAACACGAGGTTTTTGCCGATCTTCAAGAGGGGCCGCTGAAGAAGGTTGAGGAGCCAGTCCTTCAAGATCCAGGCCACTATGAATCCGGCGGCGAGGTAAAGTGCGGAGTGGACAATGCGCTTGCGCAACTCGTCGAGATGCTCCATCAGGCTCATGCCCGGGAGTTCAGCGCGTTCAGATACCGCGGCGCGCGCCTTGCCGATTGCGTCCGCGGCGTCAACCATGTTGGTTCAGTGCCTCCGCGGCGTCGGTCGAGTGGCTCACGTTGTTTCCGGATTGAACGGCATTCGAGTCTTGTTGATGCGGCGTCGTTGCGGCAGGCTCCGCCGGCGGTTCGGAAAGTGAATCTGCGACCCGCCCCGGCCGCGATGCTGCGACGGTCTCGCCGGTAGATGGCGGCAGAATGCGCGGAACGGTCTCCTCAGCCGCCGCTTCCGTCGGATATTGAGGAGGATAAGTGCCTTCACCCGGATAGGGTGATTCGACTGCCTTGATCGGCGCGGGTGGGTCGGCTGAAACCGACGCCTGTTCCGTTGCCGCCAAGGCTGCCAGCGACCGCTGCCGCTCTTCTTCCTTTTTGCGGCGATCAGCCTCCTCGGCGTTGCGCAACTCCTCTTCCATCTGGAACTTGAAGTCGTTTGAGGCCTTGCGGAATTCATACATGAGCTTGCCGATCTGCCGCCCGATCTGGGGCAGGCGCCTCGGCCCAAACACCACGAGCGCCATCACCATGAGGATGAGAGAATCCACCATCGACACTGTGCCCAACAGGATTGGAGGGTGTGCGCTCATAAAGGCTAATGATAACTGCCCGTGCGCTGCACTCACAAACGTTCGGGGGATGTAGCCTGATTCCGCTTACGCAGGGGGAGGGGGGTGGACGGAATGTTTGGTAAAATCGAGGTGATGGGGCGCCGTTTGCGACTTGATTTGCTGAGTCCGCAAGAAGCCGGGCGCATCCATTGTCTTGAAGGCTGCAACATCCCCGTGGGTGGGGTCGCTGCTGAGGAGTCTGGCAAAGCCGCCAGGTGTTTCGGTGACGACAGTGCATCCGCTGCAGCCGCTGAGTGCTTTCAACATCCCCGTTCGCCAATTCGAGAGGATTGGGCGGACTGAAGGCGGATTAAGGTGAATTTGATTATTGACGAAGAGACAACGGTCTCGACGGAGACCGGCAATGCCTGCAGCCTGGAAAACTACCTGGCGCTTCCCGACCACAGCATGGACGAGCGGATCGCGAAGGCCCGCGAACGACTCGGCGCGACCACTATCCTGCTGGGCCACCACTATCAGCGCGACGAAGTGATCCGCTTTGCCGACTTTACCGGCGACAGCTACAAGCTTTCGAAGGTCGCAGCTGAGACCGATGCCAATTACATCGTGTTTTGCGGCGTGCACTTCATGGCGGAAAGCGCCGATGTGCTCGGCCGCGATGAACAGCAGGTCATTCTGCCGGATCTGAATGCCGGCTGCTCCATGGCCGACATGGCAGAGATCTCACAAGTAGAAGCCTGTTGGGAAGCGCTGGAACGGCTGGGGCTGACGGCGGATACGATTCCGCTGACCTACATGAATTCAACCGCCGCCATCAAGGCCTTCTGCGGCGAGCGCGGCGGGCTGGTTTGCACCTCTTCCAATTGCCGTGCGGCCTTTGAGTGGGCGTTTGCCCGGGGCAAGCGCATTCTCTTTCTGCCTGATCAGCATCTCGGACGCAACACCGGTTTTAGCATGGGAATTCCGCTGGAGGAGATGCCTGTGTGGGACCCGTGGGGTCTCCAGGGCGGCCAAACGGCTTCTGAGTTGTGCAACGGCCGCATTCTTCTCTGGAAGGGCCATTGTTCCGTTCACCAGCGATTCCTGCCGAGCCACGTGGACGAGATACGCGCGAAACATCCGGGAGTTCAGGTGATTGTTCATCCCGAGTGCCGCTGGGAGGTATGCCAGAAGGCCGATGCACTGGGCTCGACCGAGCGGCTTATCAGGATTGTTGAGGAGGCCCCGTCGGGAACCACCTTTGCTGTCGGCACGGAGATTCACCTCGTCAATCGCCTCTCGCAACGCTTCGCAGCGCAAGGCAAACGCATCATCAGCCTCGACGATCACGGCTGCCTTTGCACCACCATGTATCGCATCAGCCCGCAGCATCTGGCGTGGGCGCTCGAAAACCTGGTGGAAGGTCGCGTCGTCAACCGCATCAAGGTGCGTTCCAGCGTGAAGCAATGGGCTCGTGTGGCGCTCGATCGGATGCTTGAGATCGGCTGATCGGTTCCCCTGGTCGCGGCTGGCTCGGTCTATGCCGCTTCACTCTCGAGCTGTTCGCTGAATTTTAGTTCGTTGCCGAACTGGTCGCGCACGCGGAAATCACGATTGCCCCATGGCTTTCGCTCAATTTTCTGCGTGATGATCGCGCCGGACGTCTGTAATTCAGCGTAGAGCTGGTCGAGATCTGAAGAAAAAATGTGAACGCCGATCGGGGATGGTTTCGACGCTGCATCGACGAACAGATGAATGGCGACGCCATCACGCTCGATGACGGCGTACTCGTTTTCGGGCAAGCGCATGGCAACCTCAAATCCTAGTTTCTCTTCATAATAGGCAATCGCGTTGTCGAGGTTCGCGGATGGCAATTCCGGTGCGCTGCGTGAGAGTTTGGCCATGCTTTCATTCTCCATTCGGTGGGCCCAACATCAGGGGAAGAACAGGGTAGCAGCCTCGAAAACTGCGCGTCCATTTCTTTGATGAATTGCAAATCTGCGTTACCGCGGTTACCGAAGTTGCTGGTCGATCAGGCGCATCCGTCGTATGCTACTTGCAGGTACCTGCATTGAAAACATTCACCATTGACGAGGCGCAATCGTTGCTGCCGTTGCTGGAGTCGCTGCTGAAGCGAGCCATCGAAGGCAAACGCGCGGCACAGGGAATCGAGTCGGAACTTACGGAACTGGGCCGGCGCATCTACCTCGCAGGCGGCATGCGCGTGAACCTGGCGGAAGCGGGTCGCAAGCGCACAGAGTTGGAAGCGCACATGCAGAGAGTGAAGGAGAGCGTCGCGGAGATCGATTCCATCGGCGTGCAGGTGAAGGATGTCGATTCGGGTCTCCTTGACTTTCCCTGTCGCATTGACGACCAGGTGGTGCTGCTCTGCTGGCGTATGGGGGAGACATCCATTGAGCACTGGCATACCGTTGAAGGCGGCTTCAAGAGCCGCCAGCCTGTGGATGAACGGTTCCGGCGCCGGTCCAACTCAAGCAACAACCGACCCAACTGACCTGAGCTGTCTGGACGCTGTAAACTGGCTGCCTCTATGTACGTTTCCGAGCAAGAGGTTCGCGCAGTTCTCACCTATGAAGCTCTAATCCCCGCGATTCGCGAGGCACTGATCGATTACTCTGCAGGGCGTGTCAATCAGCCGCCGCGCATGATTCTTCGCGCCGGCAATGCCGACGATCATCGCAACGGCTGGTTCGGTGTCATGCCGGTTGTCGCCGGTGACGTGATGGGCGTAAAGACGGTCACCTTCTATGCGGGCAACGACGAGCTTGGCCTGCACACGCACATGGCGATTGTTGAATTGCTGAAGCGCGCTACAGGCGAGCCTTTGGCCGTGATGGACGGACGGCTGATTACGGAGATGCGCACCGCTGCGGTTTCCGCGGCAGCTTTCTCCGGGATCGCTCCGCTGCATTTCGCTTCAGCTCCCGCGAGCCTGGGCATCATCGGCTCCGGAGTTCAGGCCCGCGCGCATATCGCAGCGCTCAAACATGTGTGGCCTGAAATGCAGGACATTCGGATTTCGAGTCGCAATGCTGCAAACGCAGCCCGTCTTGCCGAAGAGGTGCACGCTCGCGCGGTTGCCGCCGAGGAAGCTGGTGCGGCAGACGTAGTGCTCACGGCGACCACTTCTCCGCTTCCGGTGTTGAAGGGAAGCTGGCTGAAGGCGGAAGCGCTGGTGATCGCCGTCGGTGCGAGCGGTTCGAGTTTGCGTGAACTCGATGATGAAGCCATGCTTTCGAGTTACGTCGTAGCAGAAGGCAGATCGTGCGTCGAACGGGAATCAGGAGACTTGCAGCTCTCTGGCGCGAAAGTGCAGGCGGAAATCGGAGAGATCCTGGCGGATCCAACCGCTGCAAGGATTCCGCGCGATAAGCGCATCGTTTTCAAGTCAGTTGGAATGGCAATCGAAGATATTACCGCTGCGCGTCTCGTGTGGCGATCGATTCAAGCGGCTGGAAGCCACTAACTACGGTGGAACGCAGATCGCCTTCAAGAATGTCGATGCTATTCGAGTGCGCAAGAGCCTATCTCGTGAGAGAAGTGAATCAACTTTGATAAGTGCGATCTAACTGCGTTGCGACGATAGCAACCCGATGTTGATGATATGGAGCGACCTATGTCTCGCTCCTCCAGAACTTGCATCTCAGCCTGCCCCACCGCGTCTAATGCTGTATGAGCTTCCTCCGGATTATTTTTGCGGAGTGCGTCTCAACTCAAACATTGGAGTCATTACTTTGAAGAATACTGGTCTATTTTCTTTCCCCGTTGCAGCATTGTCGATGGCACTGCTTTTGCCCGGGCTTACCTATGCCCAAAGCACTGTAGATTCACAACCCTCGCAGGACTCGGCGAACCAGTCCGACGAGGTCGCCGCCCAGCAAGCAGAGCAAATGGTGCCTGCGCGTGCATATCTGAGAAATAAACTGGACGCGAAACATGCTCAGCCCGGTGCGCAGTTCGCCGCGACCCTCAGCGAGAGCGTCCATCTCAAGAATGGCCCTGAATTGCCTCGCGGTACAGAACTGGCCGGCACTGTCACAACGAACGATAAGCAGGCTGATGGTACATCCAGACTTGCATTGACCATTACGCAAGCGCGCTTGAAGAACGGAGAGACCATTCCGGTCAAGGCAACGATCGTCGGAGTGTGGGGTCCGGAGAGCGAAACGGCTCAAGGTTTGAGCGTGGTGCCCGGTGAAGAGGAAACGAACGATTGGACGGCGAAAATCCTCAAAATCGACGAGCTTGGTGCAACGCCAGGCGCAGATATGCATAGCGAGATCGCCGGCCAGAGCTCAGGCGTATTCGTAGCGAATAAGAAGAACGGCAATGTAAAGATCGATGCCGGCAGCGAATTGGCTCTCGCAATCGAAGCACAGAGCAACGGCACCCAGTCAGGAGCAAGCGGAAACTAGATCCAATAGCTTGTAACTCGATCATGGGATCGATAACTTGCAAGATGTTAAGGCCGGAGGGTAAGCCTCCGGCCAGGGTTCCTTAAGAACCTGACTTAGAACTATCTCGAATCACGTGAGACCAGTTCGTCCCGCACTTCAACCCGTAATTCAGTTCGCGGCATTCTTGGGAATGCGCACACAATTGCTAAGATCCTAAATACCCGGACGTCGAGTATGTGTGCGTGTGCCACAGTGCAATGCTTGAACTTCATCGATCCCTCCTCGCCTCAAGTTTTCTAAATGTGCTGTTTTATCGTGAAACCACTTAGGAGTTATCCATGCTTACCATAGGAGAGAAGTTTCCGAAGTTCGAACTGACGGGCGTTTTCAATCTCGATCCAACGCAGGCCTATGAAACCGTTACCGACCAGAGCTATCCCGGCAAGTGGAAGGTGTATTGTTTCTGGCCCTACGATTTCAGTTTCCTTTGTCCAACCGAGATCGCCGCCTTCAGCAAGCTCAACCAGGAATTTGCGGATCGTGATGCGCAGATCCTGGGCGTCAGCGTTGATTCCGAGTACGTGCACCTAGCCTGGCGCAACCATCATGATGACCTCAGAGATCTGCCGTATCCGATGCTCTCCGACACCCGACGCGATCTTTGCGAGCAGCTCGGCATTCTCGACGTGAAGACCGGCGTTGCGCATAGGGCCACTTTCATCGTGGATGACGAAGACACCATTCGCTTCGTTTACGTCACAGATCCTTTGGTGGGACGCAACACGGAGGAAGTTCTTCGCGTTCTCGATGCATTGCAGACAGATGAACTCTGCCCCTGCAACTGGAGCAAGGGCGAGGAAACGATCAAGGTCTAGCGATCCATCGAGCAGCTTAAACAGCACTGTAGGGCCTTTCAGGTATACGCATGACAAGTGCGGAATGGCCCGGAGCGGGCTGAAGCGTGTTCGCCATCCTCTTAAGGCAATTGGAACTTTCATGACTCTCGACGCCCTAATCGAGACTCTTCCTCTGTCCGCCTGCCGTCATCCACGCAATCAGAGTTGTGCTTGCCGCAATTGAGGCACAATCCGCCTCTGAAAAGAAGACCGTAGCGGCTTCCGCCTGAACGATGACCGGCTGAGCGGATCCTCCTCTTCGCGCGTCTTTGCTGGTAGATGTCAAAATGAGGAAAACCCTGTCCAGCGCAATGAAATGGGACAGATATGCTGGGAAGCGTTAACCTTAGTACGGCAAAGGGCCACCCCTTTCGGGGAAGGAGCGGCAATGAGGACTCGTTATTGGACGTGCCTGGCGATGGCGGCGCTGGGTTTGACAGGCTGCTCCGGGTTTTGGAATGCGGTGACAACCACAGGAACCGGCACGGGAACCGGCACCACCACCCTCAGCAGCGGCGATTTCTATGTTTTAAACGCCGCGACCAGCCAGATGATCGGGCTTTACGTCAATGCAGGCACGGTCACTGCGCTCCCCGGCAGTCCCTACACACTGGCGGCCGCTCCCATCGCCATAGCAGTTGCCCCTAATAATGCTTTCCTCTACGTCAGCACGCTGGGGGGCATCTTTGTTTACACGGTGAATACCTCGACAGGTGAACTTACGGTTGCAAACTCCGGCCAGCCCATTTCGTCCGACCCCGCGACCAGCATGCAGGTAGATGCGACCAATACATGGCTCGTGGAGGGGGTTACAGGGATCTCCAATCTGTTTGCAATTCACGTGAACTCATCGACAGGTGTGCTCGCATCCAACACCGAGCAAACCGCGGTGTTGCCGTCGACGAGCTTTCAGCAAGTTGCCGTCTCTCCCGATGACACTTTCGTGCTGGCCACCATGAACACTGGCGGTACGGCCACTATTCCCTTCAATCCCAATGATGCGAACCCCTTTGGCGCTGTGGGAAGCATTAGTGTGAAAAGTACCGGCGGCGCGGCGCTTTCAGTTGCATTCGATCCCATTCCTACCGGTTCCACGGCGCCTCGCCTGTTCTATATCGGTGAGACTCTTGCCACCTCGGGAACGAACACCGGCGGATTGCGCGCATTTTCCTTCAGCACGCTTAAGGAAATTTCAGGCTCGCCCTACGCGATTGGCGGGTTGGCCCCTTATTCGATCCTGCCCTTTTCGACCGGCGATTACGTTTATGTAGTCAGCCGGCAGACCAGCAGCGGAACCACCGGTGTCATCGCTGGTTTTTCGATCACATCCGCCAATAGCGCCTATACCCTCACTGCGCTGGGCAGCACCTTTACGGCCGGGGTCAACCCCCAGGCTATGGTTGAAGACAATACACATTCGTTCGTTTTCGCCGTCGACTTTGGCGGTAGTCCCGATCTGATCGGTTATACGATCGACGCAACCAATGCAGGCTACCTTGACGAGGTCATCTCCAGCCAAACCGGTACCGATCCCGTTGAGGCTGGAGCCATCGGCGCGCTCCATTGATCTTCGGCCCTGTCATCGGGTGAGCATTGCTGCTATTCTCAAGTAGATCTTCTTGGCCGTGCTCACGCGATTGGCAAATCCTTACGTCTCACATTTCCGGCGCTTTGTGGCTGGATTTCCCACGCTGCTTGCGGTCGGTTTTCTGCTTCTCTCCACAGGATGCGGTCGGCTGCGCCACGAGCAGCATGAAACCGTCTATGTTTCTGCGCGGCAGATGTATCTTCGCGATCGCGTTGCCGCCGTTTACAACCGTGTCGGCGAAGTCGTCAACGGGCAGCCGCTCGAAGTCCTGGAACACGGACGACGCTTTCTCAGGGTAAAGACCGACAAAAACGAAATCGGCTGGATCGAAGAACGCGCCGTGATTGACGCAAAAGACTACAAGGCCTTCGAAGATTTAGCCGCTCAGCACAAGCAGGATCCCGTTGTAGCGACAGGCAGTGTCCGCGACGACATTTATCTGCACATCAGTCCCGGGCGCAATACCGATCGCTTTTATCTTCTTCCCGAGAATGACAAAGTTCAGTTGCTTGTCCGTGCCTCGGTGCCGAAAGCGGCGCCCGGCGAACCTGAGCCGGTGAAGCATGCCGCGCCCGCCATTCCAAGCGCGGGCAAATCATCCGCGCCGCCGGCAGCAAAGCCGGCCGTAGCCAAGTCCACAACATCGAAATCCGCATCGTTACCCGCCTCTGCCGGCCCTGAGCAAGCCGAAGCGCCAGAAGTTCCGATGGAAGACTGGTGGTTGATCCGCGACAGCCAGGGACGCATGGGGTGGCTGCTCGGTGGTCGACTGGATGTCGATGTGCCCGATGAGGTAGGGCAATATGCTGAAGGCCAGCGCATCGTGGGTGCTTACGTGCTTACCAAAGTCAACGATTCCGAAGCCGACGTTCCCAATCACCAGGTTCCGGAATACGTAACCGCGCTGAGCCCGCCGAAGTCAGGTCTGCCCTTTGATTTCGATCAGATTCGCGTCTTTACCTGGAGCGTGAAACGGCACAGGTACAAGACTGCTTTCCGCGTCCATCCCATCCAGGGTTTTCTGCCCGTTCGCGTTTGGACTCAACCTGGGCAGAATGGCACTGAACCGGTGTTCAGTTTTCAGATTCCGAGTTCTCCCGACGTATCTATCGATCCGGCGACAGGAATCACGAAGCCGGTGAATCCGCGCACGATTATTTACGCGATGCGCGACAACATGGTGCGCCGTATCGGACCTGACATGGCGCCGATTCCGACAACACACCTGCCGGGAGAAAAACCCAAGTCAGGAAAATCAGAAAAAAAGAAGCGCAGATAATTCGCTTCAGGCGATAGATGCCGGCAGGTGGTTGATGGCGGAGCCTGTCTTGAAGCGCGCGGTCAATAACGCGTGGTCCGGTATGCGCGTCGATAAAGCAATGCGGCTTATAGCATTTGGCAGAAGCGAAAGCAATGCAGGCGCCAGGAGGCGAGCGCTCGATGTCACCATCGACCGCGAGAGCCACGACGCGAAGCGCATTCCCCCACGAAGTTGTTCCGTGAGGCAGTTCGTGTATTCGTTCGCATTCTTTTCACCGAGGTACATCTCTGCAGCAAGAACCGCGCTATGCAACGCGATCGACATTCCGTCTCCGGTGAAGGATGGAATCACCGCAACCTGATCGCCCACGCGCCAAATACCGTCTGCTGGGCCGCCAAGATGCCCATAGGGAATGGGCGAAATCGCCAGCGGCTTCGGCCAGCGAGGTGTTGCATCGCGTAACCGCTCGTTGAGTGCGGGCACTTCATTCTGTATTGATTGCAGTAGATCCGGCCACCTGCCAAGCGCGCACAGCGTCTTTCGCTGAATCACCAAGCACAGATTTGCAGTGCCGCCCTCGATCAGAGACAGGCCGCCATATCCGCCGCGGAAGAGGAATAATTCCATCGCTCCGCGAAGAGCCTCTGATTGCGCGGGGGCCAGCTTCCAGTGCATTTTGAATCCAACGAGGTCGCCCTGTGTTGCTCCACCGCGCTCCCATGCGTTGACGTCATGTTTTCCTGTGGCGAGAAAGAGTGTCTTCGCCTGAATCATCTCTCCGCCGCGCAGGCGAACCCGCCAGCCTGCATGGTTCGATTCAAGCTTGTCAACAAAAGCGCCGCGCCGCACCTCGCATCCCGTTGACTGTGCCTTTACGAGAAGGGTTTCGTCCAGAACACGCCGCGACAGCGACAGCGCGGTGAAGGGAAGCTCAGCCTCAACTGTTCTCTTGCCGGAATGCAGACGGACGCACTCAATGGCGTGGGCGCCAAGATCGAGCGGCTCGGTTCCGGCCTGGCGCAGATAATGGACGGCCTCACGACTCAGGAATTCTCCACACACTTTATCGTGCGCTTCGTGCTCTTTCTCGAGCAATACGACCTCGCGACCGGCGGACGCGAGACGCATCGCCAGCATCGACCCCGCAAGACCACCGCCAATCACCAGATGCTCAATGGAATCCCGCATCTTCAATCTCGCTGCTTTGTTCGCGCCACACAGAGTCGTGCCGGCGTGAATCCCTGAATCACGATGTCATCGTCGCGCAATCCTGCTGCGGCGCACATTCTGCGCCAATCCTCGACGACAAATGCGCGTGCGATGGAGACAGGGCCATCGTGCTGCACGAAAGGATGCAATCCCGCCAGCTTTGAGAACGCCTTGAACAGGTGATAGGGGATTGCTGCGCGGGAAAGGTCGTTGATGAACCATCCCACCTGCGTATTCTCCTCCATCCACTTTAAGAAGCGCACGATGTCTTTTTCGACCAGGTGATGCGTAAAGAGCGAGCTCATCGCGATATCGATCGGCTCGCTGCTTGTGTAGCGGAAAATGTCTTCGGCAACCCATTGGATGTGGCTCGTCTTTGAGCTCGCCTGCGCTGCGATTGCCATGGAGTCCGGATTCAAATCGCACCCTGTGAGCTTCACGCTAATTCCGTGTTGATGCGCCCACGTTTCGATGTGCCGCAGAGTGTCGCCGTAGCCGCAGCCGACGTCGACGATATTCACGGTAGTGCCGCGCTTTCCCAATTCAAGGGAATCGAGCCAGCGAAGGATAGGCCGGTACGCCAGGAACCAGCGATTCACTTTGCTCAGGTCTTGCAGGCAGGCTCGCATTTCCTCGCGGCTGCACGGCTGGTCCATCAGTTCCGTCAGCTCGGCGCGTCGGTTGAAATCGAGCACGCTAGGCGGCATGGAAGAGCATCGTTTCCGCGGTCACTCCGGGGCCGAAAGACATGGCACATCCCTGCTGCCCGGAACGCGAAGTCCGCAAAATACTTTGCAGAACAAACATCACCGTCGCTGACGACATGTTGCCGAATTGGGCAAGGACATCTCTCGAAGGCCGCAGAGAATCCTCGCGCAGCCCCAGCCCTTTTTCGACCGCATCCAGGACTGTTCTTCCTCCCGGGTGAACGGCCCATAGGTCGACCTCCAACGGGTTCCGACCGGGCGTAATCTGGCTGCCCACTTCTTTCATGGCTTTCGCAATCTCCGTGGGCACCTTGCCGGAAAGGTGCATATCAAATCCCATTTCGCGAATCTTCCACGTAATAAGATGACTTGTTTCCGGAATGCGCAGGGCAAGGAAGCTGTCAATTCCCAGCCCCGTCGGATTGGCGCTCACGAGGCAGGCTGCACATCCATCGGCAAAGAGCAGAAACGACAACATCTGCTCCAGATCCTGCGTCTCCTGGAGGTGCAATGTGCAAAGCTCGAGGTTAAGAATCAGCACAACAGCTTCCGGCACGGAACGCACGATGTGATGGGCAGACTTCAGCGCGTTGATCGCGGCGTAGCAGCCCATGAATCCGATCATGGTTCGCTCGACCGAAGGATTCAACCCGAGATGATTCACGATGTCGTAGTCCAGCCCCGGCGCATAGAGTCCGGTACAGGAAGTTACGATCACATGCGTAACGCGCCCTCGCTCCTCTGCTGTCAATCTCAGCTTTCTGAGAGCGCACACGGCAAGTTGTGGCGCAAACTTCTCAAAGGCTTCCATGCGCCGCGCCGTGCCAGGGAAGTTTCCCGTCTCATAAAGATCTTCTGCGTCGCGCCATATGCCGTTCTGGGCCGCAATCGGTTGAAGAAACGAGTAACGATGTTCAATCGCCGACATGCGCACCATGCGCCGAAACAGCGACCGCGTAGTCCCCTCCGGTAACATGCCTTCCGCAAAGTCGATGAACGGACGGTGCACGTCGTGAGGCGGTACCGATGTCGCGATTCTATTAATGTAGGCAGTTGTCACGAAATACCTCGATGCGCAAATTAAGACCCTTAGACATTTTTAGATTCACCAGGGCTCGGAAGTGTCATCGAAATGTAATGTCGATTTCAGTAGATCATCTTGTAATTGAATCGGTGTTCAGCCTGTAAACAACCAACGTTCACTTAACTTACCACTGCACGCCAGGATAGAGACTCGGCCATCGGTATGCATGGAACTGGTAGGCTCCCGGCGTCGTGCCCTGCCAGATCACCTGCGTTGCCTGCGAATTGAGTTCCTGCACGATCGCGCCGGTCACCGCGGCGCTGAAGTTTGCATGGATGTCGCCATTGGGCAGGAGATCCGCGTTGCCGCCAAAGAAAGAGAAATAACTTGGCCCCGGTTCGTAGTGCGTCAACAGCGTGGCCGTCATGTTTCCTTCATTCAACTCAAGTACGGGAACAGTTGAATAGCAGGTTGGAACGGGCGGCTTGAGCGGCTGGCATAGTACCGGCCCACTCGGAAACATCCTGTCGTTGCCGTTGTCCATCAGACCCAGCCGAAAGACACCGGTGGTATTCGGAGAAAAGAAACTCAGGCCATGCTGCGCATAGAACCAGTCTGTAGGGTCAGTGCCGCCCACCAGCTTGAAATCCCCGCCCTCGCCCAATTTCCACATCACATTGCCTGAGCCCGTGCCGTCGAGGAAATTGATTTTGATGATCCAGTTCTGGTGCCGTATAGAGAGAATCAGGTTGTGGTCGTCGCTCGAGTACACCATGTCATTCGAGTGCGTCCAGTCTGGAAAGTTCATGGGATGCCGGTTGATGTCGAGATGATCGAAGGTGTTCCACACCCAGTCCGGATTGCTGTTTGGGTCCACATCGATAATGGCGTCGCCAATCACCGACGTAGTGCCGGGATAGCCTGGGAGGTTGGTATAGCTCTTGTTGTACGCGGCCAGCATCACCCAGTGGCCATTGGGCAACGCAATCACGCTGTGGTGAAAGCTTTTGAACTGGTATACATTGCCGCCTGCATCGCGAAGGCTCGATGCCGCCAGCTTCTGGTTCAGTGCGTCCATGCTGATATCACGCACGGTGTTTCCGGCCAGGTCGATTTCGCGGACATCGTTCACCAGGCCCAGAGTGCCGTTTACCGTGGTCGAGGAGAGATACGAAATCAGCATCAAGATATCCCCGTTTGGCAGCAACTGAATCCCCTGGATCAAGTCGACTGTCGATCCCTGGTAAAGGTACGACCAGATGATGTTGCCCTGCAGATCCGTAGCGTAAGCCTGGATCACGTTTGATGGGATAACCGTGTTCCAAATCTCGATTCCCGGTTGAGGCGTTGCGCCACCGGGAGCGGTAATCTGCACCGGCGGCGTTGGTGGTGGCGTTCCTGTGGTGCAGGTGTGGTCAGCATCGGTGTAGGTGGCACCATTGTCCAGCACGACTTGCGCGCGCATATGGTAGAGAGTCTTGCCCATCATGCCGGCGACCAGCACCTTCACGGTGCCACCCTGTGCTCCGCTTGGCACCTGCCACGTGTTCATGCCATAGCTGGTGGTCTTTCCAAATTCCACCGACACCTTTCCCGACGAAGGAAGATTGATGGAGTATGCGGCCACCAGTGGACTTCCTGTTGCGCCGGGACATGAGACTTGCGACCCGGGAATGATGGCTGCCACCGCGGTCGCGTAGTTCTGCTGGGGCGAAGAAGCAAGCGCCGCGGTAACCGAAATGTCTTCGCTTTGCGTGATTACGGCGGGTGCGGTGTAGTTGCCAGCCGTGTCCACCTGGCCTGTCTCGGGCTTTCCACCCAACACGCCGTTTACCAGCCATTCAATCGTGCCTCCTCTGGCCGCTGTCGCGGTGAATTGGAACTTCTGTCCCGGCGAGAGGGCTACGTATGTTGGTGAGATGGTCACCGACCCGCTTTGAGAGGGAGTGCCGGGACCGTTGGGCAATACGGCATTGGGGTTGATGAAGTAGCCGCAGCCCGAGAGAAATGCGACGAGGCCAAAGAGGATCAGACGCGCAGACGAAGCATGAGGACAGAGCGGGCCAATCGGGTATCGCAGGGACTGCTGGTGACGCGCAATCCGGCCGATCTCGGGGGGAGTTCTCATTCGGCACTCTCAAGCTAAACGGCAAAGGGAAGGATCTGCAACTCTCCATCAATTGCTAGAGTTATGGACGGTCTCAGGGGTGGGAAGGGTGTTTACAGAGGGAGATTTTCGATTAAGTTGGCGGAATTTGTATCGCTATGTGCGCTTTCGTAACTCGTGTTCGACAACACGCATCATTTCCGATTCCGGTGCGGGCTTGCCTGTCCAGATTTCGAATTGGCGCGCTCCCTGCTGCACGAACATTTCAAGCCCGCTCACCACCGGGATGCCGCGCGATCTGGCCAGCTTGATCAGGGGTGTTTCAAGCGGGTTGTACACCATGTCGAAGACCAATCCGGCATTCAATTCGTTCTCCGCAATGGGAAGGGCCTGCTTAGAGCCAGCCATTCCGCAGGGGGTGGCATTGATCATCACGTCGAAACGCTGCCTGGCGAGCAGATCGTGTTTCATGGACTTTGCCTTGGCATGTCGCGCTAAAGCTACAGCGTGTTCATGGGTGCGGTTCACGACCAGTACTTCCGCGCCCTGCTCCACCAGCCCGAATACTGCGGCCCGCGCTGCGCCTCCGGCCCCCAGCACGACCACACGGGCGCCCTTGAGCCGCAGGCGGCGCTCCAAGGGCCGGACAACGCCGGCCACGTCTGTATTGAAGCCGTAGAGCTTTCCGTCCGCGCCCATGCGCAGGGTGTTGCATGCGCCGATGCGGGCTGTAAGCGGGTCCATATTGGCCAGATGCGGCAGGACCTCAGTCTTCAACGGCATGGTGATGGCGCATCCGGCCAGCGGCAGTTCAAGCGCTAACGACAGCAGATCCTGCACGGACTTGGCCTTCAGCGGGAGCAGGACAGCGTTTACAACCTCGCGTCGAAATGCGGCGTTATGGAGCAACGGAGAAAGCGAGTGGGTGATGGGGTTTCCGGCGACTCCAAAGACGCGGGTGGCCTGGTCGAGATGCTCCAGCCGGTATACGTCGCGCAGCGTCTCGGCTTTTACCTGGCCGGGAGCAGTCTCTGTCCCTTCTGAGTAGGACGCGAAGGTGAACGCGGCACCGGCCCGCGGACCCAGAACGCGGCTCACGAGGCCCTCTTCGCCCATGGCGATACCGACGACATTGGATGCCAGCGAGCGATCTTCAATCAACCGGAGCACGGCCATGTTGTCGACCAGGTTGCGGGCGGTTGAAACAACTTTCACGAAATCCGGTTTGAATGCCTCGATGCGGTCGGCGGCCTGCTCCAGGCCCTTGGTGCGGCTAAAGTCGTGAAAACTGATGAGTAAGGCGGCGCCCGCGGTACGTAGTTTGCTCAACTGAGCAGATTTGCATTCTTCTGCCGATTCCACTTCCAAATCAATGATCTGGCAGCCGGCCTGGGCTGCTTTGGTAAGGATTTCCAGCTCGGCTGCGAGCGGACCGTCAAATCCTCCGCCGTGGGGTTTGCGGCGGCAGGTGGCTATGGCCGTGACGTCCTTGTGCTCGCCCAGGAACTGCTTGAGATAGGAGACCGCATTGGCGGGTTTGGGCAGGGAATCGAGCCTCAATTCTATGAATCTGAAGTTCCTGATTGCCGATTCCGCCCGGTCCATCAACTCCGCTGGAGAGCTGCCTTGAATGGCCACACACAACTTCCCGAGACGCAGCCGGGGGGCGGCGACGAGGGGGGGTGGGGGCGGCGCTAGAGTGATGGCGTGGGGCATATGTGCCAATTGACGCATCTTAGTTGCCTTGGGTTTCGTATGCAACAGCAAGATAAGCGCTTTCGTAACTTTCTCGCGCGCCGAGGGGGCAACATACCCCCTCCCATACTCTGTACATAAATTCCTCATTTCTATGGGCTTAGAGAGAGGGAGTCGCTGCAAAGTCCTCTTTTCGCTGGACTTAGCCGCAGAATCCACGCAGGAAAGGACTTACGGGTTCATACTTGAGGTTCTCCTCGCACTGATTCAGAGGTCTACGGGCATTGGCGCTGGACAGTTTCACAGTCCGTTTTTTGAGGGACTTATTTCCGAAAACTAAATCATTAAAATTCAATTGTTTGAGTCGGTTTCGAGTGGTGCATTCTGGGAGATTTGGGCACATTTTGCCGCATTTAGAGCGGCATTTAAGCGTAGTGACGACTCGAAGTCAAGACTCGTGCGGGCCTGGACTCGTGCGGATCATGGTTTTGGTTTTGAATCCAGGCCCGTCGTTCTAAGTGACGAGGAGACGTGCTTTGCTCATGAATTGATTGTGCGCCGAACAGGTGAAATTACCTGCAAAGACAGGAAGACTGTAAGTATTGATTCTGAACCGGTTGCAGAGTATTTTCGCGATGGGGCTCTTGACAAGCGCAGGCGGGGAAGTGGTCGACCAGTTGGCGGTTTACTGGAACGCAGATGCCGGTTTGCGTAAGGAATGACCGGAACTCGAAAACCTCGTCGGGGAGCAGGCTGGATGAGTGCGTTGGGCCGATAACGTCAAGTGAACATCCTCTCGCGACGAAATGACGAAGGCTCGCCGACCTGCCGGTACTGATCGGCTTGGTGTTGAACGATCTCTGGCACGCGAGCCGATCCAGATCCGAGATCCCTCGCAGGGGCGTTGAATCAGCTCGTCACCGGTGGAAGTGGCAGATCCCGGGGTCTGCCACGTCAATCCGACGTGCAGCATCTGCCTGAATAAATTGAACGGTGATAGTTCTTGCTTCGACATCGCCTTCGTTCCGAAGGTTGTGTATGTGTTCGCCGCCGGGATCAACAAACCCCATCCCCTTTGTGTATACGTGAGGCCTGCACTCGGAATCGCGCCCATCATAGTCCGTCACGGTCCCGGCCGTGACGATAACCAGGCTTTGCCCGGGATGCATGTGCCATCCGGTGCTGCCGCCAGGAGCCCAGGTATTGCTCTGCACATACACGTCTGACAATTCCTTTGTGTGTTGCAGTAACTGCAGGGCACTCTCATCATCGGTCGCCTTCTGGCCGCTTTGAAAGGCGCTGGCGACATCACTTTCTCGAAAGCGTCCCTGAGCGAGCGAGATGCTCTTGTACCCTTCAGATTCTGTCGCCAAGGCCTTTCCTGAATCATAGAGAGCAGTGGCCACGGTTGTGACGCTGAACATCAAGAGACATGCCAGTCTCTTTCGCATGTCGGCCATCTTTTCCTGTCCTCGCTGCCGGATGAAGATCCATGGACAATGCTCGGCATCTTTGTGCGAACGGTTCAGGGAGGCGAGACTAAGACCGACCATGCCGATCCTTCCCAGAATCGCACTCCCCCTTTCATCGATTTTTCTTCCTTGACCCTTCGCACCACACCCGAGAAGGCACGGTTCCCCAAGCAATCACCCGCTGGTTTTCATCGACCGACTCATCGGTCCCCGAACGGGCTGCCTGACGCTGCTTTCACGACGCCATGGATGGCCTGGGTCCCGAAATGTTTCTGACCCGCAGGCCCACCAAACACCATCTCTATGTTGGCGATTGGAATCGAGTACGGGACATCATCCCCTCCTAAGACGCAGACTTGCAGTGTGGATGAAGGCGGAGTCGTTTCGAAGGGAGCATTGTTTCCATTTCCCGTCATCAGGGTGACCGTATTGGCGAACTGGAAGCCCATTTTTGGGGGAGATATGCCATATGGGGTGCAGCCGGTCATGTTCCAAACGATCTTGGCGTTCCTCAAACTGACGTGGTGGGTGTGAGCGCCAGCGCCGCCCTTCGTCCCATCGGGGAGACCGTTAGTGGTCCCATAGCCGGACATCGTCATATCCGCTGTGAAGTCGGCGGTGCCCGATTCCAAGTGGACATCCATTGACCATTGTCCGTGCATTTCATAGGGGCTGCCGCTGATCAGCGCATTCGCGGGTGAATAATCGTTGATCAGTCCGCTGAGGTGCACTGGCCTACGCTCCTGGGCCAAAGCACAAGTGGTTGAAACCAACAAAAGCGCTAAGAGCACGCGTACCGCCGAAACCAGGGGATTGCTTTTCATGAAAAACCTCCAATTTGGAATGCGCTTGAGACGCATAGAAACAATCGGACACTTGTCAGTCACCTACAAACGGTAAGGCGCAGAAGCACAGTCATTTCCCTGGTTTGCCGTCGAATGCAGTCTTTTGCCGTGCCGTTGCAGAGCGGAGGTACAATTTGGTTCCCAGGTTCGTGAAGGCCGCGGACCAACCAGGAGAGCGCGATTGGGCGAACCATCCCTTGGAACACCGCAATCCGCGAGTCCGCTTGAAGACCGGTTGGATTCGTGGAAGGAGATTGCGGCCTACCTCAAACGCGACGTGACGACAGTCCAGCGCTGGGAGAAGCTGGAGGGAATGCCTGTCCACCGTCACCTGCATGCCAGATATGGCTCGGTGTACGCATCGCGCGCAGAACTGAATGCGTGGATGCGCAGCAGGAATCTTCGATCAGAGCAGGAGAATGGGGACAAAGCTACGTCGTTGGATCCTCCAAGACAGGAGGCTCAGCCGACGGCGCTGCCTGGGAGATGGAGATTTGTTTTGCTGCTGGCATTGGCGGGTGCGGTGGCGATTGGCGCGATCCTCTGGCTGCGGAACACTGAGCGCTTCTGGCGAAACCCTATAGCTGATGCACGGTTTCAGACGGTCACAGACTTCGACGGATTGGAGCAGGCCGCTGCGGTGTCCCGTGACGGCCATATCGTTGCATTTCTGTCGGACCGGGACGGATCTACAGACGTCTGGGTCACGCAGGTCGGATCGGGTGAGTTCCACAATCTGACCCATGGGAGTGTTCCCGGGCTCGCGAATCCGTCGATCCGAACTTTGGGGTTCTCGCCGGATGGATCTCTGGTCACGTTCTGGGTGCGCAGGCCAGGCGGGGCGAACGGCGGAGACATAAGCGTATGGGCGGTGCCTACACTAGGCGGCGAGCCGAGGCCTTACCTGGAAGGTGTGGCCGAATTTGACTGGACACGTGACGGCTCACGACTGGCGTACCATACACCCGGCCCCGGAGACCCGCTGTTCGTATCAGACGGCAACTTGAGACCGGAAAGCCGGCCCATCTTCACCTCGCCTCCGGGACTCCACGGCCACTTTCCGCTTTGGTCGCCCGACATGGCGTTCCTTTACTTTGTTCAAGGCGCTCTGCCAGACAAATTGGACATATGGCGCATTCGTCCGACCGGTGGAACTCCCGAACGGATCACGTCGCACAATGGACAAGTGACTTATCCGGTCATGTTGGACCAGCGCACCCTTATGTACCTGGCCAGCGATCCCGATGGTTCGGGACCATGGCTGTATAGTATGGACGTCGAACGCCGCATCCCTCACCGGCTGATCCCGGGCCTTGACCGATACACGTCGCTGGCGGCAAGCGCTGATGGTCGGCGGCTGGTGGTTACGCGTGCTACTGCCAATGGAACCCTTTGGCGCCTGCGGATCCCTGATTCAGTTGCAGAAGTATCGGAGGCCAATCGGATCCCGCTGACGACGAGCACTGGGTCCTCTCCACGACTGGGTCGAGATTACCTTCTGTATGTTTCTGCGGCGGGCACCGCGGAGAGCATCTGGAAACTGGCCAACGGGACCAGCACGGAGTTGTGGCGCGGCGAAGGTGTGCGGATTTTGGGCGGTCCGGCAATCTCCCCCGATGGACGGTATATCGCGTTCGCGGTCCGGCAAAATGGGCGAACGCTCTTGTATTCGATGCAGGCGGACGGGGGAAATGCGCGAGTCGTAACTGATTCGCTCGATCTGCAGGGGGCGCTCGCATGGGCACCTGATGGCCAATCGATCACCACGGCGGCCAACGATCACGGCGCCCCACACCTCTTCCGTGTTCCGATCAACGGTGGCCCCTCTACTTCCTTCGTCCGGGAGTATTCGGTTGATCCGGCGTGGGCCCCCGACGGGAGCATTGTTGCCTACTCCGGACCCGACATCGGCACCACATTCTCTGTGAAAGCAATCACGGCCGAGGCCGCACCGCACCCTTTGCCGGCCCTGACTCTGACTCGGGGGGGCCGACATCTGGTCTTCCTTCCCGGCGGTCGGGCTCTCGTGGTCCTGAGAGGCGAAATTCAACATAAGGATCTCTGGCTCATCGATCTGGAGACTGGAGCCGAACGGCAGTTGACCCACCTCGCCCCCGAATTCAATATTCGCGATTTCGATATCTCGCCAGACGGCCGTGACGTGGTGATCGAAAGAGTGCAGGAGCGCTCAAACGTGGTATTGCTGGATCTCTCCCGACCATAATTCGGATTCAACCCAAGGGGTCGCCGCGCTCAGGATATCGGGCCGCCCGGGGGGATCCTCGTTTTTCTCAAGCTGAATTGAGCGGAAGACCAATACGCTGCACCAGATTCTTCCAACGGGGATCAGGCCGCAAGTTGTCGAACATGGGCATCGTCAGTTCAACGAGGCGGAACACTCGTTGCCGATACGCCTCTTCCAATTGTTCGAATGCGGAGGCCAAGTCACCAAGGCCGATTTGGATCACGGCGAAGTCGAACGGGGAAACGTATCTCTGGTAGGAAAGGACCTTGATTCTGTCGAGGATTTCGAAGGCCCTGGTCCGTTCGCCGGACAGTGCACAGGCTCGGCCAAAGAGCGCCAGGAATAGCGGCCCGCCACAGAGGCTGACGGCCTGTTCGAGGTTCGCGATGGAGAGAGACAGCAGGCCCTTTTGCTCCTGCGCGAGCGCCATGAACCACATCGCGTTGCAATAGTGCGGGTCGATGTCCAAGGTGTTCTGGCATTGGGCGATCGCCTCGTCATAGCGGCGTGCCCTGTATAGAAGCAGCCCCAAATGCCCCATGCTTACGCGGGAGATTGGATTCGACTCCATCACCTTCCTGGCTTCGGCAATAGCCTCATCGTGCCTTGCCTGGATGGACATGTAATCGGCCAGATGTTGGCGCGCCACTGCGTCGCCCGGCCTCAACTCTACGCCCCGTCTGCACACCGATTCGGCATTGGCCCAGTCCCAGTCATAGAGAATGTGAAGTGCCGCCAATGCGTTTTGCGCGGCAGCAACATCTTCGTCCAATTGCAGCGCCTTGAGCGCGCTGGTTTTGGCTTTGGGGAAGAGATCGCTGCAGGGGCCAAGCCCGAACAGCCCCTGATAAAAATATGCCCGCGAAAGATTTGCGTGCGCCTGGGCGTACGTGGGGTCGATAGCAATCGCCTCTCTGTAAAGATCGGCGCTCCGCGTCAGATCCATCGGGGTAAATTTCTCAAAGAAATAGTTTGCCTTGAGGGCGAGCTCATATGCCTGCGGATTGATTTGTATAGGCCGACCGGAAAGCAGCTTTGGATCAACCAGCCTCTGAATCTGGCTGGCTATCTCCTGGGCTATCTCGGCTTGTAGCTGCAGGATGTCACGCAACTCGCGCTCATATCTTCCGGACCAGAGGTGTTTGTCCTCAGGAATGTAGATCAATTGCGTGATGATTCTGACTCTGTCTCCGGAACGCATCACGGATCCTTCCACTACAGCGTCCACCCGTAATTCTCTGGCGATTTCCGCTAGGGACTTGTGCGCCCCTTTGTATCGCATCACCGACGTTCGCGAAATGACCCGCAGCAGCTTGATCCTGGAGATTGCGGCAATCAGCTCATCGGTCATGCCGTCGGAGAAATATTCCTGGGATGGGTCGCCGGACAGGTTCTCCAGCGGCAGCACGGCCAGGGAATCAATGCGAAGAGCGTGCGGTGGCGGCACCGGGCCATGCTCTTCCTTTCCGCTGGAGGTGCCTCGCGCTACGGCTGTGACCGGGGCGAGAAAGCGATATCCACGTTGCGGCAAAGTTTCAATGAAACGGGGCTTGTCCGCGCTATCTCCGAGAGCCTCGCGCAGCCTGTTGATTGCCTTGTTCAGGCCACGATCGAAGTCGACGAAGGTGTTGTCAGGCCAAAGTCTGCCGATGAGGTCTTCTCGTATGACAACCTCGCCGGCGTGCTCCAGCAGGATCACGAGGATCTGAAACGGCTGCTCCTGCAGCCTGATCTTCAAGCCTTCTCGGCGCAGTTCACCGGAACGAGTGTCTGCCTCGAACGGTCCGAAGCGGATCAGCGCCACAAGCGATTCTCCAAGTTGTCGGAGTATAGCAATTTGCACTGTATTTCAGAAGCCAGCAGTCCGCGCCCGAGCGATAGCGTGGCGATTCCACGGAGTTACCCAGGGAAGATGCGCGCCATACAAAGACCACACGCAGGCCATTGAGGGAAGAGAAAACGGGGAGTACGTTCAGTCAGATTCATGGATCGCGAGCAGATTTTTCTCAACGCCGTTTGCAGCAGCCGGAAGGAAAAACAAGAGCAACTCGCGCTCCGATCGAGCCAAGCCGTCAATACTCGACGGCAATTCTACGCGCTCTCTGGCCAGCCCCGATGAACCTATTCCCCTGGCCCGGACACACAAGTCCGGCCCGGAGACCAACCTTCGATCCAAAAGGAGAAGACATCATGCACTCAGTTTCTTCCATGCTGTTCGGCCTTGACGCTTCGTCTGCCAAGCGCTTGAGCCGGTTTGTCGCCCTCTCATCGCTCGCGGTGGCGCTCCACTCGGTCCCCGCATTCGCAAACGATGCCTGCACCAACGCAGACCTGCGCGGTGACTACGCATACTCAGTCAACGCTACCTCGCTGACCGTTCCGCCGGTTGGACCGTTGGCCATCCTGGGTCGGATCACTCTGGATGGAGAAGGAAACTTTGCCGGGATAATCAACGGGAGCATCGCCGGAGAAATCCTTCCCGAAAGCCCGATCAGCGGAACCTATTCCATCGCCGGCGATTGCACGGGCAGCTTAACAACGGTCTACCCTTATTTCACGGCTCACTTCAGCCTTGTGCTTGTGGATGGCGTGGATGGGCGCAAGCACGCCGAACTACTTGCTATCGACGCGGGCACAGTTGGGACGGGTGCGGTCAAGCCCACGCGTCACTAGAGGATGCGCGGATATCGACGAGCGGCGCGTACGCCTCTATCGGAATGTATGCGCCATTCCGTCTCTTCAGGCCGCCTGGTCGCAAAGCGCAAGGTTGCCCCTCTGATCAAGCCACCCAACACCACAGGAAGTTGCGATGAAATACGTCCTTGTTTTCGCCATTATCGTTATTGCGACCTTTGCCGCCAAGCGCGCAATGACCCAGGCGAAGCCGAACGAAAGCGCCATTCGAAGCATTGTTCAAGAAGAGGCTGCGGCTTGGAACGCCGGCGATGCCGTGGCCTACTCGCGCCATTTTGCGGCCGATGGAATATTTGTCAACATTCGGGGGGAATACCGAACTGGAGTCGAGGCTTTTACAAGGCAGCACGAGTCTCTGTTCAACGGACCTTTCCGTGGAAGCACTCTTCACCACGACGTTGTCTCAGTTCAATTCGTCCGGCCAGATGTCGCTGTTGTGGAGGTGCTCACGTCTGTGACTGGAATTCAAAAGCTATCTCCGGGAACGAATACTGACCGGAAGGGCCGTCTGCGCACGAGGTTGTTGCAGGTGCTGGTAAAAGACGGGGGTGAGTGGAAAATCACCGATTACCACAACACGGATGTAAAGGCGGATGTGCCGGCACCCGATCCGCAATAGCCTCGGCAACTATGAAATGTGTCAAGCGCTTGCAGTGATACCCAGGTGCGGACAGTCGAATGGTTCGGTTGTTCTCGTTGGAGGGTGGAATACGGCTCGCGGGTCGATGTGGCAACCTAGATTCTGGAGGGTTGTTTACATCATGCCTGTTGAAACCGTTGCAGCCACAGAGACGACCAAAGACGTTCATGCCTGGGAGGCAGGCGGAGCTACTTCGCCCGAGGCGCTTGCGGCCTGGGTCGGCGCGCGGCTTGGGGCGCATGAGGCTGCTCTCGCAGCACTGCTTGCCGTCGAGGGGCCTCGCACCGTGGAGAACACGCTGCGGTTCTACGATGCGGCCATTGAGCACCTGGCGCTGGCTGGCGCGCAGGCGGGAGTTCTGAATTCCGTTGCCGCGGACAAGGCAGTGCGCGACCAGGCGCAGATGGAAGCACAGCGCGTGGCGATGACAGGCAGCGCATTGAGCCTGAATCGCGGGGTGTACGACGCGCTTGTGGCCATGGACCTGGCGGGTGCGAGCGCTGCCACGCGGCACTTTGTGGAGCGCACGCTGCTGGGCTATCGGCTTGCCGGCGTCGATAAGGACAAGGAGACGCGCGATCGGATCCAGGCGCTGCACGAGAAGGCCACGATGGCGTCGCTGGAGTTCAGCCGCAACATCCAGGAGGGCGGGAAGACAATTGTCGCCACGCAGGCGGAACTCGACGGGCTGCCGCCGGATTACCTGGGACGGCATCAACCGGATGCAAGCGGGCAGATCACGATTTCGACGGATCAGCCGGATATGCAGCCGGTGATGACGTTTGCGACGAATGGCGATCTGCGCGAGCGGATGTTTGTGGCGTACAACACGCGGGCGTATCCGGCGAACAAGGAGATCCTGCTTAATCTGCTGTCGACTCGGCAGGAGATTGCAAACGTGCTGGGATTCCGCAGCTGGGCTGACCTGGCGACTGCGGACCAGATGATGGGCTCGGCGGCGAATGTGCGGACGTTTCTGGCGAAGCTGGAAGAAGCGAGCCGGGACGGCGCAGTTCGCGAGCATGAGCTGGTGATGGAATTTGTGCGAGGCAGGGAGCCGGGGCTGAAGGCCATCGATATCACCAGCCGCGGCTACTGGTACGAGCAGTTCCGGCGGGCGACTTTTGATTTCGATTCGCAGTCGGTGCGGCCTTACTTCCCGTACAAGCAGGTTGAGGCGGGCGTGCTGGAGACGGCGGCGAAGCTGTTCAAGATTGAATTTCGCAAGTCGACGGCGTCGGCGTGGGATCCGGCAGTGAGCGTGTTTGATGTGTTCGAAGAGGGAACCCAGGTCGGACGGTTTTATCTCGACATGCACCCGCGCGAAGGGAAGGACAAGTGGTTCTCGGCTGCGCCGGTGGTGACGGGCGTGCGCGGGCGCTATATGCCGGAGGCTGCGCTGATTTGCAATTTCCCGGGGGGCACGCCCGATGATCCGGGCTTGTTGCAATACAGCGATGTCGTTACGTATTTCCACGAGTTTGGGCATTTGATGCACGCGATTCTTGGCGGGCAGACGGAATGGGCGGGGGTTTCAGGATTTTCGACGGAAGGGGACTTTATCGAAGTACCGTCGCAGATGCTGGAAGAATTTTTCCGCGATGAGAAGCTGCTGCAGAATTTTGCGAAGCACTACGAGACGGGCGAGGTGCTTCCGGCGGAGATTATTCGCAAGATGAAAACGGCTGGTGCCTTTGGCCGCGCGGACTGGGTGCGCACGCAGCTTTACTACACGACGCTGTCGCTCGATCTGCACGACCAGGAGCCGGCGCAAATTGATTTCGATGAGATTACGAAGCGGCTGTATACGTCGCTGGTGCCATGGACGTGGCTTGAGGGCAATCGCATGTATGCGAGCTTCGGGCACCTTACGGGCTACTCGTCGAACTATTACACGTACGCATTCGACAAGGTAATTGCGCTTGATTTCTTCGGGCAGTTCGATGCGGCCGATCTGCTGGGCGGCGATGCGGGGGCGCGCTATCGCAAGCTGGTGCTGGAGCAGGGCGGATCGAAGCCGGGACGGCAGATGGTGCGGGATTTTCTGGGGCGCGACGAGGAGTTTTCTGCTTTCTCGGAGTGGCTTAATGAGGAGTTTGAAGGACAGGGAACAGGGATTAGGGATTAGGGAACAGGGGGGCGATGAGCGCGTACAACATTGCGCAGGTGAACATCGGACGGATTCTTGCGGAACTGGATGATCCAGTCATGGCCGGGTTCGTGAACCGGCTGGACGAAATCAATGCGTTGGCCGATGCGAGCCCGGGATTTGTGTGGCGACTGATTGTGAACGACGGAAACGCCACGTATCTGCGGCCGTTTAACGATCGCCGCATGCTGCTGAACATGTCAGTGTGGGAGACGGTGGAGCAACTGCGCCGGTATGTCTACCAGACTGCGCATGTGGAACTGGTGCGGCAGCGGCATGCGTGGTTTGAAAGGCTCGCCGGAGTTTACACGGCGCTGTGGTGGGTGCCAGCGGGCCACATTCCGAGCGTGGATGAAGCGAAACAGCGTTTAGTCCGCCTTGAGGAGCATGGGCCAACAGAGTTCGCCTTCACGTTTCAGTCGGTTATTGCGCCTAGCGAAAGTTTTCAGCAAGAAATTGACTGGTTATCGTTCCGTGCTTGTCCGACGGCCTGAGTTTTGGCTTGCGTCTTTCCGCACGGCCTTACCAATGCATTCGAATCTAGTGATTGCCGGACTTCTCTCCGCTGCATTTCAGCATCCAATTGGAAAGCGGGGAAAGGGCTGCATTGAGCGGGAAGCGAAGATTGACGAAACAACCCACAAAATCAATCTGAAGACCGTGGACACTTCGATGCTGAAGTGTGCGATACCGCCATTATGCAAGCGCCATCTTCGCAGGGCCCCTCAACCAAACCAAGGAGAACGGCAGAGGAGTATCGCCTGTGAATGCATCTGATTTTCGCCGGATTGCGCTGAGCCTGGAGGGCGCCGAGGAAGGTTCGCACATGGGGGCAGCGGATTTTCGCGTGGGCGGAAGGATTTTTGCGACGCTTGCGTCGGAGAGACAAGGGTACGGGAACCTGATGCTGAGTCCTGAGCAGCAGGCCGCCTTTATCGCCGAGTATCCCGAGGTATTTCTTCCGGTGGCCGGCACCTGGGGACGTAACGGCGCAACGCATATCCGCCTGGCCATCGCTGACGCTGACATTCTCGCGGGCGCTCTGCGCTGTGCGTGGAAGCAGCGCATCGAGAAGAATCAGAATGCTCGGCAGAGTGCCATCAATTCGGCGAAGAAGCGGAGTGCCGCTCTCACCAGCAGTCCTGAAATGATCCTGGTGGACAAGCGCCGCAAAGCCGAGATGCGCCGGCGGCTCACGACTCCTGAAATGCTGGAGAGCGTGAAGCGACGGTATGGGCTCAACGACTGATCCGCTAGCGCCTCCACCGGAACCGGCGCGGGAGGCGGTGGGTGATTGGTCCTCGCGCATGAAAGCGTCATCTGCATCTGCCGGCCAACCCTGTTGCTGAAAAACGACACTGCCGGTTGACGGTAATACGATCGGAACGCGGTTCCTGTGCGATAAGCGCGTTTATGGGGACTTATCAGAACTCGCGGTGAGACAAACGAGTACGGTATTGCGGAACGTTGCGTCTCTCGATGCGACACACACCCTTAGTTTTTGATTTCTGTCTCAGGTGGGAACAGGAAGCTCACAGCAGGGCCGAAACGTTCACTCCAATACTTGGGTTGATGCTGGCCACCCTGCTCTACGGTCAGTTTCACCTCCGGACGGTTCATCAAACTTCTCTTCAGATTCTCAGCGAGCGTCTGGCTCATTGCGACAAAGGCTTCGTCGAAGTATGGAAATCCATGTGCCGCGGCTTCCGCCGGCGGCACCTCTGCCGTGCCGACTCCAATGGACACGCGCATCGGACCCTGCGCAACACGAGAGGTCTCTTGCAACACTCTGCCGTTTCCATTTTGCAGTGACGTGCTCTCGAGCAGGCCCAAGCCGAATGTATCCGGCTGGTCCAGCAACAAGGTCAGTGCGGCTAGCGAGCCTAGTGATGCGCCACCAACGCCCCGATGAGCCCGATCCTCTTTAGTCCGATAGCGCCCATCGATCAGCGGGAGAACTTCCGTTGTCATGAAAGCAGACAGCTTCTGTGGCGCGTCCGCCACCTTGCTGTACCTGGAGTATTCATCCTCACGGTGGCCTGGCCCGGCGTTGTCGATTCCAACCACGATTAACGGCTCCACTCTTTTCCTGGTGATCAAGTCTGTCATGGTTTCGTCCACGTGCCACTCATCAGGAAACGGCTGGGACGTGCAACGGTCAAAAAGGAGCTGCCCATCAAAGATGTAGAGCACCGGATACCGCTTTGCAGCCGCAACCGGATTGGAGTAGCCGGGCGGCAGCCACACGCGGAGAAAGCGCTTGTTTCCAAACACCTTGCTCTCAAGCGGAATCATCTCAAGAGTCCCGGTGACCGTGCTCTTGCATGCCTGCGCCGGGACCTCCGCCTTCAGCGTGGCTTCACTTGGTGTTCCAAGGATCAGCAGATTGATGAACAGGATCAAGCGAAGAACCATAGCGAGCCTCTCATGCAAACTGATTGATTAGCCTCGTAAATCGTCTCGAATTGATTATAGAATACTACATAGGGTAACCTTGTTTCAGATCGAGAAATAGCACTGAGGAAAATGGCGAATTGGATGGATCAATGCGGGGTTGGATTATTGGGCGTCACGTAGGCGTTCGGGTTCCATTCGAAGCTCTGACCCGCAAGTGCTTTCTTCGCCAGTTCCCGAAGCCCCGAGTTTTCATTTGAATCGCCTGCAATCTTCTCGACTCGACTCTTGGCCAGAAAGTGAAATTCGGTCGTCGAATCAGCAAAGGCGATCACGGCGGCTGCCCGAACCGATGGAGCGGGGTCGTTCAGTCTCTCGAGCAAATATTGGTTTACTTCCTCAGGAAGGCCGGGAACTTCGGACAGTTCACCCACCAGGTCAGATCGCGTCGAGGAGGTGAGGTCGTCCCGATGCAAAAAGGCGAGAACTGAGTTCACGGCGTCTCGGTTGCGCCGGCCATAGGTCATAAGAAAGCGAATCATCCGCTCTGCCACCACGTCCTGCGGGGTTGTCTTGTTCAGTACCGCAGCCGTCAACGCCGCCACATATGATTTGTTATTCGTTGCGGGTTGCATCATCAGAATCTCCGCGGTGGAGACAACACTCGCTTGAATCACCGCATTATCATCGGCGATGAGGGATGAGATTTCCTCAGATCTGGAGGACAGAAGGTTGGCTCCGTCAGGCCGAGCCGTGATGGCGAGCAGGAAGCGGAGTGCGTACGCCCGGACGTTAACTTGATTGCCAGGGCGCGCATACCGCAACACGGCTGGGATGACTCTCTCCACTTCCGCAGGCGGAGCGGTGATTAGAGTCTGATAGATTTCACCTGATCGCTTCAGTTCCATTTGGTCGCCCGCCGGATGCTCCGACACGTGGTCGAGGAAGCGGTCGGCAGACAAACCCTGGGGAAGCGGCGAGATGGGAATAGCTTGACCATATCCCCAGAGAGCCACGGGCCCCCACATCTCTGAAATAGCGAGCACCAACAGAAGTGCTGCCCATCGCTTCATAGCGCAACATTCCTCATGACCATCAGAAGTTTAGCTGAGATTCTGTAGCCGCCGCTGGTGGAAGAATCTCAAATGCGCAGTCCCGTGCTGCTCGGGATCTACGGCGTCGAATCACGCTTCATCGCCTTATCGAAATAATGCCCGTTCTCAAGCGCCATCGAGTTGATATTCGCCTCAGCCCCGGGTGATCGGCCAACGAAGATATCTATTTTGTGTCCGGTTCCTCGGGGATAGCTGCACCATCGGACCGAGGATCGCCGGCCGCGAAGTTGACCGCGCGGGTTGTGTCGCGAACGACGGCCGCGCCCTGGCCGACTGTGAACGAAAAGGGCTCGAGCAGTTGGATTTCATGTCCGCGCTGGGTAAGGCCGGCACGAATTTCCGCGGGGACGGTCTCCTCCATCTGAACGTCACAGCCGGCGAACGTTTCTTTTGTGAAGCGGGGCTGTTCGAGCGCGGCCTGCACGTTCATGCCGAAGTCCACGATGTTGGAGACGAATTGCGCGTGGGCCTGCGCCTGATTCCACCCGCCCATGATGCCGAAACCGATATGGATGTCGCCCTTCTCCATGAAGGCTGGAATGATTGTATGGAGTGGACGCTTGTGCCCGGCGAGCGAGTTGGGCAGGCCTGGCGTGAATCGGAATAATGCGCCGCGATTCTGAAAGGAGAAGCCGAGGCCGGGTGCAACCAATCCGGTGCCGTAACCTGCGTAGTTGCTCTGGATGAGAGAGACGATGTTGCCGTCCTTATCGATGACCGAGAGATAGATGGTGGAGTTGCCGTGTTTGTCGAGCTCGGCTTCGATGTCGGAGGGAACGACCTCGCAAGACGCTTTGTTCATGTTGATGAGCTTGGCGCGTTTGGTTGCAAGATCCTTCGAGATCAGATCCTTGACGGGAACCGGCGTGAAGCGCGGATCACCGACGTATTTGTACATGTCGGCGTACGCCAGCTTTTTGGCCTCGATCATCACGTGCAGCGCATCGACGGAGTTATGCCCGTACTGGGCCATGGGAAAGTGTTCCATGATGTTAAGCATGGAGAGCGCGGCAATACCCTGACCGTTGGGCGGCAGTTCGGAGACTGTCCAGCCCCGGTAGGAGGTAGAGACGGGCTCAACCCACTCAGGCTGGAAGTCACGGAAGTCTTCAAGTGTGTGCAGGCCGCCCTGCGCGTTGAGGAACTTGACCATCGTCTCGGTCATCGGTCCGCTGTAGAAGGCGTCGCGGCCATGTGCAGCGATCTGGCGGAGAGAATTGGCAAGCGCTGGATTTTTGAAGAGGTCGCCTGGCTTCGGTGCCGTCGGCCAGATGACGTACGTCTCCTTGTATCCAGGCTGATCGAGCAGTCTCTTCGCAATCCAGTAGCGTGCGTTGCGCTCCGCCAGCGGAAAGCCGTTGGAAGCGTAATAAATAGCGGGCGCCAGCAGCTTGCTGAAGGGCAACGCGCCGAAGCGTGTGTGCAGGGCATCCCACCCAGCTACGGCGCCGGGAATATCGATCGTTTCCACACCGATTGGATTGACCTCGGTGATGCCTTTTGCCTTGAGAGCGTCGATGGTCAACGCCTTTGGTGTCCAGCCGCTGGAGTTGAGGCCATACAGCTTGCGTGTTTTGGCGTCGTAGTAGATCGCGAAGAGATCTCCGCCGATGCCGTTGACATACGGCTGAACGACACCCATCACGGCATTGGCGGCGATGGCCGCGTCCACGGCATTGCCGCCTTCCTCGAGAACGTGGGCGCCGGCCTGCGACGCGAGGAACTGCGGAGTGGAGACAATGCCGAGCTTCGAGACAACCATCGAGCGGCCCTGCCCCGGCACGGAGGCGAACTGCTGCGCAAAGGCGATCGCAGAAACAGACGACAATACGGCTATACACGCAAAGCGCTTCACGTCGTTACCTCAGTTGAATCAGGTTCAGAGAATCTTGGGGTCGGGCAGATGCGCCAGAAGACCGAAGGCGTGAAGCGATGATAATTCACGGCACGACGACTGGTCGATTGCGAAATGGGCCGGGCCTTCAAGGGTGAACGCTTCGCTATCGTTGTGGCTCTTGCCCGATCTTGCGACGGAGTTGATCAATGTCCGAAACAGAAGGGTTCGGATCGACGGAAAGCAACTGCCGTGTGGGCGGTTCTTCGACCGCAATCGCCGCCGCAGTCATGAATGCAACTCCCCAAATGAGATTCGGACATGCAATCGAGTAGAGGTCGAATCGCTAGCAACGTCAATTGGGCGAAGGCATATCCAGACGGTCAATCACGATCACGTCCGCCTTGCCCTTGTCGGATTCCAGTTTCAGGCCAAGCTGTTCCTGCATGGCGGTGAAGAGCGACGGGCCAACGGAGTCACTAGCGTCCGGAGCCGCATCTTCCGGCGTCCATTGCAGCGTGTAATCGTAGCTGCCGTTCAGTCCGGTCTTGTTTAAAACCGATCGGCCCAACTGCTGCGAAAGGACACTGACCAGCATGGGCACATCTGTCCCCATTGACTCGAGATGTCCGCGGCCCATGAATCGCAGAAAATGCTGACCGGGCCCATCCTTAACTGCCGGATCGCCGCCGGAGCAGCCGCCGCCATGCTCAAAACACGGGTCAAGGCTGTTTACCCGGGCGATGTTCGCATTGCCGGGACGGTCGTTCTTAGTGCCGTTATCAGTACAAGAGGTCGTGTTGAGTCACTTGACGTGATTAGCGGACCCGCCATGTTGCAGCAATCCGCGCTGGAAGCCGTCCGGCAATGGACCTTCCGGCCTTACTTGCTGAACGACATGCCGGTTGAAGTTGAGACCACGATCAATGTTGCCTTCACAACGGGTCATTAGCCGTGATCCGGAAGTTTGGCAAAAATTTGACCAAGCCCACCGCATCTCAATTGCATATTTCCATCGAAACTCGTGCAAGTGATTGTATGATCGGGCCAACCGCCTTCCACGCATCTCTGAGCGAGGTTTCAGAACGGGTCCCCACCTCATTCCGTTCTTGAATTCAAGAGGAGGTTTCGCATGAAACCTGATCGCCTTTTCTACACTGCCGCTGGCGCCATCTTCCTGGTTCTGACCGTCATCGGTTTCCAGCACTACATCTTCGCCGGCAAACACTCTGACGGCTCTCCGATTGCTCTGTCGATGCTGGCTACAGTCATTGCGCACAGTTCCGCAATCTTCGCCTGGTTCGTGCTGTTCTTCGTACAATCGCTGCTCATCTCCACACAGAATCGCCGGCTGCACATGAAACTCGGCTGGAGCGTGCTGGTCATTGCCTCCATGATCGCGATCACTGGCCCGATCGTGGCCACCCGCTCGATCCACGTCAATCCGAGCCAGACTATTTTCGACTGGCCCGGCGGTCAGTTTCTGCTGATCATGTATTCGGAGATCGCGCTCTACGTGGTATTCGTTACCATCGGTGTGCTCAACCGCAAGCGGCCTCGCATTCACCGCCCCATGATGCTTCTCGCATGCCTGGCGATTATTTCCGGAGCCACCGCCCGTATACCGCTGGTTGGTTCGATCTTCGGATATCACCTGTGGATGGCATTGTTCGGACCGGTCGTCACTCTCGGAGCGCTTCTCCTCCTCGTGCGCCTGGCCATGACCCGCACCCTCGACCGCGAGTTTGCCGCAGGATATGCAGCCTTTGTCGTGGTGACTCTCGTAGTGTCACGACTGGCGGTGACAAACGCGTGGGTCAATTGGGCGGGAATAATCTTGAAGCTTTGACAGAACATCCCAAAGATCCCCACATTTCCGGATCAATGGAAATCGTGAAACCTTCTCTGCCAAAGTAGTCCACTCGGAACTGGCCTGCTCACAGGAAGCAGAGATATATAGCGAGGAGAAGTGATCGCATCCAAGAGCGGATTTCCGCCGCCTCCTCTGGGCTCACGCGTTGCTCATCCGCGAGGCGAGCCAACATGCGAAGCAGTAGGAGAATGATTGCGTATGGAGCGGCAGAGGCCAAGAACTTCCAGATTGTGATAACAAACGAGACTGGCGACGAATGAACAATCCAAAGGTGGCGGAGATTCTCAAACTCAATCAAGACGAGCAGGAGTCCTGCAAGCCAAAGATTGATTGAAGAGCCATTCAGTGTAAAGCCCGCCACAAAACTCGAGGCCCAACGTTCAATGGGATGACCGGGGTCCTCGATCTGCATCTCAAACACTGCTCCTCCACCTCCCGCTGATTGTGCGAATGACAACGCGTGTACCTCTCCTTTGAAATATCTCCGGGAGTGTTGCGACCCACCCGGCAGTTTCCATGTCGTCACCCCGTACAGAATCGCCGATTAAAACTCTTCGTACTGCCCCAAAAATCGGTTACGAAACGGGTGTGTGCAGAGGCTCGCAAGGCGCGCCTTGCCGAAGGTGGGGGGCGCGATTCACAATAACGGGGAAGGAAATTCATTCGCTGGGAGTTTGATCTAACTTGAAGATAATCATTGGTTTACTACTGCTTCTCTCGTTCGGTTCCGGCGCATGTTTCTCGCAGGCCAAGGGGATTCCGAAGCATGGGCGCGCCATCGTTCTGTTTGATGGGAAAGACCTCAGCCAATTCGACACGTTCTTGCCAAGCGCGGGGCTGAATGCCGATCCCAACCACGTGTTCACGGTTGAGAACAAGGTCGTTCACGTTTCCGGCACGGAGATGGGGTACTTCATCACCAAGCAGGAGTACAAGAACTACTACCTTCGCGCTGAATTCAAGTGGGGAGAAGGGACGTTTGCGCCACGGCAGGGGCAGGCGCGCGACAGCGGCATTCTCTATAACATTCAAGGCCCGAACAAGGTTTGGCCGCGCTCGGTCGAGTTTCAAATCAACGAGGGCTGCACAGGGGATTTCTGGATGACGGATGGGGCTGCGCTCACCGGCATCGGTCCCGACGGAAAGCAGGGCGCGCGCGTGACCGGTCCCGACGGCAAAGCTTCAAGGATCGACCGCTTCAACAAAGGACCGTGGACGAACGTGGTGGGATTCCGCGATTCGGTGAACGAAGTGGAGAAGCCGCACGGAGAATGGAATGTGGTGGAACTGGTGAATCGCGATGGCCACGTGTGGCAGTACGTGAACGGCAAACTTGCCAATGAAGGGGTGGATGCGTTCCCCTCGAGTGGCAAGATTCTCTTTCAATCGGAAGGCGCGGAAGTATACTTCCGAAACATCAGGCTTTATCCGCTGAAATGAGGGCCGCACGCGACGGCCGCTGCAATGGAAAGGTCGTTGCCATGAAGATCACGCTTCACCTTGCCCTGGTGTTTCTGGCTGTAACCACGAGTTCAATGCCGGCTTTCTCTCAAGGCGAACGCAAGACGACACCTGGCGGTGGACCCGGCGGGGCGCCGCAGGCTACGTTTCTGGCGCATCGCCTGGGGACCGATCATGCAGAAGGCGTGACCACGCTGGACATGAACGGGGATGGGTATCCAGATATCGTGAGCGGCGCTTACTGGTACGAGAATCCCGGGCCCAATGGCGGCGAGTGGAAGCGGCACCAGTATCGCGAGGTAGGCACGCTGGGGGAGTTTGTCGCCGACTGCGGGGAGTGGACCATCGACGTGAATCATGATGGCGCGCCTGACATCGTGACGGCGGCCTGGCAGATCAACGGCATCTGGTGGTACGAGAATCCCAAGAAGCTTGGCGCCGAATGGAAGAAGCACTTCATCACCGACAGCTATGACACCGAGGGCGGGGTCATGGCGGACGTCAACGGTGACGGCGTTCCGGACCTTGTCTTCGCACATTACAACCACTCGGGAATTATCTGGATCGATTTCGCGGGGCCGGAGCCAAAGGTGCATCACGCGGGCGGGCCTGAGCAGGATGGGCACGGTGTGGGCGTTGCGGATATCGACGGCGACGGGCTGGCGGACATTCTTACGCCGAACGGCTGGCTGAAGCAGGTGGATGCCAACAAAAATGATTGGGAGTGGCATCCTGACTGGCAGTTGGGCGACGCCGGATTTCCGATCATCGGCTACGACGTGAACAACGACGGCAAGATGGACGTGATCTACGGGCAGGGGCATAGCTACGGCCTCTACTGGCTGGAGCAGATCGGCGACGGGGACAATCGCCACTGGGTGCGGCGGGCGATCGATGAGTCGTTCTCACAAGTGCACGCGCTGAAACTGGTGGACATTGACGGCGATGGCGAGCCGGAACTGCTGGCAGGGAAGAGATATCGCGGGCACAACGGGAATGATCCGGGATCCTACGATCCGCTGGTCATCTACTACTACAAGATCGATCGCAAGAGCGGAACGTTCAGCCGCTATCCCATCAGCGTGAATGGGACGGCGGGCGCGGGGACGCAGTTTGTGACCGAGGATCTGGACAAGGACGGCGACATCGATATCGTGGTGGCCGGGAAGACGGGAGTGCATTTCCTCGAGAATCTGCAGATTAACAAGGTTCCGAAGGCAGAGCGGGAAAAGGAACTCCTTCTGGACAAGAACTGGCCGTTCCCCGGGGAAGGGCCGGAGGTGAAACAGGAAGAGGCACCGAAGCCGCCGCGGCCGTAATTGTATGAACTGGAAAGGCTTTTGCTATGATTTGCGGTTGGCAGCGCTGGCTTTGGTGAAGGGCGAGGGGAATGGAAGATTGAGACATGCTGCCGGGATGGATGGGCATGAGATTTCCACAGATAAGTGTGAAGGTCAAAATTTTTCACGGAACAGGGCAACGTTTTGTTTACTGGCGCATCTGACTTAGTAATTAGCAGAGGCTTCCCCGAAATTGGCCCATCCAAGAAAGGTTCTACTCCTTTTCAGGGTCTGAACCAGACCCCTTCTCTCGACCCCTTCAGGACCTCCCTCCTATAAAATGCCTCTCGAGCGGGCTCACCGGAAGGTGGGCCCATTCGCTCTTTCCTGTGAGCTAATTGTTCCCCGCTACAATTGAATTTGTGAAGCGGTCTGTCTCTCACCCCCAGGCACAATCCGATCAGAATCAGAATCTGCAGCCAATCGACCATCTGTTGAAGATTGCCGGCCTGGTCCGCAATCGCCGCGGCAGCGCTCCGCCGGGCATCACGACGCGGCTGCGCCGTCTTCGCCAGGAAGCGGCGACGGTGGAGGAACTTTCCGCGCCTGCTCCGAGGCTGGCCTTGGCGAAGAACGGAGTCGGGTTGCTCCAGGTTCCTGCGTGGCGTGACCGGAAGACGGTGAGCAGGTGGCTTTGGCATGGGTTCAGCACGCGCGTGGGCGGCGTGAGCACGGTTTATGCCGCTGAAGACGAGTCAGGAGATGCTCCAGGGGAGTTGAATCTTGGCTTTACTGCAGCGGACGAGCGCGAAGCCGTGGTGCAGAATAGGCGGCTGCTGGCGGGGGCCGTGACCGGCGATAAGACGATCCCTATTGTGACGCTGCGCCAATTTCATTCGAATCTTGTGGTGATCGCCGACGCCGGGGATGCAGACCGCGAGCGCCCGCGGAAGGCCGATGGCGTGATTACGGCGGAGCCGGGGTTGCTGATTGCGATTCAAACCGCGGACTGCATTCCGGTACTGGTGGCCGATCGCAAGCGGCGTGTGGTGGCGGGTTTCCACGCAGGCTGGCGGGGAACTGTGAAGCGCATTGTGGAACTGGGCTTGGGGCGGATGCGGCTGGAGTTCGGTTCGCAGCCGGAAGACCTGATCGCGGCAATTGGGCCGGGTGCAGGCCAGTGCTGCTATGCGGTCGGCGAAGAAGTTCTTTCAGAATTCGAATCGCAGTTCAGCTATGCGCGCGATCTGTTTCGCGAGGTTTTTGACTCCGATCCGGTACGCAAGAAGTATCCGATGCTGTTTCTAACTCAACGCGCTCCGGGGCACTCGCCGATCGGCCCGGCGCTGCACCTTGATTTGATTGAGGCGAATCGGCGCCAGCTTCTCGATGCCGGATTGAAGGCTGCTGCGATCAGCCTTACGGGCGGATGCACGAATTGCCACACGGATCTGTTCTTCTCGCATCGCGCGTCGCAGGGACATGCCGGGCGCATGATGAGCGTGATCGGCATTCGCGGCGATACAATCTGAAGCGATTCTGAAACCCAAAAACGATGGCCTCGAGTTTGCGGATTTTAAGTCTCTGTCTTGCCGTTCCAATGCTTCTCGCATCCGGCGGAAAACCGCAGCACGCGGCGCCAACGGAGCCCGTGGTTCACATTGCCAGCGGTATGCTTCAGGGGACGCAGCGCGGCGGCATCGCTATCTTTGAAGGTGTTCCCTTCGCTGCCGCGCCCATTGGTTCTCTGCGCTGGCGCGAGCCGCAACCCGTCGCTCCTTGGACGGGAGTTCGAGACGCAAGTGCGCCGTCGCATCCATGCATGCAGAACGTTGCGGGCACCGATAGCTTCCTGGCACCGCTCGCGGCAACGTACGGCGTCACGTTGAACCGGCAGACGCTCGACCCCTCAGAGGATTGTCTCTATCTGAACATTTGGACACCGAGATTGCAGCCGGGCGCGCCCCTTCCGGTGATGGTTTGGTTGCACGGCGGAAGCAACAGGGTGGGCAGCGGGACGGAATCCGGTTATGACGGCAGCATGCTCGCCTCGCATGGCGTCATCGTAGTGACGATCAACTATCGCCTCGGAGCGATGGGGTTTTTCTCTCACCCCGAGTTGACCGCTGAGTCTCCCCATCACAGTTCGGGCAACTACGGGCTTCTGGATCAAATCGCCGCGCTGAAATGGGTGCAGCAGAATATTGCCGCGTTTGGCGGCGATGGCACGAACGTGACGCTTTTTGGCGAGTCCGCAGGATCGATTGACGCGACGACGCTGATGACATCTCCGCTCACACAAGGCCTATTCCGCAGGGTCATCGCGGAGAGCGGAGCCGCCTTCGGCCTGGGGCGTGAGCGCACCGCCGCGGAGATGCAGCCTCTGGGTCTGGCCGTCGGCAAGGAAGCGCTGATCGGTAAGTCAGGATCGCAATTACAGGCGCTACGAAATCTGCCGGCTACGCAGATCGCCGACATCGAGAATCGGTTGATCGCATCACAGTTCAAGGGATACGATCCCAACGCGTCGATTGTTGACGGATGGGTGCTTTGGGAGTCGCCGGCAAAGGCGTTCGCAACGGGGAAAATCCAGCCGGTCGATTTGCTTGCAGGAGTGAACGCGCGCGAGTTCTCCGCGTTTCGCGTGGTGGCAGCGGATGCCGCCAGGAAGTCCACTGTGGCAAGCCCAAAGCCTCGCTTCAGCGATCAACTGAAACAATTCGCGGATCTGGCTCGCCCTCTCTACGGAAGCTGGACCGATCTCGCAGTGGCGACCTACACGGGTCGAATCATGGTTCACGGAAATCCGGCAGTCGACCAGGCGAGCAACGACATCCTGGGAGCCTGTCCTGTTGGAGCTGAGGCTGCGCTCGCCACCAGCGCCGGTCGTCGCGTGTACATTTACAGGTTCGATCGGTCGGTGCCTGGCAAGGGCGAGGCGGAGCTTGGCGCTTTTCACTCGCTCGAGATTCCTTACGTCTTCGGGACGTTTCATGCTCGTGCATTCAATTGGCTTCCGTTCAGCGCGACAGACCAGAAGCTGTCACAAATCATTCAAACCTACTGGACGAACTTTGCAAAAAACGGTGATCCGAACGGGCAGGGTCTAGCGCACTGGACACCTTGGACAACGAGCCAGGAGCCCTTCCTTATTTTCAGCCATAGTGGCGATGCGATCCCGCAGCAGAACTTCTCCCCAATCTACTGCCATCTGTCGCCGGATCGTTTGAAGAAGCAACTCGTCGATTATTGATCGGGATCGTCGAGGTGGAATGCTGTGAACGCAGAAAAGCTGCGGCCTGGTGCGCCGCAGCTTTCGTTTTGAAGCACTTAAACGGGAATGTTCTCATAGCGGACGAGGCTCGCCTGCTGCTTGCTTCTTCTCAGGAATTTGACCGGCGCACAGCAGCGGGAAAGGAGCGGGTTTCGTCTACTAGGTAGCTGCAGCCGCTTCTCCTGGATTGACCAGGTCGCGCAGTTCCTTTGAAGGCTTGAAGTAGGGAACACGCTTGGCGGGGACTTCCACGCGCTCTCCGGTTTTGGGGTTGCGGCCAATGCGGGGGTTGCGTTGGCGAATGCGGAAGGAACCAAACCCGCGAATCTCGATCTTGTCGCCGCTCTGCAATGCAGAGATCACCGAATCAAAAACCGTTTCCACGATGACTTCACCATCGCGGCGCGTCAGGTCCCCCAGGTGAGTGACCTTTTCCACCAGATCTGCCTTAGTCATGTCCTCTGGCCTCCGTACCACAGGATAAACGCATTCGGCACAGGGAGTTAAGAAAAAACCGATTCTTCTGTGGAATTGACTGTCTGTGCTAACGAATCGGGGCTCCGGACCGTCGTTTCTTTCCCGGATTGACGATGCGGTCAGCGGCAGGCGTTATCATGTCCTGAGTCTTCGCCGCGGGTAGGGCCATCGGTTTGCCAAGGAGCGGATCGTTTCGTGCAGTATCCGAGATACAGTATCGTCATTCCGGCGTACAACGAGAGCGCTCGCATCCCGGCGACCCTGGAGTCTGTAATCGCCGCCGTGCGGGCCAATAAATGGCCTGCGGAAGTGATTGTTGTCAACGACGGTTCCACCGACTCAACGGCCCAGCTGGTGCGTGATATTGCGCTGAGCGCTCCGGAGGTCCGGGTGCTGGAAAACCCCGGCAATCGCGGCAAAGGCTATAGTGTGCGGGCCGGGGTGCTGAACGCGCAGGGCGACATCATCATGTTCACTGACGCCGATTTGTCAGCGCCGATGGACGAGGCCGAACGTCTGTTTGCGGCCATTGCGAATGGCGCCGATATCGCCATTGGATCGCGCTGGCTGGAGAGCGGACGGCAGGTTCATCGCCAGCCTCTTTACCGGCAGTTTTTCGGGCGCTGTTTCAATGCAGTCTGCCGCATGGTGATGCAGTTGCCTTTTGCCGATACGCAGTGTGGTTTCAAGGCTTTTACACGGTCGGCGGCGCAGACGGTCTTCCAGCTTCAGACCATTGAGCGATGGGGATTTGATCCTGAAATTCTGTTTATTGCCATCAAGCGAGGATTTCGTGTGGTCGAGGTTCCGGTGAGCTGGGCGCATGACGAGCGGAGCCGGATGAGCTATTTGCGGGATGGACTGCAGATGCTGAAGGAACTGGCGATCGTGCGCTGGAACGCGCTGACGGGGCGGTACAGCAAGCAGACCGAGGCTATTCTTCGTACCGGGGAAACGCGGTAACTTTCAGTATGAGCGCCCACACACCGGCGTACTCGCACAGTTCAGCGTTCTCGCATGCCGGAGTGGAATGGTAGGTTGGATTGGAGCCTGCATGAGGTCCAATCTGCCCTATGGTTTGCCGATTCGCAAAGCGCACGTTCCGGCATCTCGCTTTTACCGTTCCCCTGGCGCTGTTCACCCTATTCGCGCATCCGGTTCGAGCGCAGACCTTCGATGCCTCCCACCTCCGCGAACCGGCGAATCTAACCGTGAAGTGGCTGACACAGGCGGGTGATAACCCGGCCTACGCGTCTGCGGACCTCGACGATTCCCATTGGACGCTGTTTGATCCATCCGGTTCAATCGTATCTTTGTTTCCGCATCATCCGGATGTGGTCTGGTATCGGCTCCACGTCAAAGTCGACCCCACACAGACCGGCCTCGCCCTCAGCGAGATAAAGCTCTCGCGTGCGTTTGAGATTTATGTCAACGGGGAGCGGCTCATGGCGTCGGGACAAGTTGTGCCCTTTGTGCCGTACACCTCCGACGCAAGAGTTCTGGCGCGCATCCCGGATCGCGTGCTGGCGTCGGGTGCCATCGTGATTGCCCTCCGCGTCCACATCTCATCACTCGAATGGAATGTGGCCCAAGACCCGGGTTTGTACTCGGACAATCTCACTCTCGGGCAAGAGAAGATCCTTTATCGCTACAACTGGCTATCGATCATCGGTGAGAACGCCTTCGGCTGGATCAGCGATGGTCTTGGAGTCTGCCTTGGTTTTGTTGCCCTGGTGCTCTTCGCTGCGCAACGGCGACAAACCGAGTATCTGTGGATCTTTGCTGTTGGAGTGATGGGACTGGTTCTCATCCCGACCCTGGTAATCACCCAGTTCCACAATATTCCGATCGGATGGATGCTGTTCTCGGATTCAATTCGTCTCGTATCGCCGTATATCTGGGCATCGCTCTACTTTTCATTCGTTCACTTGCGGATGGGCTGGCGGTGGCGGACATCTCTCATTGTGATTGGCGTTCTTTATTTCATCGGAGGGCTTCATGGCTGGTTCATAGACTTGTCGTTGCCGCTTCAGACCGTCACCAATCTTCCCTTTGTCATCTTTCTTTCCGTTGTCATCCCCATCGTGCTTGTGGCTCATTGGCGCCGGGGAAATCGCGAGGCAGGCATCCTGCTCATCCCCGTGATCCTGTTCAGCCTATACATCTATGCCCTGGTCGGGGTGCAGATGCTGTTTCAGTTTCCGTCATGGAGGCAGTTTTCACTTCGCGGCTATAACTTGATTAACCATTACCCGGTCGGTCCATTCACCGTATCCCTGAACAGCGTGTCGGGAATCTTATCGGTCGTCTCGCTGGCGGTCATTATGCTGCAACGCTCCAGTTCCATGAGCAGGCGGCAGGCGCAGCTTGACGCTGAATTGGAAGCGACCCGGGAAGTGCAACGTGTCCTGGTGCCGGAGCACATCGATGCAGTTCCAGGCTTTGAGGTCGAGTCAGCCTACGAACCGGCGCAGCAGGTTGGCGGGGATTTTTTCCAGGTCCTTCCGGATGGAGAGGGAGGCGTGCTGATCGTGGTGGGCGATGTTGCGGGGAAAGGGCTGCCTGCGGCGATGCTGGTCTCGGTGCTGGTTGGGGCTATACGAGGAGTCGCCGAGTTTACGAAGGATCCAGCAGAACTGCTGTCCAATCTGAATGAGCGGCTGGTGGGGCGCGGCGGCAGCGGGTTTTCTACGGCTCTGATTGCGAGAATCGGCGCAGATGGCCAGGTCTCAGTAGCGAATGCGGGGCACTTGTCACCCTATCTCGACGGGAGGGAAGTGGAGCTTCCCGGGGCGTTGCCACTCGGAGTGGCAAGTTCCACTGTGTATGAGACAACCGAGTTCCAGCTGAATTCGGGCAGTCGTCTCACGTTTTATTCCGATGGGGTGATTGAAGCGCAGCGGCCCGATGGCGAACTCTTCGGATTCGAGCGAGCGCGGGAAGTTTCGATGAAATCCGCCGCTGAGATCGTCGAGACTGCGAAGCGATTCGGGCAGGAGGATGACATCACTGTCGTCACTGTGACCCGCAGCGCAGTGATTGCCAGCGCGGCGTGAGGCGAGTTCAGGCCGTTGCCGTTTTTGCGATGGACTGCAGGCCGTGCGCTTCGATTTCGAATTCGCGGATTTTGTACTTCTGGATTTTTCCCGACAGCGTGGCGGGAAACTCATCGACGAAGCGGACGTGCTCGGGAATTTTGTAATACGCGATCTGCGCCTTGCACCAGTCGCGGATTTCGGTTTCGGTGGCTTCAATGCCGGGGCGCAGGCGGATCCATGCGACGACAATTTCGCCGAGGCGTTCATTGGGAATTCCTACGACTTGCACCTCGCCGACTTTGGGATGCGTATAGAGGAACTCTTCGACTTCGCGGGGATAGATGTTTTCGCCGCCGCGAATGATGACGTCGCGGGAGCGACCCGTGATATGCAGGCATCCATCTGTGCGCATCACGCCGAGGTCGCCGGTATGCAGCCAGCCGTCGGGCTTGACCACGTCTGCGGTGCCAACGAGGTCGCCGTCGTAGCCCTTCATGACTGCATAGCCGCGCACGCAGATTTCGCCCTGCATGCCGATGGGCTGGCGGGCGGCATCGGTAGTTGAGACTACCTGTATTTCAGTTTGCGGCATTGCGCGGCCCACGGTGTTGACGCGGATTTCGAGGGAATCGCCGGCGTCGCTCATGGTGACGACGGGCGAAGTCTCGGTCTGGCCGTAGGCGATGACGAGTTCGCCGATGTGCATTTCGTTGAGCACACGCTTCATGAGCTCGACGGGGCAGGGAGCGCCGCTCATCATGCCGGTGCGCAGGCTGGTGAAGTCGAAGGTGGAGAACTCGGGCAATCCGAATTCTGCGACATACATTGCGGGTACGCCGTAGACGGACGTCGCACGCTCGTCGTGGACCGCCTGCAATGTGGCGCGCGGGTCGAAAGTCCAGTTGGGAAGGATGAGAGCGGCACCGGAGTTCAGTGCAGTCATGGTACCGATGACGCAGCCATAGCAATGGAAGAGCGGAACGGGCACGACTATCTGGTCCTGCTCAGTGTAGTGAAATCCCTGGGCGAGGAATTGTCCGTTGTTGACTACGTTGTGATGGGTGAGCATCACGCCTTTGGGCAGGCCGGTGGTGCCGCTGGTGTACTGGATGTTGGCGATGTCATCGACGGCAACATGATCGGGCAACTGTCCGGGCGCATTGAGGAGAGCAGGCCACTCGGGCGAATCGAAGTAGATGGTGTGCTGCAAATCGAGTTTCAGGCCGTCGCAGGCACGTTCGAGGATCTCCTGGTAGTCGGCGCGTTTGTCTTTGTGCCAGAGGAAGAGTGCCTTCATACGCGAGCGGGTCAGTGTGTACTGCAGTTCGTGGGAGCGATATGCGGGGTTTACATTTACCAGCGCAGCGCCTGCACGCGCGCAGCCCATGTGCAACATGACCCACTCGATGCAGTTGGTGGACCAGAGGCCGACACGGTCGCCGCGGCGGATTCCCAGCGACCACAGGCCGCGCGCTACGCGATCGGCGGCGTCGCTTAGTTCGGCCCAGGTCATGCGGCGGGACTGATGGCGCGAGGCGACGGCAAGGCGATCGGGAAAGCAGCTTGCGGTGCGATGCAGTAACTCCCCAATGGTCAGGTTGAGGAGGGGGCGATCTTCGCCGCGGGTATAACTCAGGGTCGTAAGGTCTTCGTATACAGGCATGGCGAAAGCTCACGGTTCCAAAATGGCAGTGTAACCCGCATCTACATGCCCACGGTGTGATCTAGCACACCAATAAATTGCAGAATGAGCAGGCTGAAATGCGCGTGTGAGCGCTTCAACTGCGCGCGTGCACCTTGTCTTAATGGCAACGCATAGTGCTCCGAAGGTGCAAGAAATTTCCGTGATTTCTTTGAAGAAACGGTTAGCAACCCCGCCACTTACACATGAATCCAAGAGGCTCAGTTGTCTCCTCAGTTTGCATCAACTTCCTTTCTGTAAGTCGAGAGCTGTTTTGCTTGTTGCCTGAAGCAGGAGAAATAAATTGCTCCAGAAGCAATATTTTTCCTGCCCGTCCTGCCCGAGTTTGCGAATGTGCCAAAGGCAATGCTGGTGGCCAAACTCGCGGCTTTCCCGTGGGCCCTGCGATTCAAGTTCCGATTTGAAGGGAGCCGTTCCAAACAACTGTTCGAAATCACCGCAGGGAACGTTTGCGGTTAGTAGCCTCGCAAGTTTCCGAATAACCAGCCGACGCGCACGGTCGATCACTTCCTCTCCCCCGATGTATCAGCCAGCGGCTCGACCTGTGGCAATTTCTGCCAGCCGGCGCAAACTGCGGCTGCACCTGCAGCCGGGAGGGGGTCATGCACAAATCACTGTCTTCCATGCTCACACTGGCGGCTGCGCTCACAGTCGGCTGCCTCGGAGCCAACGCTCAACAGTACTCAACGTCGATGGACTTGCCGGGCGTTCCCGGTGTAACCACATACAACAGCGTTCCTGATGGGTTTGACCCTAAGGCCGCAAGCGACACGGACCTGCAAGAATTTGGTTTTCCAAGCCGGCCGGATGTCAGCGATACCAAGGCTTATGCTCGTTGGCTGCAAGCTGTATCGGTTACTCGGATCACGCCGGAGCTTGTAGTCACGGGTCGCTACCACCGTCCGAATCAGATTGTTGGTAAGTCAACCACTGTTGAAAACACCACAAATGTTTCATCGGGCAATTGGAGCGGATGGTCCCTCGTCAACGGCAGCCCTGTGTTCGACGAGGTGGTTGGCGTGTGGGTTGTTCCCAATGTCAGCAATTCGTCATCGAGCATCAATGGCTACATGTCGGAATGGGTTGGTATTGACGGCAATTGCAAGTGCAATGACCTGATTCAGGACGGCACGGAGCAACAATTTACGGGCGGAAAGGCCAGCTACTACGCCTGGATCGAGTTCATTCCCGAGGCGGAACTTGAAATCAACAACTTTCCTGTTGCGCCCGGCGACGTCATTTACGCCACTTCGACTGTTGAGGTGAAGAGCGGCAAAATCACCGGCGCCTATTACATCGCGAACTACAACACCAAGAAGGCTGTTTCCGCAACAATCACAATCCCCCCCAAGACGACCTTCTCAGGATTATCCGCGGAGTGGATTGTTGAACGAACCGAAGTCAACGGTTCATTCACGAATCCTCTGCCTTACTACGCGTATGCGTACATGGATGATGCCTGGGCGTACCGTTCCGGTTCAACGCACGCCATCGACTATACAAGCGAGGCAAACGAAAACATCGTCATGGTGCAAGGCAGCACGCATCTCTCGAAGTCCTACGAGCAGGATGCGGATTCGATGTGGTTCCAGTGGCTTGCCTATTGAAATCGAATCTCCGTCGCTATAGACCGAAGGCGGGTAACAATCGAAGAAGGCCCCTGTCCGGGGCCTTCTCTATCAGTGGCGGAGGAAGAATTTCAGCTACGCACTTCGATCCACTGGCCAGTGTCGCCGGATCGGAAGATGGCTTCGATTACGGCCATGTTGGCGATGGCTTCTTCCAGAGGCACGGGAACTTCGCCGCCTTCGAGGACGGCGCGGGAGAAGGCATCACCTTGCATGGTGTATTGATCAGCGGTGGGGAATTCCTCCACCTTTATACCGCTGCCGAAGAGTTCGCCGGTCTCGTCGATGATGATGCGCGTAGGACGGTCCTTGGGGGCGTTGAAAGGAATTTCGATCTCGATGCGGCCAGTGGTGCCGAAAAACTGGACCTTCTGATACGGGACGAGCTGGGTGCTGCAGGTGAAGATCGCCTGACCGGATTCGAAGTCGAGCATTGCCGAGGTGAGGCGGTCGATTTTCATCTTCGCATCGCGCTCGACCAGGCCGACTACACGGCGCGGCTCCTGGCCGAAACCGTAGCGCGCGGCCTGGATGCAGTAGCAGCCGATATCGAGCAGTGCACCGCCGCCGGATTCAACGTGATTGCGGATGTTGGATGGATCGTTGTTGAAGTAGCTGAAAAAGCCTGCCACGGAGCGCAACTGGCCGATGCGTCCCGAGCGCAGCAGTTCGCCGACGCGCAGCCATTGCGTGTAGCTGCGAATCATGAAAGCTTCGCCGATTTTGACGCCAGTGCGGGTACGGACAGCAAGCAAGGTTTTGGCTTCGGCGACGGTGAGGCTGATGGGCTTCTCGCAGAGTACATGCTTGCCGGCTTCTGCAGCTTTCGCGGTCCAGGGCACGTGCATCTGGTTGGGCAGAGGATTGTAGATGGCGTCGATGTCGGGGTCGGCGAGCAACTCTTCGTAGGAGCCGTAAGCCCTGGGAATGCCGAGTGCGGCCGCCGCTTTTTTTGCTTTGGACAGATCGCGCGATGCGATGGCGTCCACGCTGGTGTACTGGCCATGCTGCATGGCCGGAAGAACTTTTTTGATCCCGATGTTTGCAGTGCTTAGAACACCCCAGCGCAGCTTCTTTGCCATGGCAGTCATGATACAAGCTGTGCGGCGGTGGAACGAACAGCCAATCACAGTTAGAGGGCGCTCAAGTCTGCGTTTGTATTTGCGATCTTAGCGGCTGGGGATGCTTGTGGCGAGCGAGTTCCTGATCAGCTGGAGTTCGGACGGCGAGAACCGGCACTGCTCGATGGCGCGGATGTTGCTGTGGAGATGCGCCGGTTTCATCATCGACGGAATCACAACGGAAACGCCGGTGTCCTGGATGATGCTGTTCAGGACAAACTCGGGAAGCAGGTTTTCATCATGCGCAGCGAGTTTCTCGCGCAAGGTTTGAGGGACGGCCGGGGCCTGGCGAAGGCGGTCGATTTGAATGCGACAGCGGGCGATTCCCTCTGCTCCGCCGAAGGGATGGTTGGCGATGAGCATCAGCGACTTTGCAGCATCAAGGGTTTGCCATGCCAGATCCATTGAGAAAGGGTTCATGGGGAATTGCGCTGCATGCAATACGGGAGAGTGTTTTGCGAAGACGCTGCGAATGACCTCGCCTTCGGCTGAAACTCCGGCGAGGCGAACCTTGCCGGTGTCGACGAGCAGGCGAAGTTCTTCGAGCAGATCTTCGTCCTGGAGCACGCTTGCAGGCGGACCATGCATCAGGAGAATGTCGACGTAGTCTGTCTTCAACTCACGCAGGCTGGTTTCAAAACTGGAGCGGAGGGTTGCCACTGAAAACTGTCCGGGCACGAACTGGTCGGCCGCGTGTTTTCTGACCATGCCGCGAAGCTGCGGAACAACACTGAGCACTGCGCGCGCGAGGGGCTTGACCTTGTTTTTCCATCCGCCGGGATTTCCGGGAAGGATTCCGAATTTTGTGCAGAGGATGACGGAGCTGCGGCGACCTGCGCCGAAGAATTCTCCGAGAAGGCCCTCGCAGGCGCCGTACCCGTAGGAACGGGCGGTGTCGTAGAAGGTGATGCCGGCGTCATAGGCAGCGCCAAGAGCAGCGAGCGACTCGCGCCGACCGGCTCTGCCCAGCATAGCGGCGCAGCCAAGGCCGATGACGGACACATTCTTCAATTGTGTCGACTTGCCGGGGATATTGATATCGATTGCGCGCATTGGGTTTTATGGCCGGCTGGTTGAATTTGTGAGGCGGTGGGCGAGACGCATGGCGAGCGCTACAGCCAGCAAGGTTGAGTTTGCCTGACTCCCGCTGGGAAAGACTGCCGATGAGGCGACGCTGAGATTCGACAACCCGTGCACGTTCAGATCGGGATCGACGACGCTGGTTGATGGATCCGTTCCCATACGCACGCCGCCTATCTGATGAAATCCGTCGCCTGCGGTTTCTGCGATCCATGCGCGGGCTTCTTCAGGAGATTTCGAGTATACGAGTTGGCCGAGGCGGTTCTCGCGAAGAGCTTTATCCAGCAAACGATGCGAAGCAAGCACGCTGTCGACGTCCTGATCGGAATAGCGCATATCGATGGAGGCGCGGGGCAATCCGAATGCGTCTTTCTCTGTGGTCAGTGTGATGCGACTTAGCGGGTTTGGAGCCTGCTCGGCGTGGTAATGCAGGGCATAGCGACCGCCTTTGTTGGGAACGATGAAGCCCGGCTTTCGCGGCTTGGTCATGAAGCGATCATGCAGGACGCGATACATCTCGACCGCTCCGGTGGGAGCGCCAACGATTGCATTGCGGAGGTGGGCCGCGATTTTGTAGGGGTGGGGGCCGGTGTGAGCCAGGCGAACGGCTTCGCTGAGCAGGCGGCGGCCGGAGGGCGGAAAAGCGAGGGCCAGAAACGTTGCCGACAAGACTGCGCTGCGGTGGGTGGGATCGTAGAGGGGAGGATTGTCGGCCCAGAATACTGCATTCTGGATATTGTTCCGGAGTTGAGCCTCGGTGGTGAGCATCAGGCGCCGGCGGTACCAGGCTCCGCTGCCGTCGCGATTGAAATCGAGGTCGCTCACAGACTCGGGGAAGCGCAATTGCAGGCTTGCGATCTTGCCCGACAGATGGCCCATGTAATAGCGGCCCAGTGGGCCATTGACGCCGCCAAAACAGGAGGGATATTTCTGCTGGGCACAGAGTAACAGCCGATTCGTCTCCACGCCGCCGGTTGCCAGAATGAAATTGCGCGCCTTGACGGTGCGCGTGCCGCTGGGAGTGGCAACCTCAAGGCTCTCAACTTTGCGCATGTTGTCGCTCATGTTGAGACTGACGACGGTGGTGCGGAGGCTGATCTTGATCCGCTGAGAACGGGTGAGCGCATCGCGATGAATCTCGATCAGGCGCGGGGTCGTCGCCCATCGTTCGACGGAATCGAGGGTGAGGCCGGCGGTCAGAGCATGCTTGTAGGGCATGGTGAAGTGATCGTTGCCGCAGAGCAGATATTTTGAAGCGACGGTGTACCAGGGGCGGATCGTATCGTGGGCGATGGGCCAGCGGGCATCGGGGACAAAATCTCTGGGAGCAAAGTCGATGTCGTTATAGGCGACGCAGCGGCCGCCCCAGGTCCAGGAAGTTCCTCCGAGGGCGCGGCAGACGGTGAGGCTCATGTCGGCGTGGCGGCGGCTGTCGACGATCTCGGCCCGGGAGGCGTCTGCAATTTTGGGGTCGAGAGCTGCGTCTCCGGACTCGAGGAGGAGAACGTCGTGTCCGAGCTGCTCAAATTCAAGGGCGAGGGCCATGCCGACGGGGCCGGAGCCGACAATGCAGAAATCACAAATGGATTGATCGGGAGGGAGCTGCTCAACGAGCATTAACGGGTCGCATTCCTTCTCGCCTCTGGGGCAATTTTGGTGGGAGTCTTGGTCGTACGGGCGCCTTGATTGCCATGATAAGGCATCGATGGTTCAAGGGCCTGAGGACGATTGCCGATATTTGTCGCGCAAGCGATTGATTAAAAGCAGATTACATGGGTATGGGTTGAAGTTGGGGGCTTGAAGGACGGAAAGGAATGTATGTGGGCGCTGCAGGATGAACCTGCGTCATTTTTACAGAACTAGTAAGCTCCGTTCACGGTGTCGTCGGCTACCAGACATACTATTCGAGCAACGACCTATATTTTTTGAGCAACTTAATGGCAGTTCCAACCAATCAAACTAGCGGGGCAGTTGGGGGGGACATGAGGACGAGTGGAACCCGCAAATTGAGTGTCCTTGTTGTCGATGATGAAGAACTTGTAGCCGATTCTCTCGTTCAAATTCTCAATATGTTTGGGTTCGATGCCTCGTCTGGATACAGCGGCTCTCAGGCGATTGACCGAGCAAACACCGCTGCGTTCGATGTGCTCATCACCGACGTTGTGATGGGCGAAATGACAGGCATTGATGCGGCTATTGAGATCCGCAAAGTTCTTCCAAACTGCAAAGTGCTGCTCGTGTCCGGGAATACCCGGACTAGTGACATGTTGGAAAACGCCCATGAACGGGGACATGATTTTGACATCCTGGCTAAGCCTGTCCATCCGTCCCTGATACTCGACAAGCTCAACGCGATGAGCGTCGGGGATTAGGCAGCGGCTTCATTTTCCTTGTCTGCCCTATCAGCGGCCAAGTGATAGAGGATTCAGAAACGCCTTTCGGGGGTTCGTGACAGTACTGGACCCCCGGTTCTCGCTGCCGGACTTCTTTAATTCCTCGTCTATATTGTTCTCTTTGCGAAATTTTCTATTTTGGCTTTTCGCCGTCGCTGACCTCCCCTGGTCAGTTCACGCTTTGGCCTTAGTTCCAGCAGTTCTTCCGCGACATATCCGGCTGTTGTTCCATCCGAGAATGTCGCGATCATCCCATCGTCGTCGTCCTTTTCGACCGTCAGTATTGCAACTCGCTCGGACATGAGAAACACGCTAGCGCAACCGCGATCAACGGGCTGTATCGTCTTGCTCATTCAGGACAGAAAAAATCCCCGCCAGACCGATTCCAGCGGGGTAACAGAGGCTTCAATGTTTCGCGCTTCTTCGGCGAAATCTGCAAGACTGTACTCCCGTTACAAGGAGCGAGTCTGGTCAATTTTGCTCATACCGTTACCTGCCAATACCAAATCCTCCAGCATGGAAAAGGTGTGTGAAAGTGAACAGCCGACCGCTGCCGAAGCAGGTTAGGTTTGATGCAGTTCGCCTTGGTTCCTCTAATGGGCAACGGGGCAGAATCCGAACCGGACTCTGCCCCGTTCCTGAAGCCGTAATGGTAGAACCAAATGCCGACTAAACTCCCCCCGATAGCCAGTCCCCATCTAATTTTTTGACGTCCATTGATCTTCCCTCAAACGACACCTCGTAACGGCCATCTGGCAAACCAGCGGGAGCCTTTTGAATATCACACGTGACGTACTCGCAGACTCCCAGCTCAGGCAGGGACACTTTCACTGCAAGTACAGCGCATGGTGCTTTGTAGCCCATGCCCGCCAACCTGCCATCGAGCAGGACATTTTCACGTCGAGATTCCGGCATTTCATCACCCATGTGTAGAGCATACGCGACGCCGTACCGGCTTCCCTTGGAACTAATCTCCGTTGTCTGGGGATCGACGGAAAGACGATACAAGACCTGTTGCGTCACGCCAACTCTCGAATCGCGCTTGACTTGTGCACACGGCTGTCACTTCTCAAAAAGGGAGTCGAAAGGTGATAAAACTACTTCTCCCTAAAGGGAGTCGTCCAACCTTCGCAGCACCCTCGGAGAAGAAAAAGAAGCAGTCGGCTTCTGAGGTTATTGGTTTTAAGTGGTTTATGGTGGGCGCTGCAGGATTCGAACCTGCGACTTCCACCGTGTGAAGGTGGCACTCTACCGCTGAGTTAAGCGCCCGATGGGGCGGCCAGAGGGGCTCCCTGTAGGGTAGAGTAACACCAGCGACTCTCAACGGCCAACCTGGACGCCCAACGGGCCGGGAGCCGCTTGGAATCGCTCCAAGTCACTGAATGCGCTGGTTCGTACGATTAATTCGAGAGGCATGCGAGTCCGCTCCCAGGGAGACGCAGCCGGTTTTTACTCTCGGCCACGTGGGGGGCCTGAACCTGTTTGGCCTGGAAGCGGCGGCTGCGGGGGGTACTGGGTGGGGGGACGGCGCCATGGCGGCCATGTCGAGCCAGTCCGGGGAAGACCGACCGGCTCGGGGGGCCGGTGCGGGACAGGCTGGGGCCGGACAAGTTCGGCCGGGTCAGGCTGGGTCGGAACCACCGGCCAAGGGTAAAAATCCGGTAAACAGCGCAAGATCAGAGCCGGAAACTGAGGATTTTGCGCAACCTTCCGAGGATGATGGGGTTCCAGAAGATATGGCAACCCTGGTACTGGACAATCCGGCGCTGGGACAGGGCGCACCGCTGAACCCTGCCGAATCGCACAAGCCCATCAATTATGCGAGCGATGAGTCGAGCGATGCGGCGGTCATGCTGCGGGTGGCAGCAGGCGACGAGGCCGGTTTCAACTTTCTCGTCGGCAAGTACCACCGGGCGATGATCAATTTCCTGTTTCGCATGGTGCACAATCAGGCAGTTGCCGAGGAATTGGCGCAGGAAGTATTTCTGCGGGTGTATCGTTCGCGTGAGAGCTATCGAGCAGAAGCGAAGTTCACGACGTGGCTTTATCGCATTGCAACCAACCTTGCGGTCAACCACGCGCGCGACACCAAGCACGAACGCTCTGCGTCGACGATTTATCTGGACGCGCCGGATGAAGAGTCGGGCACGACGCCGGATGTGGCTGACGATACTCCCTCGGTGGAGCAAAGTATTTTGCGCGATGAGCGCATGGCGGCGATCCGTGCGCATGTAATGGCTTTGCCGGAACGCCAGCGTATGGCGGTGTTGATGCACAAGTATCAGGGGATGGATTATCGGCAGATCGGCGATGTATTGAAACTGAGCGAGTCGGCGACCAAGTCGCTGCTGTTCAGGGCATACCAGACGCTGCGGGATAAGTTGAAAGAATTTGTATAACCACCCCGGGCAAGATGTGGGGTAGAGAATTGAAAAGTTTGAAAGCCGGGCGATACCGGTGGGAGTGGGGTGGTAGCAATGGAAACCATGAAGAAATGCACCGCGATGGAAGAGAAGCTGGCAGACATGCTGCTCGATCCTGAGGCGGCGCCTGCCAAGGTGAAGAGTCATGTTGCGGAGTGTGACAGCTGCCGCAAGGAGCTGGAGGAGATGCGCGCGACCATGTCCGTAATGGATGCATGGACGACGTCCGAGCCCAGCCCCTACTTCATGACCCGGCTTGGTGCGCGGATGCGCGAAGAACGTGAAGCCCCACGGCAGTCATGGTTGCAGCGCATCCGCGCCCGCTTTGCATACGGTCCTCCGATGCACGCTCGTCCGCTGGCAGCGATGGCGCTGACGGTGATGCTGCTGGTGGGCGGTGGAGCGTATCTGGGCGTCACAAACGTTGAGCAGCCACAGCCTCCGCAGAGCAATGACGCTGCGGTGGTGCACGATCTGCAGACGCTGGATAGCAACGCGCAGGTGCTCGATCAGTTGGAATCGATCTCGGATAGCGGCAATGGCGGAGACGCGGAGCAGCAATAGTTGAAACAAGAATCGAAGGAGTTTTTGAACGGCGGGGGCCAGGATCATGAATGGGGCAAGAAAGAGCGGCATTGCGAGAGAGATGGGCCGCGCGGTTTTGACCGCAGCAGCGACGGTTTCTCTCTGCCTGCTTCCCGCCACTGTGATCGCGCAGCACGCGAATAACTCGCGTCCTGCGCCGGCACCGCGTCTTTCTGCGCCTCGGCAGCAGAATACGCATCCGCAATCGCCGCGGCAGCAAAATCAGGGCCAGTCTACGCCGCAGTACCAGAATCGGACACCGTACCAGGGCAGACAGGCACAACAGTATCCAGGCCAGCCTGGTGGGCAGCGCCCGGTGCAGAATCCATACGCACCGCAGGGGGGCGCACGGAGCGTCACACCAAATCCAAGCTACAACGCGCAGGGTTATGGGCGACCGGCGTACCCGGGCACTGCGCAGCAGCTTTATGCGCCGCCGGGTCATCTTGGCGCGTGGCTCAACACGCATCGTAATGTCCCGGTGCCGCAGCAGCAGCAGATGCTGCGCAACGATCCCAGCTTTCGCAGACTGCCGCAGGGCGAACAGCAACGCCTGATGAACCAGTTGAACCGGGTGAACCAGTTGCCCGACGCGCAGCGTGAGCGGCGCCTGGCGCGTGCCGAGAACCTTGAGCGGCTCTCACCTGAAGACCGCGCCCAGGTCGCACAATCTGCACGCCGCTGGAGAGAGATGCCGCCGGATCGACAGGCGATGATGCGCAATGCCTTCCGCGATCTGAAGGCTGTGCCGCCCGATCAGCGCGCCATTGTGCTGAACTCAAGCCGCTACCAGGGGCAGTTCAGTCCGGAAGAACGCGGTGTTTTGTCGGACATGCTGCGGGTGGAGCCGTACGCGCCGCCGCAATAATTTCTGTAGTGGAATTCAATGTTGCCCGCCGAGGGGTTCTCTTGGCGGGCTTTTGGGGACTGATCTTAAGGGATGACTCTTAGGAGATGACCCGGTTGCGCTGTTTTACTTTTGCCGCGGGCGATCCGGCGTACACGCCCCATGGCTCCATGTCGCGAGTTGCCACGGACGCAAGACCCAGCACCGCGCCCTCGCCTACGTTGACTCCGGGCGCGACGCAGGCTCGCGCGCATATCCACGCATAAGGGCCAACTTCCATGGCGTAGGCCAGCAGCGGAAAGCCTGGATCGTCGAAGTCATGCGTTGCGCCGCAGAGGTAGGAATTCTGGGAAAGAATTGCGTGCGAGCCCAGACGAATGGGCGCGGGGTTGTAGATTTCGGCGCCATCTCCGGCCGTGACCTGGTCGGCACAGACCAGGTTCCATGGCGCCCACACGCGCGAGGTGGGATAGAAGTGGCAGTGCAGCCCCATCTTTGCGCCGAAGAGTTGCAGGAGCATGGAGCGCCACGTGTGCAGGGGGCGCGGCGAGAACCGGTAAAAGATCGCCCAGCAGATATTCCACGTGAGCCGGGCAATGCGCACCTTCAGCGAAAATGCCGGACGCAGATAGGGATCCTTCGCCGTTTCTGGCGAGATATGTTCTGCCGCGTTGTAGTGAATCTGCCGGGGCATCTTTTCCGAGTTTATCAGTGCGTGATTTCGACAGGCGCCTTGAGGCGGATGTCGCGGGAGGACGCGCCGACCTGGATTTCGAAGGTGCCTGGATCGAGGGTCCACTCCTTTTGCTGCGGGCTCCAGTATGTGAATGCTGATCGATCTAGCTGGAGCTTGATTGTCTGGCTCTCACCTGGCTGCAGTTCGACGCGGCTGAAAGCCTTGAGTTCGTGCGCGGGACGGTCAATCTTTGCGTGGCCGTCGTGAACGTAGAGTTGAACGACTTCGGCTCCAGCGCGAGAACCACTGTTCTTTACTTTCAGGCTGACTAGCGTGCCCTCTGACTTGACGGTGCCCGAGTGCGTAACGAACGGGATCACCCTCAGATCGCTGTATTCGAAGGTCGTGTAGCTGAGGCCGAAGCCGAAGGGAAATTGCGGCTCTACATTCTTCGTGTCGTAGTAGCGGTAGCCGACGTAGATGCCTTCGGCATAATTTACTTCGAGGTTTTGGCCGGGATAATTCTTCGCTGCCGGGGAGTCTTCAAATTTCTTTGGCAACGAGACCGGCAGTTTGCCTGAAGGGTTCGCATCGCCGAAGAGGATTGCTGCTAGCGCGTTGCCGCCCTCCTGACCGCCGTACCACATGTCCAAGAGCGCGGGTGTGGTGTCGAGCCACTTGGTCATCGTTACGGGATCGCCGGTGTTGAGGACGACGACGGTGTGCGGATTCGCTTTTTCAACGGCAGCAATCAACTCGTCCTGGCCTGCGGGCAGGTCCATGGTCTTCACGTCGAAGCTTTCCGACTCAAGTTTGTTGTAGCGGCCCACTACGACGATTGCGATGTCGGCTTTTGAGGCTGCGTCGGCGGCTGCCTTTAGATCGTTGGCGCGCGCTTCGGGGGTGTCATGCGCTGCGTCTTCGCCTTCCATGCCGACGCCTAGCGCGGACGTGATTTGAATACTTTCGCCAGCACGCTTTTTGATTCCGTCGAGTGGAGAGACGGCATATTTCGGGCGAACGAGCGAACTGCCTCCGCCGCCGGTGCGCGCGACGAGCGCGTTGGGACCGATTACAGCAATCGAATGGATTTTTGAGGAGTCGAGCGGGAGCAGTGAGCCCTGATTTTTCAGAAGCACGATGCCTTCTGTTTCGCCGTCGCGCGCGATCTTCTGCTGTTCTGGAGTGTCCACTTCTCCGGTCGCCGTATGAGGTCGATCCATGATGCCGCTGAGCAGGATTACACGCAGGATGCGGCTTACATTGTCGTCGATTGTTGCCTCGGTGATTTTGCCGGCCTTCACTTCTGCAAGCACTTTGTCCGCAGTGAGCCAACCATCACCATTTCCGGAGGCCTGTGTTTGCGGACGCACCAGCCATGCCTGCATCGGAGGGCCGCCAGGCATTTCGAGATCCATGCCGGCATTTACGGTTGGCGCTGTCGAATACGTGCTGCCCCAGTCCGAGACAACGAATCCCTTGAAGCCGAACTCCTTCTTCAAAATGTCCGTCAGCAGGTAGTCATTTTCAGCGCAGTGCGTGCCATTTACTTTGTTGTAGCAGGACATCACAGTCCAGGCACCGCCCTGCTGGACGGCAGCCTTGAATGCCGGCAGATAGATTTCATGGAGCGTGCGCTCGTCGATGGTGGCGTTGACTCGATGGCGCTCGTACTCTTCGTTATTCGCGGCGAAATGTTTCAGCGAAGGAATTACGCCCTGGCCCTGCACGCCGCGGATGTAGGCGACGCCCATCTGGCCAGAGAGGTAGGGATCTTCGCCGTAGCCTTCGAAATTGCGGCCCCAGAGGGGAACACGATTGATGTTGACGGTAGGGCCGAGGATCATGTCGCGGCCCAGCGCTTTTACTTCCTGGGCAATGGCCTGGCCTTCGCGCTGGACGAGCGCGGTGTCCCAGGTTGAAGCCATGGCAACGCCGGAGGGGAATGATGTTGTTTCCACTTTGACTGTATTTGCAGATGAATTGGTGACTGCCGAACTGCCTGCCCAGGAGCGCACGCCCATGGGGCCATCGGCCATCTTGATTGCCGGAATGCCGAGACGCGCGATCGACGCTGATTCCATCCAGCCGGATCCCGAGAGCATGGTTGCCTTTTCTTCGAGGGTCATCTGCTTCAGCAGATCGGCCACGCGGCGATCCGCCGGGAGCGCGGCGTTTTTGTATGCAGAAGTTGCCGAGGCTTCCTGCGACTGTGAGGTGTGCTGTGCCAGCGTCGGTGCAGTCTGTGCCTGGAGGGTTGCGAGAGACACAAGAGAGAGGAGGGAGGTGAAGCACAAATGCAGATTCCGGCACGACATGACTGGCTCCTATGGCGGCCCGATGCCGCCTTGGAAATCGATGCCATGTTAGCGGACGGAGCAGCGCTCCTACAAACTGGCGCAAAATCGATTCAGCAAAATAGATAACAGGGGGCAGACAGCGCACCGTTTTCCGCAGCGAAAATCTCTTTGACTCGCTCTTTTGAAAGGGCGTAGCATCATGCCTTCTCTCTCGGCCCCATACAACAAAATCTGGAGGTCAGAATGGTAACCGCAACTGCAACACCCGTTTTCGATCAGGCGAAGTTCGATGCTTTCATGGGGAAGGCCGTCATGGATATGGGCGCGGCGATGCACGCGGCGCTGATCGTCATCGGCGACAAACTGGGACTGTATAAAACGATGGCCGGCGCGGGGCCGCTGACCCCGGCGGAACTGGCCGCGAAGACCAAGACAACCGAACGTTATATCCGCGAGTGGCTCAATGCGAACGCTGCGAGCGGGTACGTCACCTACGACGCGGCCTCGAAGAAATTCGAGCTGCCGCCGGAGCAGGCGTTCGCACTTACCACGGTTGATCTGCCCGGTGCGTTCCACATCATTTCCTCTTGCTTTAAGGATGAGCCGAAGATCACGCAGGCTTTCCGCACCGGCGACGGTGTGGGGTGGCACGAGCACGACACCAACTTGTTCTTCGGCACGGAGCGGTTCTTCCGTCCGAATTATGAGCAGAATCTTCTGAGCGCCTGGATCCCTGCGTTGGAAGGTGTCGGGGAGAAGCTCGCCAAAGGCGCCTCGGTTGCCGACGTTGGGTGCGGACACGGCGCGTCGACGATGCTGATGGCCAAGGCGTTTCCAAAATCGCGCTTCAACGGATTCGATTATCACAGCGGGTCCATTGAATACGCGCGCCACGTGGCGGGCCGCGATGGGCTGCTTGACCAGATCAACTTTGAAGTTGCGAGTTCCAAGAGCTTTCCCGTGAATGGCGGATACGATCTTGTTACGTTCTTCGATTGCCTGCATGACATGGGCGATCCCACCGGGGCGGCGCAACATGTGCTGTCATCTCTGAAGCCCGACGGAACCTGGATGATCGTGGAGCCGTTCGCGAACGACAACCCGGAGCAGAATCACAACCCGGTTGGCCGTATCTATTACTCGGTCTCTACGATGATCTGCACGCCTGCATCGCTGGCGCAGGAGGTGGGTGCAGCACTCGGTGCACAGGCAGGTCAGGAGCGCATTCACGACGTGGTGATGGCAGCGGGATTCAAACGGTTCCGGATTGCGGCAGAGACGCCGTTCAACCTGGTGTATGAAGCGCGGCCTTAGCAGCGTGGCGAGTCTGAAGTCCTCAAAAGCCCAAAAGCAGATTCTTCGCTCACCACCACCAAGCTCTGCCCCAAAGAGCAAAGATCGCTCTTTGGGGGCCCCGGCGACGTTTGGGGCCCCGTTCACTCAGAATGACACCGCCAATTACGGGAAGAATTTTCAGGCTCAGGACGTGCTGGTTGCATAAATGACGACCAGGAAGTCGCGAGACTGCCTCAGGGGCTAAAGCCCGCGCTTTTCCCGCCTGTTTTCGGCACGACTAAAGTCGTGCCCTGACACAAAACTCGACTTATGCAACCAGTTCGAGGTGTTCTTCGTGGTGGCACTGGGTTAGCGGATGCCTAGCGGTGAGTTGGTCTCCTCGGGCTCATCGTCGGGGCCAAGGAGCAGCCATCCTGATCCAACGGCAATCAGCAGCAGGCCCAGCCAGCCGCGACCCTGAACTGCTGGGCGCAGGAACGCGAGGCCTATCAAATTGGCCAGCAGGGGCGCAACGAGGAAGCGGGTGGTCATGCGCACGGCTGTCATGCGGGACAGCAGCCAGAAAAAAAAAGCGAGCGCTAGAAGATCGAGGGCGATCCACGAATCAAATAGCGATGCCGACCAGGAGTGATGTTCTACTAACACGCTGAGAACGCCAAGTGTGAGTGCGGCCGAACCGGTGGCGACGGCGGCGAAGCCGAAGATGGATGGAGCGGCAGGCTCGGAGGCGATGCGGACGGCGATACAGTTGGCGGCCGCAACCGAAGCCGTCGCCGCCACGATTCCGCCGAAAGCGAACGCGGCGGCGGTTGTCTGCGGTAGTTCCAGGGGAAAGACCAGGAGCGTTCCGACAACCGCAATCAATCCCGCTGCGAGACCGCCGCGTTGGGGCGAGGATGAAGCGGCGCCAAGGGACGGCTCTAAAACGACTGCAAAGACCGGCACCAGGGAGAACAGTGCGACGCGGGTTGTGTCGTCGATACTTCTTTTTGCAACTTCAATCAGTACCGAGGGCGCAGCAAAAAGACCGAGACCGGCGAGCGCCATTGCGCCGAGCGTGCACCCGCGCGGCCAGGGGGTTTTTCGTACGGATGCCGCGACGGCCGCGATGACGGCGAACATTGCAAGGGGGATGGCTTCGCTCGTCAGGGGTGAAGATTGCGCAACTGGAGTCGAGCCGGGCAGGAGATCGGATCGTAGTGAGACGCAGGCCCACAGCAGGCAAAGCAGCAACAACGCAATGAGCGGTGCCGACTTCGTCTTCAAACTGGGCAAATGCCGCACCTTCTTTTGGATCAAGACACAGTGTTGCACGCTTGCAGGTTTGGGCCGTCGGGGGTCTCCGATACCGCCGCTAAGCTACAATGGGGATTGGGCCAAGGCCGAATTTTTCAAGTAGAGCAAGGAGTTTCACGTTTATGGCGATTCCCGCCACCCAAATGCGTCCGGGCATGATCATCAAGCATAACGACGTTCTCCACCTGGTGTTCAAGGTGGAGCATCGTACCCCGGGCAACCTGCGCGCCTTCATCCAGGCAAAACTTCGCAATCTCAAGTCGGGCGCCATGTTCGAGCACCGCTTCCGCTCCGGCGACGCGATCGAGAAGGTCGTGGTCGATGAGATTTCGATGGAGTTTCTCTACGCTGATGGCGACGACTACTACTTCATGAATCCGGTGGACTACGAGCAGACGGTGCTGAAGGGATCGACGCTGGGCGACGCGGTTGAGTATCTCACGCCAAACCTGCAGATCAAGGTCAGTTACCACGATGGTCAGGCCGTTGGTATTGAACTGCCATCGTTTGTGGAGCTTACGGTAGTGGAGACGGAACCCGGGCTGAAGTCGGCCACGGCATCTTCGGTGACCAAGCCAGCCAAGACCGAGACCGGCCTTGTGGTGCAGGTGCCGCCGTTCATCAACGAGGGCGAAAAGATTCGCGTGGATACAAGCGAAGGCGCTTATATGAGCCGCGCTTAGGTTTTTTTATGGGCCATTTATATATTGAGTGCCGGGACTTAGTCCCGGCACTTTTGCGTGGGCAAGATTTTATAAGATTCTTGAACGCAGAACTGCGAGCGGGTCTGGCCTTTTGCTCGGACAGACCCACCCTCACAGCCATGGGCGCCTTCGTCAAGTTTGACGGAGCGCCGTACGCAAAATTCAGATCATCCCGGCGCGATGCACTTTACCGGGAGGTTTGGTGGTTTAGCTACGGCGGGTGCTGAGCCAGCCGATCAGGCTGCCGGCCAGAACTCCAGCAGCGAACACAACGCCGATTGCCTGTAAGGGCTTTTGTTTGACTGTGTGCCGGGCGTCGTAGATGACGTCTTCAGCGGCACTGCGCCCCTGCTTCAGCGCCTTTACGGCCGACTGGACGCCGTCTTCAACGGCATCGGTAACGACGGTTTTAAGCCTGGAGACTTCGCGGAGAATATCTTCGACGGATGCCTGTTTTTCCAATAAGCCTGTAGACATAACAAGTGGTCCCTCTTCCATTGAGATTGCTACCGCGATCCGTTGTGAATCCCGGCGCATGAAACGTACCTTGGTGTGATGTGATCTGATCTGTCGCTGTTGCACACGATAGGGAATATGAGTGCTCCGCCCGGAGACTTGATCCGGGATCTTAAACATCCTTGGCGCAATTGGTCCGGAATTGCTTCCCGACAAAAAATCTCTTGTGCGCTCACCTCTCACGCATGTTACAGTCTGTAACACTATGACGAGTAACACTCACGATCCTGCCGAACTTGGGGAACTGGAACGGGACCTTCTTTCAATTGTGTGGCGACTGGGCACGGTGACGGCCGAGCAGGCGCGCGAGGAATTGAACCGGCCGCTGAAGGACTCGACGGTGCGTACAGTGTTGCGGCGTCTTGAAGAAAAGGGCTACCTGGCGCACACCGTGGACGACCGCACCTTTATTTACCGGCCGGCGGAGTCGCGACAGCGCGTGGCGGGGCGGGCGGCGAAGCGCATCGTGGACTGGTTTTGTGAAGGATCGGTTGAAGCGCTGCTGGTGGGCATGGTGGATTCCAAGGTTCTGGATCAGGCCGAACTGCAGCGGCTGGCGGCGCGCATTGCCGAGGCGCAGAAGCAGGCAGGCAAGGGAAATACTTCGGGCGAAAACAAAAAGGAGGCCAAGAGATGATCTCCTCACTTCTGATTGAAGCGGCTCTTCGTTCCGTTTTGCTGGCGATGGCTGTGTGGATTGGTCTACGGATCCTGGGCGTACGCAATGTGCTGGCGCAGAAAGCCGCATGGGGACTGGTGCTGGCGGGGGCTGTGGTGATGCCGCTGGTGCTGCCGGTGGCCGCGCGAGTGCCGGCTGCGGTGGTGATTCCCGCAGGCGTCATGCGCGCTTTGTCTTCGACCCGGCCTGCGGTCGTGCATTCGTCCGCGGTTGCTCCGGCTACATCGATGGCCCCGGAAACGCATCCGGCGATTGACGAGAAGCTGATTCTGCAGGCAATGCCAGCGCGGCCGCGCATCGTGCAACACGCGGCTGACGAAAGCGCCGTCACGTTTGCCGATCCCTATCCGGCTCCGGTCATCTCGGATGCGAAGATGGGCGCGGCCACGGCGACACCTTCCCCATCTCCTGAATTTGGCAGGCCATCGCTTCTGCAGTTTGCAGGATTGCTGTACATCTCCGTTGCCGGAGTGCTTCTTTTCCGGCTTATTTATGGGCTGGTGGCGGCGATCCGGGTTTGGCAGTCGGCCAGGGCGGTCTGTCTCGATGCTTCTCCATTGACCGACGGATTGCAATTGCGCGTGAGCGATGCAGTTCCGTCGCCGGTAACGATTGGCTCCACGGTTGTGCTGCCGGCGGATTACGACGAATGGGACGGCGAGAAGCTGCGCATTGTTCTGGCGCATGAGCGGTCGCATGTCCGGCAGGGAGATTTTTACCTTCAACTGCTTTCCGCCATCTACGCCGCGGCGTTCTGGCCGAGCCCGCTGGGGTGGTGGCTGAAACGCAAATTGTCTGATCTGGCTGAGGCGATCAGCGACCATGCCGGACTGGAAGAGGCCGCGGATCGCGCTTCGTATGCGCAGATTTTGCTTGAATTCGCGGCAGCGCCGCGCCCAACCCTGATAGGAGTCGCCATGGCCCGCAGTGGATCTCTCTCGCGCCGCATCGAGCGGCTGTTGAACGATGTTTCTTTCCGGCAGGCGTTTGCAGGTTCACGGCGTGCGCTGGTGGCGGTTCTGGTAGTGCCGGTGGCGCTGTTTGCAGCTACGGCGCTGGTGCGTGTGCAGGCTGC
>Ga0209004_1000002_pt1 | contig 91956 bp, 75 predicted proteins | sample TexAe_RefH0_M1_FD_187948 | JGI IMG/M metagenome (GOLD analysis project Ga0209004, IMG submission 187948) | Forest soil microbial communities from Davy Crockett National Forest, Groveton, Texas, USA - Texas A ecozone_RefH0_M1 (SPAdes) (version 2) | ecosystem: Environmental > Terrestrial > Soil >... | reverse complement strand
GTATAGAGGAAGAAGAGCGGGGCCTGCAAAATATTGGTGCGCCAGCGATAGAGACGGGGCAGTGGATCGGGGGGGCGAAGACGGGTCACGGAAGCTGGCCTACGCGTTCGACAGTCTGACTTGGAGCTGCGGCTTGGGCGGACTTGGCCAGCAAGCGGGTGCGGACGTCGCCGACGAGGTAGACCGAGCCCGAGACAACAACGGGAACGGTTGGATGAGCGTGGGAATGCTCAATGGCTAGTTCGATGGCCTGGCTGACAGAGGATGCCGCAAAGGCCGACGTGCCCGTGGAAGTGGCGGCGGCCAACAGGTCGCGCATTGGCGTGGCACGCGTGCTGTTGATTGGTGCGAAGATCACCTCGTCGAAGATCGGAAAAAGAATGTGAGCCATTTCGAGAACCGGCTTGTCGCGCAGGCAACTGAACACCAGTGTCCCAAGATGCTGGTCGGGCAGCAGATCGCGCAGGCCGGCACGCAGAGCCCATGCGCCGGCTGGGTTGTGCGCCACGTCGAGAATGATCTGCGTTCTCGCGTGTGTAACTGGATCTTCGACAGAAACACTTTCGAGTCGCGCCGGCCAGCGGGTATCGCGGATACCTTCGGCGATGGACTTGGGAGTGACGGGGAATCCGTGGCTGATGGCGAGCTCGACGGCGGCTGCAATGGCAAGCGCGACATTGCGATGCTGGTGCGCGCCTCGCAGCGGCGAGGCAACGTCGATCGTCTCGCCGAGGACCTCTACCTTATATGTAGCTCGAGGCTCGATTGCGATCGAGGCCTGTTGTGCTGTCTGGGCCGGAGCGAGATTTGAAACGGGCTCAGTGTATTGGGCCAGGTGCAGGCCGGTGGGCGGCATGAAAGGGACAGCGCTCACACCAAGAACAGAAAGAGGTATGGCGACTTCGCCAAGGACCTGGTTGGCTTCAGGGTGTTGCGGCAAGGTAACAAGGGTGCCGCCTTTGCGGAGGATCCCCGCCTTTTCGCGGGTGATTTCGCTGATCGTGGAGCCCAGCCATTCCATGTGATCGAGCGAGATGTCGGTGATGATCGAGAGAAGGGGGTCGACGACGTTGGTGGCGTCGAGGCGGCCGCCCAGGCCCACTTCCAATACCGCAATTTCGATGGCCGGTTCGGCGAAATGCAGGAAAGTCATCGCAGTGAGGGTCTCGAAGAAACTTGGCGGCTGCGCCAATTTCTTTTCTTCGACCAGCTTTTGCCCGGCGGCGCGGACGCGGAAGAACTTCTCGGCAAAATCAGCGTCAGAGATTTCATTGCCATCAATCCGGATGCGCTCGTTGGGGCGCGCGAGGTGTGGCGAGGTGTAGAGGCCGGTCCGCAGGCCAGAGGCGGTAAGGATGGAGGCGAGCGTTGCAGCAGTCGAGCCTTTGCCGTTGGTGCCTGCGATAAGAACAGAGGGAAAGGTGCGATGCGGATTGCCGAGAGCGGCGAGAAGGATCGCGACTTCGTCGATGGAGAATTTGCGACGGGTCTGGCCTGTTTGCGTGGCGAGTTCGGGCGCCATGGCCGCGAGATGATCGATGGCGGACTGGTAGGACATGGAAACTTCAGTATAGAAGAGCGGTCGACAGGGAACAGCGGACAGCTTTTCGGAAGGAACCAGCGGCGGATACAGTCGGTTTCAATTCAACAACCGAGTTTTCAGTTGTCGGAGGGATGCTCAGCGTGATCGACGACGATGGTTTCGATAGGACCCCGGGTGGCTTCGAGGCGCAGGCCGAGTTGGTGCTCGAGGGCGGTAAAGAAGGGCAGAATGGGCGCGTCGGATGGCGCCGCCCCGACATCACCGCCGAACTGGCTTTCGTCGGGAGCCCATTCGAGATCGAAGTCATATCTTCCGACCAGGCCGGTCTTGTCCACCACGGGACGGTCGAGGATGGCTCGCTGCAGCACGGACACAAAGTCAGCCATAGAGGCATTGCGCGCAGGCATCAGAATTCGCTGCGGGTAAACAGTGCTGATAAGGGCCGGCTGGTCGGTAGCTGGAGCGGTGCTCGGCTTGAGCTTCGAACCGCCTTTGGCAATCTCGAGCGCGTAGATGGAGAAGACTTTGGGCTCATGATGAAAGGCGAGCTTGAATCTGTCGGCGAGCAGCGTGCGAAGCATCGCCATTTGCTGGTCGCGGCTGGGCTGCGTTTCGCCAGGTGTGAGGGCAAGGATGTCGTAGTGATCCGACTCGATCCAGGAGGGGCCACCGGAGACAGCCTTGGGGTTCAGGTTGTAGGCCGCAGCGATGAGCAGTTTGAGGGTGTAATCCTTTTCGACGAAGCGATGCGGACCCTGCATGACGATGAAACGTGCCGACTTTGGAGTGGACTCGACCGGCTTGATGGTGGCGACTTCGAAAGCCGGGCTGGGCTGCGGCGCTTGAGCAGCCAGAGTTCCGGCGAGCAGAAGTGGCATCGCGAAATGGACATGCAGTTTCAAAAAAGGCGACCTCCCGACAATAATGCCGGAAAGATCATGTTAGTGGAAAGCTGGGCACTTAGAGGCTGTCGAGGAAGCTGCGCACGACGGTATTGAAAGCGCCGAGGTTGTCAGCGTGCAGGGCGTGGCCTCCGTCAAGGATGAGAAGATGAGTGTGGGGACGGTGTTCAGCCATCTGCTCCATCTGCTCTTGCGAGGTGACGCGGCTTTCGCGGCCGCGAATGACTAACGCGGGGCAGTCGGAAGCGAGCCAGTCGGACCAGTGGTCGCCGACAAGATTCTGTTGCGACCGCACCATATCCCGGGGATCGAAAGCGAGTTGCCATCCGGCCTTGGATTGGCGGAATGAGTCGCTCAAATAGGGGACAAAGCGGGCACCGATCCTTGTTTCGAGTTCCTCGCGTGAAGCGAATATACCCTGCCAGGGAAGGACAAAGCTGATGTCGTCGGTGACCACGGCGCCGATGTCTTCAATAATCAGGGCCTGAACACGCTCAGGGTGGCGCGCAGCGAACTGGTAAGCGTTGACGCCGCCCAGCGAGTTGCCGAGGAGGACAGCCTGGGGCAGGTTGAGAAGTGTGAGGAGAGCCTCGATGTCGCCAAGGTAGTCTTCACGCGTGTACGTAGCGGCATGACTGGATTTGCCATGGCCGCGTTGGTCGGGGGCAATGATCCGGTAGTCGGGTGACAATGCGTCGGCAAGACCGGTATATGTCGCTCCCTGCATCAGGTGCGCGTGGAGACAGAGTAGCGGCGGACGGGCGACGGCTGGAGATGAGAATCCGGTATCAAGATAAGAAAGCGTCAGGCCGTCATGGTTGAAAGAGTGCCGTTGAAAGCTCATAGCGCTTCGGATGATGATGTTACATCCAATCAAAACGCTTGCCGACGCTGGCGATCGTGATGTCGCATACACAACGCGACTCGAGGCTGGGTGGGCAGCGTTTTTGAGCGATCTTTTCCTCAATGTTTTTGAGTGATGTGCATGGTGTGGAATACACGTCAGGTGTGGAGGACGCGTCGCGAGCACATGCTGGATTGATGCGGGTGGGGACGCAGATTACACATAAGGCACGAGGTTTTCACAGGGGTTTTTTCTTGGTCTGTGGGAGTGGTGGGAAATGAGGGTCGTTGAAGGGGTCGATTGCACGGGTTTTCCAAATGTCCGGAGATGCACAGGCGGGTTTTGGAAATCCGGGGCGAGGTTGAAATGGAAGATGGCAAATGAGATGAGCGAGCTTTCCACTTTTCCGAAGACAACTACGGGTACTACTGGTTCTTTTATTCATTCAACATCGGAAAACCCTATAACCGTCGCGGCGCGGCGCACTTTCATCGTAGTAGGTGGAAAGTAGATTGCCGCTCGCGGTAACGGTTCGGTAGACTGAGGCTCCCCAATCGAGTTTCAAAATCGCGCGGGAACCTGGAGGTCGGGCGAAACTGTGCTGACAATTGCGCGGCGGTATCGGGAGTGGCGAATCATCCCGGCATTGCTGCGCCTGAGCTTGGTTGCGCTCTTACCGGTTACATTGGTCGCAGAGGCGCAGGTGGTGGACGCCGCGCACTGGCACTCCGGCACGGTGACTCTGAGCGAGGGTTGGCGCGAGCATGATGGCGATAAGTTGGCATGGGCCCAGCCCGGATTCGACGACAGCGGATGGCAGACGGTGGAACTGGACGACCTGGGCGCTGCGCAACCGGGATGGCGGTGGTACCGTCTGCATTTGAAGCTAGGGACGGAGCGTCCTCATGAGCATCTGCTGCTGGTGGGGGGCGAAGGGGTGTATGAGCTGTATGTGAACGGACGGAGGGATCCGGAAACAAGTTTGCGCTCGATGTTCAGCGTGAAGCGGCCGACGGAGCAGGTAGTAGTGCTGCCGGACGACGTGGATGATTTCACCCTGGCGCTGCGTACACGGGCCACACAGTCCTACATGATCTGGAAGCTCCCGCTGTTTCTAACCGCGGCGGTAGGCTCTGCGGGTGCAATCGACGATGAGCGAGTGTCGTTTGAAAGCCAGCGTGTGTATGCGGTAATTCCCTCGCTTGCGATCAATGGGTTGCTGCTGCTGGCGGGGCTGGCGTCGTTTGCGCTGTATGTGAGCCAGAGTAAGCGCGCAGAATATCTTTGGCTCGGGCTCTACCTGTTTCTATTGGGACTTTCAAACGGACTTTTGTATAGCTCGACCTCGGGGTTGCTGCCGCTTTCGTGGAACATTGAGCTGGGCGATCCGTTGCTCTACGTGTACACGATCATGCAGATCGAGTTCACTTTCAGCTTCGCCGGATGCAGGTTGAGCCGAACCTGGCGCGTGTACGAAGCGCTGCTGGCATTATCAATTGCCTTGAGTGTGGTGAGTTCGTTTGGAGCCCTTGGAAGCGATATCTATGTTGCGATTCAGGCGATTATCATTCTGCCGGCGGCCTTGCTGCTTCCCGTGATGCTTCTGGTGTGGTACCGCAAGGGCAACCGCGAGGCGGGATGGCTGATTGCGCCAAGCCTGCTGCCGGCTGCTGCTGTGGCAATTTACGACGCGGGTAACATGTCGATTTTTTCCGGTTGGGGTAAGCTCGATTTTCTGGCGAATCCCATTCCATTGGGACTGGTGTCTCTGCAACTCTCAGACATCGGCGACCTGCTGTTTCTGTTCGCGATCGGCTTCGTGATGTTCTTCCGCTTCACGCGCGTGAGCCGGGAGCAGGCTCGGGGTGCAGCGGAACTGGAAGCGGCGCGAGAGATCCAGCAGCGCCTGGTGCCGGCAAAATTGCCGAAGGTAAAGGGGTACACGATCGAAGCGGCGTATTACCCGGCGCAGGAGGTTGGCGGGGATTTCTACCAGGTTTTCGATGAGCTTAATGAAGCGCATCTGGTGGTGGTGGGAGATGTCAGTGGAAAGGGGCTAAAGGCTGCCATGACGGGAACGCTGGCGCTGGGAGCCCTGCGCACTCTGGCAAACGAGGGTTTGTGGCCTGGGGAGATCCTGACACGCCTGAATCGCCAGATGGTGCAGACAGCCGATGGTGGATTCATTACATGTGCATGCGTGCGGGTGACCGAGTGCGGCGAGGTGATAGTCGCGAATGCCGGGCATCTGTCCCCATATCGCAATGGAGAAGAATTGCTGGTAAGCGCAGATCTGCCGCTGGGGATTTCGCCGGAGGAAACATATGAGGAGCGCACTTTCCAATTGCAGCCAGGCGAGCGACTGACGCTGCTATCGGACGGCGTACTGGAAGCGCGGGATTCGCACGGAGTGTTGTTTGGCTTCGATAGGATGAGGGCGATCAGTGGCCAGTCGGCGGAGTCGATAGCGGCGGCAGCTCTGAAATTTGGGCAAGAAGATGACATCACCGTGCTGACCCTGGAACGGGTCGAGGCGGACGTAATGGCCGCAGGCGAAGAAAGCGCGTTCGCCGCACATTGAGATCGATAATCCAGCCAAGAGACACAGAATCGTGCGATTCCGCGATTGCGGCGTCGGAATCCAGAGAAGTGCACTGGTTTTCCACGCACCAGGTTTTGTCAAGATGCATACAATCAAAGGCAAGAAACAGCAGCGGTTTCTCGCCGTCGAGGGTGTAGTGTAGGCTTGGGCCAAGCGGGGCTACGGCGTAGATCGCGCAGGTGGACGTAAATTGGGGCCTGGATTGCCAGGGCGCGGGGTGCGATGGCAACCGAATGGAGTGGGGAGCTATGCCGATTGTGGAAACTGAAGTTGAAAAACCGGCAACACAGGGGGCAGCGATGGAGATTACCGTAAGCCGCCAGGAACTGGTGAAGGAACTCACCGCTACGCAGAGCGTGGTCGAGCGCAAAACGACGATTCCCATCCTGTCCAATTTCCTGATCGAAGCCGACGGCGACCGGCTGAACATTACGGCAACGGACCTGGATCAGGCGATCAGGACCAGCGCCGCGGTAAAAGTGAAAAAGCCTGGCTCGTGCACGATTCCCGCACGCAAGCTGTACGACTACATCAAGCTTCTGCCGGATGGCGACATCTCCATCAAGCTGCTTGAGAATCATTGGGTCCAGATTCGCTCCGGCCGCTCCAACACCAAGATGGTGGGCATGGCGCGCGCGAATTATCCGCAGGTGCCTGAGTTCCCTGCTGTCGCTGTCACGAGCATTCCGGCGGTGGCTCTGAAGACCTTGATCGCGCGAACCATCTTTGCGATTTCAAACGAAGAATCGCGCTACACCTTGAACGGCGCGCTGCTGGTGCTGAAAGCCGAGTCGATTGCGATGGTGGCAACCGATGGGCATCGCCTGTCGTTCGTAGAGAAGCCTGGCGAAGCATTAGAGGGCATCAGCGGCGAAAAGCGCGTGCTCATTCCGCGCAAGGCTTTGCAGGAGCTGCAGGGTCTGCTCTCAAACACCGACGTCGAAAAGGTGGAGTTCGCCGATGACGAGCACACATTGTTCTTCAAGGTCGGTCATCGCACGCTGAGCACGCGGCGGCTGTCCGGCCAGTTCCCGAACTACGAAGCGGTGATGCCGCGGGACAACACGAAGTTCGCGGTCGTGCGTTCGAGCGAGTTGTCTAGCGCCATTCAGCGCGTGGCACAGTTTGCCGATGAGCGATCCGGCGCAATCCGGCTGCGCCTCGAAGGCAACGAGCTCAAAATCAGTTCGCAATCCACCGAGAGCGGTGAGAGCGAAGACACAATCGACACACCATATGCGGGCGACCCGATCGTGGTGGGCTTCAACTCGACCTACATCATCGATTTCCTCAAGGCGCTCGGCAATGAGGGTGAAGTTCGGTTGGAGTTTAAGGACTCGCAAAGCGCCGGCCAAATGCGCCCGGAGGATCCCGACGCGGAATACCGCTCCCGCTACGTGTTGATGCCCATGCGGATCTGATAGAAACACGGGGGAAGAAGAAGAACAGCAGCAAGGCCCGGCAACTTTGCCGGGCCTTGCTGTTCTTGGGGTGCAATACAACAAAATGTTGGCGAAACAACGGCCACGATTTGCCTGTTTCCGGAAGTTCTAGAATTCTAGAGTTGCAACGAGCCGCCAGAGAATGTCGTCTAAATAGAAAGCGCCCTTTCGCCGGCCAACGGCCTAAAGGAACTCTAGTCGTGGCCGGATAAGTGACTTGGCGGATGTTGAGAACCGAAACGCCCGAGGAACACGGTGATAAGCTGTAAATGACGATGCGATTCTTTGCTTCCCCGCAAATGAGGCACAACACGCTGGCGCTGGGTCTGTGCCTGCTGGCGGTGCTCTTCGCACTCGAGGCAAAGACCGCCTGGTACGGTCCGACACACGGGCCGAGTGGTGATATTCAGAGCCAGAAGGCACTCCCAGCGGACTCACCTGCGGAGGTTTCTCATGGCGTTTCTACGCTTCCCACGGCCGCATTCCCGCTCGCGCTGATTTTCATAGCGTCTGTAGCAGCGATCGCCTGGACGAACGCCGATTTTCTCCGCGGCGTCGATGTTGATTTCAACCACATCCCAGTTTCGGCCGCGCCTTACTTCTCTCCCGGACTTTTCTTCCGCCCTCCTCCGGCGCTTTAATCCATAACAGGCAAGTTCTCTAATCTGCATTTGTCTCTCGCTGTCCTGTTCCGCTAAGTCGACAAGATTCGGCGCTTCAGTGGGTGCTTTTCACTGCGTACGCCAACACCGGTTTCAGGCTAAGCATCGAACGTGACACGGCCAGGGTCCTTTGCAACTCGCGGTCTTCGTCCCCTATCTATTTTTATCGGAGAAGCGATCCGTAGCCAGGAAGCTCGCGTCCCCAGGAGTCAGATTTTCATGAAATCCCCATCCGTGATTCCAGCCATCTTCGTGGTGTTTTGCACCGCAATTGGCTTTTCAGGTTGCCATAATCGCCAGGAAAACCCAGAGGTGGCCGCAGCCAATGATTCGTCGGCGCGCGTCGCTGCCGCACAACGCGGCGATATCTCGCGTGTGCTCACGCTGGCCGGGCAGTTCCAGCCGTATCAAGTGGTCGACGTTCATCCCAAGGTGAGCGGCTATATGGCGCGCATCCATGTCGATATTGGCGATGTTGTCCATCAAGGGCAGACACTGGCTGAGTTGCAGGTGCCCGAGTTGAAGGCCCAGTTACAGTCCGCCACCTTCGCAATGGACCAAAGCAAAGAAGAGATTACGCGTGCACAGCATGAGATCGGCCGCGCCGAAGCCACTTACTCAGCTCTGCACTCGCAATCGGAACGGTTGAAAGAGGCTGCTGCCACCCGCCCCGGGCTGATCGCACAGCAGGAACTGGATAACGCGCAGGCGCAGGATCTTTCCTCCCAAGCCCAGGTGGATGCAGCCAAGGCGGCGATGGCCGCCGCAAAGCAACACATGGGAGCGGCAACTTCGGACAAGGAGCGCGTGGAGGCGCTGGAGAGCTACACCAATGTGACGTCGCCGCTTGATGGCGTCGTGGTCTGGCGTTACGCCGATACAGGCGCACTCATTCAAGGCGGCACCAACTCCAATGACCAGGCTCTGCCCATTGTGCGTGTTGCGCAAAGCCAGATACTGCGATTGCGCGTTCCCGTTCCTGAGGGCGACGTGCAATACGTGCATGCTGGTGATCAGCTACAAGTGCGCGTGGATGCAATTAACCGCAGTTTCACCGGCAAGATCGTGCGCTTTACGCGCAATGTGAACTTCGAGACGCGCACCATGGAGACCGAGATCGATGTCGAGAACAAGAATCTATCCCTTGCGCCCGGTATGTATGCGAACACACTGCTCGAACTGGATGATCATAAAAACGTCGTGACCATCCCGGTGGAAGCGCTGGTGTTGAACGGCAAGCAGCAGACCATCTATGTGCTTGACGACGGCAACCGCATTCACATCCGCAACGTTCAAGTGGGACTGCAAGGACAAAAGCTGGTGGAGATTATCAGTGGACTCAATCCGGGCGACCGCGTCGTGCTCGGCGGCCAGGAGAACTATCGTGAAGGCCAGCAGGTCAACGCGCTTCTTACTCCTGAGCCTGCGTCCGATACAGTGCACGAGACCGGCGGCACCATTGATATTAAGGCCGAGGAAAAAGAGGGAGGGAATAACTAATGCCAAAGTTCGCTCTCAAATTTCCTTACTTCATCATCATGCTCTGCCTCATGGTAGGGCTGGTAGGCGTGGTCAACACGGTACGGATGCCCGTCGATCTCTTTCCAAAAATCGACATGCCGGTTGTGGTTGTTGCCACTTTCTACAGCGGCATGCCGCCGCAACAAATTGAAGCAGACATCACCAATACCTTCGAACGGTTCTTTACACTCGCCGCCAACGTAGATCACAGCGAATCCCGCTCGCTCACCGGAGTGAGTCTCATCAAAATCTACTTCAAGCCCGGCACTGACCCGAATGCCGCATTAAGCAACGTAGCCAACCTCGCGTTGGCCGACCTGCGCCGATTGCCTCCAGGAACGCTGCCCCCCGTCGTGCTTGGCATGGACGCTTCGAGCCAGCCCGTATGCCTGGTTACGCTCAAAGGCCAGGGTTTGAACGAAACGCAGCTCAAAGACGTGGCGCAGTTCCAGGTGCGCAACCAGATTGCCAATGTGGACGGCGCATCTGTGCCGCAACCCTACGGCGGCACCTACCGGCAGATTCAGATCTACGTTGATCCTCTCAAGCTCGAAGCGCGCAACATGAGCCTCAACGACGTGGTGAAGTCTGTCAATGAGTCAAACCTCATCCTGCCTGCGGGCGACGTACGCATCGGCTCGAAGGACTACAACATTTACGCCAACAGCCAGTTTCCAGATGCGAAATCAATGAACGAAATGCCGCTCAAGTCCGTGGGCAATTCGTCAGTTCTGGTGGCAGACATCGGCAAAGCCGAGGATGCGGGAGCGCTGCAATACAACATCGTACGCATCGACGGCCAACGCTCAGTCTACGTGCCTGTCTTCAAGCAGGGTGGCGACAGCAACACCATCACCATCGTCAACGGCATGAAGTCGGCCATCAAACACCTTGTCGATATTCCTACGCAACTGAAGACAGCCGTGGTCTTCGACCAATCGATTTTCGTGAAGCTGGCCATCAAGAATCTGGTCAAGGAAGCGAGCATCGGATTGGTGCTCACGGGCATCATGATCCTTGTCTTCCTGGGTAGCCCGCGCGCCACATTCGCAGTGATGCTGTCGATTCCGCTTTCCGCTTTGGTTTGCCTGCTGCTCACCAACCTTATGGGCGGCTCCATCAACACGATGATTCTCGGCGGACTTGCGTTGGCCTTCTCACGCTTGATCGATGACTCGGTTGTCGTCCTCGAGAACATCTTCCGCTTTATGGAAATGGGAACTCCGCCACGCGAAGCTGCTGAAAAAGGTGGCATGGAAGTCGCCCTCGCAGTTCTCGCAGCTACTTCTACGACTTCCATCGTGTTTTTTCCAGTAGCGTTCCTTTCCGGCATCAGCAAGTACATCTTCACGCCGCTTGGACTCGGCGTGGTTCTCTCCATTTTTGCTTCGTATTTTTTTGCGATGACCGTGGTGCCGCTGTTCTGCGCGAATTTCATCCGCGTGGATCATCACGCACCTGAAGATGAGATTGCCGGCCACAAGCCCTCGTTTTTTCAGAGATTCGTGCATCGCTTCAATGAGCACTTCCAGCGCTTCCTCAACTGGTATGAGCGTCTTGCTTTCCGCGTGTTGCAGCGTCCTGCTTTCACAGCAGGAGGTATTCTCGCTGGCATGGCCATCATCCTCGCTGTCCTATTCCCCTTTCTCGGCCGTGCTTATTTTCCGCGCACTGATCCCGGCCAGTTCATCCTCAACGTGCGCATGCCCAGCGGCACGCGGCTTGAAGTGAGCAATGATTACATCGCCAAGGTGGAGAATGTGATTCGCAGCGTGGTCAAGCCGAAGGACCTGGGCATGATCGTCTCCAACATTGGCGTCTACCCCGATCTCTCTGCCATCTACACCTCGAACGCGTCGATGGACACAGCTTTTGTGCAGACCAGCCTCAACGAGGATCACAGCATCGGCAGCTATGAATACATGCACCGTGTGCAGGATGCGATTTCGAAACAGTTGCCGGAACTGACGGTTTACTACCAGGCAGGCGGGCTTGTGGACGGCGTTATCAACCAGGGCCTTCCTGCCCCAATCGATATTCAGGTCGGATCGAACGACATGAAGGGCGCATACGGTCTGGCACAGCAAATGGCGGCAAAGCTCAAAAACATGTCCGGGGTGTCGGGTGTCTACATTCCGCAGGACCTGAACTATCCCGGCATAGCGCTCAACATCGATCGCGAAAAGGCCAACCTGATCGGCCTCAGCGCGCAGGATGTTGTGGACGACGTGATTACCGCAATGACCTCCGACGGACAGGTTGCGCCAACCTACTGGATCGATCCGAAAAGCGGTAATAACTACATGGTGACGGTGCAATACGCCAATCGCTGGCTCAATCATATGTCGATGGAGGACTTTGAAAACATCCCCTTGCACGGCACGCATCCGCAGGGCTACAGTCCGATCAACGTGGGTCTGGCAGCTTCCAGCATGCCGCAGTCAATGCTCGAGGGCAGCCATACCGCCGGCTATACGCCGCTCAATTCCGTTGCCGACATCCAGATGATCAACACGCCCACCGAGGTGGACCACTACCAGATCCGGCGCGTGATCGATATCTACGTGGCAACGAAAGGCGAGGCGCTGAACCGGATCGGCAACCGCATCCATCAACTCGTCGCAGACACGAAGACCGAACACAACACGGTGTTGACTGTACGCGGCGCAGTCGTAAGCATGAACCAGGCTTTCAAGGAATTCGGTGGTGGCCTGCTCATCGCAGTGCTGATGGTCTACCTCATCCTGATGGCTCAGTTCCGCTCTTTCATCGATCCTTTCATCATTTTGATGGCGATTCCTCCGGGCCTGGTCGGTGTGCTGCTGATCCTGTTGCTGACGGGTAGCACCCTCAACATCATGTCGCTGATGGGCGTGATCATGATGACTGGCATCGTGGTCTCGAACAGCATTCTCATCGTCGAGTTCGCGGGCATTCTGCATAGCCAGGGACAATCGCTGCTCGATGCTGTCGTGCACTCATGCAAGATTCGCCTGCGGCCGATTCTCATGACCTCTCTGGCCACCCTGCTGGGCATGATTCCCATGGCTCTCGGGTTTGAAGCCGGCAGCGAGCAGTATGCGCCGCTGGCGCGCGCCATCATCGGCGGCCTCGCCGCTTCCGTAGCCGTCACCATCTTCCTGGTTCCAGCGGTCTACCTGGTCATTCACGGCGGCCGGGAGAGGAAATCTGAAGCAGCAACGGAGGCACAGGCATGAGTAACCACCGCATATCGACATCGTTCCCACTCACGTGTGTGCCGTTGCTCCTGCTCGCGTCTCTGTCGTGTCCGGCTCAGCAGCCGCATCAAACGGCGTTGCCCGATGCTCCCGCAGCGCAGCTCCTCGCGCAGGCCGCGCAAACACTGCCCTCGCAGCCATCGGGCGAGCAGCAATCCATGCCTCAGCTACCACAGTCGCCAACTCCGCCGCCCGGCCCAAAGCTCACTCTTGCGGATGCGGAAAAGATGGCTCTCCAGCATAACCCGAACATCAGCATTGCCCACCTGCTCCAGCTCGCTCAGGCTCAGGTCACACGCGAGGTCCGCGCGGGCGAACTGCCGTCGGCTTTCGCCGATCTCACTGCTGTCGATGCTCACAACAACAGCCGCGTCACCGCAGGCGCGCTCAACAATCCCACCGTCTACAACCGCGCGGCAGGTGGTGTCACCGTCAGCCAGCTCATCACAGATTTCGGCCGCACGCGGAACCTCATCCGTAATGCGAAATCGAATGCCAAGGCACAACTCGATCTTGAACGCGCATCTGCCGAAGACATTACGCTAGCCGTCGATCAGGCCTTTTACCAGGCGCTCACCGCGCAGGAGATTCTGCGCGTCGCTCAGCAGACCGTCGCGACCCGCCAGGCCACCGGCGACCAGATCGGCGCTCTCACCAAGAGCAACCTGCGCTCGATCCTCGACCTCAGTCTTGCCAATGTGCAGATCTCTCAGGCTCAGCTATTGGTGGTCGATGCGCAAAACGCCTCTCAAACCGCCATGGCAAACCTGAACGCCATCCTCGGCTCCGAGGGCCGCACAAATTACGACCTGGTTGACCAGACGCCCGCCGAATCGGCCACCCCGCCCCCCGATTCCGAGCCCCTCGTGCAACTGGCCTTCACCGCTCGCCCAGACCTGGCTGCTCTCAACGACCGTCTCGTCGGTGCCAAGCAGTTCGCCTCTGCCGAGCACGATCTGCTGCGTCCCACTGTTTCGGCCCTGGCAGCGGCGGGCGGCACGCCCGTTCGCGCCGACCAGATTCTGTCCTCCTGGTACGGCGCTGCCGGAGCCAACATCAACATTCCCGTCTTCAACGGGTTCGATTACATCGCTCGCGGCAAAGAAGCGGATCTCCGCGCGCAAGCCGCGGGTGAACAGGTCCGCAACCTGCGCGACGACATTGCCCGGGACGTCCGCACTGCGGTGCTCAACGCGCAGGCGGCTTTTCAGCGCATTGGCGTCTCCAGGGAGATGCTCGATCAGGCCAACACCGCTCTGGAACTGGCGCAAGCCCGCTACAAGGTTGGCCTCAGCGGCATCGTCGATCTCACGCAGGCGCAACTCGCCCAAACCCAGGCCGAAATCTCTTTGGCCAACGCGCGTTTCGCATATCAGACCGCGATGGCCGAAATCAGGTTCCAGACAGGCCAGTAAACCAATGGAAATCCAACTGGCATAACCAAGATGTTTTTTGAATTGTCGCCGACAGGCGGGTTGGAGTGCGATTGAATAAAGCTCGCATTAAAACGCTTAAAGTATTGAAAATAATGGTAGGCACGACTGGATTCGAACCAGCGACCTCTTCCGTGTCAACCGACCCCAGGGACTGTAATTCATTGAAAACAAAGCGCACTGATGGCGCACAAATTGCCAGAAAACACCCTTTCTTGGCCTTTAGCACCGAGATAACACCCGAAATCAGCGAAAGGAAGAGGTCAACGGAACCGTGCCCCCGGATCGAACCTGTTCACGAAACCTTCAGGCCACGAGCAGATGCTTTCGTCGGACAAAGACATTTCGGGACTATCGGCGCGCGTAATCTCTATATCGCCGACATCATGGACGTAAACGAGTCGGGCGAATCGCGCAGACCGTTCGGCCGTGTGTTCTATACCAAGACCAAGTCCCTAATCTTCTAGCGTATGACCTTGATCTGCAACGGGGGGGTGAAGCGAACCAGTACCTTCCAGGTATCGGGAAGGAATGGAACCAAAGACCGAGATCCGGTCAACTTGGGCATTCTCTATATGGATTCTGAGACCAATCGGCTATGGGCTCTGAGAGTCGATAATCCTGAGCAGTTGGCACATCTAGATTCGGTTTTTTCGCCATCGAGCCACGCGAGCAGATGGAGAAGCCAACTGGTAAAACCCTTCCTGTACGCATCGCTGCGCCGGGAGCCAAACCATCCATAACTCTTGTGGCAGCCGGATCTGAATTTCCCGATCCGGGGGAGCGAGGAACCAGCATGAAAACAAGATGGGGTGCAGATCTTCATCTGCACCCCATCTGCGTACATTACAGAAATCCGCACTTCTCGAATTTGGTTTCTATCTCCTGGGACGCTTAGCGGACTTCTTCTTTACAGTGGTCTTCTTGGCGGGGTTTGCCGATGAAGAGGCGCCCTTTTTCTTTAGGGATCGCGCCTTTGCTTGGCTAAAGGTGACGTTGGCTGGGATTTTGTGTGTGTCCGTCACAACCCCGCTCTTCAAATTCAAACTGAATCCATCCATCGGCGTCGCTTTGTGGGTATTCGGGTCGACACCCATGGCCACCACGTCCAACTCGGTCGCCGAAACTGTCACGCGCAGGAAGCCAAAGGTTTTGTTGTTGAAGGTCTCGAGCTTTAGCGTGTTGCCGCTTGCATCCTTCCCCGTCTGCGGAGCTTTCGGCACGGGCGCCGGTTTAATTCCCTTCTTGAGCCCCGGCAGACCGGGATATCCGGCATTGCCCGAGACGATATATGGGATTTGGCGGCCATTGACCATCCGTGTAAAGCGCTCGTAAAGGTGGGAATGCCCGCTGAGGTGGATATCTGGGTAGATCTTCAACTCTTCACACACGTCGTCAATCATCTTCAGCATCTCCGGGCTCGGTACATGGTACGGAGACCCGGTGAAAGGCGGATGGTGTGTCGCCAGGGCAATTACCCGATATTTGCCGTCGGCTCGTTCGTTCTTTGCATCGGTGAGAGCCGCCTTGAGGAAATCAAGTTGCTTAGTGCCGATGTCCTGCCGCTTCTTCGAAGCGATCACTCCACTCGTCCCACCTTCGCCGATGTTCGAGTACAAGCCGATGAACTTGATGAAGGGTGCGTTGAGCGTGAAGTAGACGCCGGGCTGGTCCATCGTAGTGCGGACGCAGCCCTGATTGTCCGGCGTATCGGTTGGGTTTTCGGAGCAAAAGTTCTCGAGAAATCCCTGCAAGGGGGCGGATTTTTCGTGAGCGTACATCGCGCCGTCGTGGTTTCCGGGAATGGCGAAAATAGGAGCATTGTAACCCCGGTAGGGGTCGTAAAACTGTTCAAAATAGTAACTATCCTCGCCGAAGAAATAGACGACGTCCCCGAGATGGTAGAGAAGCGAGGCCCCATTTTGCTGATCGGCAGCCAGGGCGTCGGCAACCGCGAACTGAAATTGGGGCGAGGTGACTCCACCGCTGTCGCCAATGATGTGAAGAACAATCTTGTGGGCGTTCTCAATTTGTCCGACCGCGGTGCCACCAAGAACATTTTTGAGATCCATGGGTGTGATGTTGCGAGCAGTGGGAACCGGGCCGAGTGCCGAGTCTGCTGGGGTGTGGCTGTAAGGCTCACCCTCCATCTGATCCTTGGTAAACTTCGAAAAATTGTCCGGAGTACGTTGTGGATCGCCGAATGCGCGTTGAGCCGCCATCATTCCTCCTTAGGTACTTGAGCTATTGGCTGCGGCCAATTATGTGTATGTGGGAATCTACCGAATCATACTCGCAAATTTGATAGTTTGAAGCTTTTTCTTTTTGTTGAAGGCTAGCTACTTTAGAAAGTAATTACTGCCGATAAATCTGAGGCGCTTCGATTTCTCCCGATCGAGCGAGAGAGTTCACAAGATCGATGTCGACAAAAGCAAGGCTCAGACAAACGGCACCCCAAGAAGGTGCACTCGAATCGAAGCCATTCCGATTTGGACGTCTGGGGCTCAAACAGTTCAGGCGATCGGTGTAGCCAGGTCGCCTGCCAGCAACAGAGGGCATATCTGGGTGAAGGTCCACGTCGTTCTCGAACTTTCGCGCGTAAGTCTCCACACCACGTCGAAGCGGTCCCTTGGTCCCCGCATCGATTGCGCAATCTGCGGGATCCCCTCATGCTGCCAGCAAACCAATGTCGTACCGCCCAGTTTCACGATCGCCGCGACCAATGCATCCTCTTCATCTTTCGCGTGAGTCGTGATGGGCGTCTTCATGAGTTTCGCCGCAAGGGGCGAAACGGTCTCGAGGGGTCGGTTGCTCTTGCTGCCGACAGTCAGATGGGGCCGAATCTTTTCTTTGCCGGCATGCGAGGCTTAGATGCGGTCGGGAATCGGTACGGCCGGCGATCTGTACGAAACGCTGCCAGTGCTCCGCGCGTTGCCAACCGTGCGGAATCTGAGAACCCGGATGGTTCGCACCCTGTTCGTTCACACCTTCAAGACCGTCTGTCGGTTTCTCAGCGTGCCGAATTAGGAGGATGGTTGTCATTTTTTCCACGCACGAAACTGCCTTCAAGAGGTCCCCAACGTCCCAGTGACTACCCATCCGGACGCGAGGATTCCTTGCAGTGACAACTAACGGGATGGAAACGTTCGAGGAAGACTAGCACGATTTAGCTCACCAGGAAAATCTGGGCACCTTTGGTTTCAATTGGTTCGCTGCGGTCTTGTCACGAAGAACTTTCAAATTCACAATACTCTAACGAACCGCCGCAGCACCTCTGATAGAAATCGGATTTTCACACGCCACTCAAACTCTTGCAGGAGGAAAAAGCCATGCCAATCCAGAACCACAGTGTCTTGAAGGGGGGACCCCGTCAGCGGCAAGGTTGGTGTTTGGTCGGAGTCCGCACTACCAGATCCAGGTGCGGACGGACGAAAATACGACAACTACGGTGGCTGTAAATGTACAGTCCGAGGATGGTTCTGAGGTTCTCCATTCGGTGGATCACGCCTTTCAGCCACCGGAGCCCAATGCCCTCGACCAACTTTCTCGAAAGCCAAAGCGTTGGGTTGGCGCTCGACTTTGTGCGAACTCACATTGGCAGTGACCCGATGGTCGAACAAGATGCGATGTCGTTGCTAACAAAGTCGAACAAGGCCAGCGCCCGGCACAACGACCTCAACAATGAGGTTGTGGACTTGCTGAACCGTGCCGTCGCTGATGCCAACGGCACGATCTATGCGTTTGGCAGCGCTTACGACGACGGCGATTCTCAGGGAGTTCACGACATTCACATGAATCAGGGTAATCCGCAAGGCAATCATTCGGAAGACGACGGGGTATGGCAGGATGGAGCGATCTTTATGAGTTTGCCTGCGACCAACACCTGGATCGCAGTTTTCATCGCCTTCCAAACCCAATCCTGCACACCTATGACTCGACCGGCGACGCAATCTTGGGTACTCTACCGGCTTTGGCTGTCGGGTTGTGGTACTTGCCTGCGCCGGAGAATGCCAACCGATAAGTTAGAGCTTGACTTCGTAAGTGCAATCCTGTTAGCTATTAGTTTCCTCTTGCTGAATTCCCAATGCGATGCCTTTGTTGAGCGCGTTTCTCTTCGCTTTTGCCGCTTTTCAAATCAGCGCTACTGCGTGCGACCCAACCTCGCTCGCTCATCAGGACGCCGCAAGTCGATTCCCATACAAAGACGTGGGCCGCGGAAGGTGTGAAGGGGCTCTCAACCTACCTACTGCTAACTCCGGCAATTACTCCCTCACCTCATTTGCCGTCACATCGGATTTTGCAATCCGAGGAGGGACAACTCTGTCAATTTCATGGCAATCCATTCCTGCGAAGCGACTGCACATCATCGCTCGGTCTCTGAGGGACGACATTTTTTATCGTATGGATGCGGAGCCGGTTAATGAGTTGGGTGTGTACAACTGGCCCACTGACATTCTTGAGTTGAGCGGGCTCCAGGCGAAAACGATTGGAGTAGTTGGGCTCTACTTCGACCAGAACAACCGCCGAGTCTTTGTACCTGTCTCGGTAGGTCCTCGCGAGCAGGTTGGCAAAGAGGTTCTTCGCTTTGTTGTTGATTATCCACATCGGTTGAAATCATTGAGCGTTGTCTTCCGCGAAGTGGCTCCGGCTGCCACCGCAGAATGGAGGTCACCGCCGTTTGAGGCACGGAGTCTGACTGATCAAGGCGATGATCTGGCAATGGAAGCGGACATTCCCGCTAGTAAGTTGCATGCTGGCCTTCTCAATGTGGACTTTATCGGTCAGATGAATAGTGGTGCGCCGGCAGCGAGTTCAATCCTTGTATACATTCCCGTGAACATTACCAAGTTGGGGATCGCGAAATCCAGTGAGCATGTGGTTCGCAAACAATAAATGGCGAAAGAGCCGGACGGACTCTGATCGCCTTCGCAAGCTGTTTGCTCGTCGTCTCGAATTCGCGGGACAGCATGTTCTCGCGCAGTCCGCAACTGCCAAGGAGTTGGAGAAGGTCGGGCAATTAGGCGCTCTTTTAGCTTTGCGGAGAGAAGAGCGCCTTCGTTCGCTAGGAGCGCGAGCGCCGCTGATTGCCTCTTTTCTTGCTTCAGTCCTGTTATTCGCCGGCCTAGCATCTTCGACAATGCCGAGAACGGATATCGGTATGGAGGCCATAGCATCTTCCTTTGCCTTTAGCCTGCCGCCTGCCCCGGACGATGTGCTGCTGATGGCCAATCTTCAGATCTCTGGGTTGAAGGCCACAGGTTTATCTAACCTCGAGGCGTTATTCCTTACGAATCGCACAGAGGAGGTCTCTGCGAGCGAGCTGATCGTTCGGCCGCAGAAGGGTTTTGAATCGGAGCCCAATGTAACAATCGGGGAATTTCGTGTTCCTGCCGGAAGCGACATTGCGTTGAATATCGATGACGAGGGGAATCTCCAGCTTGCCATCGATTCGCACGGCAAGAGAATTGAACTGGAATGCTCGGTTTCGAACAATATAGTCGCCGCAAGTGATACTTCACAGGGGTGGATTCCTGCGCGTGCGCCCACAGGAGCTTCCACTCGAATTGGATTAACCTCTGCGGGTCGCATCAAACTCGAGTTCAGCTCGAAAGGCAGAATCGACTTTTCAACTACCCCTGCGGCCGATCTCAAGTTCGTTAGGACCGATTTATCTCTCCGACCCGAGGGCAAGGTTCCGACTCAGGCTTCGTCCCTGATTTCCGCCAAGGTCAGTCTTCGCGCGCTAAGCAAGGAGTTTTCCGTTCACGATGATGCCTTGGGAGTTGTGGGCGCGAAAGGTCTAATCAAGTTTCTCGGTGTTCGCGACCCCGACCCTTTCACGAATTCTGTTAGCGCGACTCCGAAGGTTATTGTGCTTAGGTTTGAGGGTACCATTCGCGAGATGCGCATTGGGGATTTTGATTGTGCCGTTTCTGCGTCTCGAGACAAGCCGCGTTTGTGGGAAAGATTCGAGAGTTGGCTGCGGGGCGACGCTCCTGGTTGTCGCTCGGTTGCGCCGTCACGGCTGGAATACGTAACAGCCAATAGCCCCATCATCGCGGTTTGGACTGGCGCCGCTTGCTTGATCGCCTTTTTCTTGAGCGTGCTAAAGTGGATGGGCTTGGAAAAATGAAGATAGGTCGCCTGTTCGTTCCGACATTACTCGCACTAGCGGCGGTCTTGCCGACTCAACTTGGGGGGCAGAGGTCTCGGCTCGTCGCCCAGGATGAGGAGGCTATGCGCACCATGACGGTGGCGCTTATCAAGGCTCCAGTGGATGCAAATGCTGACGCCGCCAAGGCTAATCTTAACGAAGTCTTCGGCGCCGGGATCATTGTGGCCGTCAAAGATAACCGTACCTACATCGTTACAGCATGTCACGTAGTGGATGACCTCTTAGGTGAACGCAAACGTATCGTGGTTGAGTTCTATGACCGCAGATTTTTTTACGCAGACGTTGAATCTCGGACATATCGCAAGGGGTGTGCAAACCTAAAGGAAGCGGATCCTGATGACTGGTCGGTGGTGTCGGTTCTGGCCAAGCCGACAGAACAACTACCATTTCACAACATCGGCCGTGCCAAACCTGGTTATGACGTCTATGTTGTAGGTCATCCTGAGAACGGGATGTGGCAGATTAGTGGCCGGCCGGGGATTGTAACCTCGCTAGAGAATTCGGTTATCCGCTTCGATTCGGTCCTTGTTCTGTCCGGGAATTCAGGTGGACCGGTCCTGGCGAACAACCTGAGGCTACTCGTAGGAATGCAGATGAGCAAAGGTAGTGGTCAGGTTAACTATGCGCTCGACGTTTCTTACATCCGCCAGCGTCTCCAAGACAACAATTTACCGTGCGACCTCGGATCTGCTCTCTCAGACAATCCCCTGGCGGACCTAAAATGAAACCAACAATTACTGCCATCGTTGGCCTTTGCATCGCTGGTGTTTTGTCGATCGCTGCTTCGAGAGTTGCGCCTGCTCAAGACCGGTCGTTAACCGTCGATGCATTTCTGACCAAAGCGGCAGCATCAGACTTGGTTTGCCAGATCCCCCCTGCGAGCAGCGGCATACTGGAACAAACTACGGAACTCGACCTCGAAATCTCGAAGCTCAGCGAGGCCGAACGTAAGCGCCTCCACATAATACTCGACGAGATGAAAAGGCTTCAACGACTGGACTGTGCGAGACTTCACCTCTGTCGCCTCTATGGAGCATATGGCGCTCTGCGAGGAGCGCAAGTTAATCGACAACAAGAACAGGTTTGGATTGATCTGGCAAAGAAGATTTTCCAAACGAGTCCCGGGCTCGAATATCAGCCAATTCAAACCGCGCAGCTTGATGCCGAACTCCGAAGGGCAATAGCCGAGCAGAGCAAAAGTCAGCTCGAAATTATGGATGCAAGTCTCTCCTTCGATATCGAACGTGAGGCCATCGAAAAGATATCAGACCTCCGTGAGGAGTCCGTTTCCAGGCTGGTGGGAGAGGTAGGCGAGGAGATCGACAGGATTGATTCGCAGCAGAACGATGGACAGGAAGGTCTCGCCAAAGCGTCACGGCCAGATCTTAAGTTAAAGATTCTGATGAGCGAAACGTTTTCGTCCAAAACCACTGCAACCATCGAAAGCTGGGCGATCGACTCAGTCGAATTGGAAGTCAGGTCTGCGCGCGAACGGTTTATCGTCGCGCGAAAAGCGTTGGATGAGGCGCTGGACGCGAGAGACCGGGTCCAGCGCGAGTCACAACGTCTGTCTATTTCCCCCCTGTCGCTGAAGTTCGGCGTTCCTAATGACCTGGGCTGGCTGATCGAAGGTTTCGAGCGAGGTGCGGTCCCCGCAAGCGATTTGCTTTGGGGCCTAAGAAACTTGAATGAAAAGCAAGTGGCCGTGGCAGAGGCGCAGACCGCAGTGGACTCGACGATGGCTGATCTGGCTTGTGCGTCCGGAGCCCCCGTCAGATCTCACATGATTCCAAGCGATAAAGGCTCAAAGTAAACTGCTAGTAAGGACTACGTTCCGCCGTCCGCAGAAGTACTCTACTCGCAGAGGTCCGGCGCGCCTTTATTCGACAGTGGGAGCATGCGGCCGATTTGGATGCGGATCTTCAATTCCGAATTTCATCGAGATCAAGCCAGAACTGCGGCTCTGTCGATGCTATCCGGAACTGCGGAACTGCAAGCAGGGTGGTTTCATCGTTTCATCGGTCTCTATAGCATGCTCTTTCCGAACATCACCTCTGTAAATCTTGATGAGCTCGTCCGCCTGTCGCGGATGCAACGAGAGCAACTGGAAATATCCGAAGATGAAGAAACTCGGAGGAAAAAACAGCTGGCCGCGATGACGAGTCAAAACAGCCCACGATGGAGTGGTGGCATACCCGGGCATAGATCAACGAAATAGGAGAGTGACCGAAGATCTTCGCCGGGCCTCTAGGAGAACCAGAATTCTAGTTCCTGATAGGCCATGCTCCCGGGTTGAAAGTATTTGTCCTGCCATTGCGGGGTGGTCTTTAACCCGGTCCAGGCATGCTGCTTCTCGCTCTGGACCATATAGCGCCAGCGGTAGTGATCGTATACATCCATCACGTGAGTGGCATAGGCATGTGCTAAAGCTGGATTCCCACGCAGGATGATAAGATTCTCGTCGTTGGCATAGGAGGCTTTGTAGCCGTCGTTGTGGCTTCCGGTGATGACGACGCAATTGGCTTCCGACATTGGATCGATCACCACAATTTTGTCGTGAATGATGGCATGCGCCTGCGGGCTGGACCTGAGCAGTTCTTTCTTCCAGTAGGCGAACTCGTCGTTGATGGCTGTCGCCGCCACGCCCGTTTCATAGACAATGTCTGGCTCATGACTCGCGCTGCGATGATAGAGTTCGGTCGTGATCGGGTGTTGGTCGTCGAATTTTTCGATGGCTTTGGGGTCGGTTGCTGCGCCTCTGATAAATAGGCTCGAGTTCTCCTCTTCCATCTCTTTGATGACATCCAAGACACTCGGAGATCCAGGTTCGAATTGCAGGAACAAGATGGCCTGTTTGGCGCCGCGGATCGCCTGAAATGCCTGCTCCAAATCAGGTGGTGTGCCACTATTCAACGTGGCAGTGGGCGGCTTGGTTTTGCGGGTGGTATTCGGTGCAAACCATACGGTCGTATCGCCGTCGACATTCGGGGTGTTATTGTCCTGGCGAAAGGTTGATCCTTGCAGGTCTTGAGCGACCCCATTGGCAGCGAGGGTGTCCTGCTTCAAACGATCCCAATATATTTTATAAAAGCCGGCGATGGTCGAGTCAGTGATGATCACTGAATTGTTGCTCTGTGCGCAGAGACCCGTGTAGGTCCAATTCGTGCTGCCCGCCAGGACGATCTGTGCTGTCCCTCCGGAGTCGACGTAGACGACGAATTTATTGTGACCGATGTGGGCTGAATCGAACATACGGTCGGTGATGTCGATGCCGGCGTCATGCAATTGTTTTCGGGCGGCTTTGTCGGTCGCGTCTTTGATGCCAGCGGTCGACAGGACCAGGTGCAGCCGGTTGCCAGTCTTGAGTAACTCGGCGATTAACTCTGGATCGTTGAGTTCATAGAGCGCGGCGAAGCACTCCCCGCCCTCCGATTGCGCCTTCTTCAGCAAGGAGAGCAGAGCATCAATCATTTGCCCGGCCAATTCGTTGCGCAGAGCGTCTCCGGGCGTTTGGATATGGGAGAGGAGTTTCTGGTAGTTGGGGGTGCCGGTTTTGCCCGGAGGAATCAAATGGCTAACGTGCTGCGTCGAAAGGATGCCGTTGTTGAAATAGGCGTCGATATTGTGGGCCGTCTCCGGAGTCAAGTTCACTTGGTCGGAGGTGAGCAGCAAATCTTCCTCGGGCTGAAGAGAATCTGGGGTCCCGGTCATGGGTATGACCTGATACTCGTAGGTCGATCCCGGTTTTGCGGTGAAGTCGCGCCAAGAGAACTTCTGAACAGGCCAAATATCGGTTGTCTTGGGTTCCCAATCTTCGTTGCTGCCCCCTTCCCAGCCGACCCACGCCGGTAGCGGCTCGAAGCTCGAACCAGACTGTTCCACGTCCCTCCTGCGAACGGTGAACCCTAGGCAGTCGAGGATCTCTTTCTGATAACGCCACGCGAGGAAGACAACATCATTGCTGTGAAGGACAAGAATCTTTCCAGAGTTGGGCATAGGTTCTCCGATCGAGTTATCCATTCAGGATGCTTGTTCTTGGCTGACGGCGGGTTGCTCCTGAGACAGTAGGGTTCGGCTCGAAACGCTACTCGCTTTTATGCCTCAAAAATTCGAGATGTCAAGTGAAAATTCGGAGGTGCCGTGAGGAGCAAGAGAGCACTAGCCATCGTTTCTACTGATTGCGCCCAAATTTAAAGCAAAACTGACCGGTGCTGACCTCTGAAGAATACTTGCCGGCATAAACCCGCTTGCCATTTGCGAGGGTGGTGATCGTGCCGTCAAGAATGGTTAGAGGTCCACAGCGAAGTTTCAGGATCAAGCCTGGAGGCAGCGACACATTCAAGAGTTTTCCTTCGCACCGTTCTCCTCCTTCTTGCGCCTTCACCGAAGCGTCAAATGCATCGACCGAAGTGATGTAAAGGCGTACGTTCGACTTTTGATCGGGCGCCGAATCCGGCCATGCCGAACCGATCCAGATCGTTCCAACTAGGGTGGGACTGGTCGCCGCCGCCGGTACGGGCCAGAGTAGGGCAGCAACTGCGAATGCCAGGACAACGACCGAAGCCGCAGTTGCGAATTGCTTGATTGCGAACATGGCCATCCTCCCAAACTTGAAGAACGAAGTCGTTACCAAATAGTTGTCCAGGTATCCGCTGGAGTATTCGAAATAGTCGGCGACAAGAGCAAAGATGCTTAAGCCAGCGGAAACAACCAGCAAAACCTTGGTGTGATGGGGAAGGGTGTGAGCAAGCTTGGTTTCGCCAACCATAATTCCCCATACGACCGCCACAATTCCTAGGGCTAGCGCTCGGCTCCGTTCGCTGAGTTTCTGATTGTTGTCATCCCGCTCTCGTTCCCGTTTCTCTTCCTCGGTTTCATCTCGGGTGATAATCCTAAGCTCGTTCGTGGGTGGAGGGGCGACTTGGGTATCAGCGCACATGGACCGCAATCTGCCTCAAGGAAGACCCAGAACCTGAAAGGGGGAACACCCGAATTATGGTGCCAAATTCGAGGAACTTCAAGAGCTTTCTTGAATTAAGTCGCGAGCTCTCGATCTGAGGATGGATTCGAACGATCTTAAGTTGAAGTACCGCCAGCTTCTTTAGAGCGCTTACTTCAGCGCCGGGAAGTAGAAAATTTTCTCGCCGCGGGCCAGAGTTCACGGACCGTATCCCTGTCTGCAGCAGCCTTCGCACGAGGCGAACTTAGATCTGACCGGGTGGACAGTCTTGAAGAACGAAGATCATCTATTTAGAGAGTAATAAACGGATTCGCCGCGCTTTTGTTTTTCGAGCCATCTAGATCGCTCTCGGAACCGCAGAGAATCCGTTTCCGAAAATCGATGTCGCGGCACACACCAAATCCAATGCGGCCGAGAAATCCGGCTATGAGGTATGGTGAGCTTTCTTCAGCGACCGAGACAGCCCCAATGCATTTACAAAATTCGGGAAAGATAGCAGTCCGGCAACTGACGAGCTCTATCCTGGTGTCTATATGATGTACACGATGTCGGGCCATCGCAAGGGAACTCCCATCAAAGTTCCGGTAGATTCTACGACCTCTCCGTTTGAATTTGACCTGCCTACACCATAATGGCGCCCACAATCCAAGACGTATTGAAGAGTGCCAAGAAGAATTGGGCCCTCCTCGCTCAGGCAGGTGCGTGGCTGTTTGGCATTGCTGCCACCTTCCTGAGTCCGCTGCCTTATGATTTCGATTTCGCCACGGTAACCGGCTGTGCAAGTGGAGACAGCAACACTCACGCAGCAGCGCTAGGCCGGTTCCTCGTCACGGTGCTCGCTGCCTATTCATGCTTCCTGCACTGAAGTGGAAAGCTTTCCGCTTTGCCTGGAAGTGGGGCGTGGTAAGCGCAATCTTCCTCGTGATGCTTTTAGGATCCTTTTTCCTCCGCGACGGGGTCACCAACGCATGCGTCGTCACGTATCGGGGAAGCCGTCTCTTGATTGGCGATAAATACACGCCGGAGGCAAGTTCCTACCTTGAAACCAATCCGGTAACGACTCGCGAACTGATCGATCAGTTTGATGTCTCACGGATGGACAGGATTTGGACTACCGATTCGATGTTCGCGTGCCGCGAGCGACTCCTTGCGTTTTGTTTCGCGATGCTGCCAATAGCGATTATCACCATATTAACCGCCCTGCAGGCCATCGCTTCCATCGGTTCCGCGGATTCATCATTGAGGGGTGAGTCGGCCAGAGGTCCGATCTCCAGGAACCCAAGCCTATGAGTCGCTACCCGCGATAACCCTTGAGTCAGAACAGGAAGAACGCTGTCCAGGGCTGACCCCGCCAGTTCTCCCCGTCCTTCCCTTCGGGCACGTCCGGGGAAAAATTCTCAACCCAGAGCATTGCTGCATCGAGTTGGGCATCGACTACCTTGCGGTCCGTTGGGTCGTCCTTCAAGTTTTCCGTATAGGTCGCCAGGGCCGCCTGATGTTGTTGCTGTCCAACTTGAGTCTGGGCCTGCGCCATCTTGGCTTTGTACTCGACATCATGGCGATGATGATTCATCAGCCAGGTCCCACCGCCGGAAATCGTTGCGATGAAGCCGATCACAGCGGTAATGCAACCAATCCAGGCCATCACCACCGGCCAAGTCTTTTGACGGCAACCTCGATCTTTTCAATCTTCTCTTCCATGTCAATTTGACGAATGGCCGAATGGCCTCGGAAAGCCCAGTTCATGGGATTGTGTGTCCGCAGGGATGCCACTCTCTTTAAGCAAGGTGCAAGCTCAATCTGAACACCAGAAACGAGACCTTTCCCGGGTGCCCAGCCAACAGCCAGTACGACATCATCAATCGGTTTGCGTTCTTTGGGGAAAAGCCGTTGCCCAGCGTCCAATGGAAGAGCCGAGCCATCAAGTCGCATTGTGTGACGCGCTGAGGCTCTGAACCAAGGGCTGGGATAATACCTGGGAAGTAAACTTGCCAACCTTACCAGATACTGAGTTATTAGCGTTACTATTTCCTAAACAAAAACACGTGATAGGTGCGATTAGATAGCCTGATCTGCTTCCGTTAAGGGATGAAATAGAAAGGGTTCGGCAGTTTCACGGAGTGGTCGGCTTGTGGATAGCCACGCAGATCGCTCATCTGATCGCCAACATTGAGAACTATGTGGTAACCACGCGCTAGGATTTTGGCTCGCTCACCAGACTTGAACTCCTCTACACTTTGGTCTGCTGGATGGTTGTCCGCGCGCATAAAAAGGTCAGCCCAATGCTCGTAACCTTCCGCCTTGAGGTTACCTTCTGTATCTGTCCTCTGGCTCTCTAACCTTCCGGTGATGAAGAAGATCGCTACCCCACTGTGTTTTGCCTCGCGGAACAGTTTGCGCGTGCTGCCAATAGCCTTTCCGCACCGGAGGTGAATGCACCAATTCAAATCTGCGGCTATAAACCCAAAGTCGTCATGGACTTCGACTTCCCAGTTGGAAAGTGATGTCTCATCAATATCGAGTACAATTGCCAACTTATCGCCCGGCTTGGCAGAAGCGATGCTTTGCTTGAGGAAACCAATGGCGATATCGGCCTGACGCTCCAATTGCGGAACGTAACAATTGGAGTCGGAGCAGGATTGATAGTGCTGCAATTGCTTCTTTACCGCATCGATGTTCTGAGGCTCGTCCATGACAAGCTGAATGGGTTCCTGTGCGAATGCCGGCCAGCAGAAGATTGCCAATGCGATTCCGCTCACCCATCGAACAAGCATCGTACCCTCCCTGGAGAAGTGAAGTTGAAAGGAATTGAGCAGGGAAAGAATAACCGATTCTGTTTCTTACTCAACAAACAATTCGCTCGAATTGGCACACTGTTTGTGATTTGTACGCCGAGTGTATTCGTCGGTTAGCTAGGACCAACTGAGACTGATTTCCTAACCCAATCGTTGGTGCATTCAAAAGATAAACAAAAACTGATCTTTTCCACAGGATACGGTGATAGGATTCGCGCAATCTGTCCTTCTATCAGTGCCGCACTTCCTATACATCTGGCTGTTTGTGTGAGATGTCCTCGGATCGGAGGCAAGCAGGATGAAGATGTTTGGTGTGTCTACCTTTGTTTCGGTAGGCGTTGGGGCTTTAGGTCTGCTCATCTTCTATTCTGGATCTTTCTCAAACCCTATTGCGATCGCTGCGACTGGCGGTCAACGTACGAATACGTCCGGGGGGCCTTGCCCCGACATGACGCTCGCATCTTTGGGAGACTTGACTCCCGGGCTAATTGCCGGACATACCAAATTGGGCTTTAGCGGCCTGCCGTGCGATGCCGGGCAGGTTCCGACCGCGCCAACGCCGGTGCTCCGTCTACAAGAAGGATTCGACTACTTTTCTTGGCTGACATTTCTTGCGTTGAACTCCCCGGCGAACGGCGGTCAGATCGGTGCGGACGCGCAACCTATTTGGGAGACTTGGAAGCAACTTCCCGACGTTATGGAGGTGGGTGGTGCGGAGCCTGATCCGTGGGATCCTCATCACAATGCGGGTCATCCGAAAGCATGCGATGCTCAGTTTCAGCCCGGAATGATGGTCATTCGGATGGATCTTGAAGAGACCTACAACGAGCCCTTCAAGAGCGGCCCCCTCTTCGACCAAAACGGCAATTACGCAGTGTTCGTCATCTACATGAACCAGGCCATGTTCGAATACATTGTTCCTCCCAGCGAAAGGCACAATACCTCGAGCCAAAAGTCGCTCTACAGTATTGCTCTCCAGCGACATTTTAAAGGTCCGGTGAATTTCCCGAGCGGGGATAAAAGCGGGCCAGGTTCAGTGATGGTCAAAGCATCTTGGAAGATTCTCACTGCGAAGGATGACCCATCGCAGTATCATACCGCTCGAGCAATTCTTTATATGCCGACACGAGCAAACCCTTGCCAAGTCGTGCGCGTCGGACTGATCGGCTTTCACGTTGGACACAAAACGAAGACCAGGCAGCAGTGGGTTTGGACGACGTTCGAGCATGTGCGTAATGTTCCCACAGAGAAAGAGGTGGGAGATGGGACAGCGACGGGAACCTACAGTTTCTACTCCGTAGCAGACAAGGGTAGGGAACCTAATCAAACCCCTCCCGGAGCGTGGGGGCCAGACGAAACAAAGTGGGATCCCAGTCATCCGAGTTCCTTCAAAAGTCAAATCGTAAGAACCGGGGCAAATTCTCAGGCTATATCTGACGAACTCCGCACCATCAATTCCGCGTTTCAGGCGTCTCTCAAAGGGACCGTCTGGTCGAATTACGAACTGATCCTAACCCAGTGGCCAAGCGATTTTGGGTGCTCCAATAGGACACCTCTCGATAACCCATCACTCGAGTCTCTGCCCGATTCAACCTGTGCCCCATTTCCTACATACTTGGCAAACTCTACGCTCGAGACGTTCAGTCAGCCGGTCATGAAGACCGGTGGTGTCCCGCTCGCAACCTCGAGCTGTATCTCTTGCCACAACAACGCCACAACACATCAGATACCCGCAAGACGTTCTGATTTCACGTTCATTCTCGAAAAGGCTCAGTAGAGCCAGGCATCTGGCGATTCCATCGCTAGTGGAGGCCATCTTGACGGATCTCAAGCGGCGCAAAGTCATCGCGGGCGTTACCGGCGCGGCGGTGGGGGCGGCGATGAGCGGATCCTTGCCGCTAAGCATGCTTGCGCAAATTACGGAAGCACCATCCGATCAGGAGACAAAATTTGCCAAGCTCTCTGCGGCCCTAACGGGGTTTAACTTTAATTTGCTCTTGCCGGGAGTTGACACCTCTCAGTTGAACCACGAGATCTTCATGAAGGTTACCGAGAAGCCCGAACGAACAAGCACTCTTCAGGAGATGTTTCAAATCTTTCCTGATCCGGGGACACCCGTGCAACAGCAAACCGCCGTGGCCTCGATCGTATCAACCTGGGATAGAAAGGATCCGAAACAGGTCGCGCGATGCTTTCTTGGTAGGAGCATCATCCTTGCTTGGTACCTAGGTGCCTGGTACGATCCGAAGGATCTGGAGACGAAGACCTATCACAAGCCCGAGGCTGATTACGCTTATCGACGCTACTCAAAGAGCGTGTTGATTCCGCACTCAGTGCTTAGTCCCTCAGCGTATACTTCCGGTCTTATTTGGCGGGTTATGCAAGCGCATCCCATGGGCTATAGCAACTTGCAGTTTGGCTATTGGGGAGAAAATCCTCCAGATCTCAAACTCTTCACCGATCAGATTCCGGTCCCATAAATGACAAACATTGCCGAACCGATTTACGACGTGGTGATTGTTGGCTCTGGCATAGCTGGGGCTCTCGCTGCTTTCCGTCTTGCTAAGCCGCCTCATAACAAAAAGGTCCTCGTGCTGGAGGCCGGAGAACCTGTTCCTCCGAACATCAACGAGGAAATGGAGCGCTTCTATCGTGCGACAGCCAAAGTGCCGGAGAGCGCCTACAAACCGGATCTCCTGGAGAATCCCGCCGATCCAAATTCTGCTCTTCGGGACCCGGCAACAGTGCCGGCTGGTCGTCCGTCTGTTTTGTCGCTTGCCGGAGGAGATTCTTGGCGCGATCCTAAGCAAAGTTACTTAATTCAAACCGGGCTTGTGCCGTTTGGAAGCACTTACGAACGCGTGGGTGGAGGCACAGCGGTTCATTGGTTAGGGACGTGTCTCCGGTTTCTTCCCAACGACTTTCGATTGAAAGAAAGGTATGGGCTGGACTGGCACCAGTGGCCGACGGGTATCGACTATCAGTCTTTGGAGAAGTGGTATTGCGATGCGGAGAGTGAAATCGGCGTTAGTGCAGCCGTTGAAGATCAGACCTATGGAGGTCTCACATTTGGCATCGGTTCCGAAAAGGGATACACATACCCGATGCCGGCGATTCCGCCTTCCCTGACGGACAAGGTTGTCGCTGGCGCAATCGATGGAATGGCGATCGAGGACATTCCGATCAAGGTAAGGGGCACACCAGCAGCTCGCAATTCCCAGCCCTACCAGAATCGACGTGTGTGCGCAGGCAACACGAACTGCATCCCGATTTGTCCGATTCAAGCAAAATACGATCCAACAGTTACACTTCGCGCAGCGCAGGCAACGGGAAACGTTACTATTCAATACCGGACGGTTGCCAGCAACATTGTGCTTGATGCTGAGGGTAAGAGAGTAGTCAGCATTGATTACAAGACGTACAACCCTGATGGCACTGTCGGTCCGACCGGAAGCAAACAAGGAAAGGTCTTCATCATCGCGGCCAACGCGATTGAAACACCGCGCCTGCTTCTCATGTCTCGAACTCAACTTCAGAGAGGAGTCGCTAATCGTAGTGGGCAGGTTGGTCAGAACCTAATGGACCATCCGTTCTATGTCATCTGGGGATTGCTGCCTCAACCGACTTATCCTTATCGAGGACCGCTCTCGACCTCAGGTATTGAAGATCTGCGGGATGGAGAATTCAGGCACGATCATGCTGCTTTTCGCGTTGAAATGGGAAATGATGGTTGGAACTTTGCGATCGGCGGCGACCCTAACATAACGACTGTGGATTTCGTCGATGGTCTTGACAACAGTTCCCTGAACCCAACCGGGAAAACATTTTTCGGCAGCGATCTTGTTGGACATCTTCGAGACATATTCACGCGGCAGTTTCGTCTGGGCTTTCTTGTCGAACAGCAACCCGAAGAGAAGAATCGCGTAACCCTGTCAGCTTGTTTTAAGGATGGCTTGGGTCTACCGCGCCCCGAGGTGTCCTACAGCCTTTCAGAATATACGTTAAAAGGTCTGGCAGCGGCGAAGCGGGCAGGAGACGCTATCTTCGCGCGCTTGAGAGTCCAAGACTATACGAAGAACGAGGAGAGTGACCCCTTCGTGGTGGAACTTCCTCCTAACGCAAGTGGAAAGAGCGAGCGTATTCGGTATATGGGGGCGGGCCATATTATCGGGACGCATCGAATGGGTAACGATCCAACCAAATCAGTAGTGAACGCAAATCAGCGAACGCACGATCACGAAAATCTCTATTTAATCGGAAGCGGTTCTTTCCCGACGTCAGCGACGGCCAATCCCACGCTTACCATTGCGGCTCTGACGCTGCGCACTGCAGACTGGATCCTGAACAACGATCTAAAGACGTAGCAAGGAAGAGATCATGAGCCGTTTGTTGAAGCGCAGGAGACAATGATGTCCGCGAGTGATGACAAACAAGACCTTCCTCCATTGCCTTCGGGGGTGATGGCCACGGATCCACTTGGCGAGTATTGGGGTAAGCCGGTGGCCGATCTCATTCAACTTGAGTCCGACAACTCCCTAGCCAGCGAGAAAGTGAAAGAACGTCACCGTATTTTCGCATTGCTCCTCATGGCGCTGGTTGCGCGGTTCTGGAACGGAAACAATCGTGGCCCGGTGGGGATCTACCCGCAGCGCGCGAAACAGCGGGAGAAAGGACAGGATGAGAGCGCCGATGTCTTCCGTTACAAGGGAGACCTATCGCTCGGGTCCAAGTGCGACCCGACCGGATGGGACCGTTATATTGGACACAATATTGCGTGCCTGGCGGTCGATGGGAAGGGAGAGATCATCGACTTCGACTTCAACCACAATGATCTTTTTCGCAGTTCGGCCGAACACGCCGAGTCGCGGATGATTCGTCGCATTTTTAGCCTAGGCAACCTAATGGACGATTGGAAGACAGGGCCGCCCTTACCGAAGAAGACACGCGCTTTCAATCTGAAAGATGTGACGATCTATACATCTCTAGAATCTTGTGCTCAGTGCTCTGGGGTGATGTCCTTGGGCCGTGTGAAGCAAGTCGTATATCTGCAGAACGATCCGGGCGCCTATCGGATTGGATACATCATGTACAACCTTGCCGGACGCGAGGATCCCCCTCCGAATGGAGACAGTTCTGCGCTTGCAGCTCGCCCCATCTCGGCAGACAGGATTGGCTTGCCTTACCTAGAGAGGTTAAACAGCAGCTATCGCAAGTTCTGTGGCCAAATGGAATCTGCGCAGGCGAAAAACGATGCGAACGGAGCCTACTATCTTTCATCTAGAACAGCTGCCCCAGTCTTTGTGACGGCGATCACTTCTTTCTTATGCACCGACACCGCGCTTGAGATTTTTCAGGAAGGTGCCGAGGCTTTTCGTAACATGGAGGCTTCGGACGACAATGATTTAGATGAGGCAGTTTGGACAAATCGCAGATGCCTTGCCGGAGCACAAAGGTTCTTTGAATATGCAGACGTGGAAGGCTTCCGAGGCACCCCTCACAAACTCTAAGACCCAGACCTGAAAATTGCAACTATTGAACCGCCGGACCGGACTCAATGGGTTGGGACTGCGGCAATCCGATCTGCTGGGTGCGTGGGTTGGCCACGGGAACAATGCCAGCTGAAATCAGGATGCTGCGATCAATTCCCTGTAGAACTTGGCGCATGAGTGTGTAGACCTTTGTTTCTCGCGGTTCGAAGTATTCACCGTGAACCGCAGACCCGTTCACATTCGGTGACAGCAAGGATGAGCCGTCAACATCCCAAACATTGTCGGGCAGGGGGTAAGTGCGGTCTAGACCCGCTCGCCCAAGCCTCCTCTTTCCGAAATGCTTGAGGCCGGCCGAAGCCCCGAGCACATCATCGCGGCCAGTAAAGAGAGCAGTAATCCGGTAAGTAAGGTTGGCCAGTCCCTCGCCCGGTGCGTCAGAAATGTTTTCGCCATCACGGAAGATGTCATTGTCAACATCGGCAGCAACCATCAGTACTTCTTGCATCAGGCTGACAAGTAGCGGTCGGTTTTTTCGCGTCCAGAGCGCTTCCATCGCACACTGCAACGCATAGTTCCCCATGCTGTGCGCAATTAGAGAGGTTCTGGCGCGGCACGCATGGCCTAGGTTCTTGGTTACGGCAACCTCTTTAACGGACATCCAGTCATACAAGGCCTCGAGTACGGTTGTCAGATCATCGCCGACTCTGCGAGCCATGGCTCGATCAGAAAGGTATCCCAACAGGGAGCCTTTAGATGGCCAATCAAAGGAAATCAACTCCCCGAGCCCGGTGTCGTCGTCAAAAAGCGTTGTCGCAATTTTTTGATATCGATCGGTGCTCTCGATAAAGTTGTTGTTGTAGCCGTGGACAAATAGGCATAGATGTTTCTGCTTCGCCGTAGGCGTTTGGACGGGATTCGGGAACTTGGAGGCTTGCGCCACAAGAGCATCCTGGAATTGCTTGGCCGTGACTCGCTTCCATGAAAACCTCTTCGTGAGGTCAAGGCTTGGATTCGTTTTAGGGTCGGCGGTCCAGTAGGTGAGGCCTGCCAGTTTGTCCCCAAATCCTTCGGCACCTTCAAGGTTGCGATCCGTAATGAGCCAGCGCATGCATACCTCCTAGGAAGGAGCATCGGATCAAAGGTTGCGCGATGAGACCGAGACAGTTTCCCACAACGGGGCGCGCGATTCAAGCAAATACAAACTGCCGGTAATGGGTCCATCTGATTCAGACGGACCCACCACCCAAACTGTCCGTCTCCTCGGAGGTCATGGCAACACACATCGATGCGCAGAGCCCCGCGGACGCAGCCGGTCTACGCGAAGGAGACATCATGGTCAGCTTCGCCGGCGAACCCGTAAGCGCGATTGACGAATTGCACCGACTACTGACAGACGATCGGATCGGAACGCTGTTTCATTAGTGGTGCTTCGCGGCGTTTACGTGATGGACTTAACTGCTGTGCCAGAACACCGTCCCGAGTGAGTGAGAGCCCGCTCAGCTCATTTGTTCTTGGGAATTTGTCCTTTAGAGCAAGCCGAGAGTAGGGCCGACCGTAGTAAGAATTGATTCCTAGCACATGCGCGTTGTATGCGAGGCCGAGTTGGCTGAGCAGGTCCACGCCTTTGCATCATGCCGGGGTGGGCGAAGAGGGTAAGCGTGCGAAGTTCCCATCTAGCTATGAGGCGATTTGCCGGATCAGTATGGCTGCATGAAGGATGCAGATGATGTACGCATTGACACGTGCGGAAGGAAGCGGCGGTCGGTTGCGGAGAAGCTGTCGATCTAAGGCTGGTTCATCTGGCCGCAGGCGACCGAAGGCACGGTGCATCTGTCTCGTGCACAGCTTTCGATGCTGCTGGAGGGCATCGATTGGCGCTGAGGACGTGGGCACCGGAGATCGCGGTATGAGTAACAATTCGGATTCTCCTGTATTCATGCGGGTTTTCGAACGGTATTGAAAGGAGATTGCTGGGCTCTTGGCATGGTTCCCGCCCCGCTGCCTGACCTTGATGCGCTTGATCTTGCAGCGTTGAAGGCACTTCTGATCGCCAAGCATAACGAGTCTCTCCTACAACACAAGCAGCTGAAGTCGGACACGCATGAGCTCGAACATCTCCAGCTGATCATCGAGAAGTACCGGCGAATGATTTTCGGTCGCAAGAGCGAGAAGCTCACGCGAGAGCTAGGGCAGTTTGAACTGCGTCTCGAGGAACTGGAGACGACGCAAGCTCGGGATCAAGAAGCTGAAGCCGAACAGCCGGGTTCGACGGACACGGAGATCGGGCGCAGTCCATCGCGACCACGGTGTAAGCCTCTTCCCGAAGACCCGCCGCGCGAGATCATCACGCACATGCCTGAGCACGATTGCTGTCCCGATTGCGGCGGGCAGCTGTCGGAAGTTCGGCGAAGATGTCTCCGAGCAGCTGGAACGCATTCCGGCAACCTATAAGGTGATACGCCATGTCCGCCCCAAGTTCGCATGTGGCGATTGTGATCGCGTTGTCGAGGCGCCAGCTCCGGCGCGGCCGATCGAGCGAGGCCTGGCACCGGACTTACTCGCCCATGTGCTGGTATCCAAGTTTGCAGATCACCAGCCACTCTACAGGCAGTCTGAGATCGGACTGCTTGCGGAATGACGTGAGGTAGACCGTTGAGCTGGAAACGCCACCGCCCAACCTGCCAAGAATGTCGGCGCCAGGACCGAGCCCCAGCTTGACCTATTTTAGCCAGTATAGTCTGCGCTCGATCTGCACAAGAGGGCGGCGTTACCGCCGGGATTGCCGACACGATGCTTGGGGAGGAACGTACCCGCGAAGTCGATATTGGGTGCTTTTATTGACGTCAGCAAGGCGGAAAGGCTCCTTCAATCGGCCGTCGGCAACGGCTTTCCGGATTCGGCGGATTGTGTCGCCTTCGATCATGGCGCAAGTATACTCCGCCGATGAGGACGCGCTCGGGGCCACGCGCGATATTATGAACTGAGCCTCCCTTAGAGAACAAGAAGACCTGAGGATACTGCATGGAATTGTTCTGGATAATTGCCGTGCTCCAGCAAGGTATTAACGCCTTCAAGAAACATCGCGAGAAGAATGCCCCGGTGTTGCCGCCTCATTTCACACCGCCCCCGACCTCCGAGCAGCCGATTCCGACCCCAGAGACATGCACGTATGTTTATCGGCCCCCCACTCGCGGTAGGCGAAACTTCGGCATCGGGTTCCTCGTTATGCTGGTAGTCGGCATATCCGGTATGGCGTTTTTTGGATCGAGCGACCTAGGTCCCCAAATTTCACTTCCTATGATTGGCGTTGGCTTGTTTGGCGCCTTTATCTGTTGGGTCCAATACCAGTACCTTAGCAAGCTTTTATATTGCGTCGGTCCGCGCGGTCTCATCTCCCGAAATCCCGCTTACCCGACCCTGATCGCGCGATGGGTAGACATATTCGAAGTCAACGTCCTTGATACCAACAACGTCAGGACCAAACATCTGAACGTGGAAATGTGGGATCGGGAAAACCATTTGATCATTTGCCCTGAGGCAGGACGCAAAGAGACTTCCCGATTGATCAATTTGCATTTGACGCCGGAGAAATTCACGAAAGCTGAGCAACTTCTACGTCAATGGGAAATAGGAATCAACGACTGATTTTTTGGGTTTTACGCTCCGCTGCCTGTTACCTGCTACCGCAGGGTCTACGAGCCGGACTTCCAAGTAAAGAGCGTGCACAATCTCGGAGTAATCATCATGGTTTCTGGGACGCCTGTGGATTGCCCCTCAGAGCCGCCGGCCCGTACTCGAAAGCGGAGTTTTTCGCGACAGCTTTGCAGATCTCAGCGCGGCGTACCGACCTGCAGCCCAGCATCTTGTCGACGGTCCGTTTCACGATCGCGGCGCCCATGCCTTCTTCATGAGCACTCGCTTGGGCAAGCGTTCTTCGTCGAGCAGAAGGCTGGTATCGTCGCGGCTAACATCGACAAGGGTGGCGAGAGGACCGCCAAAGCCCAGGACAAAAAGAGCCATCGCATAAACGCCAAGGATGACTCTGGGGTTGCCATTCTCTGCGCGGGGATAAGTATTCTTGGAGATACCCGTGAGCTCAGCGAGGGCAAGGACCGTTAAGCCCACGTTTCCGCCGCGCAGTTGCAAGGTCGCTGCCGAATTTGGCGAGCGACCACTTGACAGTTGAGGGAAGGACATCTGATACATTCGATCTCGTTTATAAGGCTCCATATATAAATTCTTATGCTATATATGGCCCAATATATAGGCCTTTATTATATGTCCAGACCCGACGCATGTGCTTTCCCGAACCGGTAGTACAGTCCCACATCCACGTGGTTGGTACGGTAAGCGAAGTACAACCGGATCGATTGCGTCGCCTGGAGACATGGCTGTGGCGCGAAGCGGCGACGGAAGGACCGCGAGCCGCGCAGCTTATCGACTTTGTTCCCGTGGCCTCATGCCAGGCTCGAGGAGCATACCGAACGGGAGGACGAGTGGGTGCGACAATCGTCTTCTATCCGTCGGCACGACCGCTGCGAGCAGCTCATCAAGGAGATCTCCAGTCTCCAGTCCGCCCAAGAGTGCAGTGCACCTTTGGAGTTGCCGGAGCGAATCTTGCTCGAGCCATGACCGAGTACGAGGACGCGCTCTGTCATAGCCGGAAACCATGATTGGATGTTCGAGCGTCATCCCGGAGCCGCTAGAGAACTCCTCGGCAATGCCATCTATCTCGAAAACTCAGGGAGGGAAGTGGCGGGTTTGAAGATCTGGGGATCGCCAGTTCAGCCCGAATTCAACAATTGGGCTTTTAATGTCGCTCGCGGCGCTGCGACCCGGCGGTATTGGGAAATGATCCCCGACAGTACGGACGTCCTGGTTACCCATGGACCGCCGTTCGGGGTGCTGGACAAGTCACATCCTTCTACCGCTCACCTTGGCTGCGAGGAACTGGCGAAAGCCGTCGAGCAGATCAAGCCCAGACTCCACATCTTTGGCCATATCCACGGTGGTCATGGGCAATTGACTGCAAGCTGAATGTGCTTCGTGAACGCGTCAGTGGTCAACTAATCATACCGGCTCGTTCATGAGCCGCAGGTCGTCGAGATCGAGATCTCTCCTTGAGCAAGCGGCGCCGATAACCGTGTAACCAAGGGTGAAAGAACTCTATCTTTCCGCAACGGCATCCGAGTCCTGCCGTTGCGATTCCGCCAATTTCTTCCGAGCGAGGCCCGCAGCAGATGCCTGGAAGTTCAAGGTCAGATGTCCCTTAGCGCAGGACTTTTCCTCGGGTACGTCGAACGTGATCACGCGTGAGAGCGGCTCATCACCGCCGGATTTCACCTGCACCAGCTGAGCAAAGTAAACGCGGTGAAGGTGCGATGGCGGTGCCAATTCGATGCTCATTTGGTCCGGACGGAAGCTATCCTCTGCCCCGTTGCCCCACACCCGCAATGCCATTTCACTCCCATCCGCCGACTCGATGTTTCCATTCAGTTTGACGTCTACAGGCACCATGCTGGAACAGCCCGGCTGACTGCTTGCGATTGGTGGACCATGGAATTCTGCCCGTTCTTCCGGAACCTGTATCTGATCCGGCGGGACTGCGCACCGACTCCTTGCCTTCGAGAGACTGAGCGCCCCAGGAGTGTCAGTAAACGGACGCTCCTCTCGCCGCAATTCGTAGTGACGAATATCGCTGAACTTGCTCTCGGCATCTGCAATCAGCTCTTGCGACTGATCGTGATCTGCATTCTCCGAAGCGCAAACGGCGGCCTGAGCGTAATCCCACTCGATCTCACCGGCTCCTTCGATATCTTGTTTGGCTCGAAAGAGCATCCCAGGGTGGTGGAGAAGGTCAACTGCTTCCTCGTTTCGTCCGAGAGCAATCAAAGTCTCAACTAATGTATCTCTTGCGATAACCTCCATATCGGAATCTGCGCGAAGACGAAACAGACGCCCCGCCTTGCGTGCTGCTTCCTCGGCCGACTGCAGAGTCTCATGGCTCGGCATCGTAGGCGGCGCAAAAAGGCTGTCGTTCTTGGCTGAAAGCCACCAGACCCAGGCCGTGTCCGCATAGCTATTCAGGATGTCCGGATTCGATGGAGAGAGCTTCCTCGCTTCGGCCAATTCATCGAAACTCAGCCCGAAGTAATCCCCCGAAAGTTTTGAGAGGAATTGCTTTTGTTCTTCGAGGCTCATTCCCTCCGGGGTCGGAAAATCCTTGCTTCCCCTGGCGGCCTGACGAGCACGCTGAAGAAAGCCGTTGGCAAGCGCGACGTGCGCAGAAGAAGAAGCAATCAGCTTCGCCGTTGCCGTCACGGCTTCATCTCGGGTTTGTGCTAAATAAAGGTTCGCCGAAGCCTCATCGCACAATGCACTATCATCATCTGGCACTATCGCCAGGCTCTGTCGGAAGTATCTCAGGGCGTGTGCGGTCAGTGTCGAGCCGTGAAGGGAATAGGAGGCGGACCTCGGTTCGGTGAGCGCGTAGGAATCCAGCCAGCATACCCAGGGTCGTTGAGCGGTCGGCTCGGTCCCCGGCACCGGGTGGTCCTTCTCATCGTGTAATAGCAGAGTCTCGCCGAGGATCATTAGGATATTTGCCTCTAGCTTCCTCTGCGTTGGTTCGTTTCTTCCAATGCGCGGCAGTCGATAAAAGGTGGCCAGCGCCCGGCTGCAGTAGAAGTAGGTCAGATAATGCTTGTTCGGGTGGCGTTGATCAGCAGAATTCCAATCGTAGTTGTCGAGACACAACGCGAAGTAGGCCGGCAACAGATTTAGTCGATTGCCCTCGCCAGAACTCTGTGGAATTATGTCGGCCCACAGCTGTCGCGCCTCGCCGCTGTGGTCCATTGGTTGCGGGGGGGGTACGATGGCGGGGAGATTCGAATCGTTATAAGGATAGGCGCTGAGAGCTTGCGCCTCGGCAATACGCGCCTGGATCATGGCGGGGTTGGCGCTTAGCGCATTCCTGAAGGCCTGAATTGCAATATCTGGCTCCCCCGCCCCTTGAAATGCTAGCCCGAGCCGATACAATGCTGGAGCAAACTTCTGGTCCTCAGCGACCGCCTTCTGATACTCCGCGATAGCCGATTGGAGGTCCGACCAGCGTTGGTGAGCCTGGTAACAGTTCCAGTACTGAAGCCCGGTGCGAAAGTATCGATATGCCTTCCAGTTCTCGGTGAGGCCCAAGGCGATGAATGCAGGATCTCCGCTGGCAATGCGAAAGGCGGCCTCATCGATCAAGTCGTCCAGCTGGTCTCCCATAGCGTCGCCGTTGTTTGCTACCCCCGAATCGTGCGCAACCTCGCAAACCGGCCGATCGTCAGAGGAGCTTGGACCCATCGTCGAGTCAGCCTCCGAATTTACGGTCTCGCGGCTACTGCGCCCAGTCGTCGGGTTGGCCTCAACCGTCGTCGTGTTATCCGTTCCGGACGCGACTTGGCCCTCCGCCCCTGCAGCGGCAATCACGGGCCTCGCCGGCTGACTCGGCTTGCCAGTGGGGATGTCGCCGTACACCTTCCAAGTGTCTCCTCGGTCTGACTCAATCAAGGTCAGGTAGTGTTTTCCCTCCGCTGTCTTATGTAGGGAGCCGCGAACCACGCGGATATTGAAAGCCCACTGAACCAGCCGCTGGATCGGGGACGTGATCAGGGGCAGTGGAATGTCCACCGATGGCGTCAGCTTCAAGTCCGAGCTCTTCGCGATGGCTCCCGCAAGCGCGCCATTGTCCAGGATCGCTGCCTCAATCTCTGTGTCATGTTTCGCCGAGTGCGAGGAGACTTGGAGAACGGGAAGCAGCTCGCGTCGCATCTCACCCAGCGTATTCACTACGCCCGCGCTCACTCGATCTGAAACCCGGAGATCGTCTTTGTCGCTACCCTTCCATTCGAACGGTTCGACAACCAGTTTGTCGTAGTTGAGCATTTCACCGACTGCGACAAGCGCCAGCAAGGCAAAAAGTGTCAAGGCTACCGTTCGAAAGGCCACCGCCCACTTGCTGCCGGAACTAAAGGACTTCATGGCGCCAACCAGCGAATCACTCGCCCCCTTCGCTCCCTTCCCCACGACCGTCCACGCTGTTTTGAAGACTGGAAAGTACAGAGCACCGTTCTTGAATAACGTTGGCAGGGTCGTGAATACTCCCTCCGCCAGGCGCGCCGAAAAGCTCAGCCAGAAAATCGTCAGGATAACGAGGTCTACATTACGGGGGAGATATCCTACCGATAGCAAGTCGATCAGGCAGATTGGAATGATCAGGACCGAAGCCGCAAACACGATCCCCGAAATTCGCTCCGAGGCGACGCGCACTACCAGCCTACTGTTCGCGCTCGCAGATTCACGAGTGAATTCCTCCGGGACAGCGGACGGGGGCCTGAGACTGTGTACCATAATTCGCGTCAGCACCACTCCAACCAGTGTCAATGGAGGCATAAGATCAATGGCCCATTTCACCTGGCTGCTGCCTGTATAGAAAACCACGAGAACAACAACTAACAGAACGATCAATACGGCTGAGGCGCGCCGATCCCATTTGAGTCTCAATTCTGAAAAACTTCGCGGCGCTAGCGAAATGGCGGTGATGAGGCAGACAGGCTCGACGAAATTCCACAAATGTTTGGAATTTGAATCAAAGAGTTCCTGGTGCACGAGAGCGAAGCGCGCCATCGGCGCCGTCAACGCGGCTGCAAGCGCAAAATCGGCGGTCGGGACTTCATTGCGAGCTAGCTCGAGCATGATGTTTGCCAGGCAGACCGCCAGCCATATCACAAGCGGAGGCCACCATACATCCAAAGCGCTCACGCGCAACGACTCAATGTCGCCCGGATTGAGCAACACGATACGCGTCGCCGACCACGTCCCGATAGCCAGCGCGATCAAGACAGGAATCCACCAGCGCGGATGACGATCGCCTGGCTCCGCCGGTTTGTCGGCTTCGGTATGCAACTCGGCTATGCGCTGCCAGCACGGAATGGGCAACAGGGCGATGATCACCTGGGCAACGCGCAGAAACCAGGTCGCTGCGGTCCCTTGCACCATGACCATGCCGAATTCGGGCGCTATGACGATGCATCCCGAACGCAGCAGGTACGCATAGGAGACGAGGAGGGAACAGAGGCCGAGATTGAGAAAGCCAACCGATAGCGGCCTGCGCTCGCTTAGCAGACAAGAACCGCCTTCAATCGCGGTTCCCACGATGGCGATCAGCATGATAACTAGGCCGACAGAGTTCATTCTCTTAAAACCTGGCCTTTGGAAGCGGTAGCACCATAGCACACGGATCGAGCAATTTCCATCGAAAGATTAAGTCTGGCTTGTTTCAAAGTTCTTCGGGATAGTTCAACATATCGATCGATGGCGGCGAATCCGCGCCTGCGTTCATCGCGTCGACCTGCACAAACCGGGTGAGATAGGCTGCGCCATCTTGGGTTGGTGCACTGATTATCGCGGATGACTGAAGTCTGCGCCGGGGCAATGATTGCGAGTGGCTCGGATGACGATCGAAAGGATGATCATTTTCCGGGACTTCGAATCTGCACTCAGCCTTTTTCCGTTTGACTGGTGCAATCCCCCACTTCTCACGGAATACATAGTAGGGAGATTTCTGTCTTCGTGGTGATGGGGGCGTCCTATGAAATGAATGCGAGAGCTTGCCGGCGCCCGTCTTCCGTCGCAGCCTTTGCCATCTTCCGATTGACGATTGACTCTAGGAACTCAGCTCAACCAACCGGCCCGTACGGAAGTCATCAAGGCGTATATAACCAATTGAATAGGCAGCGTTATACTCCAACGTCGGCGCTTCTAAGAAAAGCGCAGCCATTGTATAGGGAACCGACCCCAAAACGTCCTTCTCGAAACTCCTTCCGCGTATTTGGCAAGTGTCTCTGATAAAACTTGGATTAGAATTGAGCTTCCAAACCCAGTCGCTGAGTAGCTCGGTGCGATAAATCAGTCGTCGCCAAAAGGCGGGCACCCATTATGGCGGAAATCGTCAAGATTTTGAAGTTGAAACCTATCCGTTATTGGCTCGAGGCGCTTGCGCTCATCTGCATCGGTGTATTTGCGGGACATTATGCGAGCTCACACAAGCTGTGGCGTCGGCGGGAAACTGGTGCTTGTCGGATCCAACTGGCACCGGTCGGGCTGGAGGAAGGGCCCTCTGAACGACTCGCATGATACTCCGGTCGGCTCAATATCGGGGGTTTTTGTTCATGCGAATTACGCTGAGGCGATCCTCGACGGCAATTTCGAATTTGTAGCCCCGAGACAGAGCCTCTTGATGCAGAACATCAGAGTTGTTGTCCCCGGAGACTAGGAGAGCGTTACATTCGGGAAGAAGCTTACAGATTTCAATCGCGGCTTCAATGCCGTTCATCTGCGGCATTACAACACCTGTCACGAGGTATTCGAACCCACGGTCACGAGCAAGTTTGATGCCCGTTTCACCGCTATATGCAACCGTCGCCTCAAAGCCATCCATATTCAGGACCGTGGCAACTGTGTCAGCCACTGTTATATCGTCGTCGATTACGAGAACGTGGCCGTTTGTGGGCGCCTGCTCGGCAAGCTTCTCCTTCGCCATTGTCATGGTTGCATTTTTGCTTTAGTAGCATTTTGATTCTGGTTGCAGCGAGCAATTGTGAGCCCATTGCGCGGGTTGTGGAATTTCACCTAACAGGTTTATGGTCCGACAACGAGAAGGACATGTTTGCAAATGGTTTCGTTGTGAAGGTAGGTGGGCCGAAGAAGCCAGCCAGGTGAGCGGCTCGCGACAGTAGGCGGAGTCTCTAATTTAGAGACGGGCGGCGCAGCATAGAATTGAAGCCGAATACCCTATCGGGCCCTACCCCGGTAGCGCGGAATTCGGTTTGCGCTTGGAGTCCCAGCATGAAGAGCTTGTCCATCACTTCGGTGGCATTCACTGCGCCGGGTGATCCTTTGACGATCAACAAGATCGCCTCAGTCAGTGTCTGATCGCTCTCGACACTGACACCGGTCTGTGCGCCCATATCAAGGCGCAAAGCGGCCTGCGCGTACAGGACAGATGCCATCGCCAGATGGTGAATGGTCTCGGCTTTCTGCGTGTAGGGCAAGTTAGCAGTGCACATGTCCTCGGAGATCATATTCGCGGCATCATGGTCACTCTTGGTGATCCCTCTCGCTAACTCTTCTCTTGTCGCTTCGAGCTTCTTCATCGCGTTGTAAAACAGTTCCGTTGAACCGCTCGTCATTCTGTATCCGTCATCCGCCTTCATGATTTTTCCATCCTTTAAGGCGGTTTGCCTGCAGTGATAATTAGCATAGAAGGGAAATCAAGAATCGAAAAGGAATCTTTGCACCTGCAAAAACGCAACACCCTTGAGATGACTTAGGAAAACCTATTTCGCTGTAGATAAATCGCAATTAGTTTGCAGACGCTCTAGGTTTATATTTAGTAAATAATATAACTTCCTTGACAAACTTCTTGGACCTGTCATACTGATTCCCGACTTCCCAAGTATCGAGGCTCGTTCTATATCTTTCACGCTGAAACTCTTTTCAGAAGAGCATTTGCTTCGATGTAGTGTGGACGGCGTGGGGAACAAAACTAAGTTTTGGAACGAGTAACGTCTCGAATATTATTCGCAAATTTGTCAAAACTGTTAGTTCAGCGGAGCTAGCCGATGCGCTGTAGAGCTTCCTACGTGTGTTCTCTGCCACTGTTCGCTTCTCTCGCGGGCCTTAGCAGTTTCGGTCAGACGCCGCCCCCGGTTCCTAACCCCGCAATTCAGACGGCATCAGTCCAACAGCCACCGGCAGGGCAACAGCCGGCTCAAATCACCGGTGAGACCGTTCAGGACATTGAAGCGAAATGTGGTTTTAGTCTGACCGAAACCGACGCCAAGAAAATTCGCAAGGCAAATCTCTGCGTCTCCAAGGCGATTCGGGTCCGACAGGAACGGCTGCAGCTTGAATATAGGCTGCAGGAAACGACGCGAGCTGAGACGCGAACAGCGCAGCGCGCTGCGACCCTGGCTGCCGAACTAACCTTGACAGAGAGCTCCGCGCCGGGTCCCTTACCGGGCGCGGCGCCAGGAGCGGGTACTCCAACTTCAGGGGCAACTCCTGTGCAGAATTTTGTTGGGGGATCGCTTTCAGGGACGCCTTCGACATGTGTCGTGGGCAATGGCATCAGCAACCCGGCCTTCATTCGAGTCCATCGCGACATCCTGACGCCGCAAACGAGTGCAGATGATTTCGGCTATCGGCTGGGTCACCGGTTCATCGTGTACCAGGTAACGATTGAGAACGGGAACAAGGACTATCAATTCATGCTGCAGGATGTGAGCATTGACTTCAGTCGGCAATTTGGCGCTGACGCCGGGACATATGCGTACAGCGCATCCGGGCAGGATCTGACGCTCCTCCGCGGCGTGCCAGAGAAGGGGGAGGATCTAGATCCGCGCAACAAAGTGCTGCACGTATTACAGGGTATTGGTTCGGTAGCGGGGGCGGTGAGCGGCCTTACGAGTTTCGCTGACGTGATGGGGCCTTCCGTCGCAGTATTTAATGGGTCGTTTCTCCAGGGATATACGACCATTGCGCCGGACCATACAAGCACACAGTTGAACCGGCTAAGCGACAGCGCGTTCACGGCGAACACCATCATTGCCAGCCAAAGGGCCAAGACAATTGCCATGTTCATTCCGGTTGACGAGGTTTTGTCTGCAGCGGACCAAAAGCAATTTCGCAAGGATCCGTACACGTTTATCGGATTCGAATTGGGCGGCGCCAATGGCCTCCTGAATCAGGCCGATATTTGCGTTGATGGGACGTTCATTCAGTCGGTGACTGTTACAGCGCCCTCGCTGAGTTCGGTGGCATTCGGGGCTGGCTCCTCGACCGCGGCAGGGACCGACGCGGTGCTCGATCTGACGGGAACCAACTTGGTGGGCGGGGACACGATCCTGGTGGTGAGCAGCGGGACGGTTCCGGCGACGTCTCCGGTAACCGCGAGCGCCGATGGCAAGACAGGGACGGCCCAGGTACATCTGCCGACGGACTTCGACTCGACGACGACGACATTTACGCTGCAGTCGAAGTCCAATCCAACGCTGAACAGTGGCGCTGGAGTGAAGTTGCAGGCTGCGAAGCCGGCGGCAGTTGTTGCGCCGCACCCGGTTGCACCTCCGGCGGGGCTTGTGGCACCGACGCTGACTGCAGCGACGCTGGAGAAGACTCCGGCACCAGCGGCAGATAGCGACGCAACATTGGACGTTACCGGGACCAACATGGTGGATGGCGACACGACAGTTGTCCTTAGTGGTGCGGCTTCAAAGTCCGCGCCTTTAAAAGTGAACGCCGGTGGGACGGCAGGGAAGGCGACGGTTCACCTTCCCAAGGACTATCTGCTAGGTACGACGACGGCGACGCTGCAGTCGAAATCGACTCCGGCGATGAAGAGTGCGGCTGTCAAATTGCAGGTTGCTCCCTAAGCGACCTGGAAAACCCGCCGTAGGGGAGATTCAGCAATGGTCAATGCAGCAACAAAGTGGACGCTGATCCAGACGGCTCTTTCGAATGGATTTGTGAGCACTCCTGGAGGTTTCCGGATGCGGTCGCATGTGCATTTGGTGCGGCCAGGAGATTCGGTGATTAAGCGGGCACGCGCTTCGTTTGTGATGAACCTGGCAACTGGGCAGTTGACGGACAGTTCAGAGGGCGGTATCGCGGCGCGGAACACTGCGGATAAGTCCGGAGGCTGGGTGACTTGGGCGAGTTGGCGGAATGCGACGGGAACCGCAATTTCCTCATTTGCGACGAACTGGCTCGTGCCAGCGGCACCTGCTGCTCCGGCGAGCCAGCTTATATATCTCTTCAACGGATTGCAGAATGGAGCGGGCTTGGAGATTCTGCAGCCGGTCCTGCAATGGGGCAGCTCCGGGGCTGGAGGCGGCCCGTTCTGGAGCATCTCGAGCTGGCATGTCGACTCGCAGGGACACGCGTATTGCACACCTTCGATGCCGGTGAATCCAGGAGATGCGCTGACCGGCCTGATGACGATGACTGGCGCGTTCAATGACGGAACGCACAACTATCGGTGTGAGTTTGTCGGCGTGCCTGGAACAGCCCTGATGGCGTTGGGTACTCCGGAACTGACGGATGCGGAAGAAACGCTGGAGGCGTATGGTGTGACCGCTCTTGCGGACTATCCGGGCGGACCTTTGACGGCGATGAGCCAGATTGACATTCAGGTAGGGGGCAATCCGGCGCCGCTGGCGTGGGCAAGGAACACAATGCAAAATCCGCTGTATGGCGAGAACACCGTGCTTGTAAGCAATGCGTCGCCTGGAGGCGAGGTGGATCTCTGCTATTGAGCGCTGTGTTCATGCTTGAAAGTGATTGATTTACTTTGTGGTCATTCAATGGCATTCTGAATCCGCTTCCCTTTTGTAATCAATCTCTACTTCAGTGGCACTTCACAATGGAGTTGCATGCCAAAGAAGATTCAATTGGCCATACAGGGCGGCGGGGCTAAACTGACCACCCTACTTGCGGCAGCAAGCGCGATCCAGGATCTGCAGGCTCGTAATCAAATAACCGTCACAAGGATAGTGGGAACGTCAGCGGGTGCGATCGTAGGAGCACTACTCGCGGCCAACATTGATATAGAGGCTTTCCGAGCGCAACTCGTCGCTGGAAGCGGTAAGAGAATCAGTTCGAGCTTGGCTGCGCCTGGCGGGGGCAAGTGGTTTCGTACGATTCTGACGGGGCAACCGGTCTGGCGGACAGACGAGCTCAAGTCCATACTCGAGGGAGTTTTCAAAGATTACAGCCAAAGAACAGGAAAGCCATTAAGCACCCTTTCGGAGATCCAAGCCGCAACAGGTGTCGAACTGAGGGTTGTGGCAGCTGATCTGCGAACCCCTGTGCCGATTGTTTATAAGCCGAATGGGAACGACAAAAATGTCATAACGGCTCTTTTGGATTCAGCAGGCATACCAATCTACTTCCGAACTTGGAAGCACGGGAGCTTAGTGGATGGCGGACTTGTTCAAAATTTCCCCTGGGATGAACTGCTTGATCCACAATCGCCTCAAACACCTCCAAAATATGGTCCGATTATCGGAATCTCTTTTCAAAACGGAACAAGAGATATAGCAACCAGTCCGGGCGATTACGCATCGGCTCTCCTGAACACCGCACTTGATGCAGCAACCGAACGCTCCCGGGCTCGCCTAGGCAATGACCGCATGCTCACATTGCCGTCAAAATTCGATACTTTCGACTTCAAAGGTGCTCTTTCGGAACATGCACTCGGCGATCACTTCAGATTGATTAAAGTCGAGACTTCCAACTGGTTTGAGTCGTTCTTACGCCAGTCGGGGACGTTGATTCAAGACGATCCCTGGGTGAGTACGAGCTTCTCAGTTATGGAAAAGCTCGGGAGGATGTATGAGCTCCAGCATGAACAGACCATGCTGAAGTACCGTCAAATGATGCTCGAGATTATGGCCTACACCTTTGAGCAGGAAGGTCGACCCGATGTGATCAATTACTCATTCTCTTTCTTTACTTTGGATAAAGATGTGTATTGCCACTCGATTGCATTGAGCCAAGGCCCCAAAGACAGCGGCTCTTTTAAACAATCCGCTATCAAGCTTCTGGGCCCAGACGGAGCGCTCATTCCGACTGACTATTTGCCCATCGTGGATCCAGCCACTCCAGAAAAAAGAGAGATCATTTTATTCTTTGACCGTATTCTCCCTGCCAATTCGGGTCCTTATACGCTGAAAATACAAGACATAGTGACCGGGTTGATGGGGGACTTGTTCAGAGATAGACGAGATGTGCTCTTCATCAGAACAGAGCGGACGAAGCAGCCGATTGACAACGTGAAGACAGTACTCCACGTTCCAGAGCAGTTTAAGACCCTTCGGATGGTGAGTGCATCAGATCTCAATGAAAGGCAAGTTGCGGGGCGGGAGATGACACCTCAGGAATTGGCCGATTTTGATGGTCCCGGGCCCGGCTGGATCACTGTGGGTTGGACAGGGCAAAACGCACCTCCGACCGAGTTTTTTGGACCATCGTTGCTGTATTGAGTTGTGCTATATTGATGATGCATGGGGGTACTGACATGAGGGTTAACGTAAGGGTTTAGAGAAGCTTTCTTGACGACCTTCACCTCTTCATTGGGTGAGGGTGTTTTTGTGTCTATACACACAAATAGATAAACTTCATCAAATGAGAGCCGTAGGCCGTCTTCACGCGGGATCGAGTCGCCGCCAACTGCGCTCAATGGCACAAGAACGAGACCTTCCTCATCGTGTGCTTTCCGATCTGAATATCCTGGGATGGCGAGGACAGAGAATCCCCCTCTCTCCGCCAGAAATCTTTAGAATCAGTAACTTACAGAAAAATAAACAACTTGCGGATTCTCCCAAGTCGCTATTTTCGCCCACAATCGCTGTTTCCCACAGTTTTACCCTGCTAAGTCGGTTCCACCCTGCTAAGGTTCCCAAGGTTCCCTTGTATTTTTACGAGGAGTCCAGTGGTATACCTGAGTCGCGTACGTTGCGCGATGTCAAAGCCGAGATCCCCTTGGATGCTGGGTCACAACCGCAACCTGTTCGGCCGCAAGTTTCCCTGCAAGGCAGATGGATTGCGCAACCCAGCTAGGTTCGATAGTGCTTCTTCTTGGATTTTTCAGTCATGTTCACGTCGGCCTTCTTTTTTGATGGCCGGCCAGTTCTTGGTTGGCGGACGAAGGCCTCAACGTCGGACCGAAACAGGAGTGTCTGACCTGCCACACTGACAGTCCTTAATCGACCCCGTCGAATCAAATCGACGATGGCGGGTTGAGAGACTCCTCGAATGCGAGCGGCCTCAGCGCGAGAGACGTATTCCTTATGAATCGTTGCACTCGATTTTGTTGAGGTCTTGGTCTTCTCGTTTTCTACCTTGGACTTTCGAAGATCCTTCTTCGGAGGACGGCCAGTTTTTGGCTTCGCTATAAACGCGTCAACCTCAGAGCGAAGGACAAGTATGCGGCCAGCCACATGTATCGTGCTCAGACGGCAACGACGAATCAAGTCCGCAATGGCTTGTGGTGACACACCACGAATGCGTGCGGCCTCAGCTTGAGAAACGTAGCCCTCAAGTTTTTGTCCCATTTGTACTTTCATTTATCAAGTACTTGTGATAGAGTTCGATAGTTGAGAGTTTCCGGCATCTGTCCTTACCGGCCTGAACAATTTTGCTGAGTGCGGGACACGCCAGTGCTGACACACCGACGTATCCCTGACGATCACATCACCTTCCGAGAAAGGCGACGATATGGCTGTATCTAAACATACCCGTCCAAGCGGCTGCGAAACAAACCCTTTCTTTCTAGAACTTTTCCGCGACCATTCGGACTCGGATGAGCGCGAACGATCATGGCACACAGCGATGACTCATGCCGGAGAAGGCACGCTCCCGTTGCGATTTCCAATTTATGAAACCTTGTACCTGATTAATCTACACGCTCAGAAGTTGGTCGATTTGCTTTACGAGATGACCGACCGGTTCGGCATCGATACTGAATCTCTTGACTACCATCAATCGTTGATCCAGCTCGTTCGAGCTGGCGCGAGCCAGAGCATCGCGGCGTTCATGAATGACGTTGAACTCACTGACGAGTGGCTTTTTGACCGGCTACGAGTCAAGGAAGAGAACGATCTGCGCGATCCGGATGATGTTTACATTTCTGTTCGTGAGCGCGAGAAGGCGCGCGTGAACCAGGGACTTCCGCCTCGTATCCAGTTCTTAGATCAGGAACTGGGGGTGTCAAAAGTCAAAGCTGCTGATTCTTCAAGTAGCGAGGACGAATAGATCATCTCAAAAACAAAGGTCTCAGAACCGTCACATGCCCAAGCACAGGACACTTGCACGACTGACCAACAGCTTCGATACGGGTAAGCGCGGCCTATGCGAAGCGTATCTCTTCGAGTTTCAGGAACTGGGGATGGGAGAGCCTCGAAAATTGACCATTGCTGCGGCAAGGTTGGAAGATGCACTCTCGCATCTTCGCGAGGACTCTCCAGACTTTCAGATAAAGAGCGTGCAGAACCTCGGATTAATCGTCATGGTTTCTGGTTCTCCGATGGATTGATCCCGGTCGCACTGTGTCCACTCTGTTTCTTGCGGAACGCCTCGTTGGCGTTCGAGTCTACAGTTCCCAGTTGCCTGCTGCGGCGGCTGTGCATGATGCCCCACGCGACCTTTCCCGCCTGATGGCACTTCTCGAGAAACCTGAATTCTTCGTTTCAGGTCCCGGCGAGTGAGCGAGCACAGTGCCGGAAGTTCCATCGCCGCCAGTGGCACAAATGCTGCCGCCGCAAACGTGATACTGTCTTTTTCACAATGCCAACATCGAGTTATCAATACCTCTTCGAAGGTCTCTTTCCGTTTTCCAAGAGTCGATCGAAATATCTGAACGCTTCTCTTCTCAAGGAACGGGCAGAGTATGTTTCGCATCTGCTCAGCCAGGGACGTTCTCGGCGGGAGGTCAAATTTATTGCGTCGATGCAAGTAAACGCAATCAAGCTCCTGAATTTGAGAGAAGCCCGACTCATTCACAGCCGTGAAGTCGCTGAGGCAGGCTCCGAATGGGCAATCGATATGGAACTGCACAAGCACAATCGACGCGGTAAGGCTTCAGCCTACAATTTCACTCGGATCGTCACGAAATGGCTCACTTTCAGCGGATTGCTGCTTCGGCCGGAGGTTCCGGCGCTGCCGTTCGACGAATTCGTAAGAGCATATCTCGAGGAACTGCACAACGTCAGGTCACTGGCCGAGTCCACGATTTATCATCGCCACCACCATCTCTCAAAGCTCCAAAGATGGTTGGGAGAACGACGCGACAGCTTCACGGAGGTATGTTTAAACGACGTTGATGATTATCTGGATGGGCTGCGCGCCAACGGTTTCCGTCCAAGAAGTCTTTTATCCGCTTCTGAGGCAATACGAGATTTCTTTCGATTCTGTGCGCTGCAGGGTTGGTGTAGTGGTTCCATTGCACGCGGCATTTTGATGCCCCGCGTGCACCACCGTCAGACAGGTCCACACGGTCCCGCGTGGAAAGATGTCAGGCGAATGCTGAACTTCGCAGGTACAAGCCCGGTGGATTTAAGGGCGAATGCAATTATTGGCCTCTGTTCAATTTACGGCTTAAGGCGGAGCGAAGTTGTCCAACTGCGTCTTGATGACTTTGATTGGTATAACGAGATCATGACGGTTCGGCGTGCAAAACGTGGCCGAGTGCAGCATTTCCCTATTCAATACGAAGTTGGAGAAGCCATCCTGACGTACCTGAAATCGGCTCGACCGAAGTCGAGTTGCAGGAATCTCTTTACAACCTTCGTTGCGCCAATCCGGCCCATGGGAGCGCCCTGTGTTCGCTCCGTCGTCAGCAAGCGGATGAAATTGTTGAGAATCCAATCGGAGAACCTCGGACCTCATGCGCTTCGGCACGCTTGCGCCACGCAACTCCTAAATAGGGGCTTCTCGCTTCATGAAATCGCGGACTTCCTGGGCCATCGAGGATTGAGCGCAGTTTCCATCTACGCGAAATACAATCCTCGGCTTCTTCGCCGTGTGGCGTCTTTCAGCTTGACAGGAATCCAATGAAAGTCTCTGAAGGTGTGGAACGCTACTTGGAGCGGAAAAGGGCGACAGGCCTCAGCTATCAAACTGAGGAGTGGACTCTCTCTGCGTTCCTGCGCCACGTGAACGATCCTCCAATCCAAGAGATTACCGCTGGGCACGTGCTCGAATTTCTGAGTCTTCGAAATACATCCGACAGGAGATGGGTCGCGAAACATCGCAGCCTAAGAAACCTCTTTGAGTTTTTGACCGATAGAGGATGCATGTCCCCGCTTTCGATGCCGCCGCTGCGAAGAAGAGACGACCGTCCTCCAATACCGTTTATCTACAGTCGCACTGAAGTTCGCAAATTGATTCAGTCCGCTCAGCAAAATCAGACAAATCGCCTCTGCGCCGTTAGTGCTCGGACGCTTCGAGCAGTCCTTCTTATGCTCTACGGGACAGGTGCGACCACGAGCGAGATATTTTGTCTCAAAAGGGAGGATTTGGACTTAAGGCGCAACGTCGTTTCCTTTCGCGGAGACCGGATGATTCAGCCGCGCAAGATTCCTATCAGCAAAGACGTCCATGATTTGCTGCAAAACTATTTGCACTCCGAAGAACGCAGAGAACTATCAGTTCAGAATGTGTTCGTTTCGAAGCATGGGCGGCCGCTGCGGGCACATTGGCTGACGAATGCTTTTGCACGACTTCGCGTGCGCGCGGGCGTGATCCGGATTGACGGAGGCAAGTGTCCACCGAGAATGCGCGACCTCCGCCAAACGTTTGCTGTGCATAGAATCGCCTCTTGGATTAAGGAAGGCGCCGACCTCAATCGAATGCTCCCGGCGCTTTCTGCGTATATGGGCTTGGCAGGCGTCGTCTCCACCCAGCGTTTCTTGTTCCTGACCCCTGAGCGGTTCAAGCGTGAACTCGACAAACTCAGCCCGCTCAAGGGAAGGAAACACTGGCGCGACGACCCAGCGTTGATGAAGTTCCTCGCCAGTCTCTGAGTCTCAAACCTGTCCTCACGGGACTGTTCAACCGGAGATTTCGTATCGCCTCCCGATACCGTGAATGAAACTCGAAAGCGGCGAGCCGCATGCCTTCGCGGCAACCCGAAACTCCCTCCACAGTAGCCCGGCAAAATGCGGGACAGGTGACGAAGTATGCAATTCTGGAGCACAGCTCCACAATTGCATGGTCTAGGCCCGAAGACTTCGTGGGTGCAGAGTCGATTTCCAACCATCTGCTTTATCTTGTGTGGTAGACGATGGGAATCGAACCCATGCGCTGCCAGGTTGGAAATGAATTGATCTGAGCAGTTGGCAACCTTGGTTTTGCCTCGAGCGCAAGCCGACCGGGGAAGAGCTGGCATCATGGTGCTTTGTAAAGCCAGAGTCGAAGGGCAACTCCCACACAGTACATCGCATACTCCCTGCAGTCTCAGTCGCACGGCGTGTCGATCATCGTGAGAGCGATTGCACGGTAATTGAGGGACTCTAGAGGGGTGAGCATGCCTGGCATGCTTACCTATTCCGGGCTGTTCGATCTCAAATCCCGTAGAGCATCCTGATACTGCGAAAGGAATTCAAGAGCGGCAAGCCGCATTCCATCACGACAGCCTGCACGCTCGATTTCCGATCTGCGCCACGGTGCGCAGAAAGCCCTTTTCGCAAGTTGCTCGCTAAGGGCGTCTTTCATTTCTTCGAGGTTGACGGCTCCGTCCTTGAACTGCTCTTCCAGTCGCGGCAATGTGATGCGATAGCCTTCGATGCGGGCAAAGCGATACTGTTCCGATTTGCGATTCACAGGTTCCTCCGATTCGGTTTTAAGTCAAACAAAGGCGCCAACCACGATTAAGTCCGTGGCTGGCGCGACGATGGTTAACATGCAGTTGTGGGCCACATGGAGATGTGGCCACAGAGGTGATAGATTCAGCGAGTCAGAAAGAGCTTGCCGTCCTGATTGAATTCCTGGCGGAGAATGAGCCGAGCCTCGCGCAGGTATTGGTGCACCTTTGCTTTCTTCACTCCCATTGCCTGAGCGATTACCTTCGGGTTGAGAATCGGTCTTCTACCCCTCTCCCGTTTCCACGCATCCGGATCGCCCGATGTTGTAAAGGCGTGCTGCTTGAGCGCATGATCGGCACCAAGAGAGCGGATGCACTCAAGGGTCGCTCGCACCGGCGGCCGGAGCTGGGGAAATGTCGTCACTTGGTCCAGCAATTCCCAAGTAATGATCTCGCCCTCAGCTTCATTCCGAGATGGCTTTGTCGCGATTGCAAAAACCGTGAGATCCGCTTCCGCGCGGACACCATCGTTCTCGCCGCGCCGGAAATAAGCGCGTAGTGCTCCCCGCGCCATAGCTCGTAGCAGATAACGCCGGAAAGCACCGTCGAACGCTCTCAAGGCTCTTTTCGTTTGAAAGACTTCAATGACGGCCTCCACTGCGCCACCGTACATCAGTTCAATTTGCAAGTCGGAGGGATGCACAAAAATCTTCTCCGCCCGCCTGCGTGCAGCCCGCTCCGCCAGTGGCAGCGTGGAGGCTAGAAACACGTCCATAGCGCGCGCATGGTCGTGATCGCCCTGGTATGCAACCTCAGCCACCTGAATCCGGAGATCCCGGGGCGTGGCCGTGAATAGATGGTGCAGGAGAGCCTCCATCTGTAGTTCGTCGAGGGCAGGAATCTTTCTCTCAGAAATCAAATTCGTCACGATGTCAAACATGAACTAGGCTCCTTCGCGGTGGATTTGCCTCCTTCTGGCCGGAGTCCGGCCAAGAAAAAGACATTCGTTTCATGGCGGCGAAGGAAGAGCGGAGAGAGGCGCTGTCAATCCCCGAAGCCCAAGGGGGCGCGTAGGCGAGCACGGCGCGCTTGGTCTGTGCCGCGCGGAGCTGCACAAGCGGGATTGACAGAAGGAGCCGAACGGAGCCTAGAGTTCGCCCGGAAACGAATGTCGAGAGACAAGATCACCCGAAGCTGTACCAAAGTTCTCTGAAATTTTGGGGACGGGAGTTGCGTGGAAGGAACGGGCGCCGCATGGATGGGGATTTTGTTGCGTTGAGGCCGATCAGGAATCGACTTAAGTAGTGATTCGAATAGTCGGGGCGGAGCGATTCGCACCCCCGACCTTTCTGCTCCCAAAGCGATCAAGAGGTGGTAATCCATGAATTGCCATGAGTTACCTTTACTTGCCTATATCTCCGCATTTACAGCGGATAAACGCAAGGACCGCATAGATGTCGGGAAAATGGTGCTGCGCTTCGCCCTTCTGCAGGTTGGCCTCGGCCTGTTCATCGGTCTGCCCGCGGCCATGGGCACAGGTCATCTGATGACGGCCGAGCTTTTCGGCGTCAAAGCATGGAGCCCACTCGTTCTGGGGACAACGACCGCAGTGCTGGCGGCTGTTGCTTTGCTTGCGGCGGTACTGCCAGCGCGGCGGACACGATCTTCCACCTTCGCCTTCAGTCGTTTCATCAATACGAAGGGCGAGACAGCAATCGAGACGGGGTTATCACCCTCAGGAGTGATTCCATTAGGGTTTCAGGGAGAATTGTGCGCGATACTATTTCGCCTTTCACCAAGCTCCAAATTCGTTCGAATGGAGTACATCAACAAAGCGGGCAAAGTTGTGTTCCCGCCCACGGTGATTCCCAAGCCCGAGTGACCGACGACAACCTGCGAAATTGGGAACGGCGTTTCGCAGATTTCAGCTTTCGACTGTTTGCGAAAACCCCCTGCGTGCGCGAGAGTCTTCTGCAAGGCAGATAAACGCACCTCGTCGAGATAAAGACGCTCATTGCTCTCATCTTCTCTCAACCTACCTTTGGAAGCCCGAGCATGCGCCGGCTCAGAGGCGTTTGAAGAGTGTCCTAGCGGATTACTTTCGATTGAAGGAATTCCGAACATCCCTCAAAGTCGAGAGCGATAAAACACCCAAGAATCGAGAGGACACGCTGTTCTCAACGAAGCACTGTGAGTTATGGAGCACTTTCCCGGGTAGAACCGGGCATTCGTTACCAATTGACTCAGCTATAGGGAGTTTCATGTTTCATCCCTGGACATGCGACTTATTTACCACCTCTCCGGGACAGAGTCGACCACTCCCTCGGCAACTAGTCGCGTCCAGTCCTTGGTTGCCGGAATCTCCCAACTCGGTCAGAGTAGGTGGAGCAGAATAAGCAAGCCAGTGCATATTCGCCAACGCATTTTGCTGCGGTTCAACGCCCGAATTCTAAGGTTATGCACAAGCGGTTGAAGTACCGCGAACAGACTTGCATCCCTGCTCTGTCCTCCAGAATTCACCGGCCCCGTTCGAGATTCCGAAGCACATTTCCCAAGCGCCTTATACTTTCTGCATGGACCCGATCACGATTGCAGCTATCCTTTCATCAGCCAAAGTGAAAGCTGCCATTCAAGGTCTTGAAAAGGACGCCGTCGGCGCCGGTAAGCAGGCGTTGATCGGCCGACTGCAGCCGACAGCGCGCGAGAGGGCTGCCAAGGAGGCAATCAAGCTCTTCAGCGAGCAATGGAACGAAGAACTGGAAGCCACATCCTTCTTGGGAGCGGCCATCGATCCGCTCCGCACTCAATTCAATCGCCTAGTCGAAACCACCGCGGCAGAGATCGCCTTGTGGATGGACCCGGAGACCAAAGGGGTGGACCTGAGCCTCGTCGCAAACACCTGGGTAGAACTCAAACTGGACCCGCTCCCCGAAGACTTCAAATGGACACGTGTGGCCGAGAACTACTCGCGAGCGATCAAGAAATACATCAAGAACGACTCCGAATTACGCAACGCCTATGCCATCGCACTCCACGAGAGGCAGACAGAGGCCCTGGAGCGCCTCGCGCCGCCCGATCCTGGCTTCGACCTCACCGCCTACCGCCAATTCCTCATCGAGAAGAAGTGCAACGCTCTTCAGCTAGCCGTCCTGCATTCCAGCTCCTACCAGTTCGACCGCAAGCTCACCCTCTGGAGCGTCTTCGTCCCTCAATCCGCGCGCGAGTCAGCTCCTATCTCCGAAGTCCCGCCCGAGTTGGAACGCCGCCTCCGCGAGCAGGGCCAGCTTACGCAATCGGAGGATGAGGACGATCGGAAGCAACTGGCGGATCTCCGCAAGCGCTACACCCAAACGGAAGTTGAGGAGGACCAGAAGAAACTGGCCGATCTCCGCAGGCGCTTTCAGTCCAGTCGCGTCCGCCCCGTCCTCGAAATCCTCGACAGCAACAGACAGGTCGTCGTAGTCGGCGATCCTGGTTCCGGCAAAACCTCGCTGCTCAAGTACCTCGCCCTCCGATGGGCAAAGGAGGATTTGGGGCTCCTGCCCGTACTCGTCGATTTGAAGGAATATGTTAAGGATCGCAGGGGCATCCTCGAATATTGTCAGTCGGCCCATGAAGTCTTCCGCCTGAATGCAGCAGAACTTAAAATGCGCCTGCTGGCCGGCCGGGCGGCCTTCTATCTCGACGGCCTCGACGAAATCTTCGATCCCTCCACACGCCTGTCGGTCATCGAGGAGATCGTGGTTCTCTCCGCCAGCTACGCGCTGACGCCCATCGTCGTCACATCGCGCAAGGTTGGCTACGAGCCGGAGCGTCTACGCAGCGCTGGCTTCCTTCACGCCACGCTGGAGGAATTCGATCTTTCCCAAATGTTCGACTTCCTCCGCCAGTGGCACCGCATAGCCGAAGATGACGACAAAGAGCGCGTGCTCATGCTGCAAAGGCTTGAGCGCGCCCTCCAGGAATCGCCTGCCATCCGCGAGCTTGCCGGAAATCCCCTCCTCCTTACTATGATGGCCATCCTCAACCGCAATCAGGAACTGCCGCGCAGCCGTGTCGCGCTCTACCGCGAGGCCAGCCGAGTTCTGCTCGACGATTGGGATGCCAAAAAGGCACTGCCCGTCAGCGAATTCGACCGGGAGGACAAGGAAGCGCTCCTGCGCGAACTTGCCGACGAGATGCAGCAGGCTGAGGGCGGCCTTGCCGGAAATCTCATCGAGCAATCCAAGCTCAAGGAGAAAGTCCAATTATTCCTTGAAAGGCTCCCTGTCCACGATAGCCGCAGAAAGGCAAGGGCGCTCGTAAAGCACTTGCAGGAGCGCAACTTCATCCTTGCCTACGCCGGAGCGGACTGCTTTTCCTTCGTCCATCGCACATTCCTTGAATACTACTGCGCCGATTGGTTCGTCGATCGCTTCCAAAAGAAGCAGGACCTGACACTGGAGCAGTTGAAGATGGATGTCTTTGGCCGTCACTGGATGGACGAAAAATGGCACGAGGTCCTGCGGCTCATCGCAGGGATGGTCGAAGAGAAAAAGGCCGAGCAGTTGATCCTCTTTCTCATGGCGCAGGACGGCGGATATGAAAAGCAAGCCAATCTTATGATTGCCGCCGGATGCTTGAATGAGGTCCGTAATCGCGGAGCAATCAAGAAAACGGCACAGATGCTATGGCAGCGGTTTGCAAGCGAGGCCATCCGCTTCGATTCTCCATACCCTTATCAGTTCCGGAAAGAACTTGGCGAGGTCCGCCCAACCCGGCAGTCAGCGGTCCGGTGGATGGCTTCGGCATGGAAAACGGAAAACGCGAGGGCGTGGCTGCGTGTGGCGGCTACTGAGGATCACGACTGGATCGTCCGCCAAGCAGCCGTACAGGAGCTGGCACGCGGCTGGAAGGATGATCCGGGGACTCTACCACTGGTTCAGGGCGTTGCTCTCTATGATAGCCATGACGAAGTCCGGCAGGCCGCCGTAGACGAGCTGACTCGTGGCTGGAAGGATGATCCCGGCACACTACCCCTGGTTCAGAATCTTCTCGGTTATGAAGGTTTTGTTCGGCCCCGGTTGGGAGCCTCCCAGTTAGCCGTCGTGGAACTGACTCGTGGCTGGATGAACGATGTTGGCATATCGTCCCTCGCGAAGGAGCGGGTTCGATATGGCAGAGAAAGGGAGCGGCGGTCAGCAGTGCAAGAACTAGCTCGCGACTGGAAAGATGATCCCGGCACTTTACCCCTACTTCAGAACCTCGCTCGCATTGATGAAGATTTCAGTTTGCGCCAGTTGGCGGTCGAGGAACTGACTCGTAGCTGGAAAGACGATCTCGGTACGCTGCCCCTCCTTCAAAGTTGTGCTCGCGCCGATGAAGATTACCGCGTTCAGCAATTGTCCCTGCGGGAGCTTGCGCGCGGCTGGAAAGATGATCCGGAAACACTGCGTCTTCTCAAGGACCGCGCCCAAAACGACGAAAACAACGCCGTCCGTCAGGCGGCCTTGCAGGAGCTTGCGGAGGGCTGGAAGGACGATTCTGAAGTTGCGGATTTTCTGCGAAATTTGCAGTGATTTGAATCCTCGGGCAGTGCTTCTAAGAATAGAATGAGCGCCTCACTCCAGTCGGCGGGTGCTCTTCGGGGCTTCTAGGGTAATCTTTCGGCATCCAAATTACAGGAGAAGGGGTGTAATGCTGACTTACATTGCGACCGCTGCGCTGGTTGGTCCATCGGACGACGTCTTCTTCACGGGCACAGTCATAGCTGGCTTAGTTGCTGCGCTCGCATCATTGCTTGGCCTTGTCATCAGCAAGGAATCCAAGGTCTCAGAGTTTCGTCAAAAGTGGGTTGAGGAACTACGCAAGGACACTGCTTCATTTCTGAGTCTGGCTGGGGATTATGCTGCGGACCGTATGCTGGGGCAGTCAAAGTCAACTGAGAAAATCAATCAAAAGGCAGCAATGATTCGACTCCGGTTAAACCTTAAGGAGAAGGACCACAGGGAACTCCTCGAATCAATCCAGTCTTTAAGAGACCGCGCCGCGCAACAACAACCTACTCAAAGTACCGCTGCGCTTCAAGCAGCTCAACAGGCTTTCGGTGTCGCTGTCGCTGACTCTGCGGATATTGCCGCTAGGATTCTCAAGCGAGAGTGGAATGTCGTGAAGCGAGGCGAGCTGATCTATAAAATTACGCTCGGCTTCGTGAGCATCGTAACCCTCGGCCTTTTCTACACAGCAATAGCTCACTACCTGCATCGCACCATTCTCTGGAAACTATACTGACTACTCATGCGGACTACCGCATGAGGCGCTGTACCGCCGCCGTTCACTGCCCGCCGCGCGCGGTCTCATATCTTGGCTCATTTTAGTGCCGCCGCGATCTGGCGCAGAGATGTCGTGCCCCCGGCCTTGACCGCTTCCAGCGTAGCCTTTTGTTACCCCCGACCCTCTGCTCCCAAATTCTATGAAATTCGTAATCTCAGCAACTTAACGCGAGCGGTTGGCGCTGCTAAGTCCCCTAAAAGCGCGAGACAGAATTCGTGGTGTGGGGCTAAAGTGGGGTTGTTAAAGACCCCGTTACATCAATGCAACCGCGGAGAAGGTTCGTGGTCAGTTGCGACGTGGCTTGGCACAGCGTGTCTGGCGAGACCGTGGGATACGATCGAATCGCCCGTCGTATTTGAGGAGAAGATCGCAGGCGTGCAGTGCTTCCGACTCAAAGGTCGAGCTGTCCGCAGGGATAAGCCGCCAATGAGCGATCTTGCCGCCGAGCAAGTTGATCACACGCAGTGATGAGAAATCCTGGTGGAACGCAGGATCTGCGAGATTAGCGGTCTCAGAAAAGACGAGCCAGACACCGTTGTCTTCCGGCTGCTTTGGACTGTCACGCAGCATGAGCACGATCTTCTCTCCAACATAAACAGCGAAACCCGAAAACATCGGCCGTACTTCGGGCTCGAGTGGAGCGAGGGCCTCGAGGATAACGGGGTACGGGGCGGATCTGCGCTTGGGCTTGGCAAGCCCGGTGATTCCGTGGCGAGCGGGCATAGGGAAAGGATAGTGCGAAGAAACCAGCGACGACGCGTCCGGGAGCAGCAGCCTATGATGGTCTAGATGTCGGAAGTTCTATAATTTCATCATCTTCTGTACAGGTCTTGTGTCTTGCCGATCCACAACCCTGAGTCCAATTCGGCTGCCAAAGCGCGTCTGATCGGTATGACTGGTGCTGGGATCGGCAAACACTAGGAAAACCAAGTGACAATCAGCAGTTTTCTGCAATCTCTAAGACCATCCGGTGATGGTAGCTTCGAGGACCTGGTCGGTGCGCTTCTTGGTGCTCTGACGGGGTTGCGGTTTTATGCAGCCCGCAGTGGCGATCAAGCGGGCCGCGATGGCCGGGCCTCCGGTTCCGCAGGCGGAGACATTGTCTTCGAGTGCAAGCGCTACTCAGGCGATACGTCCCTCAGGGACCGCGAGCTCATGGGGGAACTGGCGCAGGCCCACGTATCTCTGCCGGAGCTAGACGTGTGGATCATTGCGGCTTCGCGCGAAGTCACGGATCAGAACCTGAAGGGACTACAGACTTTCGGAAAGGAGCATGGGATCGACATCGTGCCCTTGGAATCTCTCCCAGAAGGCAACGGGACCCTCGATTTTCTAGTCGGCGCCTACCCGGCAGTAATCGAACGGTTTGCGGGCCCAGACCAGTTCGCTGCTCTTACGACCGCGATTGAGGAAGCCGCAAACAATCCCGAAACTCAGGCACGGCTGGCAGAGCTCAGAAAGAAGTTTCTGCAACCCAATGCTGGGTGGCCGTCATGGCGTGAGATCTCCCATCAAGAATGGAATCGAATCGTCAGCCAGGAAGCCGCCTCGCGCTCTCGCTTCGGTCAGCCACTGGACGTTTCGGCCGGCGGGAGCATCCCCAGGATTGAAGCTGAAGCGGCACTCGACGCCTGGTGGAACAACGCCCCGTCCAGACTCTTTGCCATGACTGGCGAGGAGGGGGATGGCAAGTCATGGGCTGCGGCCCAGTGGCTTACGAATCGGGTTCAGAAAACCAAAGGAGATTTCCCTCCCGTTGTTTTCATCCCCTCCCGCGACGCCGGCTCCGCCAAAACATTGGAAGACCTGGTTCTGGAGAACGTGCAACGGCTACTCCCGAACGGAGATTGGCGGAGCAAGCTGCATCGCTGGCTCGAATATCGGGACGCAGATGGAAAGGAACCGGTCGCCGTTGTAGTCCTTGACGGCCTCAACGAACGGCTGTCCCCGGATTACTGGCGGAAAGTGATCGAAACGTCGTTCGACAAGCCCTGCGCCGGAAGGATTCGGCTGATCTGCACCGCACGGAGCCAGTACTGGGACGAGTTCTTTGCGAAGCGTTCATCCATCCTCGCGAAGCAATTCAAGTTGCAGTCCTTTGGTGACGCCGAGCTCCAACTTGCCTTGAATCGACGCGGCCTGAAGATGTCGGACTTTCCCGAAGAGCTCAGACCTCTGCTCCGTAAGCCACGCTATTTCGACCTCGCAGCAACGTATCGCAACCAGATCGCTGAATCGGGCGACTTCACCCTAGCCCGCTTGTGCTTCGAAGACTGGCGTGATCGGTGTGACCGCAGCACTCTAGAAATGTCTGAGGATGCCTTCAATGACTTCCTAAGGCAGATCGCGGAACGATACCGCGATGGAGTTCAACAACTCGCAAAGAGTGAAGTCGAGGAATACATCGGTTTCGATGCCGACTCTCGCGCTGCTTTCAGAGACCTCACGACGAGCGGTGTACTTGAGAGGGAAGGACCTCGCTGGAAGGTTAGTGAAGCGAGACTGCCCATGGCTTTGGGTCTCCTTCTGGGGGATGAACTTGCAAAGGCACCGGAAGACGCCAACCTCATAGAGAGAGTCGCCAAGTGGCTGGAGCCTCATACGGGCTCTGATATGGAAGCTCTCATCATCGAGCACGCGGTACTGGCATCGGTCGCTCAGAATGCGAACCCAACGATTATCGCAAACCTGCTCCAGGCATGGATCAATACGCAAAATCCGAGATCGCCGGTAGGTAGTCCGATCGAGCGCCGCCTCACCGCTTACATACCCCAATGCCTGGGCGCGTATGTCGAACTAGCAAAGTCTGTGTGGAGTTCTGTCAAAGACCACCCATGGGCACAGGAGGTTCTGATCCGCGGCTTTTCCTTCTGGGTTCGGCAGTCAGAGCAAGTCGTACTGGGCATCATGCCGGTCCTCGAAGAATGGCTTGCCATGGTTCCCTTGAACGGGCCGCCGATCTTTCGAAAGGTGCCTAACGCCGACTCAGCACCGGATCGTGAAGGTCGAGTCAAAGAATTGTGGCCCAACGCAGAACCAAGCCGCGATTATGACTTTGACGGCTATTCGCTTCGCGTCATTGACGATGACGGGTGGTTACGACTATCTCATGTGGCTTTTGTGATCATCTCGTTCATTGAGGACCGCCGGCCTCTTGTATCGGCATTGACTCGATTCAGTCTCGCAAAGGCGATCCACGAGTCCGCCGATGGGCAGAAGGAGTTCCGCTGGGCTATCCGAAGCTCCAAGTTTGATCTTGAACCCTTGTTTCGACCGCTCATTCAGCGTTTGTTGGCCGACAAGCGCAGGCCCGCGCAATGGGCCTGCTCACGACTTCTTCGAATGATCGGCACGGAAGGGGCTTGGCAGATGCTTTCCTCGATCGACGAGAATGCCCTCTATCCCGAAGCTGACTTTGCAATTCAATGCCGCAAGAATCCCGTGGAATCGATCTTCCCGTGCACGATCAAAGATCTGGAAGAGTATGTGGCTCACGAGGATTTCAAGCCCTGGAGCTTCATCGATTCCGCAAAGGCTTTCGCTGCTGACACTGACCTAAATTTGTCTTCAGAGGTGCGCAAACGCCTGGAACCACTTCGCGGACAACTTGAAGCCAATCCTGTGTGGCAGGGACAGTGGAAAAGCGGTGAAGATCACAGGCTGGAAGAAGCAGAGATTGTGTTTTCACGCGTCGATGCGATGGCAATCGCTAAACTCATTCGTCGTATCGTTACGGGCGCTCCCACCCGGTCTGTCGAAGCTTTATACAGCCTTGCGTTCCGCCTCAAGGAATATGATCTGCTTCTGGACAGCGACGCGCGCATGGTGCTTGAGAGGGTTAGGCAGGTTAATCCCGACCTTCAAGGTACCGCCGACACCAAGGGGACACATTGTGAGTTTTTCCTCTTCTCACGAACATTGTCACTGTGGATAGGAAATGACCAGCTCCAGCGTCTGCTTGCGCGTCCCGCAGAGGCAAACGATTGGATAGATTTCGAAAACTCTTATAGAGGACCAGTAAACGGGAACCTGCCCGAATCCAAGACTCCCAAAGACTGGTTCCGCATGCTGTACTACCTCAGCGTCCTGGGAGAGGACAAGCTGAACGACGACGCTCTACAAAAAGCGTTTGACGCAGGTGATTCTTTAGTCAGAGGTTCTTTGTATCGTTACGTTCTATTCTGCGACGTTTTAAAGGAACGATTCGCTCCATTCATTTCTGAGTGGTCATGGAACACCGAAATGCACCACATGGAGCAAACCTTCGGCAGCCTCCTGCTCATGAAGTTGGCGAAAGAAGACCAATCGCCGGTTCCGTGGAGACGAGTTGATCCAACCTTTGGGGCTACCGCATTACTGAAGTGTGGCGGATCTGATGCAGACTGGGCCGACTACTCCGAATGGTTCACCAGCATGCTCGCGTCGTTGCAGGTCCCGTTGCCGAACGATGACGTACCAGCGTACGAAGTTACGCACTGCACTCAGGAGACTGGACGGCCTGGGCGCATTTCATTGGCGCCTGAGCCCAGCAGATCAGTTCACTTTGTCGCGCCCGAGAGCCATTGGGGCGGGCGTTCTGCCGATAATCCTTTAGCGGCCCTGACGGAGGAGCCTGAGACAATCCGGCAGAGGTGGAAAGCGCAAAACGAGAAGCTGCGAGAGCTGAATGCCAAAGCTGAAAAGCTCGGGAACTACTGGACGCAGCGTTGTTTCCCACGCGATGCGATTGAAGCGATGTTGGAGCATGCACCAGCGGTTATTGATGGCAGCCTTCGTTCGCTCATTGAGCAACAGACGCCCAAGATACCGCTGACAGTCGTGTCGTATTATTCCGCTCTTGCAGAGGTTCTCTTTTTGAAGAGCAATCGCATCAGCGATGCCGTCGCACTCTATCGGATACTACGCACGCTGGGCCATGGAGTTCGTATCATTGACGCCGATACGCGACTTAATCAGCTCGATATCGATGCGTTCGCTGCCACCTATACACCTGAGACACAGTCTCTCTGGGATGACGAGCTTGCTGCATGCTCGTCGGATCTCGATTTGCTGGAACTTGCCATCAAGGTGCGTTGTTCGCCCGGTGGCGACTCAGAGAAGTGGCTCGATGAGGTGATAGCTCGAGGACTGCAGTCGGAGTCTTCGTATGAACAGGCGCAGGCTGTCAGCTTGCGAGGGTTCTTCGAGGCAGAGGAGGATGCCGAGTGGCTTACGGAGCCAACAAAGGATGACGATTCCTGGTATCGGAGTGTCCTAAGAATTGCGCAGCGACGCGTGAAATCAGAGCGTGATGCACGCCACTGGTTCAGGAAGTTCTGCGAAGATACCAAACTGGATGAAGCCTGGGCGGCATTTCGCTTGTTCATTTCAATTGCCGACCGGCGGTGCTGGCTATGGTGCCACGAAGAACTGAAAGGCCTGGCAGCGGTTGACCCAAGGCGGGCTTTCTTCGAGAGCAACCGAGACGAAATCCGAAAGGCCAGCAAGGAGAATGAGGAGAAACTTTCGAAGTCGTTCCTCGGATGCGAGATTGTGGATCAAATGTCCCCGTGGAGAACCTAGTGAAGAGTTTGAATTGATCTTGACTTGCTCAGTCTAGCGCTGACGCCCACACTGCTAAGTCATTGACGGCGCCTCAAGCGGCGCGAGCTTCGGCGGTGATAGTGGCGGTGTCGCAGCCGCCGAAGGACCGCAGGTAATCCGCTGCGCGCTGCGCGTGGGCTGCAGCCTTGAAGATGAAGCGAGTATCGTTCTTCAGAGCTTCCAGCCAGTTGGCGATGTAGGAGGCGTTCTCCTCGCGCGGCTCGGTCGCCAGTTCCAGTTCAGCGCACAGGAACGCAGCGCCCAGCTCGGCAACGAGTTCTTCCTGCGCGTAGCCTTCGTCGCCCCACTGCTTGCGGCCGAAATCACGCGCAAGGCGCGAAGAGTGTTTCGTCCAGTGCATCATCTCATGCGCGAGCGTTGAGTAGTAGCTTTCGGCATCGCGGAAGGACTCGAACGGCGGCATCTGAACGTAATCGACTTCCTGCGCATAATAAGCGCGATTGCCGCCATGCCGGATAGTGGCTTTGCAGTTGGCGAAGAACTTTTCGGCGCAGTCAATGCGGGCCGCGGGATCGAGTTGTGGTGCCGCCTTGGCGTAGTAGTGATCGGGCAGGCTATCGATCTGCTCGACGTTGAAAACGGTGTAGCCCTTCAAGTATGGGATTTCGTGCTCGATGTCTTCGCCAGTGTCGTCGTCGTGCTCAGTGCGCGTGATGGCATTGGCGTAAACAACGAGTGAGCCTTTCTCGCCCTTGCGGACGTGAGCGTTGAGTTCAATTGCCTGGCGGAAAGTCATCCAGATGGGAGCGGCAAAGCCCTGCGCGGAGGCGCTCATCCAGAGCGAGAGGATGTTAATACCAGAATAGGGCTGACCGTTGAACCGCAGTGGTTGCGTGATGCGTCCGGCGGCGTGTTCTGCGTTCCACGGCTTCACCCACGGGCGAACGCCCTGTTCGAGGCTGGCGACGATCTGCGAGGTGATGCGGCTGTACACGTCTTGACGGCTGGTGCTGCTGACGTCGTTTTTCATGTCTTTGCTCCTTTGAAAACAAATTTTTTCTTTGCGAAACCCGTGACGCCTCGGGGCGTTTGCAGCGGCGCGGAGCGGTCAAGGGCGAGCGCAGCGAGTTCATCTCGACCCTTGACAGCGAGCACCGATGAAATAAACGCCGGTTGTAAGGCACGGGTGAAGCGGAGAAAAGTCAGTGAAGGAGCCGATGAAGGCAGCCCGCCAGATTGCCAGGGGGAAGTCCACAGAGAGCGCGGAAGGGTGTGGATGGCTGGGGTGTTGGTGCGAATCACGCCATTTGCGACTAGAACTTGCGAATTTATGGCGCGATTCTCTCTTATGTGGCGCGATTTCACATCTTTATTGCGCGATTCCATCAATCGCGCAACTAAGAAGGGGCTGTCGATGGCAGGCCGCCGCGTAGAAGGCCGGAGATTTATGATATTTCGATCACAGAATGTTTCCTTTCAGGGAACATTTTGTGCGTGAAATAGTATAAAGATATGATACTGTATTCTTGATTCGTTCCCCAAAGGGGAACACAATGCGCACAGAATACAGCTCAAAGACTCTTGGGCCCAAGTCGTCCACTCTATTGGTGGAACTCAATGAGAAGGGCAAAACCACGTTCAGCCTCCGGGATGTGGAGGAAATTACTGGCCTGCGCGGCTCCTCAGCCCGAACTCTAATTCACAAGGCGGGACGACGGGGCCTTCTCACTAGGCTCCGTTCCGGACTCTACACGCTCATTCCCTTTGAAATGGGCCGGTCAACGGAATACGTCGGAGATCCCTATGTGATTGCCCGCGAGATGTGCGTAGGCCGCCCGTATTTTCTCTCTCACGCTTCCGCAATGGAACTGCATCGGATGGTCACCCAGCCGCAGTTCACCATTTATGTGAGCTCAACGCGGCGGACCCCGCCACGTTCAATTCATGGATACGAGTATCGCTTCGTCACGATCAAGCCGCCGGACTTCTTCGGTCTTACCCAGGTCTGGGTAACCAAGCAGCAGTCCGTCACGGTCAGCGATAAAGAGCACACCCTCCTCGATGCCCTCCGCCAGCCGCAATACGCCGGCGGGATCCCCGAAGTTGCAAAGGCTCTCTGGATCAGCAGAGATGGCATCAAGATTTCGCGGCTCCTCGACTATGTACAGCACTTTTCGAGCGGCGCCCTCAAACGGAGGCTCGGATTCCTGCTGGAGCTTTATCAGATGGCAACGCCTGCTCAACTCGAACAGCTGCGTTCGGAGCTCACTTCCACCTATGACCGGCTGGACCCGATGCTGCCGAAGTCGGGATCATTCCACTCACGGTGGCGCCTACAATTGAATGTCGGCATGGATGAACTGCAGGCTATTCCACACACATGATTTCGCAGCGCAATCTTTCTGTTCTCTCCAATCAGCTGTACAAAGAACATGGCGGCCGGCGCATCCCGGAGACGGTTCTGGAGCGGGATTATTGCCTGACCTGGTTCCTGATCGGGTTAATTCAGAGCGAGCTCAAAGACCTGCTCATCTTCAAGGGCGGTACCGGGCTGGCGGCCGGGCGCTTATGGTGCGCTTGAGCTGACAATGGATCGAAAGGAGATCCTTGATTTAACGTTCGTAATAATGTACATTAATTACTGTATCGTTCATATTTATGGACGTTAACTATGAGAACCAAGAGACCGACAATATTGCCAATTCCCGTGCGGCGCGCGCTGCGCAAGCTGGGGCATGACATCCGCGACGCACGTCGTCGTCGTCGTATCCCTGCCAGCGTCGCGGCGCAGCGCGCATCGATCAGCCGCACGACATTAGTGAAGATCGAAAAGGGCGATCCCGGCGTGGCAATGGGCCACTATTCGACAGTTCTGTTCGTCATGGGAATGGCCGAGAGATTGGGAGACGTTGCGGACCCCAGAAACGACAACGTTGGGCTTCAGCTTGAAGAAGAACGGTTGCCGCAGCGGATTCGCAGTAAGAGAACGAAAGGAAAGACTGAGTAATGGATAAGGAAGCGCTCGTTTACGTCGATCTCGACGGCAAGCCTCTCTTGGTGGGGCGGCTGTGGGGGCGCGTGCGCAGGGAACGGGAGAGCGCGACCTTCGAATACGACCCCTCTTGGCTCGAAAACCCGGCTCGCTTCTCGCTTGAACCTGCTTTGCAGCTTGGCCCCGGCCCGTTTCACACGCCCGGAGACCTGCCAATGTTCGGGGCTATCGGCGACTCAGCGCCGGATCGATGGGGCAGGGTCCTCATGCGGCGGATGGAACGCCGGAGAGCCGAGCGGGAGAAGACGACGCCGCGCACTCTCAGGGAGATCGATTATCTGTTGCTCGTCGACGACGAAGCACGACAGGGGGCAATGCGTTTCGCAGATCGCGAGGGAGGACCATTCCTCCGTGATGAGGATGCCAAACGCATACCACCCATCATGGGACTGCCGAAACTGCTTTCGGCATCGGAGCGCTTTATCGAAGAAAAAGACACAGATGAAGATCTACGGCTCCTGATCGCGCCCGGCTCATCGCTCGGAGGGGCTCGTCCGAAGGCCTCGGTACGGGATAAGGACGGTCAACTGACTATCGCAAAATTCCCCCGCAAAGACGACGAAATTCCCACGGTCGTGTGGGAACGGGTGGCCTTTGCTCTGGCCGAGAAAGCAGGGATCGTTGTTCCATCAGTAAGGTTGGAAGAAGTTGCCAAGAAGCCAGTTCTTCTGTTGCGCCGTTTCGACCGGGAGGGAGCGCGGCGCATTCCCTTCCTATCGGCAATGAGCATGCTCGGCGCGAAGGACCAGGAGCCGCGAAGCTATCTGGAAATGGTGGACGCCCTGCGTCAGCATGGAGCTTCACCGAAGGAGGACATTGAGGCACTCTGGCGGCGCCTTGTCTTCAACATTCTCATCTCGAACACAGACGACCATCTGCGCAACCACGGCTTCCTGTATCAAGGGCAGGCGGGATGGCGTCTATCGCCGGCATACGATCTCAATCCGATGCCAATTGATCTCAAGCCGCGCGTTCTCTCGACAATGATCACGGAGGATGATTCAACAGCATCGCTCCACCTGGCGATGGAGGTTGCGGGATATTTCGATCTGAATGTTTCGAAGGCGAAAACCATCGCAGCAGAAGTCGCGCAGTCGGTATCGAGCTGGCGCAAGGAAGCTACGCGCCAGGGATTGAGCAAAACAGAAATTGACCGAATGGCGTCAGCTTTTGAGCATGATGATCTGAAGTTTGCTCTGGGCAAATCGTCAGGCAAGCCTGCTTCCGGGAAGTAGCGCCTGCGTGCCCCTTCGAGAAGTTCATTGATCTTGACCCTGGCTGTCGCCTGGTACCAGCCTGTGGCCGAACGAATCGGGAACGGACCTTTGGGAGCGACCTGCTAAAGATCGCGAATAGATCAGGAAGAGTCTTCTTCACTTCATTCGCTAGTCGCGTCGGATGCGAACGCTAACTGCCTCCTCTTGCAAGCGCCAAAAAATCCCGAGATCTTGAATAGCTCGTCGAAGAAGGGCAGGGTTTACGATTTCCTTGGCGTCTTCGAAGATGAATGGCGATGCGCATCCGTCCTGCCCTTTTCCCGGCTCTTCAGTTGCTCGCCAATTTCGGAATCATCATTTCCAATCCTGCCCTTGGATCGCATGTAATCATCGATGCGGATTTTGAGATGAGGCCAAAATGCATCGACAAACGCGCCAATAGGATCACGTTTGTCCGTTGGATCGGAAACGAGCATTCGTTGGCTCTGTTCGCCTCTTCCTCCCACCAGCGAAGCAGAATCGTGCAATGGCAAAGAAATGTTGACACCCGGAATAATGCTAACGTTCAGAATTCTCGCCTGCTTAATTCGAAGGTGAACTAGCGGGTCAGCAATCTTTGGATCCACCAGTACGTTCGCCTCGTCTAGGGAAAAGTCGCAAGTTGGGGAGTCGTCCAGCCTAAAGGGACGAAGAATTTCCCGAGCTACCAACCGTCCAAGTCCATCAAAGCTGGATGTCCAAACGATGGTCTCTCCAATACCCCCAATCAGATATGCCCAACCCGTGACTTCGGGAAATTCGTTGGCGATGTCTTCTGCAAGCGTAAGGCTTGTTGCTCCGCCAGCCGCAACGGTCGCCAAATAGCCTGCAAGCAGAGCACACGCGTTGCGCTGCAAATTCGAATGCTGCGCTTTAGCCGCGCGCAACCCGGCGATAAGGGCATCGAACAACCTCAATCGCAGCTCTGGAGAAAGTTCGCCGAGTCTCTCGAATTGACTTGCCTCCGGTACATGCTGGCTAAGGTAGCGAACTAGATACCTAGATTCGTCTTCCAGCTTGCCTGCTTTTGCTCGTCTGAATTCAACGAGCGCCTCGATCAGCGGTCCCAGTTCTCCGGCTCTAGTGACATATTCTCCTTGGGAAAGCCCAAGAAGTGTTTCCCAAAGCGGTTCAAACGATTGGCGAACGCTTGTTGCTCGATTTTCCGCTTTTGGCCCTTCGCTATTACTGCGGCAGATCCGACTTGCGATATCAAATCGCGTGCGAATTTCCTTCAGTGAAACATGCCCCCAGAGCGCATTGGCTCGGGCGATCGCATAGCTCTGGGTAGCCAAACAAGCGGAAATGCGGATACTCGAAAGGGGTTTTTGAGCGAGCAGAACAGATTCGGCCACAGCCAGACCCGTCCATGCTGCTTGCATTCCGCCAAGGTCTGGTTTCCGAATCAAAGAATCGAGCGAGTCCAAGTACTTTGGCGTGATCAGATGACACCAGGCGCTGAGCGGTGACAGGTCGGAATGCAATTGAGAATATCTGCCACACAGCCGTCGGATCTCATCCTCATGAGAGATCAAAACCAGGGGACGCGGAGGCTCCAAAACGTTTCCCCTAATCCATATCACTCCGGTCGATCCACGACGCGGGCCCGATGGTCTGAGAAATTGGCCCCATTGAGCACCTCCATCGAGGCCGCGGCCGGAAAGCAAATCGTCAAGTTCGCTCTCGTCCGCTTCCGTGTACAAAATCTCGCTGTTCATGTCGCTTACCATGGTGTCACTTCGGTTTCAGAATGAGCGCGCCCTAGGATTTCCGGCAGATCGTCTGTACAGCTGATGTCCAAACTGGTTTTTGCTCGAGTGACAACCGTGTAGTAGTGCTCCGGATCATGATAGTAGCTTAAATCATCGGCGAAGAGCCAATGGACAGCTCTAAACTCAACACCTTTGCATCCTTGAATCGTGAGAATGCAGATTGCAGCTTCATCTTCAAAAGATGGGTCGTAATCGTCGTCTCCTTCTTCTCTCGCGCGCATGATCTTCGACTTGCGATTTAAGATTTCATCGTCATCGAGTGCTTCGAATACCAAGTCGCGATCATTCCTGCGGGCCACGATTACACCGAGCCTGTCTCCTTCACGGATTCGGTCACCGTAAACACGAATCTGTTGTTTCAGCTTTGCAATTAGTAAATTGAGCTGCTGTTCCTTTGAGAGGGGTTTCCTGTGTACCATGATCGTTGCAGGTTTAGGTCCTGTGTATAGGGAGGTTGATTCCAGGCTGATGCCACCTTGTGGAATTAGAATTCGATCGGCCACCCGGCAGATTTCCGGTGCGACTCTGTAGTGAAATTTGAGCTCACGGAGGTTTGAAGTCGGAATGACCTTCTTTACGGCTTCCAATCCCTCTCGGGATTCGTAGATCCGCTGACGATCGTCGCCGACGAAGAATAGCACCGGGCTCCATTGCTCAAGAAGTTTTACCTCTTCAGGAAGAAGATCCTGAGCTTCGTCTATGAAGAGCGCATCATATCTTGGCAGCCGTTTTTGCTTAATGAAGTTGAGCGCTCCAAGCGAGAGCAGTCGCTTCTTTTCCGTGAGGCTGAGATCAGCTGATGTGACCGGCAGATCTGCGCCATGCTGAACGTACAACCGCCGTTGCCATGATTCCAAAGTCTGTACACAGTTGCGTGGGAATATTTCCCGCCCCTGGGGATCAAAGCATCCCGTCTTCACAAATTCGGTGAGCGGCCTTGTGAAGGTTAGAAGCATGACGTTCGGCATGTTTTGACTGCGCACGAACTGAGCTCGCCGAATCAGAACGTTCGTCTTACCGGAACCCGGAGGACCAAGGACTAGAAAGCTCTCGCCCAGAGGGAGCTTTTCAATGAGAGATATTTGAGTCTTATCGAGTTGTTCTTTCTTCACCCACCAAAGCGACATGGCTTACGCCTCCGATTTCGGACTCTTCACCTGACTAACCTCTACTGCGAGCTTCCCGAGGGAGTCGATCGCAAGAGCAAAGAGGGTCGCTTCGATATTTGAGTCATCTCGCATTTCAGGTAGCTGCAATGAGGCGGAGACCTCGTTGGCTTCGAAATGCATTACAAGCGTCATGAAAAGACCGATGAAGTTGCCCGATGATTTATGTAAGAAGTTAAAAGTTACTTGGAGATAGGCCTGGCGCGCTGGTGTTTCCAATTCCTCCGTCGGTGCTTCCCAATGAAGCAGGATCACCTTAGAAATGTCATTTGTCCCAGCCTGTACTCTATGTTCCGCTCTTAGACCCCTGTCTTTGAAATGCTGTACGATCCTGGCTTCCAAATCGCTGGACAGCTCCCTAACACGCCGACGTTGGCCACCTGCGTTGTCAGAATCCTGAGTTGAGTGCCCAGCAATCCCAATTCCGAGAATTTTGAGTGCATTCGCCTCATGTATGTTTGAATCTGCCAGAAAGTCTTCCAACTTCAGGAGCGATCGGCGTTGCCAATCTTTGTCGAGCGCCCGTCGCGCGGTAAAAAGGAGATCTCGGTCCACGTCGTCTACCTGCAAGGAGGGATCAATCGTCGATATGACCCATGCGAATCGGTAGCGATTCCCGAAAGATCTCATATATTCGGCTTGAAATAGAGGCTCACGCATTATCAGATCGTGGAGCAGGGCCCCCATTTGATAGATATTCAACGCGTGCCAAAGATCTGGCCCCGGTTTCACCAGTCGAAAAAGGTACTCCGGTGGTGAATATCGAGCAGTGGCGACAACGGGCAATTGTCCGTCATGATCGGTCCCTAGTCCCACAGGGTCGGAAATGTCTCGGATGACTGATATATCCAGTAATGTGGAATGTTGGAAATCTTCTGAAATGTAGATATTTGCTGACTTAATATCTCGATGGCATAGGGACTTCTCCCTAAGGAAAATAGCAGCCCGTGCAACTTGGTCTACAATGCTCCGGATCTTTGTTCGTGGAACGTGCTGCAATCGCTTCTCAAGCTCAGTTCCTGGTGCTCTGCTCATCAGAAGGAATAAGCGATCCTCGAATCGACCGCCATCTAAGACCTGAACCAAATATGGGCAGTCGTGTCCCCTCAATTCAAGTTGTTGGTCGATCCTTCTCTCTTCGATTTCGCCCTTTTGACCGGAGGAAAACTCGACGTCATACAGTTTTAGAGCGAGGATTCCATCTGGAGAATTGACCTCAAAGACTGGTGCGGTGCCGCCTTGTCCAAGTGATCTTCCTACGGACCAGCCGTCGCCCTTCTTCTTGCACCATCGTTCAATAAGCGCAAGAGATTTCGTACCCTCTTCGGGATTGTCAGACATGGCCCCACCACGGAACGTTTTGAACAGATTTGACCGCGGCGATTCTACCAGGAGAATGAGTCCAGGTCCCTAGTACTTAGGTGGGAGTCCAGCGAAGCGTCCTCTAGCGGGCGACAATTTGAACTGCCGACCGTGCGTTTCGGAGTCAGATGGACACCTTTATGCGGATGTAGTCGTCTTACGATATCGCCATGACCAGGAGGCGGGAGACACTAGCGATCCCAGCATTCTCGAATGCAGGTCGCGGTCAGCGGAGAAGTTCACTTGGACCTGGGCACATCGCATTCACACTAATCTCCAAAACACAAGATCGCCGCTTTCGATGATTCGCCGCCAGGGATCGGCTCTTCACATACATGTCCGGAGTGCTGAAAAGAAGTGTCGGTTGATTGCATCCATAGGGGTTTGGGGCCAGCGAAGCTTTTGGAGAGATTTCAGTGCTTGCCGTGTTAGTGATCGGCGGTGCGATCGGAGTCGTTTTCCGTTACATTTCCGGCACAACCCGGTTCAACATTTTGAGCGACGTCGCGCCGCGCTGAATACACTGGATATTGGGCTCGCCTCGATTGAGAAGCAAGAGTCCTTCCGGAGCATGCAATGCAGGTCGGAAGTATCGGCAGACTCTATTCCTTGCTTAAGTCGCGACCCAAGCCAGTGCTACTCCTCGGAGCCGGCGCTTCTGTTCGTTCTGGCATTCCTGGTGCTGCCGGAGTGGTGGAGAGGGCCGCTCGTTGGGCCTACGCTCATCAACACGGAAGGTCGGAAGAAGATCCCAGGCTTCAAAGAAGTGATTGGCTACCTTGGCTTGAGCGGCAGCCGTGGTTCGATCAGAACGTGGCTCTCGTAGACAACTACCCTTCGGTGGTTCAGAACCTTTTGCAGCCGCGCCATGCACGAGCCGAATTCTTTCGAAAGCTTCTGTCACCCGGAATTGAACCAAGTGCCGGCTACGACAAACTTGCGGAGTTTCTACACCTTCAGCTTGTACATACGGTATTGACTACGAACTTCGACTCCCTGCTGCTGGATACGCGAGTTCAGAAAGGCCGCCCTCACTACATTAATGCTATCCAGACGGCTTCGGATTACACGAAATTTACAACCGATCCTCAATATCCGCAGCTTGTATATCTCCATGGCTCGGTGGATCATTACACAGACAAGAACATCATCGACGAGGTACAGAAGCTTGATCCAAAACTCATCGACATGCTTCTGCCATTGTTGAGAGACAGGCCGCTTATCGTCGTCGGCTACCGCGGCGCCGAGCCGTCCGTGATGCGTCACTTGCTGATCGATAATGCCGAGAGTGCTCACTTCTATCGTCACGGAATTTTCTGGTGTCGACACGCCAGTGAGTCCAGTCGAGAGCTTCTTCCGCTGGTGGACGAGCTCGCAAAGACAATCGGCGAGAACTTCAGTACAGTTGAGATCGATGGATTTGATGAGTTGTTCGCGCGCGATCTTTGGGCACTCAATCTAGACGCTGACCTGTCATTCTCAACGCCCGATTTCGAGGGTGCCGATCAGCAATCTCCGACGTTCGACATGGACATTTCGTCGGTGGAGCTCAGCGAGCTAGACTGGTCAACCCTCCACACTCGCATTCTTCAATACGCGGAGGCGCTCAAATTGAGCGTTCCTCAACAGGTTGACCGGACTTGGGTGACGGAGCAACTCTTCAACCTGAATTTAGCTGTTCGTGGAAGTAGTCGATCCAAAGAGCAACTCACGAATGCTGGTGTTTTATTGTTCGGGAAGAAACCCGAGGGCTATATCACTTCCGCTTTAACTCGCATCAAGGCACTTGGTAGCCCAGAGTGGTTGAAGCGTATTCGCCAGCCGGCTGACGGCAAATTTGATCCGGCGAATAGCCAGATTTTTGAGGGAACGATCGCTGGGAACTTGTGGGAACAGTTCGAGCAGATCACCCAATTCTTGAGCACTTTCAATCGAGCCTTCAGGCTCAAAGGCGAAGTTTCCGAAAGCGTGGTTCCTTATCCGCCGCTCGCACTGAAAGAAGTTATCGTCAATGCACTCGTACACCGCGACTACAGCATGGTCGGGAGCATAGAGATCGTTGTCACATCGTCTAGTATCAAGATTTCTAACCCGGGAGGATTAGTCGAGGAGGTACGACACAGGGTAGAGACGGGCTCGATTGAGAGCGAAATTCGTCGTGGCCGTCGCGGAATTAAAGGCTACCGTAATCCTGTACTCGCGGATCTCTTCTATGGCAGCGGGGAGATGGACAAGAGGGGCTCTGGCTTGTCTGATGTGCTCCGGGATGTCAGGAACAATGGTGGTGATGTTCGATTTGGTCCGAACACCGACAATACTGCGTTCGAAATCGAAATCTTCTCAAGGCCAGAAGCAGTCGACGAGTCAACAGGCACGGCCTCTCCACTCGTAGCGACGACAAGTCGTTATGCTGCAAATGTGCTGGAGGTTACGAAGTTACCGCATCAGATCTATCATGCTGGGACTTCTGTTCGCAGTCTTTCTCAAATTTGGGAAGCCGCGGGCGAAGAATGGATACCCCCCTTCCTTCTTTCAGATGGGCGGTTCTTCAGCTTTTACGATCTCGAAGATCGAAGAAATCCGTTGTCTAGGTTGCTAGACGGCGGAGACATAGAGACGTTGTCTCTTGCTGAGTTTTCCGCAGATCAAGACGGTTCCCGTCGGCTCGTACAGCTTCTAAACATGAGTCTTGAAGGTCATCTTTACCAATCTGGGCTCTTTGTGGACAAGAAGCGTAAGCGGGCTTACTTTCCGAAAGAAGAAGATGGCCCTCGTGAAATTACTTACCAAGCCAGATTACGTAAGGCAACCCGGACCGTCGTTAAAGCCAGAATCTCGAATCGCACGGACAAAGTACTTTATTGGGAACACCAGGCATTTAGCTATCGCTTTGAACAATTCGGAGATGTGTGGATTCTGATCATCGAGCCAGGATACGTCTTTACGTTTAATGGATTTAAGGGATTGCTCGCATCTGAACGAGTAAACAAGCTCTCAACCCAACGCGCTTCACGGGACTACAACAATGCGGTGTTCAATGACATTTCATTTTGGCTCTGGGTTATATCCCACGGAGAGCTAGGATCATTTAATTTGGCTCCAGAGCAACGAGTATCTGGTCTTTTGCCCGGTGAAACAAGGGCAGTTTCGAGGCCATTTGGGCAATCTCCGAACATCACTCTCGCTGCGAAGTTTCCGACAGTCGTCTTGACGGACTCTAGCCTGATCGAAGAACAGGACACGGACCTGAGCGAAGCTGAAGTCGACGAAGATCTCGTAAATGAGATTGCCGAACTCGCAGAGACCTATCGTATTGAGGCGGAAGAGGAAGATCATGCCGATTCAAATTGATCTTCGTCAGCTAGACGAGCCGCTTCTCGAGTTTGGTAGCCCAAGTGAGTTCTCTGACATCCGACAGGGTCTTCGGGAAGCGGGTCCATTCGACCTACGCTTCGGAGCCGGGCGAAACGAGACCATTACGGTCGGTCTAGTGGGCCCAGACAAGATGATCGCGGCCACCCAGAGATGGCTTGAGCGCTGCCAACTATCCATCCCCGAAACCTCAACTGACATGACGCGATACCCGGCTTTCCCCGGATTCGCTGATATCTTCCACTCAAAACTGATTCAGGACTCGAGGTTTGTCAGGAGTTTGGGTGACGAGTCGGGCCGGCTTGCGACCTCTCTTAACGCGAGTGATCCAAAGACGCGATTTGGAGAAGTTCTGGAACTCTATGCCGAGGAAGTTCGACAGCTTTCTTCGCTCGAGACAAAGAAGCCCGACTTAGTTCTGTGCTGCCTGCCAGAGGAGTTAATCGCTCGTTGCTGGTCACTTAATGAGACCCTGACAAGGGAAGAAAAGGCAGCGGTAGCCGCTCTCAAGAAGAAGCAAGACAGTCCCCAGCTCTCCTTTTCGTTCGAGAGCCAATCCACTGAGGAGCAACCTGAAGATCTTCTTCAGCGTGATTTCAGAAGGGCGCTAAAAGCTCGCGCAATGCGGTCGCGAATGCCGGTCCAAATCGTTACGCGAGACTTGGTGGAAGATCAGGAGTCGAATCAGCCGGCTAATATCAGAGCATGGAACAGCAATGTAGCGCTCTACTACAAAGCTGGAGGTATCCCGTGGCGGCTCAGCCTCGATGGTCCGGAGAGCTGTTTCGTAGGAATCAGTTTCCACCACTTACGTACGACTCAGCGGCACCTTGTTCAATCGAGCATCGCGCAGGCCTTTTCCAGTAAAGGAGAAGGATTCGCAATCCGTGGCGGGAATGTGGATTGGAGCGAAGAGCAAGGGCGCAACGTGCATTTAACAGACGTGCAAGCCGCTGCTCTGGCTACGAGTGTCCTAGAGGAGTATCGCGATCGGACGGGCGGGGCTCCCGTAAGAATGGTATTTCACAAGACCTCAGCCTTCAGCGAATCAGAGAGTGAAGGCTTTCGTCAGGCACTAACGTCAGTTCCCGTCGTTGAATTGATAAATATCATGCCAACTCAATTTCGGTTACTGCGGTTTGGTTCCTATCCCCCGAACCGCGGGACACTTTGTCTAGTGAATAGCTCAAAAGCCTTCCTCTTTACCACAGGGTATATGCCGTCCATTGGCACGTATCCTGGCCCCCATGTACCAGCGCCTATTGAATTACGAAGCGACCGAGCAGTTGATTTTGAACAGGTGGCGAAAGACATTCTGGGATTGGCACGCATGAACTGGAATACGGCGAGCATGTCCGGTGGCCAGCCAGTGACACTCGCATTTTCGAGGAAAATTGGCGGCATTATGGCTGAGTATGGAGAGGGTGATTCGAATAATCCGCTCTCGTCATTCAGGTACTACATGTGAGGGAAGTAGTGCCGAACGAAGCACCGAGATCGCTCGGCCAGAGATCAATTCTGAATGAATATCTGTATGGATAAGTCGGCCTGGAAGGGTTGGCCGAATGACGGTTGCAGCCTCGGTCCCCCTACTGTTTCGCCGTAGGCACGGTTGAGAGAATTTTATAGATACCGTCTGGCGATTTTGCGAGTTTGCAGATATTTCAGACGGTGTCTGTAAAATCCGCGGTACCTGGTCAGTCCATCCCGAGACCATGGCCAACGAATTCCGACTGGGGCGATTCGAGAGCGGCAGTTTTACTAACCTCAGTTCCCAGTCGGTGGTCAAGTCGGCTTGCATTGTCGGCAAAGACTGTCGCTTCGTTGCTGGCACGGGAGATCGAGACGTAACCGAACCGGGAGTTCAGCAAATCAGGATGAACACCTGTGTCGACGTTTATGAGAACACGTTCGGCTGTAAGCCCCTGCGCACTGTGACTGGTCACGGCGTATCCGTGATCGAAGTGTCGATGAGCCAACGCGTCGAACTCAATTTGACGGCCATTGTCGAGGCGCGCAGAGATATGCCCATCTGGCCTGATCGAATCGATCACTGCGAGGTCGCGGTTGGCGACGCCAAGCGACTTTTCGGGCGCTGTGAATTGAATTCTGTCGCCAACCGAGAATTCGTGCGCCACTTCTCGGTAGACATTGACGCCGGTCAAACGCCGGGGATCGTAGGTGGCGACATTCCCGGTTGGTTGTTCAACTGAAAGCAGATTAGATGCCGAGTTAACGCCGACAACGACCCCGTAGGTTCCGGCCTCGATGCCCGCAGCTTTGCTTCCGCGTGCGTACCGCACAACATCTCCGATCTCGTAGCCGCTCGCCCATCGCCGCTCGGCGCCCGTCAATTCCTGGCGCTGGATGAGAACCTTGAACTGGTGGTCCTCTGGGGCGAGCGCCCCTTTGCCCTTCAATTCCTCGCGAACAGCGATGTTCAACTCGCGTCGCGAAGCATTGTCAGGCGAAACGATCAGGGTCTTCTCCGGCGATTCGACATAACTGCGGGCGATGGCGCGAATGCGTTCCCCTGCCTCGGGGATTTCTCGAATTCTGCCGTGCTTGTGAAGGGAATCGAGCGCGCGCGACACATCTCCTTTCGCAAGTGACTCCACAGCGGATTTGAGTGCAGGATCTTTCTGCCGAACGATTTCATCGAGATGCGCTGTGCGCATTCCTGCCTGCTGTAGCTGCTCGAACGGCCGGCCAGCCTCTACGGCCTGGTGCTGTCGTGTGTCACCAATCAGAAGCACTCGGTCCTGCGACCCCAGCCGATTAAGGAAGTCGCGGATTTGATTTGTGCTCGCCAGGCTTGACTCGTCCACAAAACAGAAATGCTTCTTTTCGGACGTCTCGCGGTTGGTCCCACGAGCCAAGAAGCCCTGGAGCGTCCCGGTTTCAACGCCTGCTTCACCGAGCTGCCGCGCAGCGCGTGAGGTCGGAGCGAGCCCTTCAACCGCGTATCCCTGAGATTCCGCGGCGGCCCGGATGACGGAGAGGGTCGTTGTCTTTCCAGTGCCTGCGTAGCCCTGGATACCCTGGATCCGGTCCCGCGAACTGAGAACATCCTCCACGACGCTCTTTTGCGCGTGGTTGAGATGGGAATGCTGATCGGCAAGAGCAATCGCCTGAGAACGGGAAAGTGCCGGTTGCGCCTGGTTTCGTCCTTCCCAGACGCTGCGCAGAATTTCCTGTTCCGCTTCGATAGTTTTCGCAGTCGTAAACTGCCTCGCCGGGGAGTTGCCGGGACGCTCGACGACCTGGAATTCGCCTGCAGAGAGCCTTGCATTAAGATTGGCACGCACTTCGGGGTATGTGACCTCGCCCATGCCGCGGCGAAGCCCATCCCGGATCAGCGCCCGCTCATCAACGACTGCTTCCCGTTCAAAGTTTTTGTCGCGCGAGAAAGTGAGCGATTCACGGACCCGGTCGACTGTCTGAGCTGGCTTTTCGTGGTGTTGCTGCCGTTCCCGCGCTGCGCTGATAACGGCCTGAGCCTGATGGCCGAACTCGGCTGCGAGTTTCCGGTGTGCTGCCATCACCTCGGCGGTCGAATGAATCCCTTTTCGATCGCGGGTAGAATGCGCTGCAATCTCGGCCGCCTCAGAACCCGCCCGGCCAGTCCGTTCGAGATATTGCCGGATCTGTTGGCTGCGTGGACTCGATGCATCGAGATACTCCTGCGTGTAGCCCTTGATCTCCGGCGCCCCACTGCGTCCGGCGGTGATTTCGTAGCCCAACTGGCGAAGCCGGTAGGTAAGCTCGGACTGATAGACAGCCGTCGCGAACTGTTGCGAGGCAAACAGACTTTGTGGCTGCAATGCGCGATATTGGCCGTTCTCCCGCTCTGTCATATTGAAGATGACGGCATGGGTATGAAGCTGCGGCGCCACATAGCCGTCCACGGGCCGGGCGGTATCATGCTCGAACTTTGCAGCAATGAACTTCGCCGTGGTCTCCGGTGCGTGATTCCCGCCGATCCGTGCCTGGGTGTAATGTTCAAGCTGCTCCAGCGCCACGCGAACACTCTCGCGATGTGCGTCGCGCACACGGTCATCCCCGCCGACCAAAGCAGTCAGAGACACGGATTTTGGAGCCGAGAATGTCGCATCCCATCCGGCTCGATGTTCCATCGTCTTGATGGCTTTCCCGTCTGCTCCCTCGTATTCATAGGAAGCGCGTTGCCGGACCAGTTGCTCTCCCGTTTCCGGGTTTTGACCCTGGCTGAGCCGTGCAAAATCAGCCGCAGAGACTGCACCTGCGAGACTGAATTGGCCGGCGAGCTGGCCCTGCCACTCACCATGGATTTCGCCTTTCTGGGACCAGTAATTCTGCTCTTTCGCCGTGAATTCTTTCGCGTGATAGGTCTGCGCCTGGCCAGCAGAAAGCGGTTTTGAAATCGTCAGCATGGTTCAAAGCTCCGGGTTAAACGGAAGGACTGTCTGTTCCTCTCGCGGCGCAGGCTTCGGCTCGTCCCGGTGGGCAACGAGCAGAAGCTGCGGTTTCTCCTTCGCCGCTGATTTCGGCTCGACTGAAACTTGCGAAGGAGGAGTGATTTCAGCCGGACTCTCAACTTGTTTCCTGGGTCCTCTCACGATGAAATCATCCTTCAGGCGTTCGACGAATTTTGCCTGTGTCGCCAGCATTTGGAGAGCCGGGAATGAGAAGCGGGTCACGTAGTTTCCGTGCTTCAAGAACGCGTGCAGGTTCTCAAGCCCGCTGATTTCTGAATCAAGAACAAGCTGTTCGGTCTGCCTGTCGAGCGAGAAGTTTCGGCCTGAACGGGACCCATCGAAGTGCGTTTCCTTCATGCGCTCGATCTCGACTTGTCCAATCGCCTTGCTTACCCACAAGGCTGCGGTCGGCTCTGTCGTTTTGAGGAAGATTTTCGTCGCGGGCTGCGACAGCATAACCTCGGCGAGATGGCCATAAACGACCTCAAGCTGCGCCTTGCCCTGGAATCCAAGGATGATCGGATTGCGCGATTTTCGATTCTCCGTTATCGCAGTGTGAAGCTGTGGAAGTCGCTGTAGGCTGGCCAGCTCATCGAGGACAAACCAGACCGGACGTTGTCCAGGTTTTGGCGCGCTCAGCAGACGCAGAACGAGCATATCGATCCAAAGACTGTGCAGAGGCCGCAAGGCTTCGCGCTCGGCCGGCTGGGAGGTGAGAAAGATCCAGCCTTTGCGGTCTTTCGACCACTCGCGCGCCGTCCATTCCTCCGCCGTATCTTCTTTCCGCGGCAGAAGCCTGAAGCTGTCGGCAATGAGGCTGAGAGAAGCGAGCACGCCTGATCGTTGCTGCGGAGCTGAGCGATCGATCAGAGAAGCAAGTTCTGTATCTTTGATCCGCCGGTCGATCTCTTCCGGGTGCGACATCCACTCGACAAGTTGGTGAGGAGTCGGTAAATCAAGCAACAGATGGGCGAAGATTTTCTGCGGGCTTTCAACGAAGAACTCTCCCTTTTTGTCGTTGGTCGGCTGAAAAAGCGAAGCGGCAATGGTTCGTGCTTCCGCACGCCGGACCAGCTCTTCCGACGGCCCCCAGTAAGGGCAGCGGCGGTCGAGCGGGTTGAGGACAATGTCACCGCGTCCTTCTGAATAGAATCTCTCGATGAACTCACAAGCCGGGTCGTAAATAATCGCAGAATGCTTCCGCGCCTGGATCTGGCGGAGCATCTGCATAATGATCGTTGTCTTGCCGCTACCGGTATCTCCGATGATCTCGAAGTGCTGATCTTCGCCGCGTTCGGGAACCCGCAAAAGATCCCGGCATTGGTCCACCTTGATTCCAATTCCGGTGCCCTGGATCGCCCTGTTGAACTGTTTCGGCGTGACCAGAATCGGCCCTTTGAGACGGCGACCATACTTCATTTCTTTCCATCTCCGAATGTCCTTCGGAATCGACCATGGGAGCTGGATCAGGCAGAAAATTCCTCCGAAGACAAGCTGAACTCCGAAGACCCGCGAGAGGGTCTCGCCGTCGTAGATCTGTTGCTGAAGATAACGTTCAACGCTAATCCCAGAGAGAGAAGCCGGCACGCTCCGAGAGAGGAAGACCATGCCTCGTTGGCGAGCCGAATCGGACAATTGAAGCCGAAGGGGTTTGCCGTCCGGTTGGGGAGTCGGGCCCGGTTCGACATCCACGTCTCGCGGGTACCATGTATGGTGCTTTTTGTCGGACATCAGCAGCATCCGGTACCTGGTGTGGATCGGAACGGATGCCGTGACAGTCGATTTTAAATAGGCCGGCAGATAGAACTGTTGCAGCGGCGACAGTACAAATAGGAACCGAAAATACACGAAGAACCCAGTGGCAATGAATCCCAGGAACAGCGCGCCTAGGGTGTAGATGGGTTTACGCGGAGGCCAGATAATCGTCTCTTTCCGGCCCCAGGTGACTTCAGCCATGATGCTCCTCCTCACTTTGTTTTCTGTACTGGGCCATGGCATCGCGGGCAGCGCGATGCTTGTTGGCCCTCACGTTGCGCATGAGCTCCTGGCATTGCTCCGTGCTCATCCGATCCCCACATGCAAGCGTCGTAAGGATTCGAGTGAGGAACATTTGCAGACCCATGATTTCGACCATCTCGGGATCTGCCTGCGGCGGATCAGCAGACAGCCGTGCTTCGCGAAAGAGTACCTCTCGAATCCATTCGCCAAGGCGAACGCCGCGCGCAGCTGCGGCACTTTCAAGTTGGGCAAGTTCCTGGTCCGTCACCTTCGTGCTTGCGGTCACGGTGCGGAACTCGCGGCCATTGTCCTGGCTGGTATCAACGATGATTTCTGTCATTCCTGGCTCCTTTTCATGCGTTTTCACCAAAGCGCTCTGGAGCGCTCTGGAAAATGCAAGTTGTTGAATCCAAACAAGGCGCTCTAGAGCGCCCCGGAGCGCTCTGCAGCGCCCTAGAAGGGGTGGAGTGTCGAGATTCAGCCGGTGCGCAGCACCGAACGGGATTCTTCGGGTGCCGATGCAGCTTTTGGTACCGGCTCACGACGTGTCTCCACCCCGACGACGGGCGCCTTTCCGTTGGCCGCAGGCTCCACGCCATCTCCGTTTCCGAGTCTGCGTACGCGCAGAGATGGCACGACTTTCGCCGACCGCGACGACTTCAGGTAGTCCTGGAACTCGCGGTCCTTGGCGAAGACATAGTTGAGTGCTTTATCGACGACATCGTCAGCTGATCCGTGGACGAAACTGGCGTATTGATCGACCAGGCTTGCGGTGGCCGATTCGAGGCGGATTGTGGCGCTCACGTATCGGCTTTGGGTGACTTCAATCAACGGCATATACGAACCTCCTTGTGTGCCTGAAATCAGACGATCTTCTTGCGGGCGATCATGCGCTGCGCCGTGAACGCAATCTCATGCGCGCGGGCAGAGCAAAGCTTGTGGGGAATCTGAAAGCGGCGGCGGACTTCAAGCATCGTCACGACATCGGCGATGGGAACACTATCCTTCAGCCAGAGCCAGGCCGATGCAACGTCTACAGTTCGTGCGGCATAGTACTCCGGATTCGGCTTATCCGGGCGTCTTTCGGCTAGAGTTCGGTTCAGCTTAAGCGGGTCCTTCCCGCTGGCTAATTCCACGAGAATCCATGCCCAATCGGACTCGGAATGGGAGTGCTTTCCTGTCAGCTTTAGAGCTGCGATTGGCCCCCGGATAAGCTCCCGATTAAGGGCCGGATAAGGAAGCTTAAAGTCCTCCGAATGCCATACCGATAAGGTCGGGGAATCGACCGTCACGAGATGCGCTGGAGCGTACTTCTGGTTCAGGAATCCGGGCAGCCGAAGGACCCGGTTGCAGTCGGTGCATGCCGGGTCTCCGCCGAATGTCATCGAGAGCAGTTTGAGCAGAGTTTCCTGCCGTTCAAAGGGGATGCCTTCGACCCGCCAAAGCACCTGGTATTTGCCCGGCGATGTGGAAACGATTGCGGTCGGTATTGGGACCGAATTCGAGGACCTTAGAGCTGCTAGTTTCGCCTCCCCATCGGTGTCCAGATCGAGGTACAGATGCCGGACTTCGTCGACGCTTTCCTTGGTTCGTTTCCGGCTCCCGGGAACCAGAGGATTGGCGGCAAAATAGACGTTCGCTCCGGCCGCGTTTTCGTGTGCCAGCCAGCCGAGATACCGGGGCTGAAGCGCGCGCTCCACCGTGACAATCCTTTGGGCGATTGTGACCGCCGCAGTGTGGCGAAGGACAATCGCAATCGTCTCGCTGGGAGCGAAGGATCGGCTCAGGAATTCATCAGCGATTCCGATGTCAATTGGTTCTCTATGCGGCATGATTTGCCTCCATTACGGGCTCAATCAGGAATCGCTTCGCGTCCCGGTTATAGCCACGAATGGCCAGAACTTCGCGGACAACTCTGCAACCAGGCTTGCGCTCGATGTGGACCACGAAATCGACGGCCTCTCCGATCTCAGCTTCCGTATCGGAGAATGTGCTCTGCGCGTGGCTGCGCATCACGAGATTGGCGAAGCGATGGAGGGCCTTTTCGGCAGAGTTTGCGTGGATTGTTGCCAGCGATCCGGCATGACCTGTATTGAAGGAATCGAGCAGCGTCCGTGCCTCGGTTCCGCGGACTTCTCCGAGAATGATCCGGTCGGGACGCCAGCGCAGAGACGACTTCAAAAGATCGTCGAAGGAGATGCGGGACTTGAAGGTATCGGTCTGGCATTCGGCAGCAAGGACGTTCGGCTTCTCGATGCGCAACTCAGCCGTATCCTCGATGACTACGATCCGCTCTCCTGCCGGAATTGCCTGGGCAAGAATGTTCAGCAGAGTCGTCTTCCCGGTCCCGGTACCGCCACTAATAAGGACGGTCTTGCCGGCGCAGATCTGCGAGCTTAGGTAGTAAGCAAGCGAGGCACTCAAGGTTCCGCGAGCGATGAGGTCATCAATGGTGAATCTGCGGCTCGTAAACTTCCGGATCGTGAGCGCCGGAGCAGGCCGCACAACCGGCGGAATCACTGCCGCGATGCGGCTACCATCTGGGAGCTGAGCGTGCAGGAGAGGACTATCTTCGTCCAGGCGTTTGCCGAGATGATTCGCGATCACTTCGAGGCCGGTGCGGAGTTTGCCGGCGTCGAATTGAACGCTCGCTTCCTGCCTGACAATCCCATCACGCTCGTACCACCAGGTCGCGTCGGGATTGCCCATGATCTCGCTCACGCTCTCGTCGAGCAGAAGCAGCTCGATCGGTCGAAGGAATGGAAGGATCAGATCAAAGCTCATGATGAGTGCCTCCGGCGGAGGAGGATCGGCCTAAGCGGCCGGTTCCTCCCCGGTATTCTGGTCCTCCGGGCCGGATTTCTCAGCCCGGTCGAGCTTCAGGATGGAATCGACGCGGATTTCCCAGATGCGCCGTTTGAAGTCGGAATTCTGAGCTGCGATTTCGCGGCTGCGCAGTTCGCCTTCGATCTGGACATGAGCGCCCTTCGTGAGTGTTCCGGCAAACTCGGCGAGCTTGCCGAAGACGACGCAGCGATGCCATTCGGTCTGCGCGACGTACTGGCCGCTCTTCTTGTCCTTGTAGGAGGACTTGGTCGCGAGTGAGAGCGTTGTGAAGCTGCGGTTGTTGGCGTTGAGTACTTCCGCGTCACCGCCGAGGAATCCGATAAGGCTGACTTTGTTCTGGTACATGATCTTGTCTCCGTTTGTTGAATTTCCCGAACCTGCTCGGGTCACACCCGGCGAAGCCAAGCGAGGGGCCCGGCTCCCAAGGCCGAAGCTCTGCATTTACGGAGGGTCCGGAGAAATCTTTTCGCTGCACTTTGCGAATAAGATTTCGATCGGAAACCGCAACCCACGGGCGATGCAATCGAAGCAGAAGAGCGAGCTGCCGCCGGGCGCCGGCATTGCCCCGAAGCAGTGACCGAGTAGAAGGCGGGATACCAAACGGCAGACGCCCTCTGGACCAAAGTCAACACTCGATTCCCAGTGCAAGAAGTTCGCCAACGTCGCTCCCTGAAGCACTCGCGACCGTCTCTTCAGAGATTGCAGCAACAACTCCGTCGAGCCGGACCCGAAATTGCATCAGCGTCCTGGGGGACTTAGTCAGCGGAAGCTCCGGACACAGCGTGATCCTGGCGCCACAGCCAATCATTCAGATCCGAGACGCGAAAGCGCCAGACCTTCCCGACGTGGCGTCCGTGGATTTGTCCGCGGCGGGCCATCTTCTGAAGCGTCTTTGGATGAATGCGAAGAAGCGCAGCGGCTTCGACAGAATCGAGCAACGGCTCAAATTCGGTTACGGGGAAGCGGGGCTGAGAAGGAACTTGAGAAGTGCGAGATGGGAATGTGTACGTCATTGTGACCTCCAATGACGCGATGATGGCTGCGTTTTACTTATCTGTCCAAGACTTATTTGGTCGGCTGTGATGCATAATGGGCATTAATGTGGAACAAGAAGCACGCCTCCAGAAGTGATCGGCACTTACGGCAACTCTTCGGCTCAGAAAAAAAGTCTGGCGAAGCGTTGTCCACAGAGAGTGCGATTTGAGAATGATCCCTTCGTTGTACGGTGGACTGCTTGTCAATTGCGACGGGTCTTTCGACATAGCTCGTGTTATCCGCCAAGGAACTCACTGATCCGGGCAGCATTTTGCGCTAGAATTTGGTTTCTCTAAGGTGAGTGTGTACGCGACGCGATTCGATGCGGTGCGGAAAACCGTGCGGGAATTGTGAAGGAGAGCTTCTCTATCGGTTTGGGGAAATGTTGTTGGTTCTGGTCTTGTTCGAGTTTACTTGCGTACTGATCGAGTCTGTGTCGGGGCGCTACTATTCCGACGTTCCAAGATGAGAATGAGAGGAGGATTATTCAGATGGCGGTGAAGAAGGTGCGGCGAGTGAAGCATCTCAACGAAGTTCCGGCCAAGGTGCATTTGAAAGCAGGCAAATTGAAGATAATTGTCGAGATTCCGTGGGCCGAACTTGAAAGACGGCTCGGAACCGAGCTGAAAGCTGAAAAGAGATTCCGGAAGAAGCGGAAGACGCGTCCAGGGCCGAAGTAACACCTGGTTCCGGAAGCGGTTTTGATGACTGACATAGTCTCAAGTACCTACACGGGAGCACACCTCGCTTCAAACCAGATGTCTCACTCGAATAGATCTGCCACGAGAGTCTAAATATCAAGAGGTAACGACGCTCGCGCTGACTCAAAGAGCTTTTGTTTGCCGTTGATCGCCAGTCGCAGATGGCAATAAAGTGCCCAATACTTTTGCCAAATAGGATCTTCGCTTGGCAGGTAAGTGATATTCAAGCCAATTTCCTTGGCCGTTTCGTAGCCGATCATCTGGCTATGGGATGGAAATCGTTTCGTATCCATGAGAGATGCTGCAACGGCCGTGTAGTTCAATCCAACCCGTTTGAGCAGGTTCTCGGCGAGTGTCCGCGCCCGTAGACGTACGGCCTCGAACGTCTGCAAAACTGTTGGATCGAAGGTGGCGATTTGAACTTTAAAGACCGGGTCGTCCGGATCTCGTCTCAATTCTGCTGCAACACCCTCGTATGCATCAAGGTAGCTCAAGACCGAATGGACGATATTGTTGCCCTTCCCATCCTTGAGGACAAGTTGCGGATCGATCGTTCCCAACTCGGATGTATCACTCATAACGATTTCGTTCGCTCCAAGCGCCATGAGCGTTCCAGCGCTTTTAGCGGAATCCGGAACAATTACACGCAAGAAAGCGGTTGGGGCCACCGCCGCACGCACCATGCTGATAAGCTTTTCTGCGGCATCAACATCCCCACCGAGTGTATGAAGCATCAGATCAATCGACGAGCCAGGCTGCACATTATGCAACAGCTCGACGATTCCCAACGTATCGTCCCTACTGATTTCTGCGTTCTCCCCACAGACGTAACACAATAGAGTCCGACCAGTCGTCACTTCAATCTCTCGGATCAATTGCTGACGTTGATACCGCGGCGCGTGAATGGCCAAATACATTGGTGTCTTGCGGTAGTTTGCCGAATCAGTGAGGCCACCATCGTTCTCAGGCCCAGGGAGTCTCTTCCGGTCTTGGCTGTTCAATTCCTCGCCCATGCGACCTTGCCCTCTCGGATGAAGTAATGACAATACTTGCCGTTCTCTGAAGAATCCACACTCGGTGAGATAGTAAGCCGTCCCTTTTTTCCCCGGCGAACCCGCCAGTAGGGAAACCTAGATGGGTCAAGATTTAGTAAGATCCGATGGCTTGATCCGCATGGACAGTCAAATGCAATCCATTTTTGTCTCTTCCCGGAGACTACAAGGACTGCCCCTCGCTTCGGTAACTGATTCGGGATATCATCGGCCGATTCGACCTCTCCAACGATGCGCCAAGGAGGCAACAGAAATCGATCCCACAAGGAGACTTTCAGACGTCTTGCCATGTTTGCTCCAAGAAAGGTGAGCCACCGCCCCAACCCCATTTGTTGGAACGAGCGTGACAGTAATGACCTTCGCGCGGCAAGCGCGTGTTCGTCGAGACCTCTCGTTCATGAAATCTCAAGAGGATTTCGCTTGGCCGTGGCTCCGGCCCATAGCCCGTTAAGCGTTCCAGCATTTCTGCGACTGCCGCTGCAGCTACTCCAGTCGTGAAAGCTATGACCGCGGGCTCGGTATTGCCCAGCGCTGGAGCGTATCCCTCATCGTGCAGCCGTCGACGCTCTTCAGGGTGCATCAATTCGACAGCGGCTCGCTGTAGATCAATTCGGTCCCGGCAGACAAGACATGCTGATCCCGGTGAAAGAACAGTAATCCGACCGTTGATATCCGATAAGATTCCAACCTCAGTACTGCCTAGAAGCACGCCCATGTCAATGACGGGAGTTAAGAAGTAGGTCGATAAACGCGAAAGTACCAATCGTCCTGCATTGTCGTCAGTACAGCCAAAGATGAGGTCGGCAGCAGTTAGGCTCCAAGCCACGGATTGAACTGTGACCATGCCCTTTATCATTCTGCATTTTGTATCTGGAGCAATCTGCTCCAAATGGTTGCCGACCACCTCAACTTTCGGACGTCCGACGTCCATGATCGTGGATCCATAAAGGCGAGTCACATTCGACGCCGACACCATGTCGCTGTCGATGAGAGTAAAGTTGCGGACGCCAAGGCGCA
>Ga0209004_1000001_pt1 | contig 92107 bp, 77 predicted proteins | sample TexAe_RefH0_M1_FD_187948 | JGI IMG/M metagenome (GOLD analysis project Ga0209004, IMG submission 187948) | Forest soil microbial communities from Davy Crockett National Forest, Groveton, Texas, USA - Texas A ecozone_RefH0_M1 (SPAdes) (version 2) | ecosystem: Environmental > Terrestrial > Soil >... | reverse complement strand
TCCTTGACTTTCTGGCCGAGCGCGGATTGCTTGCAGCCAACGATGTCGATTCCGATACGCGTAGATTCTTTGCTGCCTTTGTTCGTCACTCCATCCTCATTGAGCAAGCGAAGGTCCAGCCGGTGCTCGCGCCCGTCTGCCTCTGCCGCGCAAAGGAGAGCGGACTCAGCGCTTCGCCGCTCGAGCCCAAACTTTATGCGCATATTACGCGCGGCCGCTTTCAACAGGAAGTTTTCAAAGGCCGGCATTTTGAACTGATGCATCCCCCACTCGTCGACGCTCTGGCAGAAAGCCTGGGAACAATGCTTCAAGCGTCAATGAACGGAAATCAAATGTTCCCACGGGGTGGGAATGGAAAACAGATACAGAAGCGTGAATCCCAACCGGGACCTCATGTACCGGTAGCTAAAAACCTCGAAGCAGTGCTTTCTAATTCCCACCACGTCAATGGCAAGATTTCCAGCATCAGACCGCGCTTAGAGGTGAAATCTACGGTACACGGCTAACCTCAAGCCGATCTCACTGTGCGGGTCTGGATGCAAGTTGCGAACTGGAGCGAAGCTCAGCGTTACGGAGGAGCTTTAGTGCTTCAGGTGAATCTGGAACTTCGTCAACCATCTTCCGATACTCCTGTACGGCGTCCCTCCACATTTCATAATGGGTGTATAGAGAGCCGAGAAGGAGATGGGAGGCCTTGTGGGATCTTGCGTTCTGAATCTCCTGTTCGCCCGTATCGGAGAGCACAGCGAACTGGGCCGTTGAACTGGTGGTCGCAGCGGTTGTGCGAACTCCCGTCGGCATCGCATCGACGCGCCACAGATATGTGTGTCCCCGAAGTAGCGGAGTTGGCATGCGCCACATTGCCTCATCGAGAACTGGACTCGTGACAACCGTTTCATGAGAGTCCCGGTCGTCTACGCGAACCCGGTAACTCCAGCCATCGATGCGTGCATCCCATGTCAGGGTGGGTTGCGTGTCCTCTATTGTCGTAGCCAAAGGCTGAGTAGGTACGATTTGCTGTCCGCCGGGGTGCATTTTAGCTTGTGTTCCAAGAGATTGGTTGAGAGACGGCTGATCGGGGGCACGTAACTGCTCCGAGACAATCTGGCGCTCTTCTGCGGGAATATCCTGCCCGAATTTGCCCTGCAGCATCTGCTTTTCAACGGCAGCTCCAGGGGCAGGCGGCTGTGTACTTCTCGCGAAGTACGCCCTTTGCGATTCATGGTGGAGTGACCGGTAGGCAAACGTAAACGCGACCGCGAGAATCACGATTCCTGCAATGGCAAAGAGAATTCTGCGCCTGTGTTTCTGCATGGGTTTCAAATGACGATCACCGTCGGGGTCTCCTTTGAGGTGAGAGCGACAATCCGTACAATTCACGATTCCCAGAGGCGGTTTCGGATTTGGTTGTCGCCTACGTCCTCATCCTTAACAATCTTATCTTCCAGGTGTGCCGATGAAACCGCGATATGCGCGGCGGCTACTGGTCTGTTCGTAAGGATGCGGTGGAGACATTGCTTCGCCGATGGTGTAGAACGGATCACTGAGACAATATCTCGTCCGTCAGGGCACAGGAGATGGGTAGATGATATCGCGCAGAGATGTGATGGTCGCGCTGGTAGCCGCGGCATGCACGGCAGGCGGGTTCGCGGTCGCTGAGGAGTTGCCGATGCTGGGCTCGGCGGTTTTTGACTGGAATAGTGTGGCCGCAAAACCAACGGAATCAGGATCGGTGCGATCGTTCTTCAAAGTGCGCACGCCAACGCTGGAACAACTGGAGGTGCACGTCACCACGCTCAACCCGGGGAAGTCGCCGCATCCGCCGCATCGTCACCCGAACGAGGAGATGATCATCGTTCGGCAAGGCACCCTGGAGGCGCTGGTGAATGGGGAGTGGAAGCGGGTTGGACCGGGATCGGTGATCTTTTTCGCGTCGAACCAGCTGCATGGGTTGAGAAATGTGGGTACCGAGCCCGCGGTGTATCACGTGATCAACTGGAAGACGGCTGCCACGCCGGCGGAGACCCACGAATAAATTGCAACTGGCTGAGCGGAGTTCAAGGCAAATGATCAGTAGTGATGGAAGGCTGTGGATGAAATTGAGATTTCTGCGGTTTTTATGGGCGTCATTTTGCTGCGCCGTTGTTTGTCTTGCAGCCGGAGTTTGCGGAGCACAGTCCAGTTCCGGAGCACTGGGAGTTTTCGAGGGCCAAACAGATGTTGGCGCGGTTGTGCCGGCGGGAAGGGCTGCCTTCGATGCCGGGCGCGGGGTCTACACCGTCGACGCCTCCGGGGCCAATATGTGGTCAACCGTCGATGGCTTCCATTTTGTTTGGAAGAAGGTCTCTGGGGACGTTTCGTTGACGGCAAATATGGTATTTCCATCGACTGTCGACAATCCCAACCCGCATCGGAAGGCTGTGCTGATGTTCCGGAAGACACTGGACGGGGATGGTGTTTATGTCGATGCGGCGCAGCACGGATCGGGGATGACGGCGCTGCAATACCGGCGCGAGCGCGGCGCGACCACGCAGGATATCGAGCTGAACATTGAAGCGCCGCGGCAAATTCGTCTGGAGAAGCGCGGCGACACGATCAGCATGTTTCTGAGCAATCATGGAGAGCCGCTGCACCAGGTTGGCGCGTCGATCAAACTGCATTTCGATGGAGAGTTTTACGCGGGAATCGGGGTGTGTTCGCACAACAACGATGTAGTGGAACGCGCCACATTTGCCGATGTGAAGCTGGAGGACTTGAACCCGGAGGCTGGATCGGGACAGCCGGTTCTCTACAGCACGCTGCAGACGATTGGCATTGAAGACAATTTCCGCCGGGCGATGGTGGTGGCGACCGGGACGGTGAAGATGGAGGCGCCGAACTGGAGCCGCGATGGCAAGACGCTGATCTTCAACCGCGACGGACATATCTGGACGATCCCCGCTGAGGGCGGTACCGCAACTGTGATCAATACCGGCGCTGCGACGAACTGCACGGGGAGCCACGGGCTGTCGGCGGATGGCAAATTGCTCGCCATCAGTTGCAGCATGCCGGGCAAGCCGGAGACCCGCGTGTATATTGTGCCTTCGGCTGGTGGGGAGCCGAGGCTGCTTACGGAGAATCCGTCGTCGTATTTTCATAGCTGGTCACCGGACGGGAAGACGATTGCGTTTACGCGACCGAATCACACGGGAGGTGGCAACATCCTTTCCATCCCCGTGGAGGGTGGAGTGGAGACAGCGCTGACGAGGGGAAACGGCATGAGCGATGACCCGGACTACTCGGCCGATGGGAAGTGGATCTATTTCAACTCGGATCGCGCCGGCGGACTGATGCAGATCTGGCGAATGCGGCCAGATGGAAGCGGCGCGGAGCAGGTGACGTCGGACGACTTCAACAACTGGACTCCACATCCATCGCCGGATGGGAAGTCGATTGTGATTGTGAGCTACGACAAGGACGTGAAAGGGCATCCGGCAAACAAGGATATTGCGCTGAGAATTTTGAACGTGAGCGACGGGAAGATTCGCACGCTGGTGAATCTGGTTGGTGGCGCGGGGAGCGACAATGTGCCGGACTGGGCTCCAGATGGGGAGCATTTGGCGTTTGTAAGCTTCCAGATGCTGCCGGTGGAAGGGGTCGGTTCGGGCCGATGACGAGCGGCTTGCATGCTTGAAAGCCGGCCACACTACGCTCAAGATCGTCCAATCGCAGCTACCCTTGCGCAGGGTAGGATCGGCAACTAAACTCATCCGGTGCAGTAACATTGGGGAATCGAAGGCACAGCCGGGAATCCCGGTGCGAAGCCTTTGTTCTCGGGAGCCGGTTCAATCCGACTGCGTTGGAGCCGCCGGATTCATCGAGAGTGCCCGATTCATGCGCCGGAGGTCAGAAGAATGCGCGTCGGCATATTCACACGTGAGTATCCGCCCATGGTGTACGGCGGCGCGGGCGTTCACGTCGATTACCTGAGCCGGGAGTTGGCCAGGGAGATTGAAGTCGAAGTGCATTGCTGGGGACCGCAGCACTCTGATGGCGGCAACCTGCACGTTCGCGGCGCCGAACCCTGGCAAGAAATCTCCAACGGGACCGAGGGAAAATTCAAGGGGGCGCTCGAGGCCTTCAGCCTGAACCTGACGCAGATCAAGGCGCTCGAGGGAATCGATATCGTCCACACGCATACGTGGTACGTATCGATGGCCGGATTTCTCGCCAAGAAGCTCTACGGCGTGCCCTTCGTCCTGACGACGCATTCGCTGGAACCGTTGCGGGCATGGAAGGCAGAGCAACTCGGAAGCGGGTATGCGATGAGTTCGTGGATGGAGCGGACCGCGATTCTGGACGCCGACGCGGTCATCGCTGTTTCGCAAGGAACGAAAGCCGACATCCAGAGAGCGTACCCCGACGTTGATTCCGACCGCATCCACGTTATTTATAACGGGATCGATCTGGCCGAGTATCAGAAGACCAGCGAGACCAAGGCGTTGACGGATTACGGCGTCGATCCTTCGGTGCCTTATGTCCTTTTTGTGGGTCGGATCACGCGCCAGAAGGGCGTAACGCACCTGGTGGACGCGATCCGGTACCTGTCGGCCGAGACGCAGGTCGTACTGTGCGCTGGCGCTCCTGACACGCCCGAGATTGCAACCGAGCTTCGCGAAAAGGTGGAGGCGGCGCGCAAGGATCATCCGCGGATAGTGTGGATTGAGAAGATGGTGACCAAACAGGAGACGATCCAGCTCTACAGCCATGCGCGGGTGTTTTGCTGCCCTTCGGTTTACGAGCCATTCGGCATCATCAACCTTGAGGCGATGGCATGCAGGGCGCCGGTGGTTGCGAGCGCGACGGGTGGCATCAAAGAAGTAGTTGTCGATGACAAGACGGGCTACCTGGTGCCGTTCGATCAGGACCCTGTAACGAGCTTCCCGCGGGATCCGGAAAGATTTGCCAGGGATCTCGCGGCGCGGATCAACGACCTGCTGAAGGACCCTGAGAAATGCAGACGCTTTGGTGATGCGGGCAGACGGCGGGTAGAGGACATTTTCAGCTGGACGGCGATTGCGCATCAAACGATTGACTTATATAGGCGCCTTATCGAGCAAAAGAAGGCCAGGTGACAAGCCACAGATTCTGCATTTCCGATGAAACATTCCTTTAACTCGCAACAATGAGAATCATCAAGAACGTGATACAGCCATGACAACAAAGCGATCGGACGGACGCAGACGCGTCATTATCGAAGGCATCACGCCGCAGGTCGACTGCGGACTTTTCCCGGCAAAACGCACCGTGGGCGACCAGGTTCGCGTAGAGGCCGACATTTTTACGGACGGCCATGATGCGATTGCGGCCTCTCTGCTCGCACACCGCGAGGGTTCTGATGAGTGGACCGAGATTCCGATGAAGCCTCTGGTAAATGACCGGTGGGAAGCGTCGTTTCGGGTCGGAGAGTTGGGGCGCTACGGCTACAAGGTGCAGGGATGGGTCGACCACTTTGAGACCTGGAGACGCGACCTGCTGAAGCGCATCAAGGCTGAGAGCGATGCGGCGGTCGATTACTTGATTGGAGCGGATCTTGTAGACCATGCTGCCGAGAGAGCATTTGGCGGAGATGCTGTGTGGTTGCGCGAACGTGCGGCGGTTCTGCGTTCCGCGAAGGTTCCGAGCGAGCTTCGGATTCATGCTACGGATCCGATGTTGCACGAACTGGCCTTGCGCTATCCCGATAAGCGGTTTGCGACCGAATCGAGTCCAGAATTGACGATGGTTGTCGATCCCGTGCGCGCGCGATTCAGTTCGTGGTACGAATTCTTTCCCCGCTCGACTGCGGAGAAGCCGGAAGCGCACGGCACGTTTGCGGACTGCGAAAAGCGGCTGCCCTACGTTGCGGAGATGGGCTTCAACGTTGTATACATGCCGCCGATTCATCCGATCGGGCGAATGTTCCGCAAAGGACCCAACAATAATCCAGAATCGAAGCCGGGCGATTTCGGTAGTCCGTGGGCGATTGGCGCCAAAGAGGGCGGACACAAGGAGATTCTGAGCGATCTTGGCACGATAGAGGAATTCAAGAGCTTTGTGAGCAAAGCCGAAGCACTGGGAATGTCTGTCGCACTTGATATTGCATTCCAGGTCGCGCCGGATCACCCGTACGTGAAAAAGCACGAGAATTGGTTCAAAAAGCGGCCGGACGGAACAATTCAATATGCGGAGAACCCGCCGAAGAAATACCAGGACATCTACCCCTTCGACTTTGAAAGCGATGACTGGGAGGGGATGTGGGAAGAGTTGAAGAGTGTCTTTGTGTACTGGATCGGCATGGGGGTGACAATTTTCCGCGTCGATAATCCGCACACCAAGGCGTTTCCTTTCTGGGAGTGGGTAATCACGGAGATCAAGCGCGATCATCCTGAAGTGCTGTTCCTCGCCGAGGCATTTACGCGGCCCAAGATCATGTATCGGCTGGCAAAGCTTGGATTCAGCCAGTCCTACACGTATTTTCCGTGGCGCAATGGCAAGCAGGAGATCGCGGCTTATCTCACCGAGCTGGCGCAATCCCCGGTGCGCGAATTCTTCAGGCCAAACCAATGGCCGAATACGCCCGACATCCTGACCGAATTTCTGCAGATGGGCGGTCGCCCCGCCTTTGTGATTCGGCTGCTATTGGCCTCCACGCTAGGCGCGAATTATGGAATCTATGGCCCGGCTTTCGAGTTGCAGGAGAATAAGCCCGTCAAGCACGGCAGCGAAGAGTATTTGAATTCAGAGAAATACGAGATCAGGCATTGGGACTTGACGCGGCCTGACAGTCTGCACGACTTGATTGCCCGTGTGAATGGAATTCGAAACGAAAATCCTGCGCTGCAGAACGACTGGTCGTTGAAATTCCATCCCACAGACAACGATCAACTTATTTGCTACAGCAAGGAGTCGGATGATCGCTCAAACCTGCTGGTCACGGTCGTTAATCTCGATCCCCGCCACACGCAGGCTGGATTCGTAACTTTGCCTTTGGATGAGCTCGAAATTCCGCAGGATCGCAGCTTCGAGGCCGAAGATCTTCTCTCTGGCGAGCGATACTTGTGGCAGGGCCCGCGGAACTACGTGGAGCTGAATCCGTCAAAGGTGTCGGGCCACATTATCAAGATCCATCGCCGCATGAGGGTGGAGACGGATTTTGAATACTTTCTCTAGACCGGTCGATTGCGAAAGAATTGATTTCTGACACGTCACTTAGTGCTGAATGAGCCGTGCTTCGAAAAGCGGCCTTGCAGCCGGCCCAACAGCCAGTCTGAACTGTAATCGGGATTGCGTGATGCGCATCAAATCAGCTTGGAGACCCGCCGCGTGAAGAAAATCGCAAGCGCAACTGATCCGCTCTGGTACAAAGACGCGATCATCTACGAGCTCCACGTGCGCGCATTCGCGGACTCGAACAACGACGGGATCGGCGACTTTCCCGGACTCATCTCGAAGCTCGACTACCTGCAGGATCTGGGAGTCACCTGCATCTGGATCCTGCCCTTCTTCCCTTCCCCATTGCGCGATGACGGATACGATATCGCCAACTACACCGATGTGAACCCGGCGTATGGAACCCTGAGTGACTTCAAACAATTCCTGGATGCGGCTCACCAGCGCAACATGCAGGTGATGATCGAACTGGTCATCAACCATACCAGCGATCAGCACCCATGGTTCAAAGCGGCACGCGTGGCGCCGCCCGGATCGCCGGACCGAGAGATGTACGTCTGGTCGCAGACCGACCAGGTCTATAAGAACGCGCGCGTCATCTTTACCGACACCGAGAAATCCAACTGGACCTGGGATGAGGCGGCCCAGGCTTACTATTGGCATCGCTTCTTTTCGCATCAGCCGGATTTGAACTGGGATAATCCGCGCGTCATGGATGAAGTACTGAAGGCGATGCGCTTCTGGCTCGACATGGGCGTCGATGCACTGCGAATGGATGCCATTCCTTACCTGGTAGAGCGGGATGGGACCTCATGCGAGAACCTGCCGGAGACACACCACGTCATCAAGGCAATTCGCGCAGCCATCGATGCCGACTATGCCAACCGGCTGATTCTCGCGGAAGCCAATCAATGGCCCGCTGATGTTCGGCCCTATTTCGGCGATGGCGACGAGTGCCACATGGCCTTTCATTTTCCGCTGATGCCGCGTATCTACATGGCACTTCGTCAAGAGGATCGGCTGCCGATCACGGACATCATGGCGCAGACTCCGCCCATTCCGGATAGCTGCCAGTGGGGCCTGTTTCTGCGCAATCACGATGAGCTGACGCTGGAGATGGTGACCGACGATGAGCGCGATTACATGTACTTTGCATATTCGATCGATCCAAGAATGCGCGTCAATGTCGGTATACGGCGCAGGCTTGCACCGCTGGTCGACAACAATCGGCGGCGCATTGAGCTGCTCAACTCACTGCTGCTAAGTTTCCCCGGCACGCCGATTCTCTATTACGGCGATGAGATCGGCATGGGCGATAACATTTATCTCGGCGATCGCAATGGCGTGCGCACCCCGATGCAGTGGACCTCGGACCGAAATGCCGGATTCTCAAAGTGCGACCCCGCACGGCTCTACTTTCCGGTGGTGATGGACCCCATTTACGGATACCAGGTGGTCAACGTCGAAGCGCAACAGGCAGATCAGTCAAGCCTGCTGCAGTGGACGCGAAACATGATTGCGCTTCGCAAGCTCTTCCAGGTATTTGGCCGCGGGAGCCTGAGTTTTCTGAACCCGTCAAACCGAAAATGCCTCGCGTATTTGCGCGAACTCGAGCAGGACTACGGTATCCATGAAACGGTTTTGTGCGTTGCCAATCTCAGTCGCTTTGCGCAGCCCGTATCGCTTGATCTGGCAGCTTACGAAGGCATGGAACCGGTGGAGATGCTGGGCTACGTGCCCTTTCCCACTGTTACGACAGCTCCGTATCAATTGACACTCGCGCCATATTCCTTTCTGTGGCTGGAACTGCAAGTTCCCAGTCAATACACAAGAACCATGCTGGAGCCTCAGCTTGTACCGGTTGCGGAGAGCAACGGGATAGAGGTAACGGTGGTCGATCTCGCGACGGCAGGATGGCCGGGCATCCTCAATGCGAGCGGGCTGGCGCAGTTTGAATCTGCCTTGCCCGCGTGGCTGCCTCGCCAGCGCTGGTTTGGAGCGAAGAGCAGAAAGATCCAGTCCGTACGCATTTTGCAATGGGCTGACCTGTCCATCGCGGAGCCCGAGGTTAAGAGCCAGAAGCCCGGCGGGGCCAGCCACGCGGATCTTGTTTCGCCTGCGGTCTTCTTTGTTGAGGTGAACTATTTTGAGGGTGAGCCCGACTTATACCAGATTCCCCTCGCGATCAGCGCAGGCCAACAGGCTGATGCAGTGACCGCAGAACGCCCCGACAGTATTCTGACCACGTTGACGTCAACGTCCGGAATTGCAGTTCTGCACGATGCTACTGCCCGCGAGGATTTTCGAAAGATCGAGTTGATGCTGATTGAGCGAAGCGCATCGGTTCCGCTCACAACTATCGTTGTTCCTGCCTCTTCGCAGACGTCCCTGGCGGACAGTTCCGGAGAGGGACCATCGTCGTTGCGAAGTAGACCAGCCGAACCGGAAATCGGCGAATCAACCGCAAAAGCGCTTCCCGTGCAGCCGCTGCCTTTGGATCTGCAACCCGGCGAGGCCGCATCTGAGCTACGTGAAGACGTGTCAGGCGCAAGGATCGCCAGCACGCAGAAACTTCAGCCACGCGACTCACCCGCAGCAGGAAGCGCCAGCGGTTCCGCAGGAGCGCTCAGGGCGCATGCTTCAACAGCGTTTCGCGAAATGAAGACGGCTGAACCAGTGACCTCGCGCGTCGGCTCGGCCGAGCAGTCAAACACCTCTATCATTTACGGCGATTCGCTGATCCTTAAGCTATTTCGGCGCCTGCAACTCGGCGAGAATCCCGATGTGGAGATCGGAAAATTCCTTACCGAGGTCGCACATTTCGAGCGTATCGCGCCTTTTCTCGGCGAAATTTCGGTGGATTCGGGTTCCGGCGAGAAAACAACCGTCGCGATGTTGCAAGGGTTGGTGGCCAACGAAGGCGATGGTTGGTCGTGGTTTCTTCGCCAGCTAAGCAGCTTTTACGAAGGCGTTGCATCTGACTCCAAGGCGCCCGACGTGTCCACGCCCGAATTTGGAAGCCCCAGAGGAGATCTGAATTGCATGCCGGCGGTCGCAGCGGAAGCGATGGAAGCCTCGGCACTCCTGGGCCGTCGGACGGCAGAGATGCACCTCGCATTAAGCTGCTCCGCAACCGACGCGGCATTTGCGCCGGAACCCTGTTCGAATGACGATCTGCTGGCGGATGCGCGCCAGATCGAGGGGCAGATACGCACTGCTCTGGAAGCGCTGAAATCAAAATTCTCGACTCTCGATGAATCCTCGGCAGATGGAGCAGGTCTTTTGCTTTCAAAGCGATTGGAACTGACGAACCGCAGCCGCTCCATTGCCGCACTGCCCGCGACAGGGAAGCGCATTCGTATCCATGGCGACTATCATCTGGGCCAGACTCTCCGAACCGGGGTCAAGGACGGCACGACGGCCTCGGGTGGTGATTTCGTTCTGCTGGACTTTGAGGGAGAGCCCGCGCGGCCACTGGAGCAGCGCCGCCGCAAGCAGTCGCCCCTGAAAGATGTGGCGGGCATGCTGCGCTCGTACTCCTACGTTGCATTCGCCGGATTGAAGGCGCACCAGGACGCCAATCCTCAAGGCGCGCATGGGACAGACGCGGCAAATTTGAGCAAATGGGCCCGGGCGTGGCAAAACTGTGCATCTGCCGAGTTTCTCAGAGCCTATCGGGAAACCGTAGCTAAGAATCCAGACCTTCTGCCGTCGGCCGGCGAGACGCAGTCCCTGCTTGACGCATTTGTACTGGAGAAAGCGCTTTACGAATTGCTGTATGAACTCAACAACCGTCCGACATGGATACACATCCCAATTGCAGGTATCCTATCTTTGAGCAGATGAACCGATCAAACTGATTTAGTTAGCAGTCTCTTCGATCACCTATCCGCTTTGGCACGAGCTATCCCCGATCCCCTATGGCGACCGCGAATTCAATTTCGGATGCTGACTCGACTACCACTCCGGTGCGAGCGGGCCTGCTTGTTTTTGTGGCGCCGATGGCAGCGGAGTCGCTTGAAGGTGTTTTTGCCAACTTGACGGCATCGTTTCCCGCCGAGGAAGTACTCATTGCAACCCCCAATGACACGTCTGGAACTTCTTATCCCGCGTTGCGTGTGATTTCAACTCAGGCAACAAATTCTGTATGGCCGTTACCGGCAACTGATTTTGCGAATGCAATCAGCGCCGCCAAAGAGAACCAGGCGCGCACCGTTCTGATGCTTGGCCCCGGCGCCGATTCGCTGAGCCCTGCCGCGATGCGCGATCTTGCGAATACCGTAACCGAATCGACATTTGATCTGGCGATACCTCACTACTCGCTTCCACCCAACGCAGGACTCGTAAACTCCGCCATTCTTTATCCGCTGACCCGTGCTTTGTTCGGATCCCGGGTGCGCTTCCCGCTCTCGATTGATATGGCGTTCTCTCTCCGCATGGCCGAGCGGCTCGCCAATACAGCGCAGCGCTTTGTCAATTTAAACCAGGCTGACGCTATCCTCTGGCCCGTGAGTGAAGCAGTGGTCGCTGGATTCAGCGTTGATGAGGTCGACGCAGGCGGACGCGTTTTGCCGCAACCAGCAGAACCAAACGTCAATGCGATTCTCTCTCTGGTCACGGGATCCTTGTTTGCAGACATTGAGGCGAAGGCCGCTTTCTGGCAGAGGCCGCGCCGCCTTCCGCCAGAGCAGCGGCCCTTTCCCGCGATCCATGGAATTGACAGAGATGTTGATATCGCACCTATGGTCGAAGCGTTTCGCCTGGCATTTTCGAATCTCCAGGAGATATGGTCTCTGGTTCTGGCACCGAATTCCCTGCTGGGGTTGAAGCGGCTCTCTGTTGTGGAACCCGCTGCATTTCGCATGCCCGAAAACCTCTGGGCGCGGGTAGTATTTGATTTTCTGGTGGCATACCGGCTGCGCACAATCAATCGTGGACATCTGCTTGGCGCTTTGATTCCGCTTTATCTGGCTTGGGTGGCCGGACACATCAACGTTGTGAAGTCCGGCACCAGTTCGGAGGTTCACGTGGAAGCAGTGGCCGCAGCATTTGAATCTGACAAGCAGTACATCGTCTCGCGCTGGCGTTGGCCCGACCGGTTTAATTCATGATGTTTTTTCAGGAACGAAATTGTTTCATTTACCGAAGACCTTGTTCGAATAGTTCAAGGAGTGAGTCCGATGCATAGATTCCTCGCAACAATGCTCCAGACCGTTCAAGACTTCAATTCGCCACCGCCTGCTGCGATCACAGACAACGGATCGATTTGGCACCACATGTCTCTCGCCCTGCAGCAGTCGGTCTTTCGCGTATTGTCGCTTTTCATCGCAGTCTTGCCCGGCATTCTTGCGATCTTTGTAGCTCTGGCGCTGTTCACACTGATCGGAATGGCTCTCTCCTGGGTCTTGCGCACGGGTCTCACTTTCCTCAAGTTCGACGAACGGCTGAACCGCGGAAGTTCGGAGTGGGCGCCGTCGAGCTCTCCTACGGCCTTGGTCGCACGAGCCGCGTTCTGGGGTTGCGTCCTGCTTGGGTTGATTATTGGAGTGTCGGCCTTCGATGCTTCCTATGCAACCGGCGCTCCGTTGCCGATTTCAATGCTGCCCTATTTGACCCACATGGTTGGCGCTATCCTGCTGCTGATTGCAGGCACGCTGATTGCCCGGTTCCTGGCGCGCTCAGTCCTCATCGGCGCAGTAAATGCGCAACTGCAATATGCACGATTTCTCTCGCTTGGGGTCAAATGGCTCGTACTCGTGCTGACAGCGGCGATGGTGCTCGACCATCTTCAGGTAGGCGGAAACATCGTCGAACTCGCGTTCGGAATCCTATTCGGCGGCATTGTGCTCACTCTTGCGCTTGCGGTCGGCCTCGGTTCGCGTGACTTGGTCAGCAGATCGCTCGAAAGCCGCGTCGACCGGGTGACCGATAAACTGCACGGACTTGAGCACGAGCCTGCGCCTACGCCGGTCGAACCGATACGTCACGAAACCATTCGCCACTTTTAGACATTGGCGGTCGTTCGAAGCACGGCAACCGAGTCAGGCAGAAGTGTTACGCTGTCACCCTCGATGACGATTTCCAGCTGGGAAGCTAACATCAGTTCACTGCCGGGGGCTATGGGCACAGATTCTGCGTTCTCCGCCAGATTGCAGGCAATGACGATTGATCCGCGCTGCAAACATAACCAGCGCCGCTCTTCACTGTATGTGACCGCTGTGTTGCCGGGCTCGCCGTTGTTCAAGGATGGCTCCGAACGCCTTAACTGGATTAGCTTGCGATACCAATCGAGCACAACAGCATGAGCTGGGTCGGGCAGTTCGTCCCACTTCAGCTTTGAGCGCAAAAAAGTTTCGCGTTTTTCGGGATCTGGAATGATGGAAGGGTCCCAGCCAAAGGCAACGAACTCGCGCCTGCGCCCCTCAGAAACTTGTCGAGCCAGTTCCTGATCTTCATGGTCGGCGAAGTAGAGGAAGGGCGAGGTTGCCGCCCATTCCTCGCCCTGGAACAGCATCGGGATAAAGGGGCCAAGCAGCACAAGAGCTGCCGCAATCTTGGCGCGATCTATGCCGGCGCTCTGGCTGATTCGGTCGCCGACCGCTCTGTTGCCCACCTGATCATGATTCTGAATAAAACCCAGGAAGCGATGCTGAGATAGGTTGCTCGCCGACCGGCCGTGCATACGTTTCCGGTACCGGGAATAAATCCCATCGTAGACGAACGTCTTCTCAAGCGCTTTGGCAAGTTGGGCGAGAGAGCCGAAATCGCGATAGTAGCCGGAAGGTTTTTCACGGCTGAGCACGGCAAAAAGCGCGTGGTGAAAATCGTCACTCCACTGCGCATCCATTCCCAAGCCTCCACAATCGCGTGGAGTCACGATGCGCGGATCGTTCAAATCACTTTCAGCAATTAAGACGAGCCGGCGACCGAGTGTTGCACCCAGCGTCTCTGTCTCCACCGCAAGTTGTTCAAGGAAGTGGATCGCCGATCGGTCTACAAAGGCATGCACGGCATCGATGCGCAACCCATCCATATGGAAATCACGCAACCACATCTGCGCGTTGTCCAGGAAGAATCTGCGCACCTGATCCGAGCCGGCTTCTTCGAGATTTACGGCACCGCCCCACGGAGTCTTGTGAGCATCTGTCAAATATGGGGCGAATTTCCCGGTGTAATTCCCGCTGGGTCCGAAGTGGTTGTACACCACGTCGAGGAGTACCGCCAGGCCCAGGTCGTGCGCAGCATTGACAAACCTTTTCAATGCATCCGGCCCGCCGTAGGGTTCGTGCACTGCAAAGAGCGAAACTCCGTCATAGCCCCATCCGTGCTCGCCCTCGAAGGCTGCAACGGGCATCAGTTCAATATGATTGATGCCGAGATCGCGCAGGTATTCGAGCTTTGCGGTTGCGGAGTCCAACGTGCCTTCTGGTGTGAATGCGCCCAGATGCAGTTCGTAAATGACGGCGCTGGCAAGCGGAGGAGCGTTGAAGCCCTGATCAGTCCAGCGAAATTCACTCTGATCGTATACACGCGAGAGTGCATGAACTCCGCCTGGCTGACTCTGAGACCTGGGATCGGGATAGGTTTTAGGATCCTTGTCGATCAGGAAACCGTAATCCGTTCCATGGGCAGCGGATTCAACTGCAACGCCCCACCATCCATCATCATCGGGCCCAGACATGGGAAAAGACCTCCCATCGGCTTGCACAGAAAGAGAATTCACGAGCGGTGCCCAAACTTTGAAATGATGCATCGCTCAACTCTCTTCCTTGACCAGCAGCGCCACGGGAAAACGGCGCAGGACGTTCTGCACGGGAACCCGGCCGCCACTCAATACTTCATTTGTAAGTAGATTCTTCCAAAGGCTTCCGGGCAAATCAACGACCGTGTTCGACCAGTTGCCGCCAAGTTGCAAGGGCCATCGCGGAACGATGGTTGCCAGGCAGCCTGCCCGGAGATAAGCAATGGCGTGTTCCAACTTTTTTCCCTCGACGATGAGCGGAGCAAAATCCGCATTGGCACCGAACCACTCTGGCCTGCTGCGCCGCAGGTTGAGCGCGCAATAAAGCACCCATAGCTTCGGCATACCGCTATCCATTCTTTCCAGGATCTCTTCGACCGGCATTCCGGCTTCAAGTTCGGCGAGCATGGACCTTCTCGCCGCGTAATCGATTGGGCCGCGATTGTCAGGATCAACAAGATGAAGATCCCACAGTTCGCTTCCCTGGTAGGTGTCGGGAACGCCGGGGGCCGTGCATTTCAACAACGTTTGAGCCAGGCCATTCACTCGTCCTGGATTGATGATGCGGCCTACGAACTCATCCATCGCTGCAACAAATTCTTTGCTCTCATAGAGGCGCTCGACGAACGTTTTCAGAGCATCTTCAAATTCCTTGTTCTGCTGCGTCCAGCTTGTCTGCTGCTTTGCTTCGCGTACAGCCTTCTTCATGTACGGAATCAGCCGATCGCACGCAATGGGCCACGCACCGATCATGGTTTGATAGAGAAAGTATTCCGTATTGCGATCGGGCTGTCCTTGAGTCTTGATTGCTGCATTCGTCCGCGTCCAACGCCTGAGGAACGACCGCCATTGACTGGGAACCTCCGTTATGACGGCGAGCCGTGCGCGCACGTCGTCAGAGCGCTTGGTGTCATGCGTAGAGAGCGTCGTCATCGTCAGCGGATGAGAAGTTTGCATTCTCGTGCAATAGTCGAGGAATTCAAGGGAGGTGAGGCCGTCACGATCCGGCGCACCACCCACCTCGTTCAACCCAATCATGCGGTTGTAGCAATAGAAGGCTGTATCTTCAACGCCTTTGGCCATCACCGGGGAAGTAAATTGCTGGAATCGATGGACGAATTCGGATTCGAGAGTCCCGCGCGAGCGCAACTGCAGCACGTCCCCGATGAAGTCGAGCAGGCCGGCATCTAGATCGTTGCGCCTGGCTTTGGCTCTTTCGACCACGTCCGAGACCTCCTGACGATCCTCATCCGAGATCTCATCCCGATCGGGCACAACATAGGTTCTGTATACGGCAAAGCAGGAAGCTACTTCGCGAATAGCCCGCCGGATTTCTGCCCGTGTAAAATCGCGTCGATCGCGATTATTTTCGCATATCTCGAGAAACAAGGCGGCCAGTCGATTCACATCGCTGCCGAGCGCATCCAACTCAACATTCAGTTTCTTGTCTTGCGCAATGGCAGCGAAATCGGTCGACTCCTTCGTGAAGTCACCGTAGATCTGCGTCAGTTCTTTCAGTCCTTCCGGCTGGATTAGCCAGACATTGCATACATTCAAGAAGTCGTAACCGCTGGTGCCCTCGATCGGCCAGTTTGCTCGCAGGTATTCTCCTGGCTCAAGTATCTTCTCGCCGACAATCCACGCATCCGGAGCTCGCTGCCGCAATCGAGTGAAGTATTGCAATGGATCGCGCAAGCCATCAGGATGGTCAACCCGAACTCCATCGAGAACACCGTCGCGAACCCAATCAAGAATGCGGCGATGCGTTGCATCAAAAACGTGCGCCCGTTCAATCCGAATGCCAACAAGGGAATTCACGTCAAAAAATCGTCGATATCCCAGCTCCTGGTCGGCTGTTCGCCAGTATGCCAGCCGGTAGTGTTGAAGATTCAGCAACTCATCCAGCGCATCGTTATCGCGATTTAATTCTCGAACTGCCTTGTCGATTGCCTGCAACCCCTCAGGGTGCTCCTCGCAGAATCGTTGCACAAGGCCATAAATGACGACCTTGTCGCGGTGTCGCGCGTTGATTGCCTCGGTGTCTGTAGCATCCGGGACGGGCAAGCGGGCCAGGCTATCCGCCAGGAAGCTCAGCGTCGGACTATATGCATATCGAGCAGCCCGCTCCAGGATGACAGGCAGGGAGCGCGGAGCGAGAGGAAACAGATTGTCGAAATATCGAACACACAGGGAACCCCGTTCTCGATCGATCTGAATCTGGCCGGAGGTCAGCACGCGACCGTACTGATCGCCGAGCACGGGAAGCAGCACTTTGTTTTGCAGCCTGACTTCCGATGAGTGCCAGTCGATATCGAACCATGTGGCGAAACGGCTCGACGGTCCATTTTCGAGAACGTCCCACCAGTTCTGATTGCGAGGCCCAATCGCCATGTGGTTTGGAACGATATCGAGCACCTGGCCGAGTTTGAGTTCCGCCAGGCGCGCGCAGAACCGTTGATGCCCTTCCTCGCCACCCAGCTCTTCATTTACCTGTTGATGGTCGACGACGTCGTAGCCATGCATGCTTCCCGGAGCGGCCTGAAGGTATGGCGAACAATACACGTGCGAAATTCCCAGCGCCTTCAGATACGCAGTAACGTTCGCTGCGTCGTCGAATGTGAAATTCGCGTGCAACTGCAGCCGGTATGTCGAGGTGGGAACGCGCGGCATATCTCTCGTTGGACTTGGTAGGCCAAATGATGGGAGGAACGAAACTCAGCCGTAAGGCAGTTGGATGCGCACACAATGGTGGCAGGATGTATGGCTAGAGCGCTAGTCGCTTCAGATCAGCAAAGCGAATAAGTGGCAGACTATCGAGAAAGTTTAGAGGAACGGTGAACTCTTCGCGCTGTTTTCTGGACGGTGGCGCACAGCTTCCGCGATCAATGCCCGCGCTTCGAGCAACTCTTCGCCTTCGATCTGAAGCCTGGGGGGTCGCACACGCGACGATCCGACTCCCAACTCCTCTTGCACCAGCTTGATCAGCTGAACGAATTTTGGCACCGTGTCCATACGGAGAAGCGGCAGAAACCATCCATTGAGATCGAATGCGGCTTTCTTGTTTCCGTCACTTGCAAGGTTGAACAGCTCGACTGATTCCCGCGGAAACGCATTCACAAGCCCTGCAATCCAACCGATAGCACCAGCATCAATCCCTTCTACGATTGCATCATCGACACCGACAAAGATGGCGAGGCGATCGCCGATCAGGACGCGAATCGCAGTTACACGGCGCACATCGGTCGACGACTCCTTGACTGCGGCAAGATTGTCAAACTCCCCGGCGAGTTCGGATATCTGCTCAGGAACGAAATCCATTCCATAGGCAACGGGGTTGTTGTAGAGCATCGCGGGAAGCGACGTGGCCCGAAGAATTGCTGCAATGTGCGCCTTTGTTTCTCGCCAGTCGCCTTGATAAACATACGGCGGCAGAATCATCAATCCTTGCGCGCCAGCATCTGCCAGAGCCCTTGCAAGCTTCACCGCCGCAGCCGTCGATAGCGCAGACACCGCACCGACCACGGGCGTGGTTGACGAAACTGCGGCGACGACTTCGCGGACAATCCGTATCTTTTCGTCGAAGCCGAGCGTTGCCGCTTCGCCAAGCGAGCCAAGGCACACAATACCGGAGCATCCATTCGCCTCGAGCCAGCGTGCGTGTCGGCCCACAAAAGGCCAATCAACATTGAGGCCTTCATCAAACGGCGTTGTCATGGCCGGCATTACGCCCTTCCATTGCATAACGGCTCCTTCGCTTCATCCGTGGGGTTGGAGTGCTGCGCAAAACGAGAAGGGAGATAGGGATCCAGTGGAATCGCCGACGAATGGCCGGTCAGCGTTGCTGCCAAAAGTTCACCCGTGGCCAGCGACGTCGTAATCCCCAAGCCCTCATGGCCGGTCGCCAGCCACACGGTTTCATCATGCGGCGAGCGACCGATCAAGGGAAGCTTGTCGGGCGTCGCGGCGCGGAAACCCGTCCACACTCGCAATGCGTTCAAGCCACCGATGGATGGCATGTAGGCGGCCGCTCGTTGCAGCATGGCACTCAAGATCTCCTGGTTGACATTCGACGTCTCAACGCCGTATTGACGTGAACTTCCTATAAGGATCTGGCCAGTTCTTCGCGGTTGCACGTTGAAGGCAACTGAATTCGACTCCACCGAATGCGCGCTCTTCAGATACCCAAGCTCAACCAATTGATGTTGCACAAAGCCGGGGTACCGGTCGGTGATGACAAGGTGTCCTTTGCGCTCCTTCACCGGAACATCGCCGGCAAGCTCAGGCGCCCATGCTCCTGTCGCATTGATCAGAACTGGGGCAGCCAACTCATGGCCGTCATCGAACAACACACGTCCACGTCCCATCTCTTTGACATTTCGCCCCAGCAGAAGTGTGGCTCCTGAATTCCTTGCGACTTGAGCCAAGTGAAGTGCGGCAGCCGGCGGATAGATCACCGCATCCTCAGGCACAAGCAATGCACCGGCGAGCCCCGGTCTGATGTTCGGTTCGAGATGAGCGAGCTCACGCGCATTGAGAAGCAGGGCAGGCACATCCCGATCGCGATAGAAGCGTTGCTTCCGTTCCGCCTCGGCCATCTCTTCATCATCCGCGGCGAGCCAGAGAGTCCCCGGTTTTTCGTACTCGGCGCTATCAGGGAGTCCGGGCGCAAGCTGAGACCACAACACCTGCGAATATCGAGTTAGCTCAAACTGCGCTTCGGAATCGTCCATCACGACGATGTGGCCCATCCCTGCCGCCGTTGCGCCTCCACCAATCACATCGCGCTCGACCAGTGCGACCTGCAAACCGGCCCGCGTGCACGCAGCCGCTGTGGCAGCCCCAACGATGCCGCCCCCAACAATCACTGCGTCGAAGGATGTTTGCATCACGAACCGATCCCATTGCGAAATGGATCTTCAGGATCGAAGATCAGCGAGCTTTCCGCGGTCACATACGCCGAACCCGTAATGGATGGGATGACCGCTCCATTCTCGATGCGCACGCTTCCTTCAAACACCGTGCCGAGGATTCCTTCCTGCCGCCAGACATCACCGGGCGCCAGTTTGCCTTCTGCCACCAGGCAGGCCATCTTTGCGCTAGTGCCGGTTCCACAGGGAGAGCGATCGTAGGCCTTTCCCGGACAGAGCACAAAATTGCGACTATGGTTCGCCGGGTTGTGTGGCGCAGTGAAAAGTTCAATATGGTCGATTTCTGCGCCATCTGCCCCTGTGATCCCGCGAGCGGACAGCCCATTTCGGATTTTCCAGGTGAGGTCTGTGAGCGCCTCTGCATCTTCGAGTTTGAGCGAAAGACCACTGTGCTCGACGAGGAAGAACCAATTTCCTCCCCAGGCAATATCCCCTGTCACAGTTCCGTGATGGGGCAAATCGACCTTTACTCCCGCCGCGTAACGATAGGCCGGGACATTCTCGATGGTTGCGTTATTCGAAGAGTGAAGATCGATTTTCACTTTGCCCACCGGCGTTTGCAGGAAGTGAACCCCCTGCGATATTCGCCCCAAATGGGCCAGGGTGGACGCAACGCCAATGGTGCCGTGGCCGCACATTCCAAGGTATCCGACGTTATTGAAGAAGATCACGGCCGCAGCGCAATCAGAAGTATCCGGCTCCTGCAGCCACGCGCCAACTACCACTTCAGATCCGCGCGGTTCGCATAAGACGGCGCGGCGTAACCAGTCGTGATCGCGCCGAAGCCTCTCCATCCGCTCCGTCAATGGCCCATTGCCAAGATCGGGCGCTCCGGAGAGAATGCAACGCGTAGGCTCGCCTGCAGTGTGCGAGTCAATCACTTTGATTCTGCGGAATGAGTTCAAATCACTTGTCATAGAACTAGTAGACTCTGGTCCATCGCTTCTTGCGCAGTATACAAAATGGGTTACAATCAACGTCGCTCCGGACTCCGATGAAACGATCCACCTCCACGCAGCCCGCGAAACCAGCCGTTGATCTCACAATCAACGGGAGGTCTGTTTCTATTGCACAGGACACAAGCGTTGCGGCTGCGTTGATGCAGGCGGCCATCGCCACCCGCAAGTCTGTCACCGGTACGCCACGAAATGCTCTTTGCGCCATGGGCGTTTGCATGGAGTGCTGCGCTACGGTCAATGGCATCAAGCACGTGCGCACCTGCCAGCTCATCGTGCAGCAGGGCATGGACGTGGTGACAGGATGACCAGCTTTGACGTCGTGGTGGTAGGCGCGGGACCTGCGGGGATGGCGGCTGCGGCGGTAGCTGCAAATTACGGCGCCGGCGTCTGCCTGATCGACGACAATGCACTATGCGGCGGCCAGATCTGGCGCGGCCATTCGGACACTGAGCACCACACCGACCGCCGGTTCGATCAATTGCAAAGCGCACTGGAAAACGGACGGATTGACCTGCGCTATGCAGCGGGTGTTGTAGCGAACCCAGTTCCTGATGTTCTGCGTCTCGAGACTTCCAGAGGATACGACGACATACGCTATGGGCGTTTGATTCTCGCCACAGGAGCCCGTGAGCGTTTCTTGCCCTTTCCCGGCTGGACACTTCAGGGCGTGATGGGAGTGGGCGGCATTCAGGCAATGGTAAAGGCCGGCTTGCCAATCGACGGCAAACGCGTCGTGCTGGCGGGCAGTGGTCCTCTGCTGCTGGCCGTAGCTGCCAACCTTGCCAGAAAAGGCGCACACATTCTCGGCATCTTTGAGCAAGCATCTGCTTTACAGTTGGCGAGATTTGGATTTGAATTGCTTGCCCATCCGGGAAAACTGCGAGACGGTGTGGCCTATCGCGCAGCAACACATTCCGCTCCGTATCGGACTGGGTCGTGGGTCATGCAGGCGCATGGTGAAAGCTCTTTGGAAGCGGTGACTGTGTCTCAAAGAGGTTCGGTCCGAAGAATTGAATGCGACTACCTTGGATGCGGATTTCACCTCGTCCCCAACCTCGAGTTGCCAAGTTTGCTGAAGTGTGAGATTCAATCTGGCTACGTGAACGTGAGCGGCTCACAAGAAACTTCCACCCAGTGCGTCTATTGTGTTGGAGAGCCGACGGGCATCGGTGGCCTTGAGAAGGCGCTGTGTGAAGGCGAAATTGCCGGGCTGGTTTGCGCAGGCAGGTCTGCAACGCATCTGTACAAGCGACGCGATCGTTACAAGCGATTTGCGGGAAAATTGGATCGAGCATTCGCGCCCAGGCACGAGTTGAATCAGCTTGCCACGCCGGATACATTCGTCTGTCGCTGCGAGGACGTTTCCCGGCACGCACTTGACTCGATGCATTCGTGGCGCGAAGCCAAACTGCATACACGATGTGGCATGGGACCTTGCCAGGGGCGTATTTGCGGGCCGGCTGCCGAGTTCCTGTTTGGCTGGAATTCCGAGCATCCCCGACCGCCCGTATATCCTGCCCGCGTGTCTACACTCGCCAGCGATGTAGAGACTGCACCCACCGAGATCTGAAGCAAACGGCCAATCCATTCTGCGACAGATTAGCGTGGCGCAGCCGGACGATCAATCGTATACAGCACCACGCGGTAGATGTGCATCCGGTGAGGATCCATCGACAGTTGCCGGCCCTGGTTGCTCTGATCTCCATTCAGCCGCCGCAGCGTGATCCACTCGCCTTTGGCCTCGCGGCTCACTTCCTCGATGCTCGCAATTCCACTCAGCTTGTTGTCTGTGTCAGGATCTCGCCTGAACGAAATGGTCAAGCCGCTTCCGGCAAGGTAAAACTCACTCGGCTTCGATTGCATTGCGATCATCGCGCCGTCATCGGTCGCAAGCGATCTCGCCGGCCATGTGCGAGAGAGCGTTGCTTCGAACAGATATCCGCCGAGTGCAACGGTCCGCGTTGGCCGAGGACTGTCCTTGTGCAGCACGAGCGCTCGAACGTTCCCGGAAACCTGGCTTGACAGCAGCATGTCGCTCATCTGGCTCAGAACATCGTAGACATTTGCGATGTCTGTACCTGCGGAATCAGCACTCGGTGCCGGCTGAACGCTGTCGATTCCGAATGGAGAAAAACCGAAGGCCTTCGATTCTCCGTAGGCGTAGAGCGCATTGTAGGGAGCGCTGTCCATCCGCGCTTCCGGGACGAAAACCGCGTTCCCGCTGAACTTGTATCGATCAATCCAATACTCAAAGTTGGGCCAGTAGATATCTGGCGCATAAAAGTCCAGCGACGGAGCGGTGACGCGATAGATCTCGAGATAATACGGATGCGGCCCGCCGCTTGGATACTCGCCCGCTCGCTCACCCGGCGCGGGTAGCTGGCAATTCGCGTACATCGGCAATGGGTACTCGCGCTTTCCAGCCGCGGCGACGGCCTGAATATATCGAGCGTAATTCCAGGCCATAAATACTTCGTCAGAGGCGTCTCCAAAGACATCGCGCCACGTTTTGCCGGCCGGGTTAAAGTGCGCTCGTAGTTCCGCGGAAAATGAATCGCGATCCTTCTCGAGGTCCTGCATCAGTTGCAGAGGAACCGGGCTTGCAAACATCCTATTCGCTGCAGCCGAGCGATCGCGGCCAAGGCCAAGATAGCCAACTTCATTTTCCACCTGCACCGTCAGCGCGGTCTGCTGGTTTCCATCCTTCTCTTTCAAGTGCTTCATCAATGCTGAAAACGCAGCGCTGTCTGCGTGAAGCGTTTCCGCGCCCAAAGTGGAAAGAATCTCAAGCTGCTCGCCATCGGCCGATTCAGCCCTCGGAAAGCGCTTTACGTCCTGCTTGATCCAGGCCGGAGCGTAACTCGACACGCTGTTTTTCCAACTGCCAAACCACAACAGCACCAGGTGCAGACGCTGTTCGCGCGCAGTATCGATCCAATGATCCAGAATGCTGAACTCGAATGTGCCCTCGACAGGTTCGATTTGCTCCCAGGCCACAGGCATCAGAACGGTGTTCACATGCATCGCAGCGAGTCGCGGAAGGATGCTGTCAGCCTGCGCTGCGGTGCCTGCGGATGAATTGCCGAGTTCTCCTCCGAGAATCAGATAGGGCTTGCCATCAACGATCAATTGGCCGCTGTCGCCGGATTTCAAAATCCGGGGCATTTCGGCGGCGCTCGCAACAAACGCGCCAGAGAGGCATCCTGAAAGCAGGTAGCCGATCATACTTTTTAGCATCAATCTTCGCCTCTCTTTCAGTTTGTCCTGTCAAACAAGCGGAGTGAAATCGCGTCGCCCATTGCCTTGTATCCAGCCGGAGATGGGTGCAAGTGATCACCGCAATCGTACGCCGGCAAAAGCCGATCCGGATGCTGCGGATCGCGGACCACCCTGTCAAAATCAATCACCGCATCGAAGTTTCCAGGTGTACGGATCCAGCGATTCACCGCTTGCCTGTCAGCTTCGCTCATGGGACTCGGGTGATAGTAGCTCGAACCGACGTATGGCGTGATCGTTGCACCGTAGACACGCAACCCGTGAGCGTGCGCACGCGCAATCATCTGCTGATATGCAGCAAGCACCCGTGCAACGAACGCCGCGTGCTGTGCCGTAGGCACCTCTCCGTCACGCGCTAAACCTCCCAGATCATTTACCCCTTCGAACACAATGACCCAGTGCACGCCTGCCGGCGCAAGCACATCGCGATCGAAGCGTGCCAAGGCGTTTGGCCCCAGACCGTCGGTGAGCAGGTGATTGCCGCCGATCCCCCGGTTTGATACGCCGATGTTGCGCATTGGTGGTGAGTTCTGCAACCTGCTTCCGAGTACATCTGTCCAGCGATCATTTCCATTGGTCGTCGCGCCGTGTCCATCGGTAAGGGAATCACCGAGTGCAACAACTGTCGCCGAGCCTGGCGCCGCCTGCACGTCAATTTCCGAGACCTCGTACCAGTGGTCAACGCGCTTCGGATCGGTCAAAGTGGCTGCGCTCACCATGTCACCGTGAGCGTAATATGACGTCGCACGTGACCCCGGATGCCCCGTCTGGCGTGCGGGCGGCGCCAGCAAATGAAAGGTCACAGCCAGGTTCGAAAGCGGTGCCACTGGGTAGTCCACAGGGTCTGAGATCTGTTCTGCGCCCGGTGGAATCACGGCCTCGGTATTCCCTGCAAATGTCAGAGGCCGATCGCTTGCCGGGTCGATTGCCGGCGAGGCAGGCGAATCCGGCAGCGCAATGTGCGCGGAAGTGACATGCAGTGGTTCTGTTCCAAATGCATTTGAAATATGAACGCGAAGCGCCAACCCACCCGCCGACAGGTGAAAGATCTGCCTGATCGTCGCATCGGTCAAATCCTCGGCCGGCAAAGCATTCTCCGGTTCCGGAATCTGCTGTGACGCTCCCCAACTCGCAATCCAGACGCGCGGCCCTGCTACTGGCTGCGGTTGCGACCACGCCTGAACCCAATTCCCCAGCGCAAGCATCCAGGCAAGCGCAAAGAAAACTGATGCCTGTTTCATCAGCGAAGGTTTAATATGGACCCCCAAGTAAATCGCTTTGCGAAAACGCTCAAAGCATAACACCCTGGAGCAACAGTGACTGTCATCAAGCCCGCGTTTGCAGCTATTTGTCTTCTCTCCACAGTTTGCGGGGTCGCTGCAACCTCGCAGACACCGGCGCCGGTCACCTTTACTGCCGATCAGGATCACCAGAACATGATGGACCAGCTCGACATCAAGGCGCTGCGTCCAGGGCCGAGCGGCGATGAGAAAGCGCCGAACCACGCCAACTACGACGAATCGAAGGCCAATCCCTACCCCAATGTGCCTGACCCGCTCACCATGAACGACGGCCAGAAGGTGACAACACCCGCTATGTGGTGGGATAAACGCCGACCCGAGCTTGTTGAGATGTTCTCGAAGCATGTTTACGGGCGCGTACCGCACAACGTCCCTAATGTGACCTGGACCGTGAACACCGTGGACCACGAGACGATTGGTTTCACGCCTGTCATCGCCAAAGACGTTGAAGGAGTTGTGGACAACTCCGCGTATTCGCCCATCAGCGTCCACATTCACATGATGGTGGTGTTGCCGGCTCGCGCCAAGGGCCCGGTGCCCGTGTTGATGATGTTTGGCCGCGCCGCTTTTCCAAATCCCAACGAACCCTCGGGCGGCGATCTGGATAAGATCAACAAGGCGTGGGAGTCTGTGCTCATCCAGCAGGATCCATCGCTGAAGCAAGTGTTTGAGCAGCACCCGGCATGGCAACCGGTCAAGGCCACCCCGTTCCAATTCCCGCAGTTGAATGAAGATGGCGGCCTGCCTAACCCCTGGCAACTGGTCGCAGCCGGCTGGGGATTTGTGCTCTTCGATCCAGCCAGCGTGCAAGCCGATGACGGGGCTGGTATAACCCGCGGAATCATAGGGCTCGTCAACAAGGGGCAGCCGCGCAAGCCTGAAGACTGGGGTGCACTGCGGGCATGGGCGTGGGGCGCAGGTCGTGGACTGGATTATCTGAAGACCGATCCGGCAGTCGATGCAAAGCATGTCGGCATCGAAGGAGTATCGCGTTATGGAAAGGCCGCACTCGTCACCATGGCTTTCGATCAGCGATTCGCTATGGTGCTGGTCGGCTCTTCCGGCAAGGGCGGAGCCACGCTGCTGCGCCGCAATTTCGGAGAAGCGGTCGAGAGTCTTACGGGTGGCGAGTACTACTGGATGGCCGGCAATTTCATCAAGTACGGCGCTTCCGAGGCCAGCTTCGGGAGCATGACACCCGGAGACATCCCCGTCGATTCGAATGAACTGATCGCACTTTGCGCACCACGCCTCACCTTCATCAGCTACGGAATTCCGGCGAAAGGCGACGCCCAATGGCTGGATCACGAAGGCAGCTTCATGGCGACGGTGGATGCGAGCCGTGTCTTCAATCTGCTTGGCGCCAAGGGCCTCGCAGTCGAAGGCGATTACCGCACCGCGCAAATGCCACCGGTAAACACCGGGCTTCTCGACGGCCAGCTCGCCTGGCGCCAGCACGATGGTGGACACACAGACGCGCCGAATATGAAGTACTTCATTGAGTGGGCCGACAAGTTCATCGGCGGTACGACGTCACAGCATTAAGCCTCACTGGTATCAGTTGCAGCCTCTCCGTAGATCAATGCGCGTGTAAACCACGCTCGGCCCACTTATTCCATAAATCCGGGTCGGCCAGCATCTTGATATAGACGCCACCCACCACGGACCTTGCCTGGAATCCAACCTGGTGCGCGGTGACGGTGTCGTACCAATCGGTCATCGGCACTCGATCCGGAGTCTGGTTAAGGAACTGGAATACCGGATGCACGATGGCTTGAAAGTCCGCAGGATGAGTAGCCATGGTTGCGGTCCAGATCGTCCAATCGAGCTTGGTGTATTTTGCGCGGTTGTCGAGCGGCAACCCGTATGGATTGATCTGAGTTTTGTAGTACGCAACCTCCTTGGCGGCGACATCAACGGGAAACATGTGAGCGCCGAGCAGGTTATCCCATACCAGGTTGTATTTCTGGCTCCATGTGCCGGATTTATCGAACGCCAGGCGATAGTGGTCGCCATCGGCAGCCATCTCCACCCACTTCGCTGCCATGGACTTTGCCGCAGCTTCATACTTCTCTGCTGTTTTTGCTTCACCTAGCTGCTTGGCTAGCTGTGCGTAAGCCGCGAGTGCCTCAATCGCCTTGATCGACAGGTTTGTGTTGTGCGCTAGGTGGCCGGCAAAATCATCGGTGCAAAGTTGATTCTCCGGATCGAAGCCCTTCTCTAAAAGATAATCGGCCCACTTGGTTAACAGCGGCCAATATCGCTTTGCGAAAGCAGTATCGTGTTCAGCGTGCGCGACAGCGGCAAACAGCAGAATCATGTTGCCCGATTCTTCCACCGGCATCTGATCGTCTTCACTGGTTTCGCCGCCGCCGTAAAGCTGGCCGTTTGCGAGCGGGTATACTCCCAGATCGTGCGGCGCAAATGGAAACTTCCAGTGCGATGTCTCCGCATAGCGCGCCACCGGCTCAAGCTGCGCCTCGACCAGCTTGGGATTCAGAAACAATAACATTGGCGCCGAAGGATAGATCACGTCCACAGTGGAGATGGAGCCGTTACTGAAATTCTCCTTGGGCATAAAGAACGGAATGCCATTAGCATCTTCAACCAGCTTGTGCGCGGCAATGGCCTGGCGGAAGGCCAGAATCGCAATGGCCGCATATTCCCTGCCACCAGCCTGTACGAGATCGTGCTCCAGCTCGGCATCGTATTGCTCGGCACGCGCCTCCAGTGGAGCGTAGTCTCGAGCAGCCGCTTCCAGCATCGCGGTGAATGTTGGAAACTGCTTCCGCCAATATGGAAGCAGCCTCTGGTGCATGTACTCAACGGAATAGATATCGTCATAGGCCAGCAGCACGTGACGCGTGACCCCCGAAGCGCCGACCCTCCCCAGCGGAAGCGCCAGATTCAGCAGGGGCGGAGACGGATAGCGGCTTTGAGGAACGCGCGGCTGATCAAGATCGTCCTGTTCCGGCAACTGTCCGCTTGCGACGAATCGATCTCGATCGTCTCGATTCCCTGCCGCAAGTGAGGAAGCGCCATCAGCATCCGGAACAGCAAGATAGAAATACCCCCAGTTGATGCGGAGATTGTCACCCCATTGCTCCAGCATCGGTTGCTTTTGCGATCCGACGCGCAGCAAATGAAGCCCCGGAGTTTGCGCGCGGGTCCAGATAACAGGTTCATCGGCAGTGTTGGTTGCGATGGAACCATCGACGTCAAGATACAGGGTCACGTCATGATCGGCGCCATCGCGCGATTTCACATCCCAGGTGAGATAGGTAACCGGGCGCGACATCACGGCCATATCATCTGGAAAAGCGGGAGTGAGAAAGCAAAGCCGAATCTCGATATTGGGGTTTTGCAGTGTGACAATGGTTCGCGTCGGAGTCAACTTGCGATCCGTCTCTTCCAGAGCGGGTACCGAGCGCTCCGCACTGCCGAGGTAGCGATAATTCTGGCCGTCAACGCGGACAATGCCGCTGAGCTGTTGCGGCGTGCCGGTCCAATGTCGTGTGGGGCCGCCCGTAAGGCGGTCAGTATTGGACCAGATGCTGAAGTAGGGGTCATGGACGATCAATGGCGTCGCCGGCGCGCGCAGAGGGGCAGTCGTTTCTGTCTGCGCTACTGAGGCCGAACAGCTCAGCGCTATTCCAATGGCCGCGACGACTTCTACGAGCGAGTGCTTCATACGAGATCCCCAATCTTGCTGCCAGCTTCTTCAACCAGTGGATTATATTGCACCACCAGGTTGAGGTCGTTTCACCCATCCGAGGATCGCTGCTATCAAATATCTGTTCTCTTTCGGTGCGCAACTGCGGTGCGCGAGTGGTTCGTCGAGCGGTCGCGGGCAAATCGCGGAGGTCGCATGTTAAACTGCCAGCCTTACGAGGTCACTAATGATTCGTGCGGATTTGATGAACTTCTGCCCGCGCCCCTGGGCAGCCGGGGCACTGTGTCTGGTTCTCTGTGCCACAGCCTCTAGGGCGCACGCGCAGAAGATTCCTGCACCCTTTGCCGGAGTTGCCGGACCGCAAAAAGCCAACGATGAAGGCCGCACCGAGTTGCCGATGGTGGTGCGCAAAAGCGTGAGTTTCCGCGAGATCGGACCGGCAATTTCCGGTGGACGCGTAAGCGCGGTCGCGGGCGTTCCCGGCAACAATGAAACTTTTTACGTGGGCGCTGCCGATGGCGGCATCTTTCGCACCGATAACGGCGGCACGACCTGGAAGGCGCTCTTTCAGTATGAGAGCGTCGCATCCATCGGATCCCTGGCCGTCGATCCGCTGAATCCGCAGATTATCTGGGCAGGCACGGGTGAGGCCAACGTCCGCAACGATGTCTCCTTCGGCGACGGCATCTACAAATCCACCGATGGCGGCGCGCATTGGAAGCGCATGGGCCTCGAGCATAGCTTCCAGATCTCAAGAATCGCGATTGATCCTCAGCATCCGGGGACCGTGGTGGCGACTGCGATGGGAAGTCCCTACGCTGATGATGAAGATCGGGGCGTCTATCGCACCACGGATGGCGGCTCTACGTGGCAAAAGGTTCTGTACGTTGGTCCGAGCGTCGGCATTGCGGACCTGGCCATGAACCCGGAGAATCCGCTGGTGCTGTTTGCGGCTGCGTACCATTTTCGCCGGACGCCGTGGAACTACTCCGACGGCGGACCGGAAGACGCGATATACAGATCGATCGATGGCGGCACAACGTGGCAGCGCCTGAGTGGTCACGGTTTGCCTGAAAAGCCGGTCGCCCGCATCGGACTGGCCGTTGCGCCCAGCGCGCCCAACGTGGTCTACGCGGTGATGGGTTCCAACGAGGGAGTGCTGTGGCGTTCCGATGATTCGGGTGATCACTGGAATCTCGTAAGCAAAAACGAAGAGGTGGATTCGCGGCCGTTCTACTTCTCGCACATTGCTGTCGATCCGCGGAATCCCGACCACGTTATTGCGTTGTCGAACCTGCTGATGGAATCGAAGGATGGCGGGAAGAATTTCAATTCCATTGCGAAACAGATTCACGTGGATCATCACGCCATCTGGATCGATCCCTCCGGTAGCGGCCGCACCATTGAGGGCAACGATGGCGGCATCGCGATCTCGCGCGATAACAGCGCGCACTGGGCCTTCGTGCACAACGTCGCTATCGGCCAGCTTTATCACGTGAGCGCCACCGGGAACCAGTGGACGATGATCTGCGGCGGCCTGCAGGACAACAGCGCGTGGTGCGGGCCGGGCGTTAGCAAGGACCCAACCGGCATCCTCGACCGCTACTGGTTCGCGCTGAATGGCGGTGACGGAATATTTGCCATTCCCGCGGCAGACGATCCCAACCTCATCTACAACAGCACACAGAACCAGGTGCTGATGACCTTTGACCGCTCCGCCCAGCAGGTGCACGACATGGAACCCTATCCGCGCGACTTCAACGGCGACGGGGTTGCGGGTCTGCCTTTTCGGTTCAACTGGAATGCAGCCTTTGCGGTTTCGCCTCAGGACCCCAAAGTGCTCTACGCGGGCGGAAATGCCGTCTTCAAGAGCGAAGACCGGGGCCGTACGTGGAAAGCGATCAGCCCCGACCTGACGCGCAATGACAAGGACAAGCAAACGTCTTCCGGCGGCCCGATCATCAAGGACAACTCCGGCGCGGAAGTCTACGACACGATTCTCGTCATCGCGCCGTCAACGAAAGATCCCGGTGTGATCTGGGCGGGAACAGACGATGGCGAGGTGCAAGTGACTCGCGATGGAGGCGCCAAGTGGACGAATGTCACGGAGCACGTTCCCGGCGTGGCGCCGTGGGGGCGCATCGATTCGATTGATGTAGCACCAGACGATGCGGGCACAGCGGTCATTGCCGTCGACCGGCATTTCAGCGGCGACTTCAAACCCTACCTGTTCCGAACCATGGACTACGGTACGAGTTGGCAATCCATCACCGGCAATCTGCCGCAAATCTATGCGCACGTTGCTCGGCGCGATCTTCACAATCCCCACATGTACTACGCCGGTCTCGAGAACGGCCTCTACGTGACGTGGGATGAGGGTGCGCGTTGGTACCTCTTTGGCCTCGGCCTTCCTGATGCCGCCGTGTACGATGTGGCTCTGAACGCGCAGAGCAATAGCCTGGTTGTGGCAACACATGGCCGTTCGGTTTGGATTCTCGACGACCTGACATCTTTTCAGCAGTTCACACCCCAGATCGCGAAACAAACGGTTCAACTTTTTCCGCCGGTAGATGCCCTGCGCTTCTGGCCCGCGACTCAAGTTGAGCCGCAAGGAGACGGGGCGTTCTACGGGAAGAATCGCGCCAACGGCGCGGAGCTCAGCTACTATCTTGCGCACGAGTCAAAAGTGCCGGGCCAGTTGGTCATTCAAGACGCCTCCGGTCACGTTGTGCGGACCATGAAAGGAACTCGCACACTGGATCCGGACGAAGCGCCGCCCGAAGATGAAGATCTTCCGCCTGCCGCAGAATCCCTATCTCCCGCTCCCGAGCGAGCGCCGCACTCCGAGCAACAAGAGGCGAGATCATCGCAGCCTCCCGCCTCTTCGCAAGCGCAACAGCAACTGCCACCCGAGAAGACCGAAGAAGAGACCACGTCAGAAAAGCCGAAGGAAGTTCCGTGGGTTCCAACCAGGCAGGGACTGCAGCGTCTCAACTGGGATCTGCGCGCCGACGGACCGGTGCGCTGGGAGGGCGGAAAGGACTTCAACAAGGGACCAAGATCGGGTGCTCTCGTTCCCCCGGGCGAATACACCGCAATCATGACCGTTGCAGGCCAGACCAGTTCGCAGAAATTCGTCGTCGAGGATCCCACATCGCATGCCTCGCGCCCAGAGATCGAAGATCGCTACCAGGTCACCGCGTCAGTGCTGCATGAATTGTCAGAGATAGATCTTGCGCTGAACCGGATCGACGCAATGCGCGGACAGTTGGAAGCCTTGCGCGAAGCTACAAAGAACGTGCCGGAGGAGCAGAAAGTAAAGGCGGAAATTGATGCCTTCGAAAAGAAGATGAAAGCGGTGGAATTTGGAATCACAAGCAATGCGGGTGCTGGCGAAGCAACCCTCCGTTCACCTGATCAGATTCACGAGAAACTGCTGGCGCTCGACGCTTTGCTTGAAGGCGAAGATGATGCCCCGACACCCGCCGTCCTGGACGACAAGAAAGCGATCGATGCGGAGTATCAAACCGCGATCCGGAATTTCAACCAATTCCTCAACGACGACGCCAAGCCATTCAATAGCTCCATGGCATCGCTTAAGCTCACCGGTATCGTGACTGGTGAACCCGTCGAGCCATAGCCAATCCCGCGGAAAACGAGCCTTACCAGCGTTAAGTTCAATAGATTGAGGAAGGTGTTGGAGGCGCGGGCCGGGATCGAACCGGCGCATAAAGGTTTTGCAGACCTCTCCCTTACCACTTGGGTACCGCGCCTTTGGCAGGGCTGTCTTTATTTTCAGCGCTCCATATCGCCGTAGCCAACCCGGATGGCGCCGGAGGGCGATTTGGAGCGGGAGACGAGATTTGAACTCGCGACCCTCGCCTTGGCAAGGCGATGCTCTACCACTGAGCTACTCCCGCTTACTGCAATGTTGAGTATACCGGGCGGCACAAAACGGGTCAAACCGCTGAAACTGCTCCGCCCTGGTCCGGGATGCCTGCCCCGGTAGCCCTTCCCTGGTACCCTAACCCGTTTTCAATCTTGATGATCTCGCCATCGCGCATGTGCAAGATCCGACCGGCAATCGCCGCGGCCTCAGGATTGTGCGTGATCATCAGCGTCGTCTGGCCCAGTTCGCGATTCGAACGTTCGAGCATCTTCAACACCGCATCGGAATTCTTCGTGTCGAGGTTCCCCGTTGGCTCGTCGGCCAGCACAATCGATGGACGGGTGATCAGTGCCCGGGCAATCGCGACCCGCTGCTGTTCGCCCCCGCTCAGCTCCGACGGACGATGCTCCAGCCGTCCCCGAATCGACAGCAGATCGCTCAAGTGCTCCAGATATTTGCGGTCCATTGGCTCTTTGCGGCCGCTCACCGTGTAGGCAATCTCAATGTTACCCATGGCGGACAGTGTCGGAAGCAGGTTGAACTTCTGGAAAACAAAGCCGATTCGATTCTTGCGCAACCGCGTTCGTTCCGCATCGCTCAGGCTCGCAAAATCAACCCCATCAATAACAACCTTGCCTTCGCTCGCCCGCGTAAGTCCGCCGAGCAAGTAAAACAGCGTCGACTTTCCCGATCCCGATGGCCCCACAATGGCCACAAATTCGCCGCGCTTCACTTCAAATGAAACGTCACGGACCGCCGCGACCATGATCCGGCCCGCGGCGTAAACCTTGCTCAGATTTTCTGCAAGAATGATGGGTGTGGACGCTTCTGTCTGCACACCATTCATTGTAAATGTCGCGTTTGCCCGGCTTTTTCGCGACGTCTGGTCATGCCAGCGCTTCCTGGCGTGCATAGTTCATGAGTTCAGCCTGATATCCCATGCGACCACGGAATCCAACATATCCATCGGGTCGCAAAACGAACATCTTTCCGTCATCGCCTAGGAGGTATCTGCCTTCGGCATCAAGATCGGCGGTTGCCAAGTGAATCACATCGGCGTGGCGCAAATCATTTCTCAGCGTTTCAATGTCGTCCTCGTCTAGATTCAGCCCGAACACGCGATGGCGTGGTGTGGTCCAGTCCTGCAATAGCGTCGATTGCAGGCCGCCGTTTCGCAGCGAAAGGTCTGGTAAGCGGTCTCCCGCCCGTAGATGTCCATCGCCTCCGTAATCCACAACAATGGATGATGATCGATATTCGATGGCAGTCTCCGTAATGAACCCCATCGCAGCCTGCTGCACCGGAGGCAACTTCGTGATGATGGGCGCAAATGTGTCGCGCAATTTCTCCAGGATCGGATTGGATACTGTCGCCACCTTGAGCCCACGCTCGGTAAATCGCAGGAGTGCCCTGCCCACTTCGCCTCGCTCTTCCTCATAGCTGTTCAACAGCCGATCATCCGCTCCACGCGCCACCGCCGCAAGCTTCCAACCCAGGCTCGCCGCATCCTGGATTCCTGTATTCATCCCCTGGCCGCCTACGGGCGAGTGAATATGCGAAGCGTCGCCCGCCAGAAATACATTCCCGATCCGATAATGCTTCGCCTGCCTGTCGGTGACATGAAACGGAGTCATCCATTCGGCAGATTGAATTTGTACCCGCACTCCAACGCGATCTACCGCACATTGCAAATCGGCAATTGTCAATTCGCGCTTGCTGTCCATCTCCGGTTGCTCGTGCAACGCCACAATCAGGCGAACGACTCTGTCCGAAAGTCTTCCCATGAACACCACGTCGCCACGGTTCAAGTGCAGCGACAACTCGTCCCCCGGCGTTTCCGGCCCTATAATCTCTGCATCCGCGAGAAAGAATGACATTCCCACGCGTCCGCCTTCAAATGCTGTTCCCGTCTTCTCGCGAACTGCGCTGTGGGCCCCATCGCAACCAATGACCCATCGCGGCGAGACGTCCTCTTTGCGGCCATCCGCATGCTGAAGAGTCGCTCGTATTTCAGAATCCTGCGTCAACGAAACCAGTTCCACCGGGCGCTCCGTTTTCACCCCCAGCGATTCCATGTGGCTGTTCAACAGGCACTCAGTCTGCGACTGCGGAATGAAAAGTGCATAGGGGTATCGGCTAGCGACGCGATTGAGGGTGAAATCGACAATCAGCTTTCCTTCGCTGTAGAACTTGGCCCTGCGCAGCATGCGTCCCCGTGCAATGGCTTCATCCGCAAGCCCATATCTTTGAAACTGTTCCAGCGTCCGCGCCTGTACCACAAGCGCCTGCGAGTAGCGAGCCATGTGGTCGGATTTGTCGATGATGCGTACATCCATCCCCAGACGCTTTAATTCAATCGCCGCAGTCATCCCGGTCGGCCCGGCGCCCACAATCAGAACAATATTGTTTGCCATGCAGTCTGCTCCTCTGCTTCCCGCCTTCCATGGGATGCATATCTGCTTTTGCGCAGCGGCTTTGCCCGTAGTTACATCCGCAAACCCTATATTTGTGGTTCTGATGAACTAAACTGGTTATGTAACGAGTTCACTGCAGGTCCTATTCATGACATCGAAAGCCAATCTCATCAATTCAATCGAAACGGCCGCCTCCAAAGCAGGACTCAAGCTTGTTTCCGCCTCCGAGGCATCCGACCTCAACGGTCAGCCCACGCAGATCTTTCAGCTTGGCCTGCCCGGCCTGGAAGATCGCTGCCTGCAACTCGAATTGAGCGAGGCATTCGACTTCGACAAGCCGAACCTGCTGCCGGAAATGGCGGCTCACCTCACCGCGGAGGCCAAGCGCCTGCGCAATCCGCGGCCCGATTGCTACGTCACCCTCGGCGGCCTGCCTCTCGCCTTCGGCAAATTCCAGTGGCCGTTTCACCGCTCCAGTTCAGGCTCTGACACGTATATCGTCCACGGCGAAATCAACCTGGCCGATGGCGGCACGCATAACCTGCACGCCAAAGTTGCTGCCTCTGTCACCGTTACCTTCGCCGAGATCGTGCCCGCGATGGAACAACCCTACGCCGAGACGTTCGTATACAACGCCATCCGCAAGACCGTCGACTTCGGCCAGCTCGAATTCCTCAAATCCGGCAACCGCCAGCCGGTCCCGGTCACCACGCGTTTCTACAGCCGCTGGCAAAAGAAGTTTCTTTTTACCGAAACTGACGATCAGGAGCGTTTGCGGTATCTGCTCAGCAAGGTCTACTGGCTTTCCGGTGTTCTGGGCAACGGCAATCCGGTATGGATCTCCGATCCCCGCGATGGCCAATACCTGAACACAACTGAGGCCGATCTGCTGCGCATGGCAGGCCACGAAGCCGGCGAAGGCCTGATGACACTCGACGGAGAATACGCCGCCGCAACGCCGCAACTCATGGCGCGCGCAGCAGAGTACGAAGCAGCTCGTGACGCGGCCCTCAACTTCACCAAGCCGCAATTCAATGAGTCCATGCGCTCCGGCCACGCAAATATGTAGAGAATGCGCGATGAGTGAAAGGCTTCGGCTAGCGCAACTGACCTGTGGTGTTTAAGGTGCTGGAGTTTGCATCCTTCCTTCTTGCTCTCTCACGAAGAAGTGTGCTGAATAGCACGACCATCGCACCACCACACTCAATCAAGATGAAGCCGAAAAAGTAGCCGCCATAGGCGTCGCCCGGGGATAGTCTCTCCATCAGATTGACCTGCAAAGCAAATATGCCTACAGCCCCCAGAACCGTTGTGATTTGGAATGCGAACTTCTTGGCACCTCTCGGAAGCCTATAAGCGAACCGACCATCAAGATAGAAAAAGAACCAGACCACCAAAGCCAATAAGGGAATTAAAACTCGAGACGCAATCACTCCAAATGGATGCACTTGGCCTCCTACAGCGTTCCGCCGCACCCTGAACAGAACTTCGCCCCCACCGGGTTGGTCTTGCCACACTTGCCGCACGCAACCAGCGTCCCAGGCTGTGCTATCGCAGTTGCGGCTGGCGCAGGCGTACTTGCACCCGGCGGTACATTCACCGTCACATTAATCGGCTGTCCATAAGCCGGCATTGTGATTCCCAGTGCCGCGGCAATTCCAGCGGCCTGGATCGCATTGAACTCCCGCACCCGCCCCGGCATGAAGAAGCACTCAATAAACCCCAGCACCCACGGAAACGGCGTCCAGCAGAAGCACGCGTAGAGAATGCCGAGCCCTGTCCGCCGCAGATAGAAGTGGTGGACACCGAACCCGCCCAGGAAAAGCGCCAGCAATATCCCCACAACCTCATCACGCCGCACCTGTTCGTACTGCTGGTAAAACACGGCTTGCGCGTTCACATACGGCGTGGTTGTCATGACCCCATCTCCTGGCATTCCTTGCATTAAAACATACGCGCCCAGCGCCTCAAGAGTTCCCCTTCCCGTGCGGACTCGTCGCGCCCGCGGGTATGTTACTCCCTACTGCTGGCCGGGTACCCACGAACGGGCGGGCGCCTCGGGGCGGTTCATGAGGTGGCTGATCCCAGTTTCGACTGTCCCCTGACTTCAAGCATCATAGACATCATGAGCACTCTATCCGCAACCGTCAGTGGCACTTTCGAGATCGGCGGCGACATCCCCGTCCACCGCCTGGGTTACGGAACCATGCGTCTCGTCGGCGATGGCGCCTGGGGCGAGCCAAACAATCCGGAAGAAGCCCGCCGCGTCCTCCGCCGCGCCGTCGAGCTCGGTGTCAACCTCATCGACACCGCCGATGCCTATGGCCCAGAAATCGCCGAGCGCCTCATCTGCGATGCCTTGCACCCCTATCCCGCGGATCTGGTCATCGCCACCAAGGGAGGTATCACCCGCCAGGGTCCCGCGAAAACCGAATATGTAGGTCGCGCCGGCTACCTGATTCAATGTGTCGAAATGAGCTTGCGTCGGCTCAAACTCGAATGCATCGAGCTCTATCAACTCCACCGCATCGACCCGCGCACGCCGCTCGAGGAAAGTTTGGGCGCCCTGAAGCTACTCCAGGTCCAGGGAAAAATCCTCCACATCGGCCTTAGCGAAGTCACACCCGCCGAGATCGAATTGGCGCAGAGGATTGTCCCCATCGTCAGCGTGCAGAACCGCTACTCCCTCGCCGACCGCCGCCATGAAGAAACACTCAACTGGTGCGAACAACGCGGCATCGCCTTCCTGCCCTGGTATCCCATGGCCGCAGGCAAGCTGCTGAAGCCCGATCATCCCCTATCGCAGACACTCACCCGCCTCGCCGCTCGCCACAACGCCACCCCCGCACAGCTTTCTCTCGCCTGGCTACTGCAGCGCTCGCACGTCATGCTCCCCATCCCGGGAACTTCGCAGGTGAAACACCTCGAAGAAAACATCGACGCAGCATCGCTCCGGATCGGCGCGGATGAATGGACACAACTCGAAGCCGCTTCGCAGCAAGCATCCTGACGGTTATTTCGCCGACGCGTCTTTGTCGTCCTTCTTCTCGCTCGGCCGAGGCGTCAGCGCGGGCGCCAGCGGATCGCCCCAGATATAGTGCCCAAACCAGTTTTCGTTCTCTTCCATCACGGCGCGCTGCTGCTTTGGCTTGTTGATGGGGTGCCCAAAGCCGTCATACAGCACCATCTTCACTGGAACGCCATGATCCTCCAGTGCCTGCCGCAGTTCAAAGCTGTTGGGGACCGGCACTCTCTTGTCCGCGCTCCCCTGCTGAATCAGCGTCGGCGTCTTCGCTTTCGAGATGTAGCCGATCGGCGAAGTCACTTTGTAAATCTCCGGATCATCCCATGGCGTCGCGCGCAGATACTACACCGTGAAGGGCGTAATGTCGGTATTCGCGTAGTATGTCATCCAGTCTGAAATTCCCGCGCCCACGCTCACTGCCTTAAACCGGTCGCTCGACGTTGCAATGAAAGCAGAAATGTAGCCGCCCTCACTCCACCCCATCGCTCCAACCCGGTCCCTGTCCACGTATCCCTGCGCGATCAGGTAATCCACGCCGGAAATCACATCCGCATAATCGCCCACGCCCAGGTTGCGCACGTTCAGTGCGCGAAACTTCGCGCCATAGCCTGCCGACCCACGATAATTCGGCCGCAGCACCAGCGCTCCCTTCGCCACAAACCGCTCGAGCGGGTAATAGTGATCGGCGTTAATAAACGGCATATCGATCCCCGTTGGCCCGCCGTGAATCACCACCAGCAGCGGATATTTCTTCGCCGGCGAAAAATCCGCAGGCTTGTACAGCACGCCCTCGATCTCCGTCCCGTCACCCGATTTCCAGCGCACTATCTCACGTTTCGCAACCGTAAATCCCGCTTCCTGCGCCCCAGCATTCGTCAATTTCGCCGACGAGCCGCCCGGCAGCGCACTTGCATAAATCTCGCCATATTCATTGGCCCCAGCCCCGCGATACGCCACCTGCTTGAAGTCCTTCGAGAACGTGAACGACGACGCAATCTCACTCCCCGGCATCGCCATCTTCTTCAATTTCCCGCTCTCGGGATCGAGCACGTACAGCGACGAACTCATCTTCTGCAGGCCTGAAAAATAAATCCCCTCCGGCGCCCACTTCAGCAAGTCCGGATCTTCGTCAAACGCCTCGCTCACTACCTTCGGCTTTCCGCCCTCAGCATCCACCACCGCAATCTTCTGGTTCGCATAAAAAAGTACTTCTCCCCGTTCGAAGTCACGTACGCAATCCGCTTCCCATCAGGCGACCAATGAGGATCCGAGTCCGGCCCCGGCGTATCGACAATCTTCTTCGTTGCGCCGTCCGCCACTGTCACCACATAAATGTCCTTCGAAAAAGATGAAATCAGATCAGGATCGCGCGCCGCACTGAACGCAATCCGCACCCCATCCGGCGAAAACGAAAACTCCTCCACGCTGAACGCATCTTCCTTTGTCAGCTCTTTCGGTTCGCTCACTGCACTCACGCGTCCCGCGTCGTCCGTCTTCGGCAGATCAACGAGCCACAAGTGCGCCATCTCGTAATCCACATGAATCACGTGATAATCGCCGAACGAATCCTTGCGATCCTTCATCGCCTTGGGCTCCGGAGCCTCCGCTGAAATCGCAATTCGCTCCGAATCAGGAGCCCACTCGAACCCGCCGACGCCCTTCTCCATCTTCGTCAGCTGCTGCGCCTCGCCGCCATCCGCGGGCATGATCCAAAGCTGCCGCTTTTCCGCTGGCGATTTGGGCAGCGAACCTGGCCGATCCGACACGAACGCAATCCACTTCCCATCCGGCGACCACTCCGCCGGATTGCACGAGTGCCCCATCGTCGTCAGCAGATGTCTCTCGCCCGTCGCCACTTCCGCAATCCACAAGTCCGTCTCGAACGCATTCGCATCCCAATTCGTGCGTGTCTGCTCGTAGACAACATGCTTCCCATCCGGCGAAATCTTCGGTGACCCCACGCTGAACATCTCCAGCGATTGATCAATCGTCGGAACCTTCGTTGTCGTCGACGTCATTGCACCCGGCGTTTGGCTCTCTCCGGTGCACGCCATCGCCACAACCGACGCAACCAACAGAGAAATACGAATCGGAGAAAAAAGAAAGAAAGATCGGCTCACGGCGAATCTCCTCCAGAATTTTTCGAAGTATACCCTGCACCATCCGCCGGTTGAACCTCTTCGCACTCCTTCCACGCAAAGAGAGACCCGCAGCCATGAGGCTGCGGGTCTTTACTCAACTTATTCGGGCCCTATTCCACCATGTTCTTCGCAATCGTCTGCTTGTACCACTCCGCACTCAGCTTCGGCGTCCGCTTCAGCGTCTTGAAGTCCACATAGTGAATACCAAAGCGCTTGCTGTACCCATCGGCCCACTCGAAGTTGTCCAGCAGGCTCCACAGGAAGTAGCCCTTTACTGGATAGCCTTCCATCGCCGCTCGATGCAACTGCGTCAGGTGATTGCGCAGATACATCACGCGATCCACATCCTCCACGCGGCCCGCAGGCGTCAGCACATCATCCGACGACGTTCCATTTTCGGTGATATAAATCCCCGGCACCTTTTCTTTCCAGATGTCGCACACGTTGCGTACGCCCCAGTAAATGCTCTCCGGCCCCAGTTGCAGCCAGGGTGAGGCCATGTGCGGATACGAGGTAGGCATCGGTTCCATCGCGTAGCCCTGGGCCGACCCATCTGCACGCGCATAGAGCGGCGTATAGATATTCAGCCCTACAAAGTCTAGCGCGCTGCCGATGGCCTTCATGTCACCTTCTTCGACCTTCGGCGCATTCGCTCCCTCGCGCGCCAGGTAACTCTCTGGATATTTGCCGTCCAACAACGTCGTCAGAAACTGCGCATTGGTGTCGCGCGTAGCCTTTTGCGCAGCCTCAATGTGCTCCGCGGTCTCCATCACCGGCGCAACCACCACCGCATTCTCCGCGAGCCCCACCTGCGTTCCGTTCGGCGTATTCGCACGAATCGCCTGCACGCCCAACCCGTGCGCCAGGATGGCATGATGCCTGACCTGATTCACCTGCACCGCCGGCAGCCGCAACCCCGGCGCAAACTGGCCAATCTTGTATCCCAGGTCTGTGAAGCAGATGAATTCATTGGTCGTCATCCAGTGCTTCACCTTGTCGCCCAGGTGCTTGGTCACATACGCGCAGTAATCTGCAAACGCTTTCGACGTGTCGCGTGATTGCCATCCGCCCTGCAGCGCGGCAGGTGTGTCCCAGTGAAACATGGTGACGTATGGCGTAATGTTGTTCGCCAGCAACTCATCCACAACCCGGTTGTAGTAATCCAGGCCCTTCTGATTCACCTGCCCGGTTCCGCTCGGGAACACGCGCGACCACGATACCGACATCCGGTACGTGCTCACCCCCAGATTCTTCAGCAACTGCACGTCCTGCTTGTAAAGGTGGTAAGAATCGTCAGCTACATCGCCCGTCTCGCCGTGATAGGTCTTGCCGGGCGTGTGCGAGAACACATCCCAAAGCGATGGCCCGCGACCGTCATCTTGGGCGCCGCCTTCAATCTGGTATGCCGCCGTTGCACAACCCCACAGAAACCCCTTGGGGTATTCGAGACGCATTGGATGCGGCTCCCCAAAAACAAGCTGTGGCAATGAAACCCCGGCACAAGCCGCGGTTGCCGCCGCAGCCACGCCTTTTCCAAATTGGCGACGCGTAATCGTTTTCATCCCCTGCCCTCTCAAGCCAAGCAAAACGTTTTAGCAAACCATTTAAGCACTTTGCAAGCGCAATTCTATCAAGTCCCTCAGAAATGCGGCGAGCACACCCCAAATTCCAGCTGCCAGAAAGCAAACGTCGCAACCTCTTCGGCTGCGGCCTCAATTGCGATTTGATTTGGCGATCCCCCGTAGAGCCATCACGGATGCGCCATTTGCTGGTGTGCATCGCTGATGGCTTGCAGAAATGCCTCCGAAAAGCCGAGCTTCCGGGCTTGCTCCAAGGTGAGGCTAGTTTCAATCCCGCACGCCGCGCAACATCCCGGGAGACGGTTTGCCTGAATCATTATCTTGTCCGATACTGCATCGGGCCAGATGAGGAATGGCTGATCATCCGGGTAGGTGTCATCGCACTCGTGATGCGTCGCGTCTCGATAAGCCTGTAGAAGTCGCGCAACTACAACCGACTTCTCCAGGCCAGAACCCTCTTCGTCTTCATCGGCGACAGATGCCTTGAGGGATGGCAGGAACCATGAGAGTGGATCGGCCCGCTCGCCGGTTCTCAGATCGAAAACGGCAGCCCCGGTAAAACCGTACGGATGTGCTCCGCCGCAATAGAAACCTGTTGTTGCCACGAGGCTCAAGAACGTCGGGCCCAACATGGTTACCTTAATGTCCTGCGTCCAAGACTTCGTCCCCTCGTTACCCTCATTCGGATGTTGCTTTCCCATTAGCTGCGTGTAGGTAGCGTCGCAATCCATAAGAGAGTGAGAGAGGTGAGCATTGAGGTCCGTCAGATAACCGTTGATCCGTCGCTCTGCATCATTTTTGGGATTCAGGATCACTGGCCAGGCATCGACTCCCTTGCGAATCTGCCATTTCGACGAGAGCTTGACCGGTGCTTGTGCAACGGCTTGAACCAGCGTCGCGCAGCATGACAACAATAGAGCCAGATAAGCGATCTTCTTCATTTCGTGTATCGTTCTCCATTTGTTTCATTCTAGGCAAATCACCTTGAATGCGAAAATTTGGCTTCGGTACACTTGTTACAAAACAAAAAGCCGCAGCCCTTCGGCCACGGCTCTTGTTGCGCCCAAGGCGCAGTTGACGCACCGCAGGTGCTTACATCTCCTTGACGCCTTCGACAAACGCCTTCAGCTTGCGCGACCGCGACGGATGCCGCAGCTTGCGCAACGCCTTGGCTTCGATCTGCCGAATGCGTTCGCGCGTGACCTGGAAGCTCTGTCCCACCTCTTCCAGCGTGTGCTCCGAGCCGTCCTCCAGCCCAAAGCGCATCTTGATAACGCGCTCTTCCCGAGGGGTAAGAGTCCGCAGAACCTGCGACGTGTACTCCTTCAGATTCACGCTGATCACGGCCTCGCTCGGCGAAACCGCCTGCCGGTCTTCAATGAAGTCGCCCAGGTGCGAGTCTTCCTCTTCACCGATCGGCGTCTCCAGCGAAATCGGCTCCTGCGCGATCTTCAGTACCTTGCGCACCTTCGCTACCGGAATGTCCATGCGCCGCGCGATCTCTTCGCTCGACGGCTCACGGCCCAGTTCCTGCACCAGTTGCCGGCTTGTGCGGATGAGCTTGTTGATCGTCTCGATCATGTGCACCGGGATACGAATCGTTCTCGCCTGGTCCGCAATCGCACGCGTAATCGCCTGGCGAATCCACCACGTCGCATACGTCGAGAACTTGTAACCACGCCGATACTCGAATTTATCCACTGCCTTCATCAGGCCGATATTGCCCTCCTGAATCAGGTCCAGGAACTGCAGTCCGCGATTCGTGTATTTCTTCGCGATCGAAACCACCAGACGAAGGTTGGCTTCAATCAGCTCGCGCTTCGCCTGCTCGGCGTCCATGTCGCCCTGGATCATCTCGCGCTGCGTGCGCTTCAGCTCGACAATCGACACGCCTGCGTCGCCCTCGATCTTTTCGAGGTCCACTTTGCAGTTCTTCTGCTGGCGCCGATACTCCTTCTTCAGCTCATCGCTCTTTGAAGCTTCGTATTTCTGATCCAGCGAGCGAATCTGCCGCTCAAGCGTGCGCATGGTGTCGACGGTCTTGTTGACCTTGTCGAGCAGCCGCTTGCGCTCCAGGCCCGTGTACTTCAGCTCACGGACAATCCGCGATACAAATACTTTTTCGCGCGCGATGAGCCAGCGCAGCTTGCGCAATTCCTTCTGGCTGGTCTTGCTGTTTGCCGCGGCCTGCTTCTCTTCAAATCCCGCGATTTTTTTCTGATGCTTCACCAGGGCATCGATGCGTGCAACGGTCGAACGCACGCGCGCTTGCACAACATCTTCGGTCAGCTCCTCTTCGTCGAAGACCACGACCTCTTTCACGTTGCGCACGCCGCGCTTCAAGTCTTCACCCAACGCCACAATCTCGCGAATCACGATCGGCGAGCGAGAAATCGCCTTCAGCACGCGCATCTGTCCACGCTCGATGCGCTTGGCAATTTCCACTTCGCCCTCGCGCGTCAGCAGCGGAACTGTGCCCATCTCGCGCAGATACATGCGGACGGGGTCGTTGGTCTTTTCCAGGGTTCCCGGGGTGAGATCAAGCTCGACATCCTCGCCCTCTTCGAGCTCAAAGTCTTTTTCGGCGCCAAACTTCGGCGCGTCCAGCAGATCGATTCCCTGGCTGCCGATGGTCGTCAGCAGATCGTCCATATCATCGGCAGAAGTGCTGATATCCTCCGGCAACATGTCATTCACGTCACCGTAGGTCAGGTAGCCCTTCTCCTTGCCGGTATCGATCAGGTTTGTGATGTCGTCTTCAAATTTGTCGTTGATGGCCAAAACGTCTCCTACTCTCCAGCGCAATCAAGTTTTAGCACCGGGTCGCGCACCAGTGCAGAGCTCGTTTTCCGCGCAACAAGACTTGGATGCCCAAACGTGCGCGTATGCGGACACGAACTCCTGTCCCCCGCATGAAAAAAGCGGTCGTAATAGTCGCTCGGAGCAGGATATTCGCGCTTCAGGTTTCGCCTGGTCGCCCGCGAGCCGAAGCTCATATGTGGGGCAAAGGGGGCGCGCATCCTCACAGAGATCAATAGATTAACACAGCTAATTCCGCCCTCATACGGCGAAATTTCGGCCCGGATTCGCCGCAAGTAACCGCCATTCCCCTCGTGTCTCGTGACCCGGGCCGGGCAGCACACAATGCCTGCCCCGCTGCTTCCTGTTTATTTAGACGTGTTTTGCGCTTAAAGCGACTCAAAGAAATCAGTAATTTGGGCCTTCAATTTCCACCCTGCCCGGAGGCTCGCAACTGCCTCAAAGCCCGGTCCAGCTCCAGTTTTCTCTGCGTCAGCAAGGCCAGCTCGGCGAAATCGCCCCTCCGTTCCGCATCCTGGATCTGGGCACGCATGTTCCGCAATTCGGCCTCAATCTGCCGCCGTTGCTGGCTCACGATCGCATCAAGCACCGTCTCCTGCGCCGGCGGCTCCGTCTCTGCCAGCAAAGCCTCCGCCAGCAGCGCCCTTTGACCTGGGGCGTCGACCACGTCCATCGGGTCGCGTGAACCGCGATTGGCCAGTGCCTGCAAGGCCTCGAATGCGCCAAGACCATCAAACCATTGCGGTTGACGCATCACCGCGTCGATTGCTGTCCTTCTCGACTCCTCGTGTTCAGGATCCGTGATCGCCAGCGCACGCAAAAGCACCCGCTCCACCTCGGTGAGTGCCGTCGCCCGCACCTCGATGTGGTCTCGTCGCCTGAGCGCAGCCTGCCGCAGTTCCTCCCGCAGCACGGCTGAGTCAATCCCCAGCTTCTGCGCCGCATCCATCGCAAACTGATCCCGTTCCAATCTTTCAGGAATGCGTCTGATGTGCGGCAGCAAATAATTCATTGCTTTGAGTTTTTGATCGGCTGATGAGCCCGGGAAAAGTTGGCGAGCGCGGTCAATTAAGTAGTCCGCATGCCATTGTGCTGAGCGGATGCTTTCAACGTATGCCTTCCAATCCCTCACGCTGGTCGGCCCAGAGCCAAACCAGCTCTCACCGATTTGGGTTGCGTCCGAGTACCCCTGCTCGCCACGTTCCCTAATAAACCGATCTGGGTCTAATCCGCTTTCCCGAAAGGACTTATTTACGACTTTTATTTTGAATCCCTCCTCGATCAAAAGTGCGACCGTCTTGTCAGTCGCAGCGGTTCCGGCAGAATCCGGGTCAAAGCTGACCACGACATTTTTGGTATGACGGCGTAGGATCGCAACTTGCTGCTCCGTGAATGCTGTACCACTGGTGGCCAGTACATTCTGTATGCCCTTTAGGTATACGCGGATACAGTCCATTTGCCCCTCGACAAGCAGTGCAAACTCCAATTGCCTGATGGCACTCTTGGCTTTATCCAGGTTAAAGAGCACCTGCCCCTTGGTATAAAGCGGTGTTTCCGGCGAATTGATGTACTTCGCCCCAGCCTTTTCGCCCGTTTCCAGCGTCCGCGCCGTAAACGCAATCACCCGCCCACTCTCATTGCAGATCGGGAAAGTCACGCGCTTCCTGAACCGGTCGTAAATACGGCCTTCCGTCCCGTCGCCCTGCTCCTTCGAACTGAAAAGCCCTGAAGCCCGCAGCGTCGCCTCATCCGCCATTCCGCTCAGCCGGTCCCGCAACGCGCCAAAACCATCCGGCGCGTACCCGATGCGGAAAACCTTGATTCCCTCCGGCGTCATCCCCCGGCCGGCAAGGTACTCGCGCGCCAAAGCCCCCTCCGGCCCGCGCAGTTGTTCTTCGAACCATGAAGTCGCCGCCTCATGCAGGTCCAGCAATTTGCCGCGCATCCGCGCCTCTGCCGCTTCCTCGGGCGAAGAGAACTCCCGCTTCGGCAACGGAATCCCACTCTTCTGCGCCACAATCCGCACAGATTCAGGAAACGACACATTCTCGATCTTGCCTACAAACGAGAACACATCTCCCGAGACGCCGCACCCGAAGCAGTGATAAAACTGCCGGACCGCATGCACTGAAAATGACGGCGATTTCTCTTTATGAAACGGACAAAGCCCCGAGTAGTTCTGTGCCCCCGCCTTGCGCAGGCGGATATACCCCTCGATCACCTTGACGATGTCGACCTGCTGCTTCACGCTTTGTGCGAAATCCGACACGGATGGAATCTGTAGTTAAGAATAGCCCGACCGAATCTTCAAGCCTGTGCACTTCACGTCTCAAATCGCTCCAACAATCCTCCCTTCCCGTCTGGCGCATCCAAACTCGAACGTGAGGAATATGCGATGAAAATCACCGAACTCCTGATTACAGAACTTGACCACGAAGCCATCGGAAGTCGCAAAGCCCTTGAACACGTCCCCGAGGGAAAGAACGACTGGAAGCCACACGATAAATCCATGCCCCTCGGCCGGCTCGCAACGATCGTCGCCACCACTCCCGGATGGATAGAAATGGTCGTGAGCATGGACGAGGTCGACATCAACCCACCCGAAGGTCCGAAGTTCGCGCCCCAACCATGGAAGACTCGGCAAGATCTACTCCAGCAACTCGAGGCCAGCCTTCAAAAAGGCAAGGAGATCCTTCGGAAAACCACCGACGACCAACTCTTGAACACCAGGTGGCGCATGCTTTCCGCTGGCAAACTGATGATGGAGCAAACGCGCTATGAAGGCATCCGCGAGGGCGTGCTTAACCACATGGCCCACCATCGCGGCCAGTTGACGGTCTATCTGCGTCTCATCGGCCAGACCGTCCCCGCTATCTATGGCCCTTCAGCCGACGAGGGCAAGCCCTAGTTTTCCTTGCGATCCATCGGAATTTGACATCCCAAGCGAGTGCGCCTGAGCTCTCGCGGACAGGTGTTGCTTGCCGCTTGCAGTCCAGTCTCAATCGCGGAACTACTCCGCTGTCGGCATGTGAACGTACATCGATTGGATTCCGACGCGCCCCGGGCCAGTGAATCGATTCCATACAAAGCTGGCCGCACTTGCAAAGAGTCCCGTCGAAAACTTCTGAAACTGCGTCTCCATCGTTACCGACGGATCCTTGTAAATCCATCCACCCGGCTCGATATCGATCTGCTCACTGGGCGCAAGCGTCACCTCGAACACATTGCCGTACCCATGCACCCAGACGATGCCATCGCCGTGCTGCGCGGTGAAGTGGTCAACAAAGAAGCCGGTGCCGCCGAGCAACATATTCGATACGCCCTTCATGCGCATGAATCCGTATTCGACGTTTCCCGTCGCAGCCAGAAACTGGTGTTCCCGCATGTCGATTCGCTCCCCCGCACCCAGATGAATCGCGAAAATCTGCCCCGCTCCATCGCGACTGAACGAGATCTGGCCCGGCCCTCGCACTTCCGTCAGAAAGAAAGGCATACCAGCGAGAATGCGTTTCATTCCGCCAGCCATCGGGCGCACACCGATGTGCACATTCAGGTCCTTCCACAGAAGGATGTAGTGTTCGAAGTAGACCGGGACGTCTTTCAACTCAAGACGCAATACCGGAACCAGGTCGCCTTCGATGTGATAAGTCACGCCTGCGAATGTCTCGTTGCGCGCGGCGGTCGGCTTCAGAATTGGCGTCTGCATATTGCACCTTCTCTCTCGATGATCATGCGGTTGGCGGTGTACTCAAGCATACGACTCCTGCCTCGGTGCGAATGTGGAAGCCAAGGAATGCTCAATGTTATATTCGCGGTTTTGAGAGGTACGAAAAACTCGCTTGCAAGCACCACTCAGGCTCTGTACAGTGCTTGCACCATCTAGCTATCTGTTGATTTTTTGATTTCCCAGGAGGGCAAATGAAAGCCAATAGCCTCTTTGCAGGAGCGGCGGTCGGGCTGCTCTGCGTATTTCTCACTGGCTGCGGCAGCAAGGTCAAAGGAAATACATACGAGTCATTCCCCATTTCCATTGCGTTTCAGTCCGGTGGGAAAGCGGTCTTCTCATCCGGACCCATCGGCACCGATTGCACCTATGACGAAAGCGGCAGCAAAGTCACGCTTACTTGCGGTCCACAATCCATGGTGCTCACCATGGACAGCGACGGAAACCTGAACGGACCACCGGAAAGCATCGGCAAGTTAACCAAGAAGAAATAGCCAGTCGATTCTGTCGGCCTTTCCCGCCTGAGAGATCTGGCGATGTATCCCACTTAATGTCCGTAGCGTTTCCGAGCCACACTCGGGCTCGAACTGTCGGGGCTGTCTTGCTGCGCAGGCGCCACCTGCGGCTCCGTCCGTTCGTAAGATGGCACGAACGGCTTGCCGTCGATGATGTACACCGCTGTCCACGCAACTTCCACAGGCTTCCCGGCCACGAGATAGGGCTTGTACTTCCACTTATCGATCGCTGACACCAGCGCATCTTTGAGGTCTCGAGTCCAGAATGCCGTGTCTTCATTCCGCGCCTTCACCGTTCCGTCTTTGTGAATGATGATCGGAATTGGAAAGCTGCCCCGGAAAGGAAATCCATTCGGCTGAATCGGAATCGAAGCGCCCACTTCGTATACTGACACCGGCTTCGGACGTCCCGGCTCAATCGTGTATGGCTCTGGAATCGCATCCTTCGCAGGCATCACAAGTTCGGCACTGGCATCCTTCAACGACTCCAGCAGCGCCACCTTCATTTCTGCGATGAGCGCGCCGTTGAACATCACTTTCACATCCCGCGCCACTGTTCGCCCCTCGAAGGGCTGCAAATCCTCAAACTGCACCCTCGTGTCCGAGGTCGCCGTTAGCCTCAGGTGATAATCGTTGTCGAAGCACGTCGTTGGAAAGAGCCAGTCCGGATTGGCCTGGTCCACGTAACGCTGCAGATCGATCACAGAAACGCAATTCAGCGTTACACCCGCGGTCGTCACGCGCTTCACGTCCATCTCATAATCGGGCTGAACACTGGCCGTCTGGTAAAGCGGATCGATCACCGGCCGCGCAACCCGCAGCACCATCATGCGATGGTCGAATCCCACCTTGCTCGGCTTGCTCTGGTACTGCTCCGTCTCTGAAACGCTCCACTCGCTTCCCGTCATGCGTTGTTCAGAACTTTTGAAAGTGCGCGCCCACTTGTCCTGAGACAGGTGCCACTCTTCCATGGTGCCGCTCACCGGCTTTTTTGCGCCCATAGGAATCACCTGGAAATCCATCTTCATGTGCCATGGCTTCAGATCCGTTCCGGCAAGCGCATTCGCCTTCGCCCCGGCAATCATGACGCGATGAGCGAGATCGCTTATCTTCGCCTCCACTGCCTGGTGTTCACCGGCAGCAGGAGCTTTTGCCTCTTGCGACGACGCCGAATCGTTACAGGCAAACGGAGGAGCGCACACCGCCAAGGCGAGAAGAAATAGTCGCTTCTTCAATGGGTAAGGAATATGCGTCATGGCACAAGCTTCTTCGACCCACCATCTTACACTTCCAATCAGATTTAAACGCCCGGGCGAAAACCGGCAGAACCCACCCAAAGAGTCCGTTACTCCCTGTTCTCTGTTCCCTACTCCCCGCTTTTATCACTCGTCCCGCAGCGCCTGCATGGGCTGAATCGATGCTGCCCGTCGCGCCGGAATCAACGCGGCCACCAGCCCGATTGCCGTCAGCGTCACCGCAACCGCAACATAAGTGCTCGCATCCAGCGGCTTAACTTCGTACAGGAAGCCCTTGATCAGCCTGCCCGTCGCGAACGAAAGCATCAATCCCGCTGCCAGGCCCGCGCCGATCAGAATTGACCCCTGCCGCAGCACCAGCGTCGCCACGCTTCCGCGGGTTGCCCCCAGCGCCATGCGAACGCCAATTTCGCGCTTTCGATAGCTCACCAGCTGCGACAGCACGCCATAGAGCCCGGCAATCACCATCGCAATCGCCAGCCCTGCAAACGAGCCCACCAGGTACAGCCCGAGCCGCTGGCTGAAGGTGTTCTTGTCCACCGCCTCCTGCATGGTCTGGAAGCTGTCAAGCGCGAATCCCGGCGCCAATTGATGAAACACTGACCGCATCTCCATTGCCACCGGAATATCGCCGCGCGTCCTCACCACAAACGTCACACCTGTATTTAGAAGCGCCTGGTAAAACAGCGACGTCGTCGGAATTTGCTGCTGTGGAAGGATGATCAGCGGCTGCACCTCACCGCCTACACTCGAATCCACCTGGTCGCCCAACACGCCCACAATTGTGAACGGCTTGATCATGCCTGTGTCTTTTCCGCCTAGGTTGATCTGCTTGCCCAACGGATCCTTGCCCGCAAAATACTTCTTCACCAGGGCCTCATTCACCACCGCGACAAACGGCGTCGTCAGCGCATCTCCATCGCTGATCATTCGTCCACGCACAATCGGGGTTCCCAAGACCCGCGCATAATCTCCGCTCACCGCCGTTACTCGTATCTCCGGCTTATTCGAGTTTTCCGTCGGCTGCCCAAGGATATCGAAGCTCGAGCCCACATTTAACCCCGACAGCGGCGGCGATGAGGCCAACGCCGCGCTATCCACGCCCGGCAATCGCCTGATCCGCTCCAGCACCGGCTCATAAGTAATTGTCGCGACGGACGCGGGTGCATTCCCCGTATCTTCCGACACCGACATGCCTGAAAAACCCGCCGCGTCCGCCGGCATCGCCGAAAACGTCGTGATGTGCGCCGTCTCAAATCCCAAGTGAGACTGCTCGAGATTCCACAGCGTGCGGAACAAGAGCCCCGTACCCACCAGCAGCACCGTCGACAGTGCCACCTCGCCGGCCACCAGCCATCCGCTCAGCTTTCCGCCCGTCGACTTCGAACCCACGCCGCGCGAGGACGCCTGCAGCGCCACCTGCGGATTCGCCCTTGCTACCAGCAGTGCCGGGAGCAGCGACGAAAGCACCGTCGTCACCGCCGCAATTCCCGCCAGCACCAGCAACACCGTCCAGTGAAGCGCAATCGAATCGGCGCGCGGAATCGTTCCGTCCGGCAGTTTGCGAATCCCCACCATTGCCAGTTCCGCCAACGCCACGCCCACGCCGCATCCCAGCAGGCTCAGCAGCAATCCTTCTGAAAGCATCTGTACGATCAGCCGCGTCTTGCCTGCACCCAGCGCTGCGCGCACCGCAAATTCCTGTTGCCGTCCCAGCGCTCGCGCAATCAGCAGATTGGAAACATTCGCGCACGCAATCAGCAGCACCAACCCCAGCGCTGCAAACAACGCAAGCAATACCGGCCGCACGGGACCGGTTAGAAGCTCCTGGTAGAAATCGGCGCGAAACGTCTCCGGACTATCTGACGCCTTGCGCGGAATATGTGCACTGATGACTTTCAACTCCTGCTGGAGTTGCGCGATCGTTACTCCGGGCCGCATCACCGCAACCACGCTGAAGAAGTGATATCCGCGGTCATTCAACATCTCCGACGTGGGCTGGATCGGGAGCCAGACCCCCTTGGCTATTTCCGATCCCATCTGTTCAGGAAACCGGAAGCTCAACGGCATCACCCCGACGACGGTCATCGGCTTGCCACCGACTGTGACTGCTTGTCCCACGATGCCGGGGTTGGCATGAAACATCTCCCGCCAGATCCCTTCGGAGAGAATCACCACCCGTGGTCCACCAGAAAGACCCTCTCCTTCAACAAAGGTCCGGCCGAGCAGGGGCTTCGCGCCAAGCATTGTGAAGAGGTTGGTCGTCACCCTCGGAGCGACCACGCTCTGCGAACTGTCCCGCGTTTGCAGCACGCTGACGTCCTCGTTATACCCCGCCGCATCCTGCAAAAGCCTCGACTGGTCGTGCACGTCTTTGTAGTTGAGCCACGAGGTCGACCCAAAGCTCGGCTTATCTCCTCCCGGCCCGATAAACATCAGCCGCTCGGATTGCGCATACGGCAGCGGCCGCAGCAGCACGCTGTCGATCACCGTGAAGATGGCGGTATTCGCGCCCACCCCAAGCGCCAGCGTCAGAATCGCCAGCAGCGCCATCCCCGGCGTGTTACGCAACTGCCGAATGCCATACCGCAAGTCATACAGAAAATTCTGCATTTCAAATCCTCCGGGGCAAAACGAAGACACGTATCTGACGGAATTTCAGCAGCTGTGGTTCCAATTCAGAGGCATGAATCCTTCATTGGTTTCAGTCGTTTCCGCGCCCCTCGAACCGATCGCAAGCCGCCATCGCATCCAAACCGGCGTTTACCGTCCGAAATCGAACAATTAGCGCCAGATCCATGACCGGCAATCACTTGCGAGGATTCCACTGCTTGTTCTCCGACACTGCTTGGTCGCAACTACCTGTTGTACCTCGTCAACCAGTCCTCCAGCTCCTTCATTACGTCCAAGCGCTGCTCCCACAAGATTGGAAAATGCGGCGACCCCGGATACGTCACCATCCGCACCGTCTTCCCACGCGCTGCCAGAATCTGAAAATACTCCGTCCCCTGGAAGGTCGGTACCCGCTGATCCGCTTCCCCATGCAGAATCAACAACGGCGTCGTCACCTTGTTCGCAAAATACACCGCCGAGAATTTGCTGAAAGCCGCCGGATCCTCGTCCGTCCAGCGCGCGTCATAGTCCACTTGCGCAATATCGCTCGTCCACAGAAAGGGGGCCCAGTCCGTAATGCCGGCACCCTCAATCGCCGCCTTGTACCGCCCCGTCTGCGTCACCGTCCACGACGTCATGAAACCTCCCGCACTCCACCCAAAGATCGCGAGGTGATCCGGATCGGCCCAGCCTTGTGCAACCGCAAAATCCGTCGCGCTGTCCACATCCTCATACGCGCGATCGCCAAAATGCTGGTAAATTGCCGCTAGAAAGTCCGCACCATACCCCGTCGAACCGCGATATTCCGGCTGCAGCACTATGTAGCCCAGTCCCGCCACAGTGCGCGAGAAGGGGTCAAACACCAGTTCGTCGTTTGCCTCGGGCCCTCCGTGCGGCAGAACCAGGAACGGATACTTCTTCCCCTTCTCATACCCCGCAGGAAACGTCGCAATGCCCTCGAGCGAAATCCCGCCTTTGCTCTTCCACTGCACCACCTGCACGGGGCCCAGTTCAATTCCCGCCAGCTGCTCATCGCCCTCATGTGTGATCTTGCGCAGATGATCGCCCTCGACCACCGCGATATTGCTCGTGTGCATCGGATCGCCGATCGCCGTCACGGTAGGCCCATCCCCTCCGCCATACTCGCTCGTCACTGGAGGTCCAACGATCCCGTCCGCCCATCGGAACGCCGTTTTCAGATTGCCGTCGCGAAACTCATCAACCTCAGTTTGCACTCCGTGATCTACGAGAACCCACACCCGCCCCTTTGCGTCGCTCGCAATTTGCACCGCGGTCGCATCCAGGTTTGGTGTGCGGTCTTCCGCCGTTCCACCTGCCGCGGGCACAGTCCACACATGCTCCGGCGTCAGCACGAGCGATTTCGTCGACAGAAATGCGAGATCTTTGCCGCCATTCGCCCATGCAATCCCGTTCACTGAATTCGCAATGTCTGCAACATGTTGCGTGCCTGAGGCATTGCAAACGTCAATCGTCGAGCCCACTTCGTGATGACCGATGCGCGGCACCTGCGACAACACTGCCAGCGAATTCGAGTCCGCGCTCCATGCGGCTGCACTCGCGCCGCCCCCTACCGTGATCGTTCCTGAAATGTACTTAAGATCCTTGCACCACCACGCGCCGCCCGTCCCATCCGCATTCACTACGTAAAGGCTTGTCTCCTCGTTCTCCTGCACATGCCGCGTGTTATCCAGCGGATCCGGTTCCCGCGGATCAGCCGTCATCGCAAACCGCTTCCCATCCGGCGAAGGACTTGCCGATCCCACACCGCGCGGCAGTACCACAACTGTTGACGGCGATGGAGCAATCTTCCCATCCTTCAACGCAAAGATAGCGAACTGCTGATGATCATTCACTTTCCAGCCGCCGTACAGGCCTTGACCATCGCGCGTAAACCCCATGGGATGAAATCCGTCCGGCACGTCAAGCTTCCTCGCGCTGTTTCCATCGGAGCCGATCGTCCACCAGTCGGTATGTGTCGGGCCCTTCTCCGCGCCGTACGTCACGCTGTACAGAATCGTGCCATTCACGCTCACAGCCGCCGCATGCGCACTGTGCAGACCGGCCCAATCCTTCGCTGTAAACGGCCCATGCGCCGGCTTCGCCTGTCCCACCGCAAACGCGCCAGCCAAGACGATCGCCGCGCCGCCAAACGCAAATCTCCGCATCCGAATCCGCATCTCCGGATCCCTCCTAATCTCATTTAACTAATGCCAACAGGGAACCAATCCAAACGAATTGTATTCTGCGGCCTCGGCGTTCCAGCCAATTCTTTGTGACCATCGCCCTCGCCCCTTACTATGGCTCTTCGGAGAATTGACCACATGTGCCCGCATTCTGCCGTCCTTGCTTTCGCTCTCCTCCTTCCTGTTGCCGCAACTGCTCAAGCTCCCACGCAGACTTCGGCCCCACCGCCAACAGAAGAACAAGTCAAGTCCGCAGCCGCATTGCCGTTCCGCGATCCCTCCCTCCCCATCGACCAGCGCGTCGACGACCTCGTTGGCCGCCTCACCCTCGAAGAAAAAGTCTCCCAGCTTATCGATCGCGCCGCACCTATCCCGCGTCTCGACATCCCTGCCTACAACTGGTGGAACGAAGGTCTCCACGGGATCGCCCGCTCCGGCTTTGCCACCATGTTCCCGCAGGCCATAGGCAACGCCGCCACATGGGACGCGCCGCTCGTCCACTCCATAGGCGAAGTCGTCTCCACTGAAGCGCGCGCGAAGTACAACGACGCCATCGCCCACAATAATCACGACCGCTACTTCGGCCTCACCATCTGGTCGCCCAACATCAACATCTTTCGCGATCCCCGCTGGGGACGCGGCCAGGAAACCTACGGCGAAGATCCGTTTCTGACCTCCCGCCTCGGCACCGCCTTCGTTGAAGGCATTCAGGGCGACGACCCCCACTACTTCCGCGCTATCGCCACGCCGAAACACTACGCGGTCCACAGCGGCCCCGAGTCCACGCGCCACAAGGCCGACGTCGATCCCACACCGCACGACCTCTGGGACACCTATCTCCCCGCCTTCCGCGCCACCATCACCGAGGGCCACGCCGACTCCCTCATGTGTGCCTACAACGCCATCGACAAAGTCCCGGCCTGCGCCAGCAAAATGCTCCTTGGCGACATTCTCCGCGGCGATTGGCACTTTCAGGGCTTCGTCACCTCCGACTGCGGCGCCATCGGCGACTTCTCAGAACCTTACGGCCATCACTACTCCGCCGACTTCGCCGCCGGCTCGGCCACAGGCATACTCGCCGGTACCGACACCGACTGCGGCACTGAATACCTCAAACTCATCGACGCCGTCCATAAAGGCCTCCTCACCGAAGCGCAGCTCGACGTCTCCCTTAAGCGCCTCTTCACCGCACGCATGAAGCTCGGTATGTTCGATCCGCCGGAACGGGTCCCGTTCTCAAATATTCAGTTCTCTGTTGTGAATTCGCCAGAAAATGCCGAGCTCGCCCTCCGCGCCGCCCGCGAGTCGATGGTCCTGCTCAAGAACGAGAACGACTTCCTTCCCCTCGATCCCGCGAAGCACCAGACCATCGCCGTCATTGGCCCGCTCGCCGCATCCCGCATCGCCCTCGAAGGCAACTACAACGCCATCCCGGTCCACCCCATACTCCCCATCGACGGCATCGAGCAGGAGTTCGGCTACGATCACGTCCTCTACGCCGAGGGCGCGCCTTACATCATGGGCGGTGAAGTTCCCGTTCCCCGTACCGTGCTCCGCGCCTCTGGCGACTCGACCATAGAAGGACTCGAAGGCCAGTACTTCTCTCACCCCGGTTTCGATGGCGCGCCCGAAATGGTTCGCATTGACAAGGAAATCGACTTCGACTGGGCCTTCGCCAATCCCGTCCAGCCCACCGACACCACGACCCAGGCCTTCGCCGTTCGCTGGGTCGGTGCCCTCAAAGCCCCGGTTGCCGAGACCGACAACTTCCAGGTCCGCCTCCCGTTCTGTTACCCCTGCGGAGACAGGGTCAAGTTCGCCATCTACCTCGACGGTAAACAGCTCGAGGCCGCTGCTCCGCCAACCCCCACCACCAATAAACTCCCGCCCTCCGGCCGCAATTACGGAGCCATCCAGCACTTCGCCATCCCCTTCGCCGACACCCGCCCCCACGACCTCCGCATCGAGTACACCCAGACCGGCCGCATCACCGGAGCGGGCCTCGCCTTCGAATGGAGCCCCCGTCACGAACTCCTTCAGGACGAGGCCGTCGCAGCCGCAAAGAAGGCCGACGCCGTGATCGCTTTCGTCGGTCTCACTCCGCGCCTCGAAGGCGAAGAGATGAAGGTCGACGCCAAGGGTTTTGCCGGCGGCGATCGCACCGACCTCAACTTGCCTGATGTTCAACAGGAAATGCTCGAAGCCGTCGCCAAAACCGGCAAACCCATCGTCGTCGTCCTGCTCAACGGTAGCGCTCTTGCCGTGAACTGGGCCCAGCAAAGCGCCCGCGCTCTCCTTGAAGCCTGGTACCCCGGTCAGTCTGGCGGCCAGGCCATCGCCGAAACCCTCAGCGGCAAAAACAATCCCGCCGGACGCCTTCCCGTCACCTTCTACACCGGTGTCGATCAGCTCCCGCCCTTCGACGATTACTCCATGGCCAACCGCACTTATCGCTACTTCAAAGGCAAACCCCTCTATGCCTTCGGCGACGGCCTCAGCTACACCACCTTCGCCTACTCCGGCGTAAAACTCTCCGCCAAATCCCTCAAAGGAGGCGGCCCGCTCACCGTAGAAGCCGAGGTCCACAACACCGGTTCCCTCCCCGGCGACGAAGTTTCCGAACTCTACCTCATCCCCCCGCAATCCAGCCTCGCTCCCAAACTCGCTCTCGCCGGATTCGAGCGCTTCCATCTCAATCCCGGCGAAACCCGCCACCTCACCTTCACACTCGATCCCCGAACCCTCTCGCAAGTCGATGAAAAGGGAACTCGCGCCGTCGTCCCGGGCACTTACAGGCTTTCACTAGGCAGTTCCCAACCCGACGGCGATGCAGCGTCAGCCGCACAATCCGTCACATTTATCATTGCCGGCAGCAAAGAACTACCTCGCTAGTCGCCGCCGGCTCCAAGGTGTCCTGACAACGGAAGACTGACGACCGGCAACTTGGAACTGCAAACTCAGAACTTCAAAAATTCAAGAATATTTGTTGCAACGAATATCTTCGTCCCACATCCAAGTTGATGAAAGGAGCCAACCCATGGCAACCACCACCTCAACCCCCTCGACCACCACCACCTGGAAACTCGACCCCGCGCACTCGCATGCCGAGTTCAAGGTCAAGCACATGATGATCTCCAACGTGAAGGGTAGTTTCTCCGGACTCACTGGCGACCTCACTGAGCACCTGACCGATTCCTCGCTTTCCTTCATCGAGGCCTCCATCGACATTTCGACAGTCAACACCAACGACGCCCAGCGCGACGGCCACCTCAAAAGCGCCGACTTCTTCGACATCGAGAAGTACCCCACCATGTCCTTCAAATCCACACAGGTCAAGCCCGATGGAGACGGCGGCTACAAGGTCACTGGCGACTTCACCCTCCATGGCATCACCAAGCAGATCACCTTCAGCGTCGAGGGCCCCAGCGCCCCCGGCAAGGACCCTTGGGGCAATATCCGCATCGGCCTTACCGCGACCACAAAGATCAACCGCAAAGACTTCGGCTTGAATTGGAACGCGGCCCTCGAAACCGGCGGAATCCTGGTAGGCGAGGAAGTCCACATCACCGTGGAAGCCGAGTTCATCAAGGCGTAACCGAGTGGTCAGTGGTCAGTGGTCAGTGAACACTAAGCCAATTGCCGCGCGCGAGCCCGCAATACGTGATCAGGAACAGCGAAAAGCAGGTGGCTTTCATTCAACACCTGCCACCTTTGAAGCTCCATTCTCTTCCCCGCCTGTCGTAGGTACGGTCGCGTTTCTGACGGGCATCTTCACGCGCTTTCTCATCACTGACCACTGTTCACCGATCACTTTCGAGAAATACTTGTTGCAACGAATATCCCCCTCGCGCATCCAATATCTGTAAGCATCAGAGGCAAGTCGGAGGTTCACTATGTCGCTTCGTGCGGTCAAACAGATTCTTGAAACCAAGCCCACCATTGAGGGTGCTGGCGTTAAGCTCCAGCGCGCCTTCGGTTTCGGCAAAACCAAGGAGTTCGATCCGTTCTTGTTGCTTGATGATTTCCGCAACGAGAACCCTTCGGACTACCTCGCCGGCTTCCCCTGGCACCCGCATCGCGGCATCGAGACCATCACATACGTCCTTGCGGGCGAGGTCTCGCACGGCGACTCGCTCGGCAACAAGGGCCGCATGACTGCGGGCGACGTTCAGTGGATGACTGCCGGCAGCGGCATCCTCCACCAGGAGATGCCCAAAGGCGATGTCCACGGGCGCATGCACGGCTTCCAGTTGTGGGCTAACCTGCCCTCATCGCTGAAAATGACCGACCCGCGCTACCAGGACATTCCATCAGCGCAGATTCCCGAGGTCACCGAGGATGACGGAACGAAGGCCCGCATTATCGTTGGTGAGTTCTGGGGCAAGCGGGGACCGGTCGAGGGGGTTGCCGCCGACCCAAATTACGTCGACATCTCGGTGCCGCCGAACAAGTTGCGGCGGATTAAGGTCGACGTCACCCGAAACGCCTTCGCCTATGTCTTCGCTGGCGCCGGCACCTTCCGCGACGCATCGGATCCGAAGGCCGTGCTCACCGAGTCGGCGGTCGATCCGAACGCCGCACCAGTCTACGATGCCACGAACCACAAGCTCATATTGTTTGATCGTGGCGACGAGATTGTCGTCCAGGCAGGGCCCGAGGGCATCCGCTTCTTGCTCGTCTCAGGCAAGCCGCTCGAGGAGCCGGTAGCGTGGTACGGCCCCATCGTGATGAACACGCAAGCCGAGTTGAACCAGGCCATGCACGACCTGCAAACCGGCAAGTTCATCAAGCACCAGTGAAAACCCCCAAAAGTGATGGAGGCCTGAATTCAGGCTTTCATCACTTTGACTTCTCTCGCAAATCGCCTAGGGTAGTTAACTACAGTTGATTCGCCGTGTAAGACCGAACAACTTCAACGCTCGAGGGAAGAAGGGCAACAGGAACAGGGGCTCTGCGACGGTCCAACCCGTTCGCTGAGATCGGCAGGAGTTCAACCTCAGCTCCCTTTTCCTGGGTCAGGAGTGCGGCGTGGTCCCCCTCAATGCGGAGGTCGGGAACCTCGATCCTCTCTGCAAGGGCTTGCCGGATTCGTTCGTCCAACCTGTGCTTCGATTCCAGTTCAGCAGCTTCGTCGGATCCCTTCCGTTTTCTGCCGAATAATGAAGATAGGAAACCTTGTTTACTATCGTGTGCCATCGCCTGCGGACTCCTGGGGGAAAGTGGTCGGTGTCGATGCGCTATCCTGCGTCGGGCCGATCCCGGTGCCGAATATCACTGGTAGATCAAGAGTGACACCAATATCACTTTCGGGGCATGTCCGGATGGTCACAGCTAGCCCAAAAAGTCATCGTTGGGTGGGTACTTCCGAGATGTCCTGAAAAGGATCAGAAGCTGAACCTCATCCGAAGATGAGACCGGAGCGCCTCTCACCTGCGATGATCTGCACGGCAGCAGCCGCCTCAGGTTCCCAGGTGTCGCCTCTGAGACCTGGGCTTTTCTTGTGCCCGTCCCGGCAATCTTATAAAGAATCCGGCTCCCCACTTCAACACGACACGCATCCGCAAGCCGTCTCGTTCTGGCCGTAGCTCCACGACTGCCCAATGTAGGCCAGAGAACAATCTTCTAAGGCGTGTTCGGGATCGAGTACGCCGCCAGTTCATCGAGCACAAATAAAGGCCCCAAGAGCCATGAAGGTCTGCATTCAGGCCTTCATCGGGTTGACTTTCCCGCCAAGCGACCGCGCCGGCTCATCACCGTTCGTTGGCTGCGTAAGACCGGGGAACTTCAAAGCTCGAGACCAGAAAGGCACCCTGAACAGGGGGTTTGCGGATGGGGAGGACGCTCGCGGAGATCGGCAGGAGTTCGACCTCAGGTTCAGTTTTCTCTTCCCGGGTCAAAAGAAAAGGCTGATTCTCCTCAAGTTTGGGAACCTCAACCCTCTCGGCGAGGATTTGCTGGATTCGTTCTTCCAACTTGCGCTTCAATTCCAACTCAGCGGCTTCATCCTGTTCCTTCTGCTTTCGGTTCCCGAATAATGAAGAAAAGAAACCTCGTTTGCTGTCGTGTGCCATCGCCTGCGGTACTCCTGGGGGAAAGTCGTCGGTGTCGATGCGCGATCCCGCGCCGGGGCAAAACTCGGGTCCCGAACATTTCCGGTAATTAAAGAGTGTGACACCGATAACACTTTTGGGGTATCCCCGGATGGTCACCGCCGGTAACCAAATAGTCATCGCTGCGAAGGTACTCTGGACACGTCCGAAGTGTCCGCCAGTCTTCATTCCACATACGTTCCTCCGCGAAAGACTGTTCAGATGCTCCGCCCTGAACAAGAACGGCACGGATCTCAGCTGCGCGGAGGACGACATAGCTTTCGTTGTCTTCTCAAAGAAAACAATCTTCATGCTTCAGCGCGGCCGCCGCGACAGGTCAAGTTGCGAGGATATCCGCTGGCGGAATCCCCCGCCGCCGAAGCTCGCGAATGCTCAGCGCATCGTGCCGCTTCGCCAGCCGCCGACCCTGCTCGTCCACGCTTAACTCGCAATGAAACCACTTCGGGTCCGCAAACCCCAGCGCCCGGTTCAGCAGCATTTGCCGCGCCGTCGACTTCAGCAGATCTGCCCCGCGCACCACCTCGGTAATCCGCATCGCAGCATCGTCGGCCACGCATGCCAGCTGATAACTCGGCACCCCATCCCGCCGCCAAACGAGAAAATCGCCGAAATCTAACCCCGCCGCAAACCGCTGCGTTCCCAGATTCGAATCCTCAAACGCAACAGCCTCCCCATTCGGCACCCGGAACCGCCAGTTCATTCCGCCGGGCCCATCCCCCATCTCGTCGGAAATCTCAAACACGCCCTCGCCCGTGCGCAATGGCCGACACGTTCCCGGATACACCGGTTCATCTTCCGGATCCTGTCCCCGTCCAGCGCCCTCATGCGGAGCACTCACTGCTGCCGCCAGATCCTTCCGCGAACACCGGCAGGGATAAATAAATCCTCCCTCGCGCAATCGCCTCCACGCCGCAAGATAAACCTCGCCCCGCTCGCTTTGCGCATACGGCCCGAACGCCCCACCCACATCCGGTCCTTCATCCCAAGCCATGCCCAGCCAGCGCAGATCTTCAAGCGCAGCCTCGGCATACTCCGCCCGGCTTCGATCGCGATCCAGATCCTCCATCCGCATCACCAGCGCGCCGCCCGCATCCTGCGTCCGCTTCCACGCAGTGAAGAATGTCCGCGCATGCCCAATGTGCAGATATCCCGTAGGCGAAGGCGCAAGCCTGCCCCGATAATCCGATTCCGAAAATGAAAAAGGGCCGGCCACTTCAATTCAAGTGTAGCCAGCCCCGCAAACCTTTGAGCCCGAGTCTCAGCAATTCAAAAACTACAAACTCTGGCCTTCGAACTCTCGCTCAATCCTTGCCATCGCCGTCCTGTTCGTCCTTGTCTGCGTCATCTCCGTGATGATGGTGCTCGTATTTCCCAATGTTCTCGCTCAGGTGACTCGGATCCACTGAAACCTGCACCACATCCATCTCATTCCCATCCAGATCGAGCACAAACAGCCCCATGCGTGGACCTTCAGGATGCATATAGATCATCGTCTGGCCATTGCCTTTGCGGCTGGTCTCGCGAATCACACGCTCCCATTCCGCGCCCAGCTTCTGCTCCACCATCTTGTTCAGTTCTTCGCCGTCCACGTCCGCGTTGAAGTCGTCGATCTCGGCGACATGCACGCCGTTCACGCCGCCATTCGTCGCCTTATGCGAGATGAGGCTGATGAGACCGAGGAAAGGAATGCGCTGCGCATGCACGTGGTAGCGCGATTCAATCGAACTCACCACGCCATCAAATCCGCCCTGCGCGCCGTTCGCCAGCACCACCACCGGCACGGCCAGTGCTACGAAGCAAATGGGGAAGAGGATGAAGCGCTTCATTGGTCACCGTCCTTCTTGGTCTTGTCCTTCTCGAACTTGTCCTTGTTTTTCCCGTGCTCTTCCTTCTGGATGTCGCCCAGCATGCCCAGTCCGCCGATCCCGCCCAGCTTGCCCAGATCATCCATCTTCACCGGCCCCAGGATCAGCACAATGCTCAATTCCTTTGGCTCCACGTCGAGAATGAACATGCCGTGGGTCTCGCCGTTCACGATCTTCATCATCACGTCGGTGCTCTCGCCGCTCTTCTTGTCGCGCTCGCGCACAATCGGCGTCCAGTCGCTCGTCTCAAAGTAGGCGCGCAGTTTCTGGATGTCATCCATCGAGTACTGGCCTTCCTTGTCGAACTCGTAGTCGCGCACATAGATGCCGTCGAGTCCCTCGATCAAATGCCGCGTCGATGCCTCATCCTGGTCCTTGCCGCTCATAAACTTCGCAGCAAAAGCGAGCATGTTCTTGCCCAGCGTCACCTCGGTCACATTCGAGGCCTTGGCAGCCAGTTCCTTCTCGACAGGCGACGGCAGCGGCAGTTGCGAATTCTGCGCCACCGCCGGCACAATCAACCCCACCATCACCAGAAGCAAAGCTGCAATCCAATTCTTCATCGATCTCTCCTTAAACCTTGGCCTTGATTACTGCTCGGTGCGATTGCGCACCGCGAGCCGCCGATTCATGTCATTCAATGCGTGATTCGTAATGCGCAGCGCCGTCAACACCTGCTGCTTTGCCTTTTCGCCCTTGCGCCGGTCTTCGACCTGCCGCCAGCTGTACCCGCCGGCAATCACTCCCACCAGAAGCACCGATGCCGCCAGCCGCTGCCACCACATCGTGTTGCTATGCGCGCGCTCAGTGCGGCGCGAGATGCGCTGTTGCAGAATCCGGCCCTTCAAACTCGGAGGCGCCGGCCTGCGCTCCATCGCTTGTCGCAATTCCCGATCGAATTCGTCAATTTGTTCAGGCTGATCAGGCCGTTCAAAGTCCACGAATGTACTCCTTCAAGTGCGTTGTTGCCTTCGACCGCAACAGCTTCAATCCACGTTGCAGATTGCTTTTCACCGTCGCCACCGGAGCGTCCACCGTCGCCGCAATCTCTTCCGGCGTCAAATCTTCCTGGTACCGCAGGACCAATGCTGCCCGCTGCGCCTCTGGCAACGTCGAAAGCAACTGTTCCAGTCGCGCGCTCAAGGGCGACGACCGCTCCTCCGCCGGCGCACCGTGATTCTCTTCAATCTCCACCCACAGGTCAACACCGCGCACCTTGCGCCGCCGCAGCGCATCGGCAGAGCGATTCATCGCCACGCGCCGCAACCAGAACATCGCGTGCTCAGGGCTTTCGATCCTGTCCATATGCCTGTCCAGCTCCAGAAAAACGTCTTGCGCAACCTCTTCCGCCAATCCGCGGTCGCCGGTCATGCGCCACGCCAGCGAAAACACCATGGACTGATGCTCGTCCACCAGTCGCTCGAAATCCGGGTGCCACTTCTCGGCCATGGGTTTCGCTTCTACTCTCTTATCCGCAGGGGAACGCGGTTCAGGATGCAAAAGGTACGTGTTGGACGAAAGAAAGTTCATCCGGGGAGGGGATATTACCAAAAGCTGAGCACACCCACGAGTTGAAGGGATCATTAGGCTTGAAGCGAATAAAATCACCGCATCCATACAGGACATCCCGGCCCGTACATGAGGACAAGTGCTATGAGATGCAAGACTTTACTCGGCCTGTTGATCCTCGGATCGTTGTGTTTTTCAGGTTGCGGGGGTATCACCAAAACCAGCACTCCACCTCCACTATCCCCCACCATCACTGCGGTCAGCGTCTCCTGCGTCGCGTCCAGCCTCCAAACCGGCCAGGTCAGCCAATGCTCCGCGTCCGTCTCGGGAACGGGCAGCTACAGTTCCGGCGTGACCTGGTCTGCAGTCTCCGGAACCGTTTCAAGCACTGGCCTCTATACAGCTCCATCAACTGTGCCGGCGTCAGGTTCAGATAACGTCAAGGCAACATCCGTACAGGACACCACAAAACTGGGAACAGCATCGATCGCCATTACCGCACCAGCGAAACCGACGATCACCGGCCTCTCACTCAGCTGCAGCCCATCCTCCATCACCGACATCCAGACAGCATCCTGCACTCCCACCGTCACCGGCACTGGAGCCTTCACGAACACCGTGAATCTGTCCCTCAGCCCAACTGCGTCGGGAACATTGAGCGCAACGACTGGCGTTAAATCCGGCACGGCCGTCACCTTCACTCCCGCGAATACCGGAGCAGATTCCGTCACCATCACTGCAACCTCCACAGCAGACTCGACAAAGTTCAATTCAGCACCGATAACGGTGACAGCATCGACGGCAGGACCGAGCTGCTCAAGCATGAATGTTGGAGACAACGCCAGCCTCAACGGCTTTGTTCCGTTTCCTGCCACCACAGCGTGGAACACCGACATCTCCTCTGCTCCTCTCGACCCGAATAATGCCGCCATTACCTCTGCCGCGGGGTTTGCAGGCCTGCATCTGCATCACGACTGGTCTTCAGTAGCCGGAGGAAACTACGGCATCCCGTATGTCGTTGTCGATTCGAGCACGACCCCCTTGGTTCCGATCTCCGTGGTCGATTACGCCAGTGAAAGTGATGTCGCTCTTGCCCCGTTCCCGATCACCGCGCCCATTGAGGGCTCTCCAGCCGATTGCGATGGATGGCCTGATACCTACGTCGGCGACTCGCACGTGCTCGTGTTGGACCGCCATGCCTGCATGCTCTACGAAACCTTCAACACGCATCGCTGCAACGGAGCATGGAGTTCATCGTCGGAAACAATCTGGGATTTGAGGAATTATGACCGTCGCCCCTGGGGCTGGACCTCCGCAGACGCAGCTGGTCTTCCGATCTTTCCCGGCCTTGTGCGCTACGACGAAGTCGCCGCTGGCACAATCAATCACGCCATCCGCTTCACCATGCAGCAAACAAAGAACGACGCCAATGGCGGCTACTTCGTCGAGCCCGCAAGTCACGCAGCGGGAACCGTCTATGGAGTCAGCAACGTAATGGGGATGCGTATCAGGCTCAAGGCCAGCTTCGACATCTCCGGTTTTTCCCCCGCCAACCAGGTGATCCTCACCGCCATGAAGAAGTACGGAATGATCCTGGCGGACAATGGCAGCTACTTCTACTTTCAGGGAGTGCCCGATCCCCGCTGGAATGACGACGACCTAGTCAACCTCGACGCCATTCAATCTTCGAATTTCGAAGTCGTGCAGATGACGCCCGCATTCCCCGGTTACGATGCCAATTCTGCCCCCACCGGTGCACCACCGACAATCAACACCTTCACATCGTCCGCCTCATCCGTCGCGGCCGGAACACCCGTCACGCTCACCTGGACAACAACCAACGATTCGTACGATTTCATCGACGTGCTTGGAGGAGTAAACGGAGGAAGCGTAACCACAACGCCGACTGCCACAACGACCTACACCCTGAATGCGACCAACCAGTACGGACGCTCGACAATGCAGGTCACCGTTACTGTTCAGTAGACGAAAGACGCAAACCGCGTACGGGTTGACAGATATCGGCTGGTGGTCAGGAACGCCCTGCACTACGAGGATTCATGTTAACGGGAATGCGATAAGCTTTCAGAAGCATCTCTTGACTCCGCAGGTACGTGGCATTTTTTGCTCTCTGGAAGATGGCCAGTGGTTGGCGGTCCATCTTAGGTGCGTTGAAACCTCGCAGTAGTTGACTTAGGAGAAGAAACATTCGTGGCCCCCATACTTCTCTGGCTGATCATGTTTCTCTGCCTGGTGATCTCGGTTGTCAAATACCTGATGGGGCTGATCCTCAGGCTTTCTTTTTCCAGCGCCAAAATCCGCAAGGATTACACATGGCAGCCCAAGGTGAGCGTTCTGATGCCCTGCTTCAATGAGGGCAAGACCGTCTATCAGACCGTCGAAAGCATCAGCAAGAGCAATTACCCGGCCGACAGCTTCGAAGTCATAGCCCAGGACGACTGCTCCGTCGACGACAGCTACGAATGGATGCTGAAAGCGCAGCGCGACTTCACCAACATTCCCATCCGCGTCGGCCGCAACCGATTCAACTGCGGCAAAGCGCGCACCGTCTGCAACGCCCTCGAACACTCGAACGCTGAAATCATCATTTCCATCGACTCGGACTGTATCTTTCATCCCGACGCCATCCGCGAACTGACGGCCTGTTTTGCCGAGCCAGGCATCGGTTCAGTAGGTGGCCGCGTTGGCGTCAGCAATCCCAACGACAACGTCATCACCGCCATTCAAACCATCATTTACTATTCCGCATTCGAGCTCTACAAGATCCCCGAGAACTGGACGCGCAGTGTCTGCTGCATCAGCGGATGCCTGTTCGCCATTCGCCGCGAGTTGCTGCTTGAGATCGAGCCTTTCATTCGCGCCCGCCACTGGTTTGGAATTCCAGTCAACCAGGGCGAAGACCGCTTTCTGACCCACCAGACGCTGCTGCGCGGATATGGCACCTATATCAACACCGACGCGCTCTGCTGGACCACGGTTCCCAACAAACTCTCTGTGCTGTTCAAACAGCAGCTCCGCTGGCGGCGCAGCATTGTGCGCGATTTTTTCTACACGCTCCGCACCTTGCCGCAACACGTTTTTAAGTTGCATCCAAACACCGTGCTGACGCTGGTTCTTACCCCGCTCGGAGCCATCGTCGCGCTGCTCGTCGTCGTCACCATGCTCACCACCGATCCTATGGCCTGGGCGGGTCCCACTCCGCTGGTCGTTTATCTCGGCATCGCCGCCGTGCTCAGCTGGGTCATCAAGAAATACAGCTCCCGGGAAACTCTTCAGCATCCGCTGGCCTTTGGCGCCTACATCGCATGGTCGATAGCCAGCTCGCTCTTTATCACGCCCCTCGCTCTTTGCACCATGGACTCAGCCGATTGGGGCACTCGTACCAAAGAACAACCGGAGGACCCTCTTGGCCACGCCAGAAGTTGATCCCTTGCCCGCTGCCAGAAAGCCGATGCTGCGTCAGCCGCTGCAGTCCTACGCATACAAATCCGTGCTGACCACCTATCGCATCTTTGCCATCGCCATACTCTATGCGGTGCTGCTTGGCGTTCTCTGTTACGCCTTCGTGATGGGCTTTTACGCCGTCAACAAGAGCTGGGCCGCGCCGGTCATCCTCTCCGCATCGGATGAAAAGAGCCTCGACTTCATGCAGAAGCTGGTCGTGAGCCGCCAGACCATCGAAGACCTCAAGGTCGATATTCTTCGCCAGCAAACCACTCTCGCGGAAATGGCCAGGCACCGCGCCTCGCTGCTGGCGCTCGATCCTGAGTTGCAGGCAGCCATCGTGCGCGAACGCCAGCACGACAGCCTGACCGGCCCGCAGCTTGCCGAACTCGACAAGCAAAAGCAGGCAGACAATCGCAAGACTCAGGAAATTCTCACGCAGCTTCGTCAGCTTGAATCTGCAATCAAGAGCGATCTTGCCAATGGCCTCATCACCAAAGGCGATGCAACCACGCAACTGGCAGCGCTGAACCAGGCCGAAAACGCGTACACCGACAGCCGCATCGCCGATGTGCTGCTCACCGACAACGTACTCGACAAGACCACGATCGGAACCAGGTCTCTGGATGCGATTGAAAAGCAGGCCGAGCTGCGTTCCAACATTGCTCAGCTCGATGTAACTCTCAGCGTGGCGGAGAAGCAGTTGCAGGAAGACAATCGCCAGGTAGAACGCTTGCGCGATGCCATCACCATCGCCAAGCAGAGCCCCTATTATCTGAACGCCAGCGGCGACCAGCGACTTTATTTTGCCTTTGTTCCCTATGACAATCAGGCCAACGCCACCGTCGGGGCGCCTATCTACGACTGTTACCTCAACATGGCCCTGTGTCGCAAAGTGGGCAGCGTGAAGCAGATCTTTCTCGGCGAGCAGGTCATCAGCCATCCCATATTCAAGACCCAGGTGCGCGGCCTCACTATCCTCATGGACTTGTCGCATCGCGAGTCTGCAAAGTCACAGACAGTGTTCCTCGGCCACAAGCCGCTGTTCTTCTAGCCGTCGTACAGCATTGGATTTTTCAGGGAGCGTACTGATGCGCCGAATCTCGGGTCGATATCTTCTTGCAGTTTTGCTGCTTTCCATCTCGACAACTGCCTTGGCACAAAACCTTGATGCCGATCAGAAGGCCTATTGCACATATCTCGATGAACAGGCCAAGGCCCAGAGTGATTTGCTGCGCACGCCGGGCGCCCTCGGCGCCTTTACGCAACCTGATACAGGACTGCCTTTGCAACTGGTTGCCGGCGCTCAGCTCAGTCTCTCCAACCTGAAGAAGTCCGGCATCACTCTAGAGGCGGCGCGCAAGAACTGCGAACTCTACAAAGCCGCGACCACCGTGCAGCTGACCCTCCAATATGCATTGCCTGCAGTTGAGAAGGATGCGCTCACCCATCGCCTTCTTCTCATCGACGAGGCGTCGAAATCGCTCGAAGCGCTCATCGCCACGACAACGCAGATGGTTCAGGCTCAGGACATGACTCGCCCCATGCTTGTCTCCCTGCTTTCGACTCGGATCAAGCTCGATGAGGATCGCGCCGACACGCAGACCAAGATTGCCGCACTCTACGTCCCCCAGCTTTCTGATCAGCCACTCAAGCTGCAAGTCGGCGCGAAGCAATCCAGCGACAGTGCCGAACAAAGCGCACAGGCTCGTCTCAACCGCCAGAACAACTGGGATGTTGCCCTCACGGTCGGCGCTCATCAGCAGCTCAACCCAGTCGCCAATGGCACTCAACCGTACGGCGAGGTCAGCGTCACTTACAATCTCGGCAGTCACGCTATCGACAGGCACCTCGACCGCTCCGTCGACGCCTACGCTGGTTGGAAAAAGGTGCAGGAGAGTGATGTTGAGCGGGGCATGGAGGTGCTGCGCGATCAGGTCCAGCGAACCATCACCGTGCAAACCAATCGCTTGAATTCTCTCCAGCAGGAGGCCGCGGAGATCAAGAAGAATCTCAAGCTGGTCAGTGATGCCAATACCAGCGCCGCCCTCGATTTTCGCAATCAGCTGACGTCAACTCAGCTTCTACTCGGAATCGAAACCGGCGATGCTACCTATCGGCGTGAGCATCTCCAGGATTTTCTCAGCAAAAACTTCTGATGCTCTGACACGCAGGATCAAGCTCATCGTGTGCCCATCTATGGTCCGGTCGGTTTCGTCAGCCTATTGCGGAATTGTGGATGGGCAAGAGCCGAGCGCAGTTGTGTCGAGTCCGTCCGTCTGCTATTTTGTCGTGGATGCCGCCGCGTGAGCCCGAACAGCTTAGCAAGAGCATAGAGACTCTTTATCGCTCTGAATCGGGCAGGATTCTGGCAACCTTAGTGCGCCTGCTTGGCGATCTCGATGTCGCCGAAGAGGCCATGCACGAGGCCTTTGCCGCCGCACTGGACGCATGGCCGCAGGCTGGCATTCCGGACAAACCCCGCCCCTGGCTCATATCAACCGCGCGCTTCAAGGCCATTGATGGGATGCGCAGGCGGGCGCGCTTCGACGCCGCGCAAAAAGACCTTGAGCTCTACCTTGAGACGAGCGTCAACGAGACGTCTTACGAAGATGAGGAGATCGAAGACGACCGTCTCCGTCTCATCTTTACCTGCTGCCATCCCGCTCTGCCGTCAGAAGCACAGGTTGCGCTCACTTTGCGCGAAGTCTGCGGCCTGACCACGGAGGAGATTGCCCGGGCATTTCTGGTTACGCCGGCAGCGCTCGCTCAACGCATTGTGCGCGCCAAGGCAAAGATTCGAGAGACACCGATTCCGTACGAGGTGCCGACGCCGCAGGAGTTGCCGGAGCGGCTGGACGCGGTGCTTCAGGTCATCTATCTCGTCTTTAACGAGGGTTACTCGGCCGCGGCGGGAGCGGAGGTAACGCGGGCCGAGCTAACCGGCGAGGCGATTCGACTGGGCCGGTTGCTGACCGAACTCCAGCCAGAGCCGGAGATCCCAAAGCCGGAAATCATGGGGCTGCTTGCCCTGATGTTGCTGCAGGAATCCCGTCGCGCCGCGAGAACCTCTCCGACCGGAGAACTGATTTTGCTGGAAAATCAAGACCGCTCGCTCTGGAACCGGGAGCAGATCACGGAGGGAGTGGCATTGCTGGAGAAAGCCCTGAACTCCCGCCGCTTCGGCCCTTACACCCTGCAGGCTGCGATTGCGGCCGTTCATGCGGAGGCGGAATCGGTCGCTGCGACCGACTGGCGGCAGATTGTTGCGATTTACGACCAACTGGTACGAATTCAGCCTTCGCCGGTAGTCCATCTCAATCGCGCCGTGGCCATTGCCATGCGCGACGGTCCAGAGGCCGGTCTGGCGCATATCGACGCGGTGTTGGAACATGGCGAATTGGCAAATTACTATCTGGCGCATTCAGCCCGTGCCGATATGTGCCGCAGGCTAGGCAGGACCGCTGAGGCCCGGGCTTCTTATGAGAAGGCGCTGGCGCTGACCCAACAGGAACCCGAGCGGCAATTCCTGCAGGAACGGATTCGGCAGCTGAAATAAAAACAAATGGGGAAGGAACAAAATTTCTTTGACGGTTCGTCGAATTCCGTTCCAGCCGTTCGACTATAGGTTGAAAGCGGGGAAGCCAACAAACAGCTAAACCCGAAAACAAGCCACTCAACCATCGCACAACCCAAAGGAGATTTCACAATGCGATTCATGATCATCCTCAAAGGAACCCCAGAGACAGAAAAAAAAGCTCCCGATCCACAGCTCATGGCCGAGATGGGCAAGTTCAACGAAGAGCTCATCAAGGCTGGCATCGTGTTGGCGATGGACGGTCTCCAACCCAGCTCCAAAGGGGCACGCGTCAAATTCTCCGGCAAGAACCGCACCGTCATCGACGGCCCCTTCACCGAGGCCAAGGAGCTCATCGCCGGCTTCTGGATCTGGAAGGTCAATTCCCTCGAAGAGGCCATCGAGTGGGTCAAACGTGCCCCCAGCTCCGGCTCCGACGACTACGAAGTCGAAATCCGCCAGGTCGGTGAGATGGAAGACTTCGCAGACATCCTGTCCGAAGAGGAGATCCAGCACAAAATAGCGAAACGGGCTGAGCTGGCACTTCAGACCTCCGACAAATAGCCGCACTTGCATCCATGGATCGAAAGCGGGTGGGATCGGTAGCAGTGTCCGCTACCGACCCACATCAAGCATCGCACCATCGAAAACCGTATGGCGCATCGGGTCCGCGGCCGTCGTCGCCTGCCGGGCCCCGGTCGCAGTGCGCGCGATTTTTTTCAAACTGGCCTGACAGCTGGCATCGGAATGGGAATTGATCCAATGGGCCGACGTGGCCCACGCTTAGGAGGAAAACAATGCGGAAAAAGAAGGTTGGCGCGATCGCAATCAAAAGCTTCACTCTGCTGGTCGTGCTCGGTACGGCGTACAAGGCGATGGCACAGGATGCCCCGACACCTTATTCGAGCATGGCTCCAATCGAGCGATACCTCATGACGGATCGGGGTGCGGAGATAGCCTTGGCGCGAAGTGCGGCGCCGGAGTCCGTTTCACGCGAAGCAGAGGTCGAGGTTCTTGGACGTAATGGTTTCGAAACAGCGGTCAAAGGCAAGAATGGTTTCGTGTGCATCGTGGGGCGTTCTTGGACTTCTGCCGTTGATCCTGACTTTTGGGATCCGAGAGTGCGGGTCCCCATGTGTGTGAATGCGGCAGCCGCGCGTTCCTACCTTCAACGCATCACCAAGATATCCGGCTTGATCCTGGCGGGACGAACGCAAGCTCAGACGAACGAGGCCATTGCCTCTGCCATCCACCAAAAGCAACTACCGGCGATGGAATCCGGTGCGATGTGCTACATGATGTCGAAGCTGGGATTCGGCGGCGACACCATCCCACACTGGCCTCCCCACCTCATGTTTTTCTATTCGGACTTCGACCCCGCAACCTGGGGAGCGAATTTGCCGGATTCTCCCGTCTTTGCGGTTGCTGATCCCATGGAGCACCTGACTACATTCGTGGTCCCTGTGCAACGTTGGTCAGACGGAGCACAATTTGTCGAAAGCTCCGTACCCGGGCATCGTCACTAGCAGCGTGACTGACCCCAGGGAAAAAAACGGAATAAGCGCTGGTACATAGGAGGGGGTAGGACAATCAATGAGAAATGTAATCTTCGCAATCAACATTACCCTGGATGGCTGCTGCGACCACACCAAGCAATCTGTCGATGAGGAAAAACTTGAATATTTTACTCATCTCACGCGAGAGGCTGACCTGCAGGTCTTTGGGCGTAAAACCTATCAATTGATGGTTCCCTATTGGCCCGACGTCCTCAAAGGCCCATCCGAGACAAAGGCAGATATCGATTTTGCCCGGGCATTTTGCTCCACAAACAAAGTTGTTTTTTCACGATCCTTAGACAGTGTTGAAGACAGCAATACGCGAATTGTTCGTGGGAGCCTTCACGAGGAAATACTTAAACTGAAACAAGAACAAGGCAAAAATATCCTGGTCGGTGGCGTAGATATTCCTTCACAACTGATCGAGCTTGGCCTGGTTGATGAATATCGTTTTGTCATTGGTCCAGTCGTTGCAGGAGAAGGAAGACGGTTGCTGGAAGGCGTTAGCCTTCCGCAGCGACTGCAACTAAAACTTGTTGAGTCAAAGATCTTCAAATCAGGAAGTGTTGCGCTTCGTTACTTGAAACAGTGATGGCAACATTTGCGGGTGGCCCAGTATCTCAATCTGTCACTGAAGATGGTACCCCACGTCTGGATTTTCATACCTGGGATCCGGCCGATTTCCGACCCGCGACGAATCGAGACATGGGGCACCCGGCAAGATCGGATTCGCCAGTTGAAATAAAAATTGGGATAGCTGTCGATTTTCCGTTTCCCCAACGACTATAGGACAAAAGAAGCCACAGAAAACAAGGAGAAAAAGTCATGCCACAGTACTTGGTTTGTAACTACATGCCCGACGACTTCGACCCGTCCACCGTAACCCAAGCGATGATTGACGAGATCCACGCGCTCAACCGCGAATTGGATGCTGCCGGCGTGACGAAGTTCGCCTGCGGAATTGCCCCGCCCGCCAGCGCCAAGACGGTGCGGAAGCAGTCAGACGGCAAGGTGCTTGTCACCGACGGGCCGTACGCCGAGACCAAGGAGCACATGGGCGGATTTTGGATACTGGAATGCGCCGATATGGACGAGGCACTCGCGTGGGCGCGTAAGGGCGCCATCTCTCCCGATGCGGTGGGCGAGGTGCGTGAGCTTCTTTTCTTCCCGGCTCCGGAACTAGAACCCAGCGAAAGCAAGTAAACAACCTGGCTTCCGCAGCCTCGGAACACGCGTCGTAGTGCTCCGCTCGCATTGAATATTCAACGGAAAACTGGGGACAGATGAAACGTTCCCCAGTTTCTTCCGTGCGGCTATGTCGCAGATTAGGGCGGATTCCGGAAGACCGTGCTTCCTGTGAGAAAGCTGGCCCTGGTTCGGCACGAGCCAGAGCCGGTTCCTCGCAGGGCGACTGAGGGAATTGCAAAAAAAATGCTCTGCCGTCGATTTTCCCCGCGCGCGACGACTATACGATGAACGATCCAGCGCGCAGGTCAGTGCTGCTGGTCCCCACCACGAGGAGAAGAGCAATGAAATACATCTGTTTGGGGTACATCGCGCCGGGAAAATTCGAAGGGATGACCGAGGACGATCGAAACGCAGTGCTCGACGACTGCTTTGAGCACAATGACCATCTGCGCGCCAACGGACATCTTGTAACCGAAGTAGCTCTTCAGTCTCCCGAGACCGCGTTGACCGTGTACTGGAAAAACGGCAAAACCGCGACGACCGACGGCCCCTATGCGGAAACCAAAGAACAGCTCGGCGGCATTCAAATCCTTGAGGCGCGCGACCTCAATCACGCCATTCAGCTCATCTCGCAACTTCCAGGCTTTAAGTATGGACTTGGACCGATTGAGATACGGCCGGTGGCGGATCTGGACGAAATGATGAAGGAGAGCGAGCAGCGACGACGAAAGAACACAGCACGTTGAGAGCCAGCCCCGCGGTGGCCGATAGGAAGGACGCCGCGAAGCCGGGTCGGCCAAGTCATTATTCGGTTGCGATGGGTTGCCAAAGCTCGACGCGGTTTCCTTCCGGATCGGTGATCCAGCCAAACCTTCCAAAGTCATAGCTTTCGCGTTTTGGATCGACGGTGACACCTTCGCCTGTCAAACGGTCCAGCACACCATCCAGATCGTCCACCTGCAGATTGATCATTGCTTTCTGTGCTGCAGGAAAGTACGCATTGTCTTGTTTGAAAAGGGCGAAGACGACCCGAGCGTGTTGCGTCGGGGCAGGATACGCGTATGCTCCCTCGGACTTCACCAGCCCGAGATGCTGCTCATACCATTGATAAAGAGCTTTTGGATCATCGGCTCGCAAAAATATTCCGCCAAAGCCAGTGATTGAAGTCATGCAGCCTCCTTTGAGAAATGTTTGCTAGTGAGAACCGTGTGACAGCCCAGAAGATGAAAGGTCGGCACTTACGTCCCGGCCTTTTGATTTTAGGTGGTCATGACTGCGCGAGCGGCCGTGGGTTCGACAGGGGCTTTGCGGCGGAGGACGGCAGCAGAGATGAGAGTAATGATAAGACCGACGGGCAGCGGCTCCATGAAAGTGTAGGCCATGTTGACGAAGGGGTTCTGGTAGAGCTGCTGAGAGCGCTCGATGGCAGCGACCCGCGCGGCGATGGCGGCGGGGTCAAGTCCGGAGGACTGGACCTTGTGAATCTGCCCGGCGAAGTAGCCATCCATGAAGTGGGGCATGAAGTTGAAGTAGAGAACCTCCCACGTGGCGACGTAGCAGACGGTGGTGATGAGGGTGATCAGGATGCCGCAGGCGAAGGCGCGGCCGAAGGAGATTTGCCCGGCGAGGTTGTTATCGCGGTAGCTCCGAATACCGAAGTAGATGAGCAGGAACGACGCCACCATGATGGTGTAGCCGACAGCCATGCTTTGGCCGGAGCTGATCTTGTGGGCGAGCAGAAGCGAGCTGTCCATCAGGACGGAGATCATGACGCCGGAGATGAGGCCGAAGGTGAGGACGGTTTTCTTCATGGCTGGCTCCTGTTTCGAGAGAGGACCGAATGAGCATGGAGTCACTGTGCGTTGTAACAGGACCGGATGTCGTCACCCTTTCGGATGATTTTTTGGGGAATGGAGCGGAATTCACGCTTTCGGGTGACACGTTGGTAGTGGGTCGGTTTGAATCCGCAGGGTCAAATCAGACGTTTCGTTATTGCCAGTTATCTGCCAATAACGCAATTATTTGGTCTACTTGGTCAATGATCAACGATCTACTCTCTGATGCTTCTTGTGCGGAAGGCATTAACCAGAGGCCCGAATCATTGACTCATTTACTGGTCTTTACGATGCAATCGCTCAATCTGTATCGCCACACCTCATGGTGACTCTCTCTGACTACGGAGACATGTTCGGGCAACTCCACGCCATCTACAGTCTGGTAGGTAAAGCTGAAGATCAGTCGATGGCCAACCTCGGAATTCCCGTTCTCACCCATGGTCAAGGACGTCAAAACCAATCCATGCTGTCCAGGTGTGAAGGTTGTCTCGAGTTGGTTGGATTGGGGTGCTTTCAAGCCGAACCTCTGCAGGCGCATATCGGGGGCTAGAAACATCTCGACATCTGAGCCCTGCAGCTTGTAGGTAAGTTTGTAGCCGGACGGGGATTGCTCGAAGGAGACAGGCGTACCGGGATCGGGAAACATCGTGTTCGTACTTGCGGGCCACCAGGCAGAGATGCTCTTTCGCACCGCGTGCTCCAGCAGGAGCTCGGCCATCCCGCCGTGAGGAAGCTTGCCGATTGCGTCGTCGGTAAGTCCGGAGGAAACGGTAACATTCTGCGCCGTCATCGCGACGCGGTTCCGAATCGGCTGAAGGATCGTTTCCAGTTCCTCGTCTGTCCCTTCGTCTCCTACGCGCGTCGTCTCGGTGAAGTGCTCCTTCCAACTGAAATCGACAGCGCAATCGAAGGACCGCAGGTTCCTGTCAAACGGAGCATCATATTTCTCGCGCAGCTGCTTGAGCAGCGCCTGGTCTGTCTTCGTTCCTTGAGCGTGGCAAAGCATAGCGCAAAAGCAGAACACGATCGACGCACGATAAATCTGCATCACACAATCTCCACTGAATGGAATGAGAGCCGAGTTGAGAATGAGTGGCGCCAGCATACATCAGGGCGAAGAAGGCAGCCAACTTCATGATGGGCCAGCTCTTGCTGTTTCCCTTAAAGCGCCCGAAGATCCAGTAACGCAGTTGCTCGATGCGCCCGGGCCTTCGCCCACTCGGAAATTGACACTTTACTTCAACGCTGGTTCGATCCGCAGACTCAAACTGGCGCACTGCCGGCGCGTTCACGGCAGGATGCCTAGTTCTTTGCCGCGCTGGACAGCCTGGGTGCGGCGGGCGGCTCCGAGCTTGTCGAAGGCGCGGGAACAGTGTGTCTTGACGGTGTTTTCAGAAACGAAAAGGTGCGCGGCGATCTCGCGATTGCTGAAGCCGCGGGCGACCAGGGTGAGGATTTCGAGCTCGCGTGCCGTGATGCCAAGGGCCTGCTGTTGGGCCTGCTGGTGGGCAGTATTGGGAGCGATGGGTTTGAGAGTGGGCGCTTCCGCGGAGACCAGCACTTCCTTCACCACGACTGTTTCGCGGATGGTCTCGCGGATAGTGACGCGACTGCGCGTGATTCTGAGGCCGAGCCAGATACCGAAGGTCGCGAAGAGGATGGCGACGAGCGCGCTGTAGAGCTCGACGGAGTGCTCGATGATGACGAAGCGGTATTCGGTGTACTGGAGGGCGGCGATGAGGAGGCCGCCGACGAAACCGAAGATGAGGACGTGGCGCTTCATGATCGAGTTGTGAAAAAGTATATCCTCGCCTCCCCCTGACTCCACTCACGCCTCAGGGCTCTACAAACAAATGCTCCATGAAGAGTGCCTGCTCGGAATCGAAACCGGCGATGCGACGTATCGGTCTGATCGTCTCCAAGTGTTTCTCAGCAAAAAACTTCTAATGCTCTGACGAGCAGAATCAAACTCATGGTGCATTCATCTGTGGTGCGGTTTGTTTTGTAAGAGGAGTCTTCGATACCGGGTCTTCGTTTTGTTCGCAACCAATCGCGCGACAAGCGTGGAGAGACAATAGCTGATATCAAGACCGATCGGGCATCAAAAGAAGTCTTGCGCTTTGATTCGTCGCACAGTCCCGTCCGGCATCGTCAACGAATGCACGCTTCCGACTTCGGCCATTTGGAATGCGATGATCGCCTGGAGAGACCAGGACGAGAGCGGCTTTCCGTCAATCAGGGCGATTTTCTCTCCCTTCTTGAATCCAGCAGCTTCAGCGGGGCTGTTCGGAGCAACAAAGGCAACGACAAACGAGTCTGTCGACTTCTTGTCCAGTACCAGCCCAATTCGATCCCTTTCTATGGGCTTCTTTATCGCAGCGTAATCAGGAACCGCATAGAGCCGATCGTGAGAATAGTCGACGATCAACCTGAACCTGGCCAGCAGTGGCAGGCCGACGCCGCCGGTTATCGAAGCCGGAGGAACTTCGGAATCAGGTATCAAAGCAATCGGCGTGCTCGGAAAGTCGATACCGCCAAAACTGAGGTGGTCCACGCTGACTACGGTCTCTACAAAACGACCCGAGACACGCTGGGAATGGGAATGCCCCTGCAGCAACCCTTCCTTCTCAGCGTAGGCTGGGGTCACCAACAAGGGACCAATGACATTGCCCAGTTCCAACTCAAACTTTCTGGGCTCATCGCCATTCACTGAGAGAGGCACAACGCGTTGGCCGTCCAATTCGGCCAGAGAAACTTCGATGGCTCCAATGGGCTTTATCAGCGTTGCGGGATCGCGAAATGCAACGCGATGGTGTGAAAAGTCGATCTCCACTGCCACTTGATTGAACACTTCTTTGCCCAGCATGAAAAGTACCGGATGCCCGAGAATTCTGGCATCGAATCCCAACGGAAGCTCGTCCTGGGCTGCGGTGGGGTTCTGCAAAATCAGATCGCCCAACTGGAGCGTGATCCCTCTTAACGGACCAGCGGCTTCCGTTTTGGAGGTCAGGCCGAGAGAGGCGGCAAAATTCGCATCGATGCTCGAATGTCCGCCATAAAGCAACGCCATGGCGTCGTGACCATTGATCTTGACTGGCAAATAGATTCCGAAGTTCGTGTAGGGCGTAAAGTCGATCCAACCGCTGGACACACCACCGCCCTTGAAGGACACAGTTTCAGCGGGCACGGGGCCACGCGGCGAAGTGGACTGCGCGGATGCAGTGGTCAGAGATCCAGCTAACAAGGCCACCGTGCCCACAAGTAAGGACACCCGTTCCAATATGGAAGGCCTTGGCTTTCTCAACTCCATAGTTTTTGAAAACAGAGCTTGATGAATCAATTGTGAATCACCCTGCAATTGCCCCTTTTAGGCATGCTCAAATTTCGTCGCAACAGACTGCGCTGCACGTACCGGAAGCCTGCCGGATATGATAACCAGCGTTCGCCTGCTTTATTCCATGGCTCTTACAGATTTCACCGCGCATTCAATTTACAGACCTGCAAGCTTTCAACCGAATGTACGCTTCTGAAACGGCCGACCTCACAGCAAAGCCTCTCCGACAGCGATTCCGCCATCTGCGTTCAGGTGTTCTAGAACAAATCCGGAATGCTATGAAACGCGATCCGCGTCGGCGCAGCCTTGTACGCCGCCAGCATCGTGGCCGGCGCCAGCGTGCTCATCCCGTATTTCTGATTGAGCTGGTCCATCGCTTCCAGCAGCTTCGCCCGGCTCTTCGCGTTATCCAGCGAGTCAAACAAATTCAATGAATGCAGCCGGTCCGGCACCAGCCCATTCAGGCTTACGCCAATGAAATACGGTTCGTCGTACCCCCCGCCCTTAGGCTTCTCCGCCCACAAACGGCACAGCGCCCCGATGAGTGTCTGATTGTCCTGGCACTCACTCAAACGAATCTCGTGATGCCAACCGCGAGTCGGTACGCCAAACCGGCTCACCGGCGCATTCTGCCCCCGCGGCACTGAGAACCCCACCGCAAGCCCGATGGAACTCGCCCACAGCTTGTGCGTCCGCAGCCGCATCGCCGCCTTGTGCAGCAGCTTGTGCGCCACCGCCCACGCCTTCTCCGCCGTACGCATCTCAGGCGCAAGCACATGCGAGTGGCTGATCGACTTCAGATGCTCGGTCTCCGACATCTCGAAATCCTCGCCCCTCAGCCAGTGCCACAGCCGTTCGCCCCAAACCGATCCCCACAGTTCGCCCGCCTGCTCGCAGTCCAGCTTCAGCAGGTCGTCCATCGAGTGGATTCCCTTCTCGTTCAGCCGTTTCTCCGTCCTTGCTCCGATCCCCGGCAGATCGCGCAGAGTCAGCCGTTTCAGCGCCTCGGGAAGCACATCCAGTGGCAGCGCCACCAGCCCATCCGGTTTCTCCATGTCACTTGCCACCTTGGCCAGATACCGGCTCGTCGCCAGGCCAACCGAACTGCGGAGGAAGGGCCCGACCTGCTCCTGGATGCGCGCTTTCACCTTCCGCCCGAGCGCCAGGGCAGCCAAAAGCGGCCGCTCCCGCCCCATCAGCCGGCAAGCCATCTCGTCAATCGACATCACCGCCGTTACCGGCAAACAGCTCTCCACCGCCTCCACGATGCGATGGTGATAGTCCACGTAAATCTCGTGCCGCGCCTCCACCAGCACGATACTGGGGCACATTTTCTTGGCATCGGCAACAATTGTTCCCGTCCTTACACCATGGGCTTTTGCCTCGTAACTTGCGGCAATACAACAGGTTGTGTCGGCCATCATGGGCACCACCCCCACTGCCTTGCCGCGCAGTTCCGGCCGGTCCTGCTGCTCCACCGATGCGAAGTAGGAATTGAGATCGACAAATAGCCAGTTCAGGCACGGGTCTTCGGAACCCTGAATTGCCGGCGCAACGGCCGCCACCGACGGCGCAGTCTGTGTCGTTCCCTCGGGCCAGTCCTCGACTTCGGGTCCGTCCACGGGATCTGAGTCGCCAGTCTCCATATTGTATTGTCTGATATTCGTCTTTTATTCGCCTTACTGCAAGCTTATTTGCTGCATCCCATATCTTAATTAAGTGGTAGACTTGGGCCACCGGAGCGCGGTCTGCTCCGAGCCTTTTTGCCGCCGCCGGTGTCTATCCAACTGGGCGGGTTTGGTGCGGATGCTGGCCGCGGATGCGTATGCATAATTTGATTCACTGGATCGCTTCGTATGCGAGCGTGTTCGCCATCCTGGTAACCCTGGGTGTGGCTGTGCTCTTGGTTTGTTGCCTCGAATGCACCAACTGCCCGAAACGCGAAAAGGATGAGCTTTTCAGACGGCACGAAGTCTGACGCCGCAAGATCGCAGGATTCCCGCCAGCTGTGTGTTCCCTGTTGGAAACACATTTTCCAGCTCCCCGCTGTCCACGACCGCGTGTATCTTCCTTGGACTATTGATTGACGGGCGGCTTCAGATACTGCTCAAACTGGGCAAGAATGCGCGTGAATAAATGGGTGCGCACATCCGGCCCTGATATCGAGTGCGTCTTCCGGGGATAGATCTGCAGATCATAAGGAATCTGCGCCTCGATCAGCTTCTGCACAAACTGCACCGTGTTTTCGATGTGCACGTTGTCGTCGCCGGTGCCATGCGCCAGCAAAAGCCGCCCTTTTAACTTCGCAGCGGAGTTCACAACCGAGAAGTCCTTGTACCCTTCCGGAAAATCGCTGGGCCGGCTCATATAGCGCTCCGTATAAATCGAATCGTAATTGCGCCAGTCCGTCACCGGGGCCACCGCAACCCCCGCGCGAAAACGATCTGAATGCGTCATCGCATACAGCGTAAACGTGCCGCCCCAACTCCATCCCCACCATCCCATCCGCTTCGCATCCAGCTGCGGATACTTCGCCAGCACCGCATCCACCACCGTCAACTGGTCTTCCAGTTGTACGGGCCCGAAGTCGTGATATGCCGCCTGCGCAAATTCACGTCCACGCCCGCCCGTGCCTCGATTGTCGACATGCAGCACCGCAAACCCATGCTGAGCGAGCAACTCATCAAAAAACATCCCATCGCTCCAGCGGTTCAGCACTGTCTGCACCGCCGGCCCACCGTACGGATTCACGATAACCGGAACACTCGCCGGAATGGCGCTCTTCTCCGGCAACAGCAAAGTGCCATAGAGCATCGTCCCGTCATGCGCTTTAATTTCGAGCTGCTCCGGAGCGTGCAGGCCATACGCGTCGATCGCATGCGACACCCAGAAAGCCGAGCACTTGCCTCCCACCGCGCAAAGATCAAGAGCCGGCGGTTCCATGCGCGACGAAAACTTGTCGGTAAAACTTCCTCCCAGAGGGGTGAAATTCGCGTCGTGATTCCCTGCGCCCGTGGTCAGTTGCTTGCTCTCACCGTCGAAGCCCATCTGCCATATCTGCTGATCCAGCGGCGAACTCTGGTTTGATGCGTAATAGATTTCTTTCCGATCCGGATCGACGCGATATACCTCGCCAACTTCGAAATCCCCTTTCGTCAGCTGCTTCTCCAGCGTGGCGCTCGTCGAGTCGGTCTTTCCCTCGTCGTATTTGTAGAGATAGAGATGGTTGTGCCCGTCGGTCCAGTTAGTCAGCACTATCCAGCCATGCGCCACGTAGACGTCGAAATTCTCGTCGAGGAACTTTTCATCGCTGAATTCAAGGACACTGTGCGCTGTACCCGTGCCCGGATCTGCAAAGTAAATCCTTCTATGCTTCTGATCCCGGCTGAGCGTCTCCACCCAGAGCGTCCTGCGATCGACCCATCCGAAGCGCGGAATATAGTCCTTCCCCTGCTCAATCGGCACATGAACCCAGAAAACTTTGCCACCCTTTGCACTCACGACGCCTACGCGCACATCCGGATTCGCATCGCCCGGCTGCGGATACCGCTGCTTGTCGACCGATGCGTGGGTTGGGATCCAGTCGGTAATCGGATACTCGGGAACGCTCTCTTCGATCATCTGCAGGAAAGCCACGTTCTTCGAATCGGGCGACCAGAAGTAATTGCTCTTGGTGTCGAGTTCCTCCGCGTACACCCAGTCCACTTCGCCATTGAGAGTCGCTGGATTCGGCGCCGCAGCCGCCATCACCGTTGGCGTTCCTGCTTCGCGCAGCGGAACAACCGCCAGCCCGTGATTGCGAATGAACGAAATATATTCACCGTTGGGTGAGAATTTGGGATTGTCGCCCGAACCTTCCCCGGAGTAGCCAATGTCCACGCCCGTTCCGTTGCCAAGGTCGTAAATCCACAGGCTGCCGTTGGAATCGAACATCAGATGCTTCGAATCTGGAGCCCAGATGTAGTTCGCCATTCCGTAGCGCTCGCGGTGATCGCGATCCTGCTCCGAGAGTTTTCCGCCCGCCAGAGTGGCAAGCTTCGCGCGGCTCACCAGGATATGCGGCTTTCTCGAGCCTGGATCGAGATCGATCAATTCGCCGCCATCGAGGTACGTCAGATGCTGTCCATCGGGTGACCACGCCAGCCCGCTCGGCGGCGAACCCAACACCGTGCCATGCGAGAAGATCCCTTCAACTGTCAGCGGCTTTGCGTTCTCCTGCGCCGGAATCGCGAGAACGATCGAAAATAAAGCGGCAAACGACGCTGAGCGGCAAATACCATGACGATTCAAAACGAATCCCTCCGGGCGGCCACTGTGGACGAGCATGAGAGTGGGATGGATCTTGTGCCGGCAATCCAGTGTAAACGAGCACCTCCATAGATTTGTCACCGCAATGTGATAGTTGCAATCGCGGATCCAGCGACTATCCTTCCCCTAGACCTGTAAACGGAGTATCGCTCGAATGAATTGGGCAACACCAGAGGAACGACGGAATCTCGGACAATCGCGGCGCAAGCAATTAGGCCGCCAGCAAAACGATCAACTCAACATCAAGGCGCGCAAAGCCGCGCCGCTCTCCCTGCTCGAACGCGCCGAGCGTGGCCGCGTTCCCGCGCTGCTGAAGCTCAAACACCAACTCATGGCGCAATCGCCCTTCGGCTACTTCCGCGGCGCCGCGCCGGTCATGGCTGCCGACCTCGCCGTCGTACCCAACACCGGCATCGAAGCTCAGCTCTGCGGCGACGCCCACGTACGCAACCTTGGCGCATTTGCCGCACCCGACGGCCGCCTGGTCTTCGACATCAACGATTTTGATGAGACCTTACGCGGCCCCTTCGAGTGGGACCTGAAGCGCATGGCTGCGTCGCTCGTGCTGGCGGCGCGCGAATCCCGGCACAAAGAGGCATCCGCCCGCCAGGCCGTCGAGGAATGCGTCCTCCGTTACTGCGAACACATGCGCGCATTCGCAAAAATGCCCCTCCTTGAAGTCGGGCGCTTTCAGGTGCATCGTCTCGGCGACGTTGAACCCGTTCATCAAGCATTGCTCAAGGCAGAGCGTGCAACGCCCATGCACACGCTGGAACAACTCACCGAGCCCGTGCCTGGCAAACCGGGCACGCGCCGCTTCAAGGAGATCAAGCCCAACCTGTGGCGCATCACCGGCTCTAAAGCTGAGAAGGCGCTCGAAGCCCTAGAGCCCTATCGCGAAATGCTCGAGCCACAGCGCCAGCACCTTCTCTCGCTCTACCGGCCCGTCGATGTTGCTTTCAAGGTGGTGGGCACAGGCTCCGTCGGCCTGCGCGACTACTGCATCTACTTCGAGGGCAACGGACCCGGCGATCCACTCTTCCTGCAGATCAAGGAAGAGGCAACCTCGGTCTACATGCCTTATCTTCCCGGTGCGCATCCTGTTCCCCACAACGGACAGCGCGTGGTGAATGGCCAGCGCGCCATGCAGGTCCAGTCAGACCCGTTTCTCGGCTGGACGCACATCGGCGCTCGCCACTTCCTCGTCCGTCAACTCAATGACCACAAGGGCTCCATCGACCTCACCGATCTTGCCGGCACTGGCCTTACCGCATTTGGCGAAGTCTGCGGCGAACTGCTGGCGCGCGGTCATGCGCGCTCAGGCGATCCGCTCGTCATTGCAGGCTATCTCGGAAACGGTGCGACATTCGCCGAAGCCCTCGGCAGATTCGGCTCCCTCTACGCCGACCAGACCGAAAAGGACTGGCAGGCCCTCCGCCGCTCCGGCAAGGTCGAAACGAAATAGCAATGCATCATCTGAATCCGGTGCGAACGCGCTTCCATCCGGCAAGGTATCAGAGGCGAAAGGGCGCGGCTTCAGCCGTGCCGAATAGAGCACGTAACGAGAGGGCTTTAGCCCCTGAGGCAACCCCATGAAGAACATCAATCGTCGCCAGTTCGCACAGGGCATTGCTTCCGCCGCGCTCGCATCCACTGCCATGCGCGCCGAACCCATGCTCGCTCCAGGAACAGAAACAGCGCCCTTCCCACTCTCGGTGATGCTGTGGACTGTCTGGACTGATCTTCCCTTCGAACAACGCCTCGCCAATGTTGCCCAGGCGGGCTATAGCAACGTTGAACTGGTAGGCGAGTACGCAAAATGGACCGACACTGATATTGAACAGGCAAACGCTGCGCGCAAGCGCCTCGGTATCCATTTTGATGCAACCGCCGGGTTGCATAATGGAATTGGCAACCCCGCGGTACGCGAAACCTTCCTTGCGGAGTTCACGCAGGCATTGATACCAATGCAGAGGCTCAATTGCCCGGCCATGATCGTGTTATCCGGCAACGTTGTCCCCGGCCTCTCGCGCGAACAACAACATCAAAGCTGTATCGAAGGCCTCAAGGGCGCTGCCCAGATCATCGAAGGCAAACAAATCGACGGCCAACCCGTGCGCCTGCTGCTCGAATGCATCGACCCTGAAGAAAATCCCCACTACTTGTTGCAATCAGCCGCCGAAGCCATCGACATCGTGCGCGCCGTGAACCACCCGCAAGTGCAATTCCTCTACGATCTCTTCCACGAACAAATCGCCGAAGGAAATCTGATCGAGAAACTGGACAAACACATCGACGTCATCGGCCTCATCCACGTGGCCGACGTTCCCGGCCGCCACGAGCCCGGAACCGGCGAAATCAACTATGCCAACATCTATCGCAAGCTCGCGGAATTGAATTACCGTCACGCCATTGCCATGGAATTCCACCCCACCAGCGATCCCATATCGACTCTCCGCGCAGCGAAACAGATGGTATCCAGCGCTACTGCATCAGCCTGAAGTAGGAAGCGCATGACATGCAGTGCGGGGTTACTGCTTAGCTGCCGGCGCTTCTGCCGGTTTCGGCATGGCAAAAACAGCCGGATCGATCGTCTTGTTCAGTTCCACCTTCTTGACCGTAATCGTCAATGTGAACTGGCCGCCGAGGTTGACGTCAATCGCATAAGGAACCACGTAGCCAACTTCGGTTTTCTTGTAGTCCGAGAGCTTCGTCGTGACGTTCACTTCCTGGCCCTGCATTTCCCCTTTACTCTGCACAGATGTCACCAGAAATGACTTGGGGTCGATGACGTAGGTGAACTCAATGTTGTCCTTCGTCGTCAGCTTGATCTTGTAGGCGTCACCCTCCATTACCATCAACTCAACCTTGCTGCCTTTGGCGGCATAGTCATAAAGGGGGCCGGCAACGTAGATTTCGACTTTTCTTGCTTTGTACTGTTCATCCGGCATGGGGGTAGGATCTGCCGCGCCGGCCATCGGATTCACCATCCAGCCGTTCTTGTCAGTCACGCATTGAATGATCTTCTGGCCGTTGAAGTCGACTTCGCTCTTGTATCCGACACCGTCAACGATCGTGGTTGTGCCGGGGCTATCGTTCCCCATCACTTGGACCGAGGTCTCCATATACACCGATTTCACCTGGCTGATCGCGTCTTTCCCGCCGATGGCAGCCACATACTTGCCGACAATCTCGTCGGCCGTCGGCGCAGTCTGGGTACTCTGCGCTGACGCCTCACTCTGCGGGGTCTGCGCACTCAACGAAACCGTGCATGCCAGCGCCGCAACAGCCAAGATGCCGTGGATGAAGTTCTTCATTCGCTTCTCAACCTTTCGCGTGCTTGAAAGCACGTTTCTTCTTGCGACAACGGTGTAGTCCCGCATCTGCTGGTACGCTCTTGGAATCTCGTTGGTTCCCTTCTGCCGCGGTCAGGCTTGAAACGGCGACGGCCCCACCAGTTCCATCTCGTATCGGCGGAAGAACGCCGCATCCTGCACCGGTGGATTGGGTACCGCCGTATCGCGGAGAAATTCCTCCATCCTCCCCGCCGGCGAAAACGAGATCAGCAGGCGGCTTGGCTTCCCCTCGACCGCTGCAAAAGTATGCGGGATGCCGCGCGGCCCAAGAATCGAGTCGCCCGCGCGAAGCGTCAAGCGCTGGTCACCGATCGCGAAACGCACTTCTCCCGAGATCAGGTAAAAGTACTCCTCCTGGTGCAGATGTTTATGCAGCGGCGGTCCGCCATTCACCAGGTTCATGTGCTCGATCACAAACAGGCCGTTGCTCGTTTCCCGCGGCAGCACCTTGAACAGAATCGAACTGTAGCCGCGCGAATGCGTCTCGCCGAGGCGATCCTTGCCTGCACCAATGACCCCTCCCGGAGTTGGTGAGTCTGGGTCCGGAATGCTCGCAAAAACTGCAGGATCGAACCCCGCAGCCGGCAAAAGCGCAGCCGCACTCTTGAGAAAGGAACGACGCTTCATGATCGGACCCCCAAAAACCCAGGAAATGATCGGATCGCAAGCGACCCCAAACGAGACGAAACTAAATTGACTATTTATAACGGGGAATCATCGCTCTAAGCCTAATCACCGGCGCGCTGGAATCGCAACGGAATTCGAGGCGGCATTGAAGCCGAGTGCCTTACTGAAAACTGACAACTGTCTTTCATCCCACCGGCACAAGCGTGCGATCGGAAGCCTCTCGTCGCGGCTCATTGTTCAGTTGCAGTGGCGCGGGCGAAGCGTCAAGATGCAATGTCTTCTGAGTTGAATAGAGCCGCAGCAGCATCTTCGCCTGGTCAAACGTGACAACAAAATTTGCCAACGGAGTGGATCCCACATTTACCAGCGGAAACGCCGGATTGATCTCAACAAACGCCTGCTTGTATGTGTAGCGCCCCAGCCGCACATCCGGCCGCAAGCGCGCAGCCTTGATCTGGAATCGTGTTGCTAGTGATTCTCCCTTTCCAAACTCGACCGGAGTCGACAGAAACTTCAATCCGCGCGCAACATGCTCGGGTAAGCTCAATCCCGTTCCGCCGGAATCGATCTGCGCTTCCATATGCTGTCCATCGATGCGCATCGACACAATCGGCACTCCATCCGGCATGCGGAACGGCATAACTGAGCCGCCATCTTCCTGGCTGATTAATCCCTTAGCCAATATGACTCGGCGACCCGGGTAATCCAGCGTAAACAGGTAGTCCTTGAAGATCGTGAACCCCAGAACGCCCTGGCAGATATCTTCTTCTCCATAAAGCCGGTGCCGAATCGCCTTGATCTCCGCAAACTCCGCGCCTGCCACTTTCAGCAAGTGCATCTGCAGAATGTCGGACCGCTGTTCACCCTTACCACTGGGATCCATCAGACGCGCGTGTCCCACTACCGGAAGCGCCAGTTCATCCGCCAGTTCAGGCGACACCAGCGCCTGCCCGCCCGTCCCGGTATCGATCAGGAACCGGAACGGCCCGCGGCCATTCACCATTACCGAAACGTAAGGCTTGTCGTGGATGAGTTCGAGCGGCGCGGTGGAAGCCGCAGGTTTTTCCGAAACAGAAAGGGAGGGCTGAATTTCCGTCTGCGCCAATGAATCAGACGCGCTCAACAACACGAGCACGCAGGCAATTCTCACCGCAGAGCTGAATCCGACCTTGCCTGGGGCAGGCATGGCGTTCTCCTTTCGCGCCCACGTGCTCAACGCGATCTGGGTCCGAATTGCATCCTGATTCTACGAGTATTCCTGCTTCCTGGTTGGCCTAAGTTGCAGGAAAGGACCGGCAGGCCGCAGGACGGCCCCGCTCTACAATGGACCGGTATGCCCACCACCGTCCGCTCGCACGCCAAGATCAACCTCGGCCTGTACATCGGCGCGCCGCGCGACGACGGATTCCATGGGCTCGTCACCGTCTACCAAACCCTCGAACTCCACGACCTCGTCACCGTTTCCGCCAGACAAGCCCCGTCAACCACCATCCGCCTCACTTCCAATGACAAGCGCGTTCCGACCGACAATCGCAACACCGCCTGGAAGATGGTCGCGCTCGGCCTCGATTCCCTCGGCATTCAGGCCGAAATCGCAATCCATATAGAGAAGCGCCTCCCGGTCCAGGGCGGGCTCGGCGCCGGATCCGCTAATGCCATCGCGGCCCAAATCGGCCTTGAAATTGAGCTTTTTGGCCAAAAATCATCCAAAAATGTGAGTGCCCCATCCTTCAGGCACACCGTGCCCGAAGGGTGGGAGAGCACGAATTGGCCCTCACGCCGACTAGCTCTAGCCGCCCAAGTCGGCTCCGATGTCCCTTTGTTTCTTATAGGTGGCTCCGTCCTCGGCCTCGACCGCGGACAGGAAGTCTGCCCCCTCCCGGACCTCGAATCCGTCTGGTGCGTCGTCGCCACTCCGACACTCGGCGTCTCCACACCCCAGGCTTTTCGCGACTGGGACGCCCTCTGTGCCGCCGAAGGTTTGACCCCCATGGCAAGTAAAGCTAAACTAAATGAGTTGAGCCGCGCCTATGTCAGCGCCTTCGCGGGAGCAATCCCCGGGGGTCAACATGGATCAGGCTCCTCCGGTGTCCCTGTCTTGGATGGGGACCTGGCCGGACCCCAAGAGTCCGCGCTTGTCCGCACCGGGATCAGTAGCTGGATCCAAAACGACTTCGAACGCGTCGTCTTTCCCCAGCAGCCCTCCCTTGCAGAAATCAAGCGCCTTCTTGCGGCTACCGGCAGTCCGGAGGCAGCCCTTCATGCCTCGCTGTCCGGGTCTGGTTCAGCCCTCTTCGGGTTGTACCTGACCCGCGGAGATGCACAGCAAGCCCAAAGCCGTCTGTCTGCGTCAGGTGTAGAGAGTCAGATCACACGCACCTTGCCGCGATCTGAATACTGGGCAAACATGCTTGTGCAGCAGTAAGGTTGACAGTCCGGCTGGGCGGGAGAGAGACTCGCGAACGGCTGTCAATCAGGACATTCGGGATAACCCCGGATTTTTCTTGGAAGTTGGGCGATCGTCTAATGGTAGGACAGTGCCCTTTGGAGGCACTTGTCTAGGTTCGAATCCTAGTCGCCCAGCCAGTTTTTGGTTCGACCGGAATGCAGCCAAAGCCAACCAGCTTGGAGGTACCGCGGAAATGATGGAAGTGGGATCGGTGACAGAAACGTTGGAAGACAAGCAGACACCGGGTGCGGACGACGCCGCGAACAAGCAGCCCAACCCGGGTCAGAACCCCGACCCAAGAGCGAAGGAGGCCAAACCGGCCGCCGAGCGCAAGCGTACTCGCAATCTGAGCGAGGACCGGCGCTTCAAGCTCTTCAGCGGCACGGCCAACCGGCCATTGTCCGATGAGATCGGCCGACACATCGGCGTTCCCGTGGGTGAGGTCAAGCTGCAGCGCTTCGCCGATGGCGAAGTTTACTTCCAACTCCTGGAGAACGTGCGCGGCGTCGATGTCTTCGTCGTACAGCCCACCTGCTATCCCGTCGATCAGAACCTCATGGAATTGCTGGTCATGATCGACGCACTTAAACGCGCCTCGGCAGCCCGCATCACCGCAGTTGTTCCCTATTACGGATATGCGCGCCAGGATCGCAAAGATCGCCCCCGCGTCGCCATCAGCGCCAAGCTCATCGCCGATCTACTCACCACTGCTGGCGCCCACCGCGCTCTATTCGTCGATCTGCACGCGGCACAAATTCAAGGCTTCTTCAACATCCCTGTCGATCACATGTTTGCCAGCCCGGTGCTGGTCAGTCATTTCCGCTCGCTCGCATTGCCCAACCTTATCGTGGTTTCGCCCGACGCAGGTGGCGTGGAGCGTGCCCGGCACTTTGCGCAGAAAATGGGAGCGCCGCTGGCCATTGTTGACAAGCGCCGCACCGACATCAATGTTGCTGAAGTCATGAACGTGGTCGGCGATGTTGCCGGCAAAAATGCCCTCATCATCGACGACATTATCGATACCGCCGGAACCCTCGTAAAAACCGTGGATGCGCTCTACGCCAACGGCGCTGCAGCCGTGTATGCCTGCGCCAGCCACGCCGTGCTTTCCGGACCGGCCATCGACAGAATCGCCAACTCCCGCCTGGAACAGGTGGTTGTCACCAACACCATTCCCCTGCGCGAGGCGGCGCAGAAGTTGTCCAAGATTAAAGTGCTCTCCATCGCCGGCCTGTTAGGTGCGGCCATTGAGAGCATCCACATGGAGACCAGCGTCAGTACGTTGTTCTCTTAAGAAGTGATCAGTGATCAGTGATCAGTGATCAGAAACGTAAACGAGCTGAGTAGGCTTTAACCGGTTGTCGTCGTCGGGTTTTACTGACCACTGACCACTGTTCACTGTCCACTGGCACTCACAAAGGGAGCGGCACTTAAAAGCGCCCGTGCCCGAATACAGAAAAGAGATTCGAATGCCTGAAGTTGTCGTAACCAAGCCCCGTGAGGGCAAGTTCAACAAGAATGCAGCGCGTCGCGTGCGTGTCGCCGGAAAGATTCCTGCCGTCCTCTATGGTGCAGGTCACGATGCCGTAGCCGTCGAAGTCGATCCCAAGCAGATCTCCCGAATCCTCTTCTCCGAGACCGGCCACAACACGATCTTCGATGTCGAAGTTGCCGGCTC